>Ga0307379_10008990_pt1 | contig 13402 bp, 9 predicted proteins | sample UN2MG_FD_202237 | JGI IMG/M metagenome (GOLD analysis project Ga0307379, IMG submission 202237) | Soil microbial communities from Risofladan, Vaasa, Finland - UN-2 | ecosystem: Environmental > Terrestrial > Soil > Coastal area > Acid sulfate soil | place: Finland: Risofladan, Vaasa | collected...
CGCCGTAAACCGTCTCCGCTTCCCTTCCATCGTCCCGCCTCCTTGTTCGTATAACTATCTTGGCGGCAGGACTCTCCATTTTCAACTGAGGCAGGACAGCTCAGCCTTAATATATCAGCCATAACGTATTGATCAAGTATTTCACGATCAGGATTCGATATTTCTTCTTCAATAGTTCCAACCGGTCGTGATAACATATTTTTTAACCGCGGCAGGATGGTTTTTCCCCCATATTTAGGATCAAGGACAAACATCTTTCGAATGTCGGTAGGATCAACCTTCAACATACCGCCGCCCATTCCAGTCCGGCCAGCTAATTCAAGAAACAACCAGCCAACCGGAGAATTGAAAAATGCCCATAAAACCTCGGTTGTTTCGGGGTCATGCAATCTGATCTCTGTAAAGCTGTTGCTTGAAATCGCTTTTGCATTATTGAAAATACAATAAAAACTTTCCCCTATCCCGCAAGGTAATAAAAGATCTGCGGGTTTCCTCGCGCCGAACTTATACCATTCTTTTTTATTAATAAATGTATTCCGAGTATTAATCTCCATGCGCTCTCCATGTTTGATATAAGACAAAGCTCCTGTACCCTTTAATTTAGACTTGGCATCTTCAACCGTAAAAAAATATCTCTCAATTTTATCAGAAGATAATGTAAAATAATTGCTGCCGCGAGGTTTCATTAGTCCTGGACGCAAAAACCTTTTTTCGATTTTGTATTTATTAGCAATGTCTTTTTTTACATAAAAAAAGTCATTTGCGCCAGTGGGCTTCCCCTCATTAACTTCTGCCAGGTTCCTTAAAGGCACAATCTTTCCTCGGGCTTTCTCCAGAATGGCAAAAAAGATTTCAGGAGCACGAGTGTAATTTCCCCATTTTACTCCCATATATTCATTTTGCTGATTATATCCTTCTTCTCCGAGCTCTTCCTGTTTCTTAGGACGGATACGAAGGTCTTCATTCTCATATAAGTTGTCATGCGCCAGTATGGTTTTAATAAAACGGTCAATGGAGTGCAAACGATCTAATTGCTTTTCCCAGAGGTCTTTCGCCGGCGGTATGAAGTAATTAAGCGGCTTTTTCAAATAAACGAATCGCGTTAAATGATTATTGCGCTCTTTTTCATCCTTGTTTTTTTGAAGAATTACTATGCAGGTATTAACTTCTGCGGCTTCAAACCAGCGTTCAACCTGTGACTCGATGATAGCTATAATTTTATAGTTATCGAGAAAGAATGTTTGCAGTCCCTTTCCATAATCAGCATCAAGCCATGAGTTGGCAACGATAAATCCCAAATAGCCGCCTTCTAAAAGCAGCTTGGTTCCATGAATGAAGAAGTAGACATGTATCCCGGCACGTTTTTCAATTTCCGCCATTTTCTTTCCGGATATATCGTGCAAGGCGTTTTCAATAAGATTCTCTTTATAAACAGCTTCTTGGCGTGAAAGTTCGCTGATTTGATGGTGTCGGGTATAAGGGGGATTTCCCACTATGGCGTCAAACCAACGGGGATATATCACTTCCCTATCACGATAACCAAGTGTTGCGGCCCTTGTCTTCCTCCAATTTTCTAAATCCAACCCCTCGTTGCCTACTCGAAAATCAAAAAAGTCCTGCTGGATGATATTGGGATAATTCTGAGCTGCCGAAAGATCATTAATGGCGAGGTTTATAGTTGCAAGATGAGCTGGAAACTTTGCTATATCAGTTCCCCAGAGGGTTTCCAAGAGTTCCTCATGGCTTTTTATCTGGTTCATCATTTTTTTATGTTGGTATGCACGGACAAGGAAAGTTCCTGCCCCGCAGGAAGGATCAAGAATATGATCATCATCATGTTGAAGGCAAAAACGTAAAATCAGGTCTACAACGTCAGGGCTGGTGAAATACTGTCCAAAATTATGCCGTTCTTCTGGAGGAATCAACTTCTCGAATATCCTCCCGATTATATCGTAACCGATTTTGGAGAAATCATAGCGTTTCAAAAGTCTGACCAGTTTCTTTATCTCTTCAACAACCTCTTTAGACTCGGGGAAAGCCACACTGTCAATGAAATCAGTTGTATATACTGTTTCATAATCAATCTTGAGAACCTGTGTGAAGTATCCCTGCAAATATGCTTGAATCAATGCGCCCTTGCTTAAACCTTCAGGCAGCTCCATGGGATCAAGTTCTTGCGGCCTTTTGGCCTGCAGGAGGTTATAAAACAGAATCTTGTTTATAAGAAGGTAGGCGGTTTGCCTCGCCGTTTGATTAAAGTTCTCCTGGCTCCAGGTAAAATTCCAGTCCTGTTCCGAAAACCATTTGATAATTTTATTTGCGAAAGAAGAATCCTTATGGCAGAGGTCGTAGATGATCTGGCTGTAATACCGGGAGAGTGTTTTGATTTTTTCGTAAAGTAGAAAAACAAGGAATTCGTCTATGGCCAATTTGGGTTCAAGTGCCTTTCCCGATTTCACTTCAAAAAGTATCTTTAAGAAATGGATGAGTTCATTCTTAATTTGAGAGCTATATCTGGACTCTTCGAGGGTATCAAGATTTTCTAGCTCTGAAAGGTGAAATTTATCGACCAACTGTTCATCTTCAGGTTGTTGAGCGTTAGCCGATTCGGTTTTATACCAGAGCAATGTTTTAAAATTAGTGACGGCGAAATATTTTGCTTTCCTTTGATTCGCTTTTTTCCAAGCCGGTTCTTTAAGTTCTTTTTCGTTAAAGACATCAAAGTAAGGAGGTTTAGCTTCCATAACTAAAAGTACTTTATGGCTTCTTGGGGATTCATAGATAACAATGTCTGGGCTCTTTCGGTCTAAGCCGCTGGTGTCCACGTCGGGCATTCCGAGATCAAGATTTTTCTTTTCTATGATCTCTCTCATCCAATGCATCAGCACTCCGACCGCGGAGCGCTCGGTTTTTCTGGCCTCAATGCCGATCGTTTCAGGGATTTTGATGTCTTTTCCCTTAGCTATCCTTTTCTTGCTCATCCAATGCTTCCTTAATCAAGCGCCGCGCGATTTCAAATGCTGCTACGATTCTGATGATCTTAACGTCCCCAATTCCTCTGAAGGCCAGAAATTTTTCCACAGGGTGATTGCACATTCCGCGGAGCGAACCGAATTTGGTGATGATATCCTGGGCGATTTTTTCCGCGGGCCGGCCTTTAACCCCGGTTCCGATTAATATCGCCAGGAGTTCCGCTTCACTTAGCTTTTCCGGGCCAAGCTCCACCAGTTTTCCGCCCGGATGCTTCCAGAGAGGTCCGCTTTCCTCATTCTTTTTTTTACCGCTCATGGCTCTTTCCAATTATATCCGAGTTGAATCGCCCCCGCCATTTCCGCGTACCTCCTCATCCCCTTCACGTCATGGACCCTCACGATCTGCGCTCCGCTCATGATGCCGGCGACCAGGGACGCCGCGGTTCCCTCGAAGCGGTCGTCCTTGTCCGCGTTCAGCACGGCGCCGATGTAGGACTTGTTCGAGTGGCCGAGCAGGATGGGCCGGCCCAGCGTCCGGAGCCGCCACAGGTCCCGGATCAGCTCCAGGTTGTGCGCCACGGTCTTGCCGAACCCGATTCCCGGGTCCACGATGATGCTCTCCTCGTGAACGCCCGCGGCCATGGCCCGTTCCATGCGCAGAGCGAGGTACGCGATGATCTCGCCGAACAGGTCGTCGTAATGCGGGTCCTGCTGCATGGTCTTGGGCGTGCCCCGCATGTGCATGAGCACAAGGGCCGCGCCCGTGTCCGCCGCCGCCCTCGCCATCTCCGGGTCAGTGAGCGCCGACACGTCGTTGATCATGGCCGCGCCCGCCTCCATGGCCCGCCTGGCCACCGCCGGCTTCACGGTGTCAATCGAGATGAGCGCGTCCGGCTCCGCGGCCAGCCGCTCGATCACCGGCAACACCCGCCGCGATTCCTCGTCATCGCTCACCGCGTCCGAGCCCGGCCGCGTGCTCTCGCCGCCCACGTCAACGATCCCCGCGCCGGCCTCCAAAAGCGTGAGACCCCGCCGGATCGCCGCGTCCTGGTCAAAATGCCGGCCCCCGTCGTAAAACGAGTCGGGAGTACAGTTCACGATGCCCATCAGCACCGGCGCTTTGCCCAGCGCCAGCTCTCCGCGCGGCGTCGGCACCGTGAACACCCGCCGCTCCACGCGGTCAAGGAACACGGCCAGGTCCGCCGCCAGCTCTTCAAGTCCGGGGCCCTGGCCCATGAGTTTCCCGCCAAGCGCCCGGAGCTGCGCGGCCGTTCCCATCAGGAGCACGTCCGTCGGCCCGGACCCGCCCGCGTACACCTCTCCCGACACCGCCGCCTCGCCGCCCAGCATAAGCATCCGCTCCTTGATCACGGTCGCGGCCGGCGCCGGCACGGCCTCAAGCTTCGCGCAATAATGCCGCAGCTTGGGCGCCATGGCCTCGATGCCGTCCTCGTCCGCCTTGACCGCGGCAAGCCGCGACCCGGCCTCGGCGTCACTGCGCGCCGCGCTGAGATGCAGGTTGAACTTCATGTCATATCGCCCTGAAACTTCCCTCGTTCCCCGAAAACCGGCCTGAAACAACACTCAAACCGGTTATTCAGGATAATCCGGGGACTTGCTTAAGTCAAGCAGAACTGCATTAGTATAGCGGCCATGCCGATTGACACGCCGCTCGCCCGCATATAACGTGAAGAGGCCATGGGCAAGGAGAGCAAATTTTTCGGATTGCCCGAGCTCACGCCGCGCGAGCGCCGGATTTTCAAGCTCCTGTACGTGGAGCAGGCGCTGGGCAACCGCTGGCTCCGGTGGCGCTACCGCGACCGCATCCACTTCGGGCCGGGCTGCCGGGTGGACTGGCGCACGCTGTTGCTCTCCGGGGCAGGGCGGGTCGAGTTCGAGCAGGACGTGATCATCGAGCGCGGCATCCACAAGGTGGCGTTCCATCTGGAGCCGGGGAGCAAAGTGAGCCTGGGCCGCGGCGTATGGATTCAGACCTTTGACGACGACATGGTGTTCTCGGCGAAGGCCGGGGCCGAGATCAGGATCGGCGAGCGCTCCTGGTTCTCCGGCGGCATCTTCGGGGCCTCGAAGAGCATCACGGTCGGCGACCATACCCTGATCGGCTGGGGCTGCATGGTCCTGGACTCGGACATGCACCGCCTGGACAACGACGAGCCGCCGCCGGAGGCGGAGCCGGTTATCATCGGCAGCCACGTCTGGATGCCCTCCAACATCACCGTGCTCAAGGGCGTGACCATCGGCGACCATTGCGTGATCGGCACGGGCTCGCTGGTGACCGATGACATCCCGCCGCATTCCCTGGCCGCCGGCCGCCCGGCGCGCGTGATCCGCGAGCTTGGAGACCGGGACCGGGTGGAGTGAGAGAAGAGAAGAAAATTAACAGGGATATTCAGGAGGTCCAGGATAAAAAAGAATTATCCTGAATATCCTGTGAATCCCTGTTAATAATTCTTTATTGCGTGATCCCGCACGCCAGGTCCATGGCGAAGTTGACCGCCTCCCGGTACTCCTCCCGGAGCCGCTCCCGCTCCTCCGGGTCCGGCACCGCGCCCAGGCGGAGACGGGCCTGGTCAATGAAATCCTCCACGGCCTGGAAATAGTTTTCAGGAGGCAGGGTACGATAGAGGTGGCTTAACTCCTGAATCAGTGAATTCGGCGGGATTGCCGCCACGCTTCCGGATCTCGCTTCCGCTTTGCGCATCTTCTTCTCCTTGTTCCATTTCCGCAACGAGCTTTTGAGCAAAAAACCACATTCCGCCGCAGCCATTGTCCGGTTTCCTATACTATACAAACATGAAATGGCATTTGTCAAGTAAAAAATGCAAGTTAGGCGATTTTTTTTTCAGGCATGGATCCGAGGGAGGGAACCCGTTTAAATCATTTTTTCTCGCAAAGGCGCAAAGGGCGCGAAGAAAAAATATAATCTGAATTCTTTGCGGTCTTTGCGCCTTTGCGAGAAAAAGGAATTTCAATCCAGTTCCCGGCATGGGGCCTTGTGAGGTTTGACTTGAACCAAGCCCTCTGTTATTGTCAAATGCGTTCCGCGCCCGGATTTCAGGTATAACGTCGCCCGTTCCCGTTGCTGTCCACGGGTTGTCCATAAAAGGGAGAAACAAGATGTTTAAGAAGCTGTTCAGCCCCATCCATATCAACAAGCTGGAGATCAAGAACCGCATCGCCATGCCCGCCTTCGGCCTGCTCTATTGCGACAACCGCCGGGTCGGCGACCGCCTCATCAATTTTTACGAGGCGCGGGCGCGGGGCGGGTGCGGGCTGCTGATCGTGGGCGGCGTCGGCATTGAGATGCAAGGCTCGGGCGTGATCATGCCCACCATCGAGAGCGACGAGCACATCCCGGACTGGGAGCGCATGGCCGACGCCCTTCACAAGCACGGCGCCCGCCTCTTTCTCCAGCTCTTCCACTCCGGACGCTACATGCAGTCCATCCTGGCCGGCGGCCAGCAGGCCGTGGCCCCCTCCGCCGTCCCCTCCCGCTACACCCACGAAACGCCCCGCGCCCTGGAAAAAGACGAGATCCTTGCCGTCCAGGACAAATACGCCCAGGCCGCGGCCCGCGCCCGGAAGGCCCATGCCGACGGCGTCGAGATCATCGCCTCCGCCGGCTACCTCATCTGCCAGTTCATGTCGCCGCTCACCAACCTGAGGGAGGACGAGTACGGCGGCAACTTCGAAAACCGGTCCCGCTTCGGACGCGAGGTCCTGGAAAAGGTCAGGGCCGCGGTGGGCCCCGAATTCCCCGTGACCATGCGCGTGTCCGGCAACGATTTCATGGAAGGCGGGAACACCAACGTCAACGCCATCGAGTTTTGCAAGGTGTTCGAGCAAGCCGGCGCCGACGCCTTCAACGTCACCGGCGGCTGGCACGAGACCCGGGTGCCCCAGCTCCCGGCCATGGTCCCCCGCGGCGCCTACACCTACCTGGCCGCGGCCATCAAGCGCGCGGTCAGCGTCCCGGTCTTCGCCTCCAACCGCCTGGTCGAGCCGGCGCAGGCCGAGAAGGTGCTCATGGACCGCGTCGCGGACATGGTGTGCATCGGCCGCGCCCAGATCGCCGACCCGGAGTGGGCCAAGAAGGCCTTCGAGGGCAAGACCGACGACATCCGTCCCTGCGTGGACTGCCTGCAGGGATGCATGGACCGGCTCTTCTCCGGCAAGCCTGTCGAGTGCCTGTGCAACCCGGAGGCCGGATACGAGGCCGACCGCCGCATCAACCGGGTGCGCAAGCCCAAGACCGTGGCCATTATCGGCGCCGGGCCCGCGGGCCTCGAAGCCGCCGTCACCGCCGCCAAGCGCGGCCACCACGTCACCATCTTCGATCATGCCGACGCCATCGGCGGACAGCTCCCGCTGGTCGCGGCCCCGCCCGGACGCGAGGAGTTCGGACGGCTGCTCAAGTACTACCAGAAGCAGGTGCAGGGCCACGGCATCGCCTTGAAGCTGGGCAAGCAGGTCACCATGCAGGCCGTGCGCCGCACCCGGCCCAACATCGTGATCCTGGCCACCGGCTCGCGCCAGCTCGTGCCCGAGATCCCCGGCGTGGACCGCCCCGAGGTCGTGACCGCGTGGGACGCGCTCCTGGGCAAGGCCGACCTCGGCCGAACCGTCGCCGTGATCGGGGGAGGCGCCGTGGGCATCGAGACCGCCATCGCCATCGCCGACCGCGGAACCGCCTCCGGCGACACCATCAAGTTCCTGCTCAAGCACGACGCCGAGGACCACGAGACCCTGAAGCGCATCGCCACCTCGGGCGCCAGGAAGGTCACCATCATCGAGATGCTCCCCAAGATCGGCAAGGACATCGGAATGACCAACCGCTGGGTCTTCTTAAAAGAGCTGGACCTGCTGGGGGTGGACGTGCTGACCGAGGCCAAGGTCAAGGCCATCGCCGACGAGGGAGTGGTTTACGAAAAGGACGGCGAGACCCAGGCGCTGCTCGCCGAGTCCGTGGTCCTCGCCCTGGGCGCGGTGCCCAACGACGAGATCGAGGCGGAGCTCAAGAGCTCAGGCTTTCAATACATCAAGATCGGAGACGTCAAGCAGCCCCGCAAGATCATCGAAGCCGTGCACGAAGGATACCTGGCCGCCCTGGAAATCTGATCTTCGCCGAAATGACGCGGAGTTTGATAAGCGCAAAGGCGCAAAGAACACAAAGAAAATTAACACTCTTGTCCAAAATAGGCCGTAAGAAAACCGCCAAGACGCCAAGAGCGCCAAGGGTCGCCAAGTAGATCATGATGTTTCTTTGCGGCCCGGCAAAGAACAGCTCCGGAGCGTTGGCCCCAACCGGCTTGGCGAACCGGCCGACGGGAGCGCCAAGCCGGAAACTTTCGCACCCAAGCCCTGTTAAAATCGTGTTAAAAAATAATCCTTGGCGCTCTTGGCGTCTTGGCGGTTCTCCGATCCGTTTATTTGGGACAGCACTGGAAAATTAATTAATCTTTGCGTTCTTTGCGCCTTTGCGCTTTCAAATCTTTTTACTTGAACGGAGACACCGGGAAGCAGTACTTCTTGATCTCGTCGTCGCCGGCACTCTTCCAGTCGCCCACCCGGAGCAGTTGCGCCTGGTCAATGATCCAGAAGTTGTCCTCGTCCGTGAACGTCACCTGGTAAACGTAGCGCGGGTCCACGCGGGAAAAAATGTCCTTGAGGTATCCGGCCAGGACGTTGGTCTGGGGCATGTTATAGGTGTTCACGAAAATCCGGAACTCGGTGAACCGGTCCACGGTCACCCTGATGTCGTACTCATTGGGCATCACGGCCCGGCACAGCTTCTCCAGCACCAGCTTGATGTCCATCCGCGGATCGAACGCGATCCGGTCAATCTTGGTGGTCCCGTACTTGGACTGAAGCTCATCCTCCTGCTCGCTCCTGCGCTCCGCGTCCTCTTCCCTCCATTGGTCCTTGAGCGTGGCGATGGTCTGGTCCTGGCCGCCCCCCATGTGGTTCCGCGACCACAAAAACCCGATGGCGATGAAAAGGTGCAGGACCGCGGCCCCGAGCAGCACCAGGGCCAACTGCTGTATCTGTTTCGTGTCCATCAGAATCCCTTTAACAGAGCCGGGAACTGGTCCCGTCTCTTGTTCCAGACGTTTTCTATTTCGGGCCGCGAAAGCCTGAGCCAGTCGCGGCCGCCCGGCGATCCGTAAACGATGAACAAGTCCCGGATCTCCCGGGTGGTGGTCCCTTGTTTCTTCACTCGCTCCAGGTTCTGGCAGGTGATGGTGAGCCCGGAGATGCCGCGGCCCGCCCCGAACGCGAACACGTCCTTCATGATCCCCGCCGCCATTTTCTGGACCTCGTAATAGTAGCCGGGAAGGTAGTTGAGCAGGTCCGGGTGCGCGTCAACCACCGCCTTGTAAGGGAAGGCGATCTCCACGCGGATCCCGTTATTTTCCGGGTAAACCCCGATCCCGGAACCCGGAGGGCAGGCCAGCTTGGCGATCTTCTTGACCGCGTCCGCCGGCGCCAGCTCCGCGTCCTCCCCGATCGCCTTCATCTTCAGCATGGCCTTTTCCGTTTCGCTCCGGCCAAAGGCGGGGTCAAGTCTCTGGCGCCGCGCGAATTCCTCGTCACGGTGCTTGCCCGCCAGGTTCTCGCCTTGCGCCCGCTTCGCCAGCTCCAGCTCCTGCTCGAACTTGGCCTGGTTCTCGTTCACCTGGAGCATGCGGGTGTTCTTCAGCGCCTGCAGCTCCTGCTTGACCTTGCCATGGAACTGGACCGCGCCCACGACCTGGATCAGGAGGTGGATCAAGATCGTGGCCGCGCAAGCGATGATGGCGCCGAGCAGGATCACCTTCTCCCGCTCCATGGCCATCCGCGATTTCACCGCGCGCTTCGGTTCCTTGGTCTTCTTCGTGGATATGGTCGGGCTCATGTTTTATCCTTTCCGATTTTATTTTTACCATTTCCCATTGCCGCCTGTCAACAGGGGACGTAAAATTTATTTTGGATAACATGCGTACGCAATTTTTAGCCACGGATGAACACGGATCAACACGGACCAAAAAGAAGTAAGAAGCAGGAACCCGGAATTCGGAAGCTGCCATGCTTGCTTCTTGATTCTCCTTGATCCGTGTTCATCTGTCATGTTCGACTGGCCCAAAGAATGAATGAACAGGGATGCACGGGATATTCAGGATAAGAAAGTCTTATCCTTGGCATCCGGAATATCCTTGTTGATAAATTCTTTGGTTGCGGCCTGGCGCCGCGCCGGGTCAATCCGCGGTTCCCTTCTTCACTCCCCTGATTGCACGCCATCTTGCGGCCCGGAGATAATCAAACTACAATGAGAACTCGAACGATGACGGGCAAGGAGGGAGCTGATGCCGGTTACGGGATTGGTGGCCGATCCGGTGTTCATGGAACACGACACGGGCCCGGGCCATCCGGAGCGGCCCGAGCGCCTGGAAAAAATTTACGCGCTGCTCGATGAAAAGGGGCTGTCCGCAAAGGCCCTGAAAATCCCGCTGCGCCCGGCCACCGCAGCCGAGCTGCTCGCGGTCCACGGCAAGGCCCACCTCGAAAGGATCGCGGCCACCGCCGGCCGCGAACAAGTCTATCTGGACGGCGATACCCCGACCGGCCCCAAGTCCTATCACACCGCCCTGCTCGCCGCCGGAGGGATGCTCAACGCCGTGGACGCGGTCATGGAAGGCTCCGTGAGCAATGCCTTCGCCCTGTTCCGGCCGCCCGGACACCATGCCGAGCGCGACCGCGCCATGGGATTCTGCCTGTTCAACAACGTGGCCGTCGCCGCCCATCACGCCATGAATCAGCACGGCCTCAAACGCGTCCTGATCGCGGACTGGGACCTCCACCACGGCAACGGCACCCAGAGCGCCTTTTACCCGGACCCGCGCGTGCTCTATTTTTCCACGCACCAGTTCCCTTACTATCCGGGTTCCGGGGGCCTGGACGAGATCGGGTCCGGGGCGGGCCAGGGCTTTACCGTGAACGTCCCGCTGCCCGCCGGCTGCGGCGACGACGTGTACGAATCGGTCTTCGCCGACGTGCTCGAGCCCGTGGCGCGTGGCTTCAAGCCGGAGCTGATCCTGGTCTCCGCGGGTTTTGACATCCACCGTCTCGACCCGCTGGGCGGCATGAAGGTGACGGAGCTAGGCTTCGCGCGCATGGCGGCAAGGCTGAAAGGACTGGCCGAGCAATTTTGCCGCGGCCGGCTGGTGGCCGCCCTGGAGGGAGGCTATCACCTCGACGGTCTCTCCCGGGGCGTGGCCGCCGTGGTCGAGGTCTTGATGGGACTTAATACGGCGCCCGTAACCAGGCCCGCGCCGGTTGACGGTCTTGAGCTGTTGCTGGAAAAAGTCGAGGAGCACCTGGGCGCCTACTGGCCGGGTATTGGAGGGAATGAGTGAAAAGCCTTGCTGAATATTTTTTGTTGTCCGCACTGACCGCTCTGTGCATGGCGGCCGCCGTGATGGGCGGCTCCTGCGCCGATGGTGACCCCGAGGCCCCGGCCCAGGTCCTGGACCTGCATTATTTCCAGCGCGCCGACGCCCTGGTCTGGAACGGACGCGTCAGTGAAGGCGTGACCGCGGGCCAGCCCGACACCCGCATCCTGGCCTGGGCCGCGCCCGGCGACGACGGTTACGACGGCAAGGCCTCCCTCTATGACGCGCGCTATTTTCTGGCCTCCGACCTCGCCAGGCTGGGCCTCCCGGACAACGGCGCGGCCCTCGTCTCCTACTGGGTTGATGCCCGCCGGCTCTCGGGCGAGCCGGAACCCAAGGAGGGCGGACGACTGGCCCAGATGTTCCTGCCCCGCATCAGCCCGGGCGAGACCATATGGTTCGCCATGCGCGCGGTGGATGAAATCGGCCAGGAGGCGGACATCAGCAACGTGGCGGGACCGGTCCACCTGGCCACCCTCATGGTCCCCATCCGGCCCGCCGCCGGAGACACCGCCGCCGGATTCGGAGCGGCGCTGGCCGCGGCCGGAGACGTGAACCATGACGGATACGGCGACATGCTCCTGGGATCCTCCGTCCAGGGCAAGGCCGCGCTGGTCATGGGCGGAGGCCTATGGTCGCTCGTCAAGCTCACCCGCAACGCCGGCGGCGCTAACATATTTCGCGCCGTTGACGAGCTCACGCCGCGCATGACCATCTCCGGTGACACCGCCGACGGCTTCGGAGCCGCCGTGGCCGGGCTCGCCAACGTCAATGGCGACGCCTTCACCGACTTCGCCGTGGGCGCGCCGGCCTATGACCGCGGGAGCACCGTGGACGCCGGCGCCGTCTTCATCCAGTACGGCGCGCCGCTGCCGCCCGCAACGCTCCCGGCATCCTCCGTCAGCGCCGTCATCCGGGGCCAAGACGCCGGCGACCGCTTCGGACAGGCCGTCGCCGGGGCGGGAGACGTTAACGGCGACGGCAGGGCCGAGATCATCGCGGGCGCGCCCGGGGCCTTTGCCGCCGGCGCCGTTTATGTCCTCAAATTCTCGGACCTCGCCGCCGGGGACGCCGCCGCGGCCTCCGTCATCATCAAGGGAGAGGCCGCGGGCAACGGATTCGGAACCGTGGTGGCCGCTATCGGCGACGTCAACGGCGACGGCGTCTCCGACCTCGCCGTGGGCGCACCGCTCCATGACGAGCCCGCCCTGCCCGGCGCCGGGGCCGTCTACGTATTCTATGGCGGCGACAACGGAGTCGCGGATTTCAACACCGCGTCCGCGGGCGCCGTGATTGATCTGTCCCTGCAAAAGGCCGACGTCACCATCCGCGGGACCGCGGCCGGACGCGGCTTCGGAAAGCAGATCGCCGCCGGCGGAAACCTCTCCGGCGACAGCGATGCGGCCCTGGACTTCGCCGTCTCCGGAGGAGACACCGTCTACGTGTTCTTCGGCGGCGGCGCGTCGTTTCCGCTCCAGGGCTCCAGTGTGGAGGCCCTGGACACCAGCGCATCCGCCAGGCTCGCCGGCGTTCCCGGCGAGCAATTCGGATCGGCCCTCTCGGGCGCCATTGATTTCAATCGCGACGGGAATCACGACCTGGTGGTGGGAGCGCCCGGCGCGGACGCGTGCTATGTCTTCAACGGACCCGTCACCAGCGCGTCCGGGCCCGGGCTGACGCTCCTCGCGCCCGCCGCCGGACAGGGCTTCGGCGCCGCCATCGCCGCACCGGGAGACCTGAGCTCCGACTACTTCCCGGACCTGCTCATCGCGGCCCCCGACGCCGGCCAGGCATATTTAACCTTTTAGCCGGAACGCGGGTCCCAAAAGGCGCTATACTCATAATGCGGGGCGGGTAAATTAAATGAAAAACAGTGCTGTCCAAAATAAACGGACCGGAGAACCGCCAAGACGCCAAGAGCGCCAAGGATTATTTTTCAACACGATTTTAAGAGGGCTTGGGTGCGAATGTTTCTGGCTT
>Ga0307379_10008992_pt1 | contig 13400 bp, 12 predicted proteins | sample UN2MG_FD_202237 | JGI IMG/M metagenome (GOLD analysis project Ga0307379, IMG submission 202237) | Soil microbial communities from Risofladan, Vaasa, Finland - UN-2 | ecosystem: Environmental > Terrestrial > Soil > Coastal area > Acid sulfate soil | place: Finland: Risofladan, Vaasa | collected...
GTGCGTCATGTTTTTCTGCACGTCAACCTATGGCTGCGCTCCGCCCTTCGGGCGTTCGCTTGCCATAGGCTATCGTACGATGCACCGTTGGTGCATCAGGAGGTGCAAAGCTGATCTGCGTATCAATGCTTAAGTCAATGCCATTGGTACGTAGGGGCGGGGTGCACGCCGCGAGCCAGCCGTAGCCGCTTCGGCGGAGGCTGGTCTTCGGCGGGTATTCCCCGCCCTCCGTCTGGTATCGTTTTTCGGAGGGCAGGCAACACCCGGCCATGCCTAAGAAGGCAGGGCCGTGCGGCCTGCCCCTACGTACGCCGTACCGAAGACGCTGCACGTTCGGATGTGTCCGGAAACAGCCACGCCCAAACACAACGGCCGGAAACCCCCGCGGGGTCTCCGGCCGTTGTTGTGTGTTGTCCGGGGCGGCTCGTTGAGCCGGCGGAGGGCAGGGCAAGCCCTGCCCCTACATCGGGCGGGCAGCGCGGCCCGCCTTGTGTCTTACATCATGCCGCCCATTCCACCCATTCCGCCCATGCCGCCCATACCGGGGCCGCCGCCGGGCATCGGAGGCCTTTCCTCCGGTATCTCGGCGATGATCGCCTCGGTCGTCAGCAGCAGCGACGATACGCTCGCAGCGTTCTCGAGGGCCGAACGCGTCACCTTCGTCGGATCGAGCACACCGGCCTCGAGCAGGTTTTCGTAGGTGCACGTCAGGGCGTTGAATCCGAAGGCGTCGTCGCCTTCCATCACCTTGTTGATGACCACGAATCCGTCTTCGCCGGCGTTCTGGGCGATCCAGTACAGCGGGAATTTCACGGCGCGTCGTATGATCTCCACGCCGATCTTCTCCTCGTCGGTCGCATCGATGCCGTCGAGCACTCTGCTGGCGCGAAGCAAGGCGACTCCGCCGCCGGGCAGCACGCCTTCTTCCACCGCCGCGCGGGTTGCGTGGAGGGCGTCTTCAACGCGTGCCTTCTTCTCCTTCATTTCGATTTCGGTGGCGGCGCCGACATTGATCCGCGCCACACCGCCCGACAGCTTCGCGAGCCGCTCCTCGAGCTTCTCGCGGTCGTAGTCGGAGGTCGTCGTTTCGATCTCGTGCCTGATCTGGTTGATCCGGCCCTTGATGTCGGCCGGCTTGCCTGCCCCTTCGACGATCGTGGTGTTGTCCTTGTCGACGGTCACCTTCTTGGCCGAGCCGAGCTGGTCGAGCGTCACGCTTTCGATGTCGATACCGAGGTCTTCAAACACCGGCTGGGCGCCGGTGAGAAGGCCGATATCCTGCAGCATCGCCTTGCGGCGGTCGCCGAAGCCTGGCGCCTTGACGGCGCAGCACTGGAAGGTGCCGCGCAGCTTGTTGACCACGAGCGTGGCAAGCGCTTCGCCTTCGATGTCTTCCGCTATGATCAGCAGCGGTCGGCCTGCCTGGGCCACCTTCTCGAGCAGCGGGATCAGGTCCTTGATGTTGCTGAGCTTCTTCTCGTGGATGAAGATGAGCGGGTTCTCGAAATTCACCTCCATCGTCTCGAAATCGTTCACGAAGTGCGGCGAGATGTAGCCGCGGTCGAACTGCATGCCTTCAACGAGGTCCACGGTCGTGTCGAGGCTCTTGCCTTCTTCGACGGTGATCACGCCGTCCTTGCCGACCTTCTCCATCGCCTCGGCGATCATCGTGCCGATCTCGGAGTCGTTATTGGCGGCGCCGGAGGCTACCTGGGCGATCTCCTTCTTGTCCTTGACGTCCTTGCTCATCTTGCGCAGTTCGGCGGTGATCGCCGCCACTGCCTTGTCGATGCCGCGCTTGAGCGTCATCGGATCGGTTCCGGCCACCACGTTTTTCAGGCCTTCGTCGAAGATCGCCTCGGCCAGCACCGTTGCGGTGGTGGTGCCGTCGCCCGCAACGTCGCTGGTTTTCGACGCCACTTCGCGCACCATTCGGGCGCCGATGTTCTCGTTGCGGTCCTCGAGGTCGATCTCCTTCGCCACGGTCACGCCGTCTTTCGTGACGGTCGGGGCGCCGAAGCTTTTCTCGATGATGACGTTGCGGCCGCGCGGGCCGAGCGTCACCTTCACGGTTCTCGCCAGTTTCTTGACACCGCTGCGAATCGCATCGCGGGCGTCGTGTTCAAACGTTATGTTTTTTGCCATTCAAAAACCTCCCTGGGGCGGTTCACTTTTTCCTGTTACTAAATCAGAACGTTACCCGCGAATCGCGAGGATATCATCCTCCCGCATGATGAGGTATTCCTCACCGTCGACCTTGACTTCCGTGCCCGCGTACGAGCTGAAGAGCACGCGGTCGCCCTTCTTGACTTGGACATCGGCCCGCTTGCCGCTATCGAGCATCTTGCCCTCGCCTACGGCAACGATCTCGCCCTCCTTCGGCTTCTCCTTGGCGGTGTCGGGCAGGACAATTCCGCCCGCCGTTTTTTCTTCCGCCTCAATCCGCTTCACCAGCACACGGTCCCCTAAGGGCTTAACCTTCGCCATATGACCGCACTCTCCTTTCTCATCTAGCACAGTTCAGGAAACTTTCCAAGGCCGGATTCTGAATAATGTTGCGGCAAGACCGCCGCAGCCGACCACCTGATATGAAGCATGCTACGCAAAATCCGTGCCAATCCCCCGGCTAATGTAGGTTCGTTTCCGTAAATGTATAATCCACCGATACTTACGATTCGCGCAGGAAAATCCGACCGCCCGGTTTCCTGCCGAAATGGCAGGCCCGCCGGGCACGCGCCCCTTGCCAGATTGGCAGGCGGAGGGGGGCAGCCGCGGTGAAAATGCCCTCTCAGCGGGCGGCCGGCAGAATTATTCTTGACTAGCACACGTGCGTGTGGTATACTTCTATTGGTCGGGCGCAGGGCTGCCAAACGGCCGCTCCGCCGCACCTTTTTTGCCCCGGCAGACGTTATAACCTTAGGATGGGCCGCCTTCAACCATCGGCTAAGCGGCTCAGCAGAAGGCCGGAAGGATTCCGCCCCATAAGGCGATGCAGAATATGAAGACCACCGCTGTTGAAGAAGTTGATGAACCGATCGACGTGCTGACTATCTTCCGCGACGGCAGCATGCGCCCGGCGAAGTTCAAGTGGGCGGGCAAAACTTATAAAATATCCCGCGTGACGTACGAATGGATCACGAGGGAAGGTAGCTATCCGATCTATCATTTTGCCGTTTTAGCCGACGGCGACGCCGACGACGTCTATGAAATCGAGTTGAACAGCTTCACGATGAGTTGGACGCTCGCCAAGGTCCATATGAAATAATCCGCTGCCATGGTAGAATGAATGCTGCCTTCGGCGCGCGCGGGCAGCAGGCTTCATACCTGGGGACGCGATGAAACGCGAGCGGGTAATTTTCCACATCGATATGGACGCCTTCTTCGCGTCGGTCGAGCAGAAGGCGGATCCGTCGCTGAAGGGCAAGCCGGTGATGGTCTGCGGCGGGCTGCAGAGCCGCACGGTCGTTGCCGCGGCGTCTTACGAAGCCCGCGAATACGGCGTCCATTCCGCGATGCCGCTCTCCGAAGCCAGGATGAGGTGCCCCGACGGCGTATTTATCGAGGGCGACCCGCAGAAATACGTCTACACGTCGATGCGCCTGAACGATCTATATGGCGAATTCACCGAGATCGTCGAAGAATTCAGCATCGACGAAAGCTTCCTCGACGTAACCGACGTAGTCGACCGATACGACAGCCCCGTCGAAATGGCACGCCGGCTCAAGGCCCGCGTGCGCGAGCTGTTAGACCTCCCCTGCACAGTCGGAATCGGCCCGAACAAGATTCTTGCGAAAACAGCATCCAAGCTGGGCAAGCCCGACGGCATCTACGTCATCGATTACGAAGACATCCCGACGAAGTTTCACACGCTGCCCGCCGGCAAGCTGTATGGCGTGGGCAAGGAAACAGCCGCGAAGCTCGAGAAACTCGGCGTGCGCACCATCGGCCAGCTTGCCGCCCTGCCCGTCGAGCCGCTCAAGAAGGTGTTCGGCGTGGTCGGCGAACTGCTGCACGACGCCGCGAACGGCATCGACGATTCGCCGGTGCTCACCAGGCAGGAGCAGCCGCCGCCGAAATCCATCGGCAACGAATACACTTTCCAGCGCGACACCCGCGACCGCGACCTGATACACAGCGTGCTGCTGGGGCTGTGCAGCAAGGTCGCCCGCCGGCTGCGCCGCGGAGGCCACGCCGGCCGCACGGTCACGCTCAAGGTCAGGTTCTCCGATTTTACCACGATCTCGCGCGGCCGCACAACCCGCGACTACGTCGATCTCGACAAGGAAATTTTCGACACCGCTCAGTCGATCCTCGAGGACGTTCGCCCCGCCAGGGCCATACGGCTGCTGGGCGTGACGGTTTCCAACCTCACCCACACGCCCCCCCAGAAGCAGCGTTCGCTTTTCGACCACACCTTCTGGGCGAGGTACAAGAAGGTGATAGCATCCGTCGACAAGGCCCGCGACAAATACGGCGAGAAGGCCCTGATCTGGGCGGCGCTTCTGCACCCCAAGCGGGAAGATGAATGAATTGAACAGGGAGGGCGGGTTTGAAACCCGCCCCTACCTTGCCGCAGGAACCACCGAAGGGCGGGTTTGAAATCCGCCCCTGCCTACCTCCTGCCGATCATATACCGGACGGGTTAATTCGGGATATCCGCAGATTTCACAGATTGCACAGATTGAGAGGATTAGCCTTTTCGCGCGAGGCGCCCCCTCCCAAAAATCTGCGAAATCTGCGCAATCTGCGGATTCAGTCTGTCCGTGCTGCTCCAGCAATCTGCGGATCGAATCCCACCTTGTTTGTTCCTGCCGATTATGCTACCATTTCAACTCGTCAGCCGACTACGCACCAATAGGACGAGGATGCCAACGATGACTCCGCGCGAGCGATACATCAAGACCATCTTGTTCGACAAGCCCGACCGTATCCCATTCACCCCCGGCTGGCCGAGGGAGTCGACGCTCAGAGCCTGGCATCAGCAGGGGTTGCCGGAGGGGGCGAACCATTTCACAGCTCTCCTCGACGAACTGGGGATTCGGCCCGAGCCTGTGCGGCCGCAGCCGAACCTGAACGTTTCATTCCGGATGATGCCGGAATTCGAGGAGAAGGTGCTCGAACATCGCGACGGCGCATACGTCGTGCAGGACTGGATGGGCGCCATCGTCGAAATATCCGACCAATACGACTACACCTATTTGCGCACGGCGAAAGATTTCGTGACGCGCAAATGGCACAAGTTTCCGGTGGAAAACCGCGACGATTGGGAACGCATGAAGCAGCGATACGACCCGCGCGCGCCGGGGCGTCATCCCGACGACCTCGACGACATCTGCCGGCGGCTCCAGGATCGCGACGGCATCGCCGGCCTCAGCTTCAACGGCCCGTTCTGGCAATTGCGCGAATGGTGCGGATTCGAAGGGCTGTGCATGCTGACGATCGAGCAGCCGGAATTCGTTCGCGAGATGGCCGAATTCTGGACCGAATTCGTGTCGCAGACAATGGCGCCTGTGCTCGAGCGGCTGGCGATAGACCGCGTGGGCATGTCGGAAGACATGGCCTACAAGGCGCACAGCATGATCTCGCCCGCGATGACGCGCAAATTCCTGATGCCGGCGTACGTCCGCTGGGTCGAGGAGATCAAGGCGAGCGGCTGCCCGATTATCGACATGGATTCCGACGGCTACATCGGCGAGCTGATCCCGATATGGATCGACAGCGGCATAAACTGCTGCGATCCGATCGAGGTGGCCGCGCACAACGACATCGTGGCCTTCCGCCGCGAGTTCGGCACGCGAATGGCCTATGCCGGCGGAGTCGACAAGCGGGCGATCGCGCGAGGCGGCGAGGTAATCGAGGCCGAGCTTATGCGAGTCGTGCCGCCGTTGCTCGAGCAAGGCGGTTACATCCCCGGCTGCGATCACGGCGTGCCGCCCGATATCTCCTGGCCGAACTTCATCAGCTATTCACGCCGCCTGGCACAGCTCACCGGCTGGCTGTAAGAAGGCCTGTCCGCAGATTCGCAGATTTGGGGAATCCGCAGATTGCGCTGATTTCGCAGATTTTTTAAGAAAGCATTTGGGCTGGCCATTTTCGGACACGTCCGACGTGCAGCTTTTCGATTATGTTCTGCATGTCTTAGTATGCTGCTGCGCTATTTTCTGCATACATACGAGAATGCAAATAATGTTTGGCCATCACAGCCGTGCAACCCTCGCGCCAGTTGTGGCATTAGACGGTTGCACGGCGCACGTAGGGGCCAATGGCATTGACTTAAGCCATGACTTGGCCCTCCGCCTTGTGAGCCTGACGAGGACGAGTCATGTATTTGAAGTTTTTGTGTCGGCGTTTAAGGACACGCGGCTCGTGCCTGCCTGGCCGTTTTGGTATGACGCGTCTGCCGATCTGAAACAGCAGCATGGCGTAGACTGCGGCGAGGTGTTCTTCGGGCATTACGGTTGCGTATGGCCACAAGGCCAGGACTTCCTGGATTGCCCCGGTCAGGCTCAGACATAGCGGATTGAGGTGCCGCTGTCTGCCGGCCTCCCACATCAGCGTGCGGATGAGGTTGTAGGCCAGCAGGTATGCCCATAACTCTTTAACTATCATTTCAGGTTTCTTGCCGTTGAGAACTTCCATTTGCATGGAAGTTTTCAGGTGCTTGAAGTCGGTTTCGACTTCCCACCTGCGGGCGTATAATGCGGCAAGTTCTTTGATAGAATACTCGGCGTTGTCCAGCAGCGTGGTGACCAGAATTACTACCGGGAGCATCAACTATTGAACGGTCACATTACCAGAAACTTCACCTGGCATTGTAGGGGCGGGCCTCTGTTGCCCGCCCGTCTTCATCTAACCCAACGGCAACGACTTGCAGAAGTTCAATATATGATGCCCGGAGTAGTAACTCGGTGGTGCGAAAGCCGGGAACACGCAAGGTGAAACGCACCTCTCGCAGCGTTATCGAGGCTGGCAGGGCAGCCCACTGCTGTTTGGTGTGACGGTCGGACCGCTTCTGCGGCTTGACGTATTCGACGATGTGGTGGCCGCTCGCGAATGCGGGCGGGACGGGGGCTGGGGGATCAGCCGGCAAGGGGCATCCTCGGGCGCCTATCCCAGCGCGCGGGAGGTGAACACGAGGATATCGTAGAAGGCATGCGAATAGCAGGCTACGGCAAGGCCGCGGTGGATATATAACCCTGCAAACACTATCCCGCCGATCGCACGATAGCGGAACGACCTGGCAAGCTCGCCGCCCGAAAGCCCGGTCGTGCCGTTCACATAATGGCTTGCGGCGAAAACTATCGAACTGACGAATACCGCGAGGATCACGGCAAGCCAGTTTCGATGCGACAGCCTGAGAACGATGAAATACACCGCGCTCATCAGCCCCAGGCGGAAAACGATCTCCTCGTAAACGCCCGCGCCGATCGACAGCACGATGTCGTCCGCCAGGCCGCCCGCCCGCTCTCCGGCGGCAAGTGTCAGCAGGTAATCGTTGACCAGAGGCAGCAGTTGCGTGATCAGAAAGCCATACATCAAGCTTTCCGCCAGCACAAGTGGAAAGATTTTCAGCCGCACGCCGCCCGTCTTGTGCGTGGAGATCAACGCCGCGACAATCGCAATCATGACCACAAGGTTGAATACGAGGGCGCCGTTTGGGCCGAACGCCCCATGCAGCAGCCAGCGGACGATGCTGCCCGCCAGGCTGACCGTCTGCGGCCGCACAACCAGCAGGCCCACCTCGTAGGCCGCCAGCAGCGGCAGTATGAAGATGAAGCTGACCGCCAGCCTGCGCGAATGCTCGTAATACGACCGCTCCGTCTGCTCGGCCGCTGAAATCGTTAGTACGGATGCGATGGGCCTGACCTCCTGATACTGCGAAGCACGATTCCCTTCAGCCCGCATATTCTACACAGAATCGCTTGTAAGGTCAAGGAAGCGGGCGTTTTGCAGCAGGCATGCCCGCGCGCCATTCGTAGTTTCCGCAGTTTGGGAAGCTTGCAACCTGCAAGCTTCCTCCACTCACCCGTTGAATCATTCACAATCCACAGGTATAATTGACATGCGGCCGAACGGAAGCGGACAACCCTGGAGAGCAACCTGCCGCGGAATAGCCGGCCGGGTAGCGACGAGTATCCTCAGGGGGAATTGGCGCAACGGGCTTCCCTACCCAATTCCGCAGCGACGATGCTCAAAGCTTCTCCCATGCATTCCCGGGCTCTTCGCAAATCGGCCACGAGGCCCAGAACGGCCTGCCGCTGCCTTGCGGTAGCCGCCTGCGGCGCATGGTCACAAGCGGAGGAGTTCGAACTGCCCAAGTCGGTCTGCGATTATTCGTGCAGCCTTGAGTTCCAGCGGTTGTTGCATCGCGGGTCTGCCAACGGAACCGAACGACATTTCCGCCGCCAGCCGGCGAATGATGCTCGTTCGACGGCCGCACTTGCAGATCTTCGATCATAGATAAGGGACAATTACGACAAATGGAGTTGTATTATGGCCTTCGATGCGCTATCATAATGCTCCCAAGTTACTGATCCTTAGCCGGTTTGCAGTGTTGGAGAGTCGATGAGCAGGAAAATCGTTACAGGTAATACTCCTTTGGAATGCGTGATATACGCAGCAGATAACAGGCCTCATCTTCAACAGATATATACTGGATTCAAACTGCTGCAGAAGGCGGGTGTGGTGAAATGTAAGTACGTGTACGACGGCCGGAAGGGGCCACTACGCGTGCAGCTTGACGGACGATCGACCCTCCGCTTCGATGTCTCGGATTCATATGGAATAGACACCGAGTCGCTGAGCTCTGCTGATTTCTACTTCAAGCGCGATCTTGATCCGTCTTTAGCCGATGCAATTGCCGGAGGAGAAAAACTATATCCTCTTGGTCTGAATTACCTGGTATATCCAGACACGTGGGATACAGGTGCCACTGCCAGAGCATTCAGATATGATAAAGGCACGAATAAGCTTTGGGCGATCCTTCGTTCAACGGCAGCAGAAAGGTTCATCGGTCTGCCGGATATCTTTCCAAGGGTTTCCAACACGGAATCTCATCCGCTGCTGCGGCAGGAACCCCGCATCCTCTTCATGACGCGTACGTATGATCCTGACCTTGCCTCGAATCCCGATGAGGCTAGCGAGTGGGAGAACCTGAATGAAATGCGAGTCGCGTGCATCAGAAAGCTGAAATCGGAGTTCGGCAAACGCTTCTACGGCGGCCTTGCCTGCCACGAAAACGCCAAGAGACGCTACTCCGATTGCCTCCTGCCTGACAGGAAACTTTCGCGCAAGTGGAACTATATGAAAATGCTGCCTTGCTATCCTATTTGCGTAACCACAGCCGGCTTGTTCGGATCAGCCGGCTGGAAGCTTTCTGAATATGTAGCCTTCTCCAAAGCTATTGTCAGCGAGAAGATTTTCTGCAGGCTGCCGGGGAATTTCTGCGAAGGAGACAACTATCTCAGTTTCGACTCGCCAGAGCAGTGTGTGGAGCGGGTGGCCGAGCTGATCGGTAATGTGGAACTCCGGCACGCCTTGATGCTCAACAACTATCGCTATTACCATTCTTTTGTGCGACCGGATTCATTGATAATGAACGCGCTGATGATCTCTCTTCGAAAAACATGATGACAGCTTTGAAGAAATTCATCCTTTCACCGCAACCGGCGGCTGCCTGAGGGTTGCATCATGATCAAACGCTTGTTTCACAGACTGTTGAGGTTTTACGTTTACCTGAGAGCCGTTGACGGTTTTGGCGCATTGCTCTGTATTCTGGACGATCTGAGGCGCAAGGAGAAGCTACGTTCCCTGAGCATCGGAGGCACCAGAATTCATGTTCGAACAAACTCGCCCGATCTTACAGTTGCTATTAGTTGTCTTTTCTCGAAGGAGTACGAAGGTATCTCTGTTCCGAATGCCAAGTTCATCATTGATGCGGGAGCGAATATCGGAGCCTCTGCGTTGTATTTTGCCTCGAAATTCCCTGACGCGAGAATAGTCGCCGTAGAACCGGAAGACGGCAACTTCGATCTATTGGTCAAGAATAGTCAGCATAACAAGAATATCATTCCCGTAAAAGCTGCCATCTGGTGGAAGACTCAGAAGAAGAACATCTACGACCAGCACACTGGACATTGGGGTTACACCATCGCGGATGGCCCCGGCGATTGGGCAGTGATGGGACAGGAAATCGATTGCGTGACAATCGATTCGTTGATGAAAACCTACGGCGCAGAGAAAATCGATCTTCTGAAGATGGATATTGAAGGAGCGGAAAAGGAGGTCTTGGAGAACTCCTCGGGTTGGATCGATGCGGTCGATGTCATAACCGCAGAATTGCACGATCAGATGATCGCGGGGTGTTCCAGAGCTTTTTACCTTGCCCTGAAAGACTTCAAGCGATTCGAACACCGGGTAGAAAAGGTCACAGCCTACAGGAATTGAACATACATTAGCCTCCGGCGTTACGCGGTTCGTGTGTTGCTGGTGCTGACTTGGTAGGTCTTGTCGCTTTCGATTCGCAGAAATGACTTGATACTGCTCGCGTTTCCGCATACCATTGTATCCAACCGGGCCGTCGCGGCCGCAAGCGTCACCTGAGCCTGCGTGCGAAGGAAGTGTATGAAACCACGTGAAGTAATCACGCGAGCCGTCGAATTCCGCCGGCCGCCCCGCTTGGCCATCTGCGGGTTCGGCGAACTCAGCGACTGCACAGGAGTCGGCCCGAAGGAAGTGAGGCCGCCCGAGGCGCAAGACGACCCCGCGCTCGATCAGTGGTTATGCCGATGGGGCAAGACCGAGGTGCAGAACATGGGACAGGTCAAGGGCCACCCGCTCGAGGACCTCGACAGAATGAACGAGTTCCCGTGGCCCGACGCCAACGACCCGCGCCGCTATGAAGACCTGCCGGCCCAGCTCGACGAGCTGGCGGCCGATCCAATCCGCTGCGACAAGTATGTGAACGTCGGCCATTTCATGCTGCTGTGGGAGCGCATGCACACGCTTCACGGCTTCGAAAACTGCATGATGGACCTGATGGACGATTCCCCGCAGATTCACGAACTGGCCGACCGCATCCTCGAGTACGACATCGTGCTGGTGCGTAACGTCCATCGCGCCTGCGGCAGCCGCGTCCAGGCATTTGGATTCACCGAAGACTGGGGCACCGAGGCGGACCTGATGATCTCGCCGGACCTGTTCCGCCATTTCTTCTTCCCGCGCTACAAGAGGTTCTTCAAGGTCGTCCATGAATGCGGCTGGCATGTCTGGATGCATTCGTGCGGCAGGATCAACAAGGCGATCGGCCCGCTGATCGAGGCCGGGCTGGACGTCATAAACATGCAACAGCCACGCACCAACGGCATCGAGGAGATCGGCAGGGAATTTGCCGGGCGCATCTGCTTCCAAACGCTGTGCGATATTCAGAAGACGCTTCCCAGCCGCAAGCGCTCCGCTGTGGACCACGAGGCCCGCGAGTTGCTGAAGCATTGGGCCACGCCCGACGGCGGTTTCATTTTCAGCGAATACGGCGATTCGGCGGCCATCGGCTCCACGCAGGAAATCACCGATTACATGGTCAAGGTTTTCCTTCAGGTCGATCCCTACCGCAACGGATGGGGCACGCTCGAAAATTCACGTTCATCCAGCGGAGAAGAGTGATGTATCTCACAGGATTCGCAGACGAGGCCGGCGGCAGCATAGACGTTCAGATCGAGGCCACAAAGGAACTCGGCTGGAAGAACATCGAAAGCCGCAACGCCGGCAGCGCAAATATACACGACATACCCGACGACGAATTCGACGTCGTCTGCGGCAAACTGCAAGACGCCGGCATCACGATCAACTGCTTCGGATCGGCCATCGCCAACTGGGGCAAGCAGATCGACCAGCCCTTCGATTCATCACTGGCCGAAGCCAGGCGGGCAATCCCACGCATGCAGCGGCTTGGAACACGGCTCATCCGCATAATGAGCTTCGCCGTGCTGAAGGATCGCGAGCCGGACGACCAGATGGCGGACGAGCGTTTCCGCCGGCTCCGCGAGCTGCAGAAGATGTTTGCCGATGCAGGCATCACGCCGGTGCACGAAAACTGCATGAACTACGGCGGGATGGGCTGGCCTTACACGCTGCGCCTCGTCGAAAACGTGCCGGGGCTTAAGCTGGTTTTCGACACAGGCAACCCGGTCTTCTCGCTCGACCGCAGCAAACCGAAGCCGCATCCCACGCAGTCGTCCTGGGAATTCTACCAGCACGTGAAGGAGCACATCGCATACGTTCACATCAAGGATGGCCTGTGGGACTATCTCAAGAACGAGAACCGCGCCTTCACCTACCCGGGCGAAGGCGAAGGCGACGTGCGGGCGATAGTGAAGGACCTGCTCGACTCCGGCTACGACGGCGGGTTCTCGATGGAACCGCACCTGGCAGTTGTCCACCACGACAAAAGCATCACCTCGCCCGAGGAAATCCGGTATGCCAATTATGTCGAATACGGCCGCCGATTCGTCAAACTGATCCAGGACATCGGCCACGGAGACAATGTGAAGATGCTCACGCGGAGCCGCGGAGCCGCGGAGAGGAGAGAGAAGAAGTGATGAGTGCGCAGTGATGAGGAAGAGGTCAGGTGTGCAGGCAATTACTACCGGGAGCATCAAATATTGAACTCTCACATTACCAGAAACTACGCCTGGCCTTGTAGGGGCGGGCCTCTGTTGCCCGCCCGTCTTCCTCTTTCATTAAGAAGTGCCGAAGGCACTGGCCCTGATGGTCAATGGCATCGACTTAAGACTCCTTACTTGCCCTTTTTATGCTGTTGAAGCAACCACAAGGTAGGGGCGGGTTTCAAACCCGCCCTATGTTCAAGACAACGACCAGATGGGGAGGGCAGGTTTCAAACCTGCTCCACCACTCCGCTTTCGTGCACCGGCGGTAATTGCAGCCGAAACGACTAATAGTGCTTGCGGCTTCGGCAGACAAACCGCCGCCGGGCCGGTCAACGAGTAGAAACTCAAGGAGACGGCTGGATGAAAACCAAGGAACGGATGTACGTAGTCATTGCAAAGCTCGCCAACATGCTCAAAGCCACCACCGCCATATCAAAATATGGATCGTACATCGAGAAACTCAAGGAAGACGGACATTTCGTGGCGGCCGGCAAATGGACCGACAACTCGGGAGCGATGCTGATCATCCGGGCCGACTCCATAGACGATGCCGACGAGATAGTCCAGGACGATCCGCTAATCAAGAACGGCGCTGTGACTTACCAGATCAAGGAATGGGAAGCGAACTTCGATTTTGAGGCGATGGAGTACTGATCGCCGACGAGATACCACCCGTGACCGGCACCAGCGGAACCACAGAAGCTCGCCCTTCGGGGCAGTATGATCCACCGCAAC
>Ga0307379_10008993_pt1 | contig 13400 bp, 10 predicted proteins | sample UN2MG_FD_202237 | JGI IMG/M metagenome (GOLD analysis project Ga0307379, IMG submission 202237) | Soil microbial communities from Risofladan, Vaasa, Finland - UN-2 | ecosystem: Environmental > Terrestrial > Soil > Coastal area > Acid sulfate soil | place: Finland: Risofladan, Vaasa | collected...
TGTCGAATATCATAGTTAATTGGTCATCTTTTATCAACGGGGATTGAAACGCGAACAAAATTTTGCTTTGACACATCGAGGACGGGAACGTAGAATAGGAACAGTCGTATGGATGCGTATGAATACATCGTAAATATATCCAAGGATTTCATCACCCTGATCAACCGGGACAACGTTTACGAGATCGCGAATGACTCGTACTGCACCGAGATGGGACTGAGCCGGGAAGAGATCATCAACCGCAGTGTGGCGGAAATCTGGGGCAAGGAGAAGTTCGAAAACTCACTCAAACGCTATCTGAATCAGTGCTTCGAAGGCCGGGAGGTTCACTACATCGACACCTTCAAATTCGGTCCCTTCGAGAAGTACATGCACGTGTCCTACTATCCTTACCGGGAGAACGATGAGATTACCCATGTGGCCGTGTTTTCCCACGACATTACTTCGGTTGGGGAGATAGAATCCAAGCTCACCAACTATGAATATCGAGATGCGGTTACCGGACTTTTCAACCGCAGGTCCCTGGACGTGATCCTCGACAAGGAGATCGAGAAAGCAAAACGGTCGAAGTATGAAAAACTGAGGGCGGTTTTGTTTGTAAGCCTGGAAAATCTGGCCAAGGTGAACCAGGTCTACGGCCACGAAATCGGTGACCTGCTGCTGGAGAACAGCGGTCTGCGCATCCGCCGCACCCTCCGCAGCAGCGATTTCGTGTTCCGTTTTGCCGGCAGCGAGCTGGCGGCGATTCTGACAAATATTGCCAAGAATACGGACGCCGGTAAGGTTGCCCAGAAGATCTACAACAACGTAGCCGTTCCCTACCGCTTCAAAGAGACGGATATCAATATCACCTGTCATATCGGAATCGCTCTGTATCCGGACGACGGGGCGGATAAAAGCACGATCGTCCAAAAAGCCGCCTCTGCACTGGCTGAGGCGAAGAAGAGGAACATGGATTTCCTTCTCTTTGATGCGTCTCTTCACGAGCAGGCCGTGGCTCGGCTGGGTTTGGAAAGTCAGATTGCCAAGGCCTTCGAGAAGGGGCAGTTCGAGCTGCACTACCAGCCGGTGGTGGACTTAAACGGCAAGATCCATGGGGCGGAAGCCCTGATTCGCTGGAACCATCCCGAGCGGGGTTGCATCCTGCCAATGGACTTCATCCCCATAGCCGAGGAGACGGGTCTGATCATCCCCATAGGCCGTTGGGCACTGTTTACAGCCTGCCGCCAGATTTCCGCCTGGATGAAGAAGCACAAGCTCTACGTATCGATCAATCTGTCCGCCAAGGAATTCTCCGACTCGACCCTCCTGGAAGCGATCCAGAAAGCGATCAAACAGTCCCAAGACTTCGATCCGGCCTATCTCAAATTGGAGATCACCGAAACCAAATGTATGGACGATCCCGAGAAGACGATCAAGCAGATGCAATCCCTTCTCGATATCGGGGTAGAGACGTTCATCGACGATTTCGGTACGGGATACTCCTCCCTCGGCTACCTGAAACGGCTTCCCGCCGTGACTCTGAAGATCGACAAGCTGTTCATCGATGCTCTGGAGGAGAGCCAGGATGAGCAGGACTATCTGACCCATATCATCCGAACGGTAAAGAGCAGAAAGAAGAAGGTCCTGGTAGAGGGGGTGAGCAGCAGAGAGCAGTTCGAGCTCCTCAAGGCCATGGCCTGCGATCAGATGCAGGGCTATCTGTTCAGCAAACCTGTACCGGCAGAGGAATTTGAAAAGCTGCTCGCCCGGGATTCCCTGCTGTAGGTATCAGGAGGATTCGATGCCGGTTTTTGAAATGCCCCTGGAGGAGCTCCGCAGCTACCGGGGAATCAATCCGAAACCTGAGGATTTCGAGGAGTATTGGCGGCGGGCTCTGGAGGAGCTTGAAGGGACGGACGGCGAGGTTGAGCTGATTCCCACGGGGTTTCAGAGCACTGCCGCCAAGTGCTTCGACCTGTATTTCACGGGCGTGGGGGGCGCCCGCATCCATGCCAAGTATCTGCGCCCCAAAGAGATCGGGGCGCCTCATCCGGCGGTGCTTCTGTTTCACGGGTACACGGGCAATTCGGGGGATTGGCAGGACAAACTCTCCTTCATATCCCAGGGATTCTCCGTGGCCGCTCTGGATTGCCGCGGGCAAGGCGGTCAGTCCGAGGACAGAGGCGCCGTGGTGGGAAACACCCACCGAGGTCATATCATACGCGGACTGGACGACCATCCGGACAAGCTTCTCTTCCGCCAAATTTTCCTCGACACAGCTCAGCTGGCCCGGATTGTCATGGGCTTCGAGGAAGTGGATGAAACTAGAATCGGCACGCACGGCGGCTCCCAAGGCGGTGCGCTCAGCCTGGTATGTGCCTCCCTGGAACCGAAAATCAAAGCCTGTTCCACCGCCTTTCCCTTTCTCTGTGATTACCGGCGGGTTTGGGAGATGGACCTGGCCGAAAGGGCCTACGAGGAGCTGAAGATCTACTTTCGCCTGTTCGATCCGACCCATGCCAGGGAGCAGGAGGTGTTCCGCACCCTCGGCTATATCGATGTACAGAACCTGGCGCCCTGGATCGAAGCGGACGTGCTGATGGGTACCGCCCTGATGGATCAGACCTGCCCGCCCTCAACCCAGTTTGCCGCTTACAACAAGATCCGCTCGAAAAAGGAGATGGTGATCTATCCGGATTTCGGGCACGAGGCATTACCCGGTTTCATGGACAGAGCCTTCACCTTCCTCTCCGGGCTGTAGCGGGTGTGGTTCGCCGACGGGGTGCCTGCCTTAAGCTGCCTGAGGTCAATCTTCAAGAAATCCCTGTTCCCGAAACCATTGAAACGTGTCCCGAAGAGTCACCTCGAGAGGCCGCGGGTTGTAGTCCAGCTCCTGCCTCGCCTTTTCGCAGGATACGCAGCGGTGTTTGCTGATCGCAAGCAGAGCATCGGGGGTGAAGGCCGGATACTTCGAGCTCAGACCGGGCAGCTTCCCGGCTATTCTCGACACGCCCCGGGCCAGCCACACGGGAAGGGCAATGGGAGGGGTCTTCCGCCCCGTGATCTTCTGCACCAGCGCGGCCATCTCGGGCAGGGATCGCCAGGTTCCGCTCAGAATGTAGCGTTCGCCCCTGCCTGCCCGCTGCTGGGCTGTCAGAGAAGCTGCCACCACATCCCGGACATCGACCCAGTTGAAGCCGCCGCGGATCAGGGCGGGGAGACGGTTGTGGTACAGATCGAGCAGGGACTTGCCCAGATGGGAGGGCTTGTAGTCGAAGGGACCGAGGACGGCTGTAGGGCAGATTATCACCGCATCGAGCCCTTCGGCTACCGCCTCCAGAAGGAGACGTTCCGATTCGGCTTTTGTCCACCCGTATAGGGTCGTGTCCTCAAGCCCCGCCAGAGGATTGTTCTCGTCGGTTACTTTTTGGGGATTCAGATCCGAGAGTGCCTCGATTGAGCTGAAATGGATCACCCGGCGGACCTTGCAGCTTCGGCAGGCCTGGATCACATTGCGGGTGCCCTCGATATTGACCCGTCGCAAGGTATCGATGTGCCGACCGTCGAGAGAGATGGATGCTGCCAGATGATAGACGACCTCGACGTCTTGAAACGCCCGGCGCAGGGAGTTCGAATCGGCCAGGTCGGCGCGTACCCGGTGGACTGCCAACCCTTCAAGAGCCCGGGTATCCTCGTGAACCAGCAGGCGCACCCGAACTCCGGCCGCCAGCAAGGCCCGCGAAAGTGCTGCACCCACGTGGCCGGATGCCCCGGTGATTGCCGCTGTCACGGCAAAGCCTGCTGCGGATCGGTTCCTGTAAGTTTGGAGCGCATCGAACCTCCTCGAGGGCCCCATTATAAGTCGCCTACCTCGGGTGTCAAGGCATGGCTGTTTCCCTCCACGGCTTTTTCCTTGACAGCGACATGGCTGTACCGTAGCATTGGCAGCACCTTTTCAAGATGTAAAGGGAGGAGGGCAGAGATGAAGATACTGTGGGCGATTCTAGTGTTTTTCCTGATTGTGATCCCGGTGGGGATGGCGGATTTTCAGGACGTCCTCGACAGGGTGGACAAGCTCCACGAGGCGGAGGACTACGAACAGAGTAAGAGCTATATTGAATCTTCGATGGCTCAGGCGGCAAGTGGAGCCGATCGAGCCGAGCTGCACTGGCGACTGGCAAGAGCCTGGCTGAACCTGGGAGACGAGGCTGAAGACAGGGGGATCGTCGGCGAGGAGCTTCTGGCCTACTTCGAGCAGGGGGAGGCCCAGGCGCAAAAGGCGATTGATGCGGACCCGAGCAATCACCTCGGCTATTACTGGAAGTCCGCCAATATCGGGCGCTGGGGACAGATCAAAGGCATTCTCAACTCCCTGTTCAAGGCCAAACCCATGCGGAATCTTCTCCAGAAGGCCGTGGCGGCGGACCCGGACCACGCCGATTCCTATTACGTTCTGGGTCAGCTCTACGAGCAGGTGCCCGGTTTCCCCGTGTCCTTCGGAGACAAGGATTACGCCGTGTCTCTGGGAAGAAAATCTCTCGTTCTGCACGAGCAGCAGGTCAAGGCGGGGATCGAGGACGAGATCAATTACGATTTCTATACGGAGATGGCCAAACATCTCTGGGAACGGGACTACAGCGCCGTCAAGCGCAAGCGGGAACAGGGCAAGAAGATGAGAAAGTACGAACCGACTTCCGACCCGATGGAGAAGAACTTCCACTACGAAGCTTCGGTAACCTTGAAGAACATGTCCGATCAGGAGGAGGCGCTGGAGCTGATCAACTGGGTGATCCGAGAGCTGGAGGGAATGTCCAATCGCAGCGGAAGCCAGGATGATGATCTGAAAGAAGCCGAGGAGGTGCTTGAGTCCTGGAAGTAGCGCCGGTTGCGCTTCGTGAAAAGTATCCGGGACAAAACGGAGGTGGCATGACCGCACGACCGACATTGATCGCTGTTACCTTTATCCTTTCTCTGGGTATGATGGGGAAGGTTGGGGTTAGGGCTCAAGACAACATACCGGGGATGGAGATCCCCCAGGATCTGATCCCTGAGGGGGCAAACGTCCCCACCGCCGTGGATGAGGGAGTCGACCACTACGATCAGGACGGTTTTCCGGAGGATCTGATCGGGCTCCTCGTGGTAGACACCAGCCCTGTCGGGTATATGGTGTACCTGGAGAACATAGCCGATCCGTTCCTGCTCTATGCCCAGTTTGTAAACCGCCAGCGGGACGGGGTGTTCTTGGCCCGCTCGGGAACTATAGAGGATCCGCTTCCCAACGGCGAGGTAACCGTGATTCCCTACGGATACGGGGCCTTGAAGACCAACACGAGCTACGTTTCCCTGGTGGAGGGTGTGCTTCTGCCCCACATCAGCGACAACCAGAAGGAATACCAGCGTTTTGTCATCCGGGATTTGTATCTGGGAGTCGCCCTGGGAGTGACCGGTTTGCTCGCCGAGATTCAGTACGTTCACGCCGAGCACATCTTCGGGTATGCGAACGTCGGGATCAACTTTCTCGGCGGAGTCGGCGGGGATTGGCTGGCTCCGCTGAACTACTACCGGGTTCCTGTGCACCTGGGGGCGGGGCTGCGTTATCCCGGTTTGTTGGAGCCCTTTATCGGGGAAAATCACTGGGGCATCGGAGCGGAGCTGCTGCTCGGAGTGGGAGACGCGGACCAGGATCAACAGACCTCGTCGTTCGTCTGGCTACCCGGCGTTTTTTTCGAAATCGAAAAACGCGATCTGTTCGGCTGGAGCGAAGGATGGGCCGGTTTCAGGCCGCGGGATGACTACAGGGAGGATCCCCGGCCCTTCAACTACCACGTCCGCTCCCTCTATCTGCGGCTGGCCCTGTACCTCAATATCCAAGACGGTGCGGACACCGGCTATGTCGGCTTCGATGCCGGGTTGGGATTCCGCTATAACCTGATCGGTCCGAAAATACCGGAACACGAGTTCAAAGAAACCCGGGTGGTGTATCTGAACGACGAGTACCGTGAGCAGATTCACCTTCAGCTGGAAAAGCGCCGGCAGCGCATCGAAGAGAGCGGGTCAAGCCAGCAATAGAGCGATGGCTAGGGGGGGCTGCGACATGAAATCCGACCTATCCGACAACAATCAAAAACACCGGTTTCCCGAACCCCATCCTATCCTCGTTGCATCAAAGCTGTCAGTGCCGAAAGGTCCTGCCCGACCGCTCGACCGTCCGCGTATAAGCACGAGGTTGGACGAAGATGCTCGGCGTCTGCCGGGACTCACCGTCGTCTCGGCACCTCCTGGATATGGGAAAACCTCGGCAGTAATCGCTTGGCTAAGAAAAACCGAAAGTCGCGGCGCCTGGTTCGGCCTCGACGCTCTCGATAATGACCCCAAGAGGTTTCTCGTCCACCTGATCGCGTCGGTTCGGAAAGAATCAGAGCGCTTCGGTGAGTCATTGCAGAGTTTGCCTACGGCTCTGCGGCTGCCCTCCCCGGAGTTTCTCGCTTCCTTGATCGCCAATGAAATTTCAGACCTCTCTTCCTCGTTTTCTTATATCCTAGATGATTACCACGAGATACAAAATCCTTATGTGCACGAGATTGTGGAGGGTCTGATACGTTTCCAACCCCGAAATCTCCACCTTGTCATCCTAACTAGAGTCGACCCGCCCTTTCCTCTGGCTCGATACCGCGTCGAGGGGCGGATGACAGAATTTAGAGCGAGGGATCTGCTTTTTACCATAGAAGAGACGGGGCGGTTCTTGGATCTCACTTCCGGAATCACCGTCGACCAATCGTCTGTGAACGTTCTCTGGAGCACAACCGAAGGCTGGCCTGCGGCGCTCCAGCTCTGCGCTCTTTCCTTGCAGAATACGGATTCGCAATCCGCAGAAACGTTTGTCAAGAATTTCAGCGGTCAAGATCGTTACATCGTAGATTACCTCGCGGAAGAGGTACTGCAGCGGCAAAACGGTGAAATCGTCGACTTTCTTCTCGAGACCTCCGTTTTGGAGCGCTTCAGCGCGGAACTATGCGACTGGGTGAGAGGAAAGAAAAACAGCAGGGGGCTTCTCGACGAGCTGAAGCAGAGAAACCTGTTTCTCGTTCCACTGGATACGGAGGGGAGCTGGTATCGCTACCACCCTCTTTTTTCAAATTTCCTGTGCGTAAGAGTGAGTCATGAGCGGCGACGACAATTGCATCTAAGAGCCGCAGAATGGTTTGACAGGCAAAACATGCCGGCGCTTGCCGTGAAGCACGCAGTGCAATCCGGCGACTCTAATGTCTCAGGACAGGTCATCAACAGACGGGCTGAGGGAGCGTTCCGTCTGGGATATCATGCCCTTCTGGGAAGCTGGCTGGAGTCTCTTTCAGAAGAGTTCATTCGGTCCAATTTTGAGCTGGCCTTGTATAAAGCCTGGATTCTTTTTCTTACGGGCAAGATCCAGGAACTCAAGCTGTTAATAGGACATCTCGATTCCGGCATCAGCAAAATTGAAAACACGGAGAGCTACGGGCGCTATCTCAGCTTGAAGGCTTGGTTGGCCAGATCTCAGGGTGACCTCGTCGACAAATCGCTGGTCCTTCCCCACTCCGATAGCCACGGAGAGCCGATTATCGATTTCCTCAGTCATCTGGCTGTTGGACAGGCCGCTTTTCAAGAGGGTCGGACGGAAGAGGCCGTTGAGCTCCTTGATGAGGCGTACCGATTGGAGCGGCAAGCAGGAAATTCCTTCGCCGCGCTCTGTGCTTTGCATAATCTCTGTTTCTATCTGCTGGATAACGGAAAACGGAAAGAAGTACAGCGTTTGTGCGTCGAGGCGTTGGATGTCTACACGGATTCACAGGGCGAGAAACTGCCTATAAGCGGTATGGCCTATCTACCCCTGGCGGCCAGTTGTTATGAAGCCAATGCTCTGGAACAAGCCAGAGAATATTCTGAAACAGGTCTTGTTCTTTGCCGGAACCTGAATTTGGAAGATATCCTGGTCGAGGACGGGACTCGAACGCTTGCGCTGGTGCACATTGCCGAGGGACGTCTCGAAAACGCTCTATCACTCCTGAGTGACACACTCGAACGCTACCAACGTTCCAACCTCCACGCGCCGCTTAACTCCCTGCTGGCATTGCAGGCCGAAATAGCCATTCGGCAAGGGGATCTTCGGTCAGCCCAGTCGTGGGCGGATCGACGGGGCTTTGACCCAAACGCACCGCCGTCGAGCATTCCCGGTTACGAGCACCTCACCTACGTCCGCCTGCTTCTGACCCGCAATCGTCTGGAAGAGGCATCCGCTTGGTTGTCCGTTTTCAAGGAGAGTTGTGAACGGTCGCAGCGAGGCCGGATGCTTCTGTCCGTGCTCCTTCTCCGGGCTTTATGGTTCATTCAAGCGGAACAGGCGGAGGAAGCGCAGAGGATCGTGAAACAGACGCTGATGATCGCCTCGCCTCAAGAGTACCGGCGTCCGTTTTTAGACGAGTTCCCGGCGCTCGAACCGATTGTTCTACAGTGCCGGCAGGTAGCCCCTGATTTCGTAGATTCCCTCCAGGTCAGTTTAAAGGATGATCGGGAGATTCCTGTCATCGATTTCAGGATAGAACCGTTGAGCAAGCGGGAGCAAGAAGTACTTCGGCTTGCTGCAGAAGCTCTCACAAACAGAGAAATCGCAGACCGGCTGTTCATCAGTGTGGGAACGGTGAAGTGGCACATGAATCACATTCTTGCCAAATTGAACGTTGCCACCAGGAGCAAAGCCGCCTCCAAAGCTCGAGAGCTCGGTTTGCTGTAGAAATAGTCCCTGCCCCAACCCTTCTGAAAAACCTAACTTCAAACCTAACCTTGGTTAGGCTCCGAACAGGACGAATGTGTCGTATCTTAGACCCATCCACAGATCCGCGGATCATGGGCCGGGCGGCCAACTGGAAGGAAGTAGCAAACCATGGAGCGATACGAGATCGAAATTCAGGGGAAACTGGATCCGAGCTGGCTGGAGTGGTTTCCCGGAATGGAGCTCATGTATTCGTCCGGCGGAAAAACAAAGCTCACGGGGAGCATTCAGGATCAAACCGCCCTGCACGCCATGATCAGTCGGATCCGCGATCTGGGCATTCCATTGCTTAAAGTCGAGAAACTGCCGGCAAATCCTGAGCCGGAAATCGCATAGGAGGATGAGATGAGAAAAAGAAAGATTTTGGCGGGTGCTCGTCCCGCAGCGTTCGCCATACTAGTTGCCTTTGCCGTAGTGGCCTGCGCGGGCTTCAAGGGAGAGATTCCCGTCGAGCTGGATATTCCCGAAACCGTTTATATTTCTCCGATGAACGCTGATGGGATCCAAGACGAACTGTTGATTTCCCTGGCAATCCCTGAGCTCAAGAACTTGGCGATCCAGGGTTATCGCTTTACCGTCATGGAGGCCGCCGGCACGGAGGACGAGGATATCGTCTATATGATCGAAGAGGTTGCCGCTAAGCGGATGCAGAGAAAAGGAGTAGCGATTCCAGAGGAGCTGATCTGGGCCGGTACCTACCAGGACGGGGAATTCGTGCCCGACGGGGAGTATCTCTACGGTATCGAAGCCTGGGACCGCTTCGGGAATTCTGGGCGATCGCCCTTTCGGTATGTGGTGGTGGACAACACCCCCCCCTCGGTAGAGGTGTTCACCTCCTACCCGCTTTTCTCACCGAACGGGGACGGGGTGAACGACACGATTCGAATCAGTCAGAAGGAGTCGACGGTGGAGAACTCCTGGATCGGCGAGATTCGCAGCGGTCAAGGAGCGAGCCTCAGGGAGTTCGATTGGACGGGTATGGCAACGGATTTTAATTGGGATGGTAAGGACAGAGGTGGGGCGCTCGTTCCCGACGGGACGTACGCCTACTCGGTCCGGAGCACCGACCTGGCCGGAAACAGCGCCACGATCACCCTGGAGGACATCGTCGTAGACACCGCGGCGAAGCCGCTTGCTTTGATGGTTGATTCGGCCGCTTTTTCTCCCAACGGAGACGGGCGGAAAGACCTGCTCCGTTTTTCCCCGACAGTCGGCGTTACCCGCGATTTGGATCGCTGGGCCCTTGAGGTAGCCAACGCTCGAGGTGATACCGTCAGGCGTTTCGCGGGAGTGGGAGCGCTGCAGGCAACTGTAGATTTCGACGGCAAGAACGACAGGGGAGTTATCCTGCCCGATGGACAGTACCGCGGGGTGCTGACCGTGACCTACAAAACCGGCGAGACACCCAAAGTGGCTTCGCCACCTTTTCTCCTCGACAATACCAGACCGCTCGTGACGCTGAGCGCGGAATATACGTTGTTCTCTCCCGATGGGGACGGAAACCGAGACGGATTGACGATCAGTCAAAGCTCCAGTGTGGAAGAATCATGGCAGGGATCGATTCTCGACGCGAAGGAACAGGCCATTCGGTCCTACTCCTGGCAGGGCAGGGCCGTACAGTTCAGCTGGGACGGGAAGGATGGAGCAGGACGACAAGTGCCTGACGGAACCTACAGTTACAGGATCACCTCTACGGATACGGCGGAAAATCGCACCACTTCCGAGATGAAAGACGTCCGCGTCGATACCCGTCCAACCCCTGTGACCATGCGGGTCGCCGCGCCAAGCTTCTCTCCCAACGGAGACGGATTTGCCGACTTTCTCACCTTTTCCTTCTCCGCATCGGTCCCCGATGGGCTGAGTCTTTGGACTCTGAGCATCGTTGGCGCCGACAAACAGATTCGTAAGACCCTCTCCGGAGGCACGCTGACAGGACTCGTGCCTGAAAGTCTAACCTGGGACGGTCGTACAGAGCAGGGAAGGATCGAAGAAGGGACATACACCGCCCTCTTTACCGCAGAATACAAGAAGGGAAACGTGACCCGGGTCAGCTCGGCTCCATTTCTCATCGATGTTTCCGGGCCCCAAGTTCGCATGAATATCGGGCCCAAACCCTTTTCTCCCGACGGGGATGGGGAAGACGATGTGCTGTCAATCGCCATCGATTTGAAAGATGCCAGTCCTATCGATGAATGGTCGGCTCAGGTTCTCGATCCTACGGGAAAACCGTTCAAACTGTTTACCGGCAAGGGCGCCCTAAAATCACCTATCATCTGGAACGGTCTGTCCGACAAAGGTGAACTGGTGCAGTCCGCTTCCGACTACACTTTGGCGCTGACGGCCCGAGACAGTCTGCGGAACCTGACCAAATCCCAGGAGGTCGTTCCTATAGATATCCTGGTCCTGCGGGACGGTGATCGGTTGAAGATTATCATCTCCAGTATCTACTTTAAACCCTTCACGGCGGATTACACCTCTCTGGAAGCGGATCAGGTGAAGCGGAATCTGGCAACGCTCGATCGCCTGGCAGTGATACTGAAGAAATACAGCCAGTACAAGATTCGCATCGAAGGTCACGCGGTACGCATCTACTGGTACGATGCCGCGCGGCTGAAAGACGAGGAAGAACAGGTACTGCTTCCCCTGTCCAAGGAACGCGCCGATGTGATCAAGCAGGCCCTTGTTCAACGGGGGATCGTGGAAACCAGAATTACTACGGGGGGATTCGGTGGTACCCGGCCGGTTGTGCCCCATAGCGACCTGGACAACCGATGGAAGAACAGACGGGTGGAATTCATCCTGATAAAGGAATAACATAATCTAAAGAAGGAGAGAAGAATGAAACAGAGTATGAGAATCGGATTGATCGTGGGTGTGGTGGTTATCAGCATGGCCGTGATCGGATGCGCCAGCCTGCCTCTGTTTGGTCCCAAGGCACCGACGAAAGCGGTCGCCGTGCTGCGACCCCTGCAGGGAAGCACGATTCAAGGAACGGTCAGCTTCATTCAGGAGGGATCGGGCGTACGGGTGATCGCCGATCTATCCGGCCTCACACCCGGCAAGCACGGCATTCACATCCATGAGTTCGGCGACTGTACCGCGGCTGATGGTTCGTCATTGGGCGGGCATTACAATCCAGGCAACACGATGCATGCGGGACCGGAGGATAAAGAGCGCCACGTCGGCGATTTGGGGAATATCGAGGCGGATAAATCGGGAAAAGCAAAATATAATCGTCTCGACCAGCAGATCTCCCTCAACGGCCGCAACTCGATCATCGGAAGGTCCATAGTAATCAAAGAGAAGGCCGATGATTACAAGACTCAGCCCGGTGGTGCGGCTGGGATGCGTATCGCTTGCGGCGTGATTGGAATATCATCGCTGGAATCGGACTGATCAAAGTAGAACAAAAATCGAAAGGAGCAAAGAATGGGATTTTGGGAAAGGTCAAAGGACGTATTGGATCAAGGTATCATGTCTTCCAAAGAAATTTTCGACAAGGCAAAAGCCAAGACCAAAGAGCTTGGGGGAAAAGGAGTCACCAGGTTCGAGATTGGTCAGCTTGAAAGACAGATCGAGAAACGGTTTGCTCAGATCGGGCTGCACGTGTATCAGGTTCTTGTTAAAGAGGGCCAGCAAACCATTTCCAAAGGCACGGAGGAAATAAAGAAATTGCTAAATGAAGTGGAAGAACTGGAAAAGACGATCGACGGCAAGGAGCAGGAACTGTCGGGAAGTTAACGGTCTTCCCGAAGAGCGGGTCGCAGTAATCGACGTTCCCACAGAGGTTTTTAGGGCTGTGATCCACCGCCGTCACAGCCCTTTTTTACAGGTTGGGTGGAATCATTCAAGATCAGAGCAAATTATTGACAAGATGCGCCAGATATATGAAAGTTGATATGCGTCTTACGCGGCTGCTGCGATCTTGATGGCTTTGCAGAAACTATTGCTTAATTGAAAACAGGGAAAGGAAAGATCAAGTGCCTTCTTTGCAAGATGTGTATAACGAGGTCCTCACTCGGAGAGAAGAAAGCTCTCAGGACTACGTGCTCAAGAAATATCTCAAAAAGCTGAACAAGTATACCAACCGGGCAACGATCCTCTACGCCTCTGCTTTTACGGAGAAGGAAATCCCGGGAAGGGTTCTGCAGATAAACAGGCAGGACGCCAGCTGCTTCATGGCCGCCTCTGCGGGAATGGAGGGTCGGGATCTGGATCTCGTCGTACACAGCCCGGGTGGCTCGGTGGAGGCGACAGAACAGATCGTCACCTATCTGCGCCGCCGCTACGATCATATTCGGGTGATCGTGCCCCTCTGCGCCCTGTCTACGGCTACGCTCCTGTGCTGTGCCGCGGATCGGATCGTTATGGCCGAGCATTCGGCCTTGGGTCCTATCGACCCTGTAATCAATTGGTCGTATAAGGGAAGTACCTATTCATCGGCCGCTCAAAACATCGTGAACGAGCATTCCATTGCCCAGAGGAATATCAACAACAAAAAGAACAATCCCATTCTGTGGATAGAAAAGCTGAAAGCTTACCCGCCGGGATTGCTGGCAACCTGCAAGACCCAGATGCAGCTGTCCCAGAGTCTGGCCGAGAGATGGCTGCA
>Ga0307379_10008996_pt1 | contig 13399 bp, 9 predicted proteins | sample UN2MG_FD_202237 | JGI IMG/M metagenome (GOLD analysis project Ga0307379, IMG submission 202237) | Soil microbial communities from Risofladan, Vaasa, Finland - UN-2 | ecosystem: Environmental > Terrestrial > Soil > Coastal area > Acid sulfate soil | place: Finland: Risofladan, Vaasa | collected...
GGTGTTGGAGATGCTGTATCTCATATAGCTCATCCCGCCCTGATACATCAAATCGACGATCAGTTTCACCTCGTGCATACATTCGAAGTAGGCGATTTCAGGCTGGTACCCTGCTTCGACCAGCGTCTCGAAACCGGCCTTGATCAGCGCGGTCAGACCGCCGCAAAGAACACACTGCTCGCCGAACAGGTCCGTCTCGGTCTCTTCTTTGTACGTCGTCTCGATGATACCCGCCCGGGCGCCGCCGACACCGTTGCCCCATGCAAGGGCAATCTGTTTTGCATCGCCGGTCGCATCCTGCTGGACCGCCACCAGGCACGGCACGCCGCCGCCTTTTTCATACTCGCTGCGAACCAGATGTCCCGGCCCCTTCGGGGCTATCATCACAACGTTCACATCCTCCGGCGGCACAATATACTTGAAATGAATATTGAAACCGTGACAGAAACCGAGCGTCTGGCCCGCTACCAAGTTGGGCCCGATGTGTTCGGCGTAAACTTTCGCCTGCATTTCATCCGGGAGGGTCACGATAATCAGCGTCGCACCCTTACAGACCTTTTTGATGTCGGTGGGCTTAAAGCCATGCCTGCGGGCGAGCTTGAAATTGTTTGTTCCCTTCAGCTCGGCGACCGCCACCTCGATGCCGCTGTCCCGCAGATTCAGACTGTGAGCGTGACCCTGACTGCCGTAGCCGATAACGGCTACCTTCTTGCCTTTTAATGCATCAAGAGGAGCATTTTTTTCATAATGTATCTTTACTGCCATAACTTCGTTCTCCTTGTCTGTGCTAAATAAATTAGCAATCTAATTATCATATACCTTGAATTTCCTGGGAAAGCCCGATATCCGGCCCAACCCATGGCGAGACTCTCAAACGGGCCGACCGGCCATTACCGGCCAAAATTCCCGTTTCCGCATAATCTTAAAGGCAAACTGCCAATAAAGCAAGAAATTTATATGCCCGCCGGATTCGGCTTTGCCCCACGACAATTCTTGACACATGCGGCCTTAGCCAGTATCGTTGCCGGAAAATTCTTTTTGGAGGTAGTACTGTGAGAAACTGTGCATTGCTCATTACCGTTGCAGTAGTCGTAAGCATCTCCGGCTGTACGACTGGGCCGGTTATCGACCGACATAAATCCCAACATCTCATCCACGACGTCTACTTTGCGTTGAACGATGACTCCGAAACCGCCAGATCAAAACTCGTCGAGGACTGCTACAAGTACCTGAGTAATCATCCCGGCATCGTCTTCTTTGCCGCCGGCGAGGTGGTCGAATCGCATAAACGGGATGTGAATGTTCGCGACTGGCAAGTCAGCCTGCACATCGTGTTCAAGAACAAAAGCTACCATGACCAGTACCAGAAAGCCCCGGACCACTTAAAATTCATAGAGGAGAACGAAGATAACTGGAAGAGTGTCCGAGTTTTCGACTCGTTCATCAAATAAGAAAAAATTACGGCACTTTTTGACTTTACGGTCGAGTTTTGCTGTTCGCCAGGATTATGATACTGCGTATGCGTTAAGGAGCCGCCGCCCTACGGCTATTCCCTAGCTCAGCCAGTAAAACGACAAGAGCGTAATCGAGAATCAATCATGCCGCATAACCGATAGCCGTTACCGACTGTCGGGAGTTTTTACAGACCCCTTTATTGGCTCTATTTCGCCGATCCTCTTGCTAATTGTCCTCCAAATACCAGAATAAATCACCTACAGGCCAGAATACATCATCCCCTTCGATAAAATTTTCACTGGGACTACTCCTAATCCCACCATCATCGTCGAAATCACGACCAAGGCTATATAACAAAAAGTCCAATCCCTCCTTTCTATAGACAAAAGGTGCGTCGCTGTAAGGATCGATAGGTATACTGTCAAGATAACCTGCCTGAACAAGCTGTTCAAATTCATCCGGCAAGTCGCCTCGTGCGAGCCGATATCGCATAATGGCAGCAGTTACGATCAGTGCATCCTTTTGTGCTTTCAAGCGATAGGCGTAATGATAATCGCCTGCAAAGGTCTTTGTAAGTGCCAGCACAAAGACATTGTCCATCGCTGATTTTTGAATGTATTCTCGTAAAATTATACCCCTACGATGGAGTTGAACAGGTGTAAGATTCTTGATATAAAGTAAACGCGTAAAAACATTGTCGGTAATTCGTGCCGTCTGTCTTCTGTCCAGGTTCCGCCAGCGTATTATCTGGGCCTTATCATTTTCAGGGCAACCCAAGTACCGCAGTATCGGATCCGGTTTCCCTCTATCATCAAAAAAGGCTCGAGGTATCCGGCCATTTCCTGTGCCGTCGTTGCTAAAGTTTCTCTGGATAACATCCTGAAAGAACAGTCGCTCCAAAGTAAAGTCGATGGGAATCTTTTCCCTCTCAGATATGGCCTTAAGCCCGAGCTGCAACTCCGTTAAATAAACATCAGAAGATTCTGTTTTTTCCAGGATAAAATATGCTACACTTAATGTTACCTCCTTCATTTCAAGTCCCATTACCTGCTCGACCAAAGGTTTTGGTGCCGCGAAGTGCTGACCAAACCGATAGAGCGTCAGTATGTCCGAGACAGACGATTTGAAATCTCCTTGAGCGGCGTTGATTTGTGCTCTCGAAAGCAAGATTATGCCCATCATTACTGATTCTTCAGTCGGTAAAGCGTAAAGTTTCCCAATAGATTCTTTACTATACTCCCGGAAACAATACGGCTTTTTGCTTCCTACCTCAAATTCAGCTATGGCACGGTTATTAGCAGATATCCAACTGCGTAGTGAAGCCGCCATTTCATCCGGCATATCATCGGGCCACGTCATCTCACCAAATCCTTCATCGGTCGGTTCCACAAGCAACTCGATTGCTCGCTCATAGTATGGCAGGGCATTGTTTTCGGGTAAATAATCGACTGGCCTACAACGATTCTCCAATTGCTTGCGATAATCATATGTTATCTTGACTGTTCGTTCCTCTAAGTAATTACACAAAAGCCGGGCAAAGAAAAAGGAATTAAAAACCATGTGCGCTACAATCAACGGTACAAGTGTCCGCTTCCGGCATCGCCAGAATCCAAGTATTAATCCAATAACAAATATATTAAATCTACCAGCAATACCCACCATGTGTAACAATGCAAATAGAAACGCTTGAAGAAAGACAGCAATAGACCGACCGCACACTCTCTCTAAAACGCCTTGAATGTACCCTCTCCAAAAAACTTCCTCAACGATAGGTGTCACCAAGACAATCAAAATCATTTCTGCAAGGAATAAAGCAATTGAATATTGGTATTGCACTACTATGTCGCTTACATTAATGCCCAGCCTGTTGAATATCTGTCGAAGTATTACATCTGTCGTTATCAGAATGACAGGCAAGGCTATCACACCCAGAATGGTTGAACTCTTTTTTTCGCCGAGCCACTGCATGGAAATGCGAGGGATAATAGTAAACCTCCACATTCCAAAGACCAAAGCAATCATTATTATATTAGATAAAACACGAAGTAACTCAGACAGAATGATGCTACTTTTGTTTAAATCTCCCTCTACAAATACAAGGCATCCAAAAATTTTTGGGGCATACGAGATAAGTATACTAAGTAATAGTAATGCCAGGATCCGCCACTTTTTTCCTGAAGATCCATTGTCCCGATGATGTTCGTTTATTTTATCATCCTTGGGAAGTCGGTTTGTTTCATCCACTCTTGAACCTCGTGATGCTAATTAACCGCAAAGTTTTTTTAAGTCCCGGGCTGTTCCATTTCACAAAACTTGTAACAGCCAACTATTAAGTTATCCACTAAACCAGATTATGAAAAATATTACTCCACCAAAGTGCGACTGCCGCCATAGAATACTCTCAAATATCTCTACAGATCCCACTTGAGATGTCAAGCGGCGGGGACCAGGGTCTTCTTTTGGTCTCAGCTTGCTTACTCACTGTTGCCACTTTATATTGTACCCATCCCGGCAGCATCCCCAAAGTCCTTTCTCTGTTTTTTCTGTGGCCGATCTGTTGTTTGTCCCGGCGGCGCACTTGCGGTCACAGCTCTGTTGTTTACCTTACGCTCTTATGCTCCTCTGTGCCTTTGTGGCTATTAGTCAAATTCAAAAACAAAGCTAATTTTGCCGCTCTTGACGCTGGGACGGGGGCTTGATATCCTATGCCGGGAATGAAAATGAATACGAATTGTGAAAAGATGGTTTCTATGGAACGAAGAACGTTTCTCGCATTGGGCGCTGCTGCGGTTGGCGGGCTTTGTGTGAAATCGCCGCCGGTCCATGGTAATCAGGCAAAGACTCAAGAGAAAAAGGAAAAAGACATGCCCGGCAAAGAATCCCCTTTTAAGATTTCATTGGCTCAATGGTCATGGCACAAACGGCTATTCGGCCGGGCCGAGCCGAAACTGGACAATCTTGATTTCATAAAAGAGGCCCACGCCCTCGGCATTAACGCCGTCGAGTACGTCAATATTTTCTTCATGGACAAAGCGAACGATACGAAGTACCTGGCTGAGATGAAGAAGCGCGCCGAGGATCTCGGCGTCAAATCGGTGCTGATTATGTGCGACGATGAAGGCGCTCTCGGCGACCCGGAGCCTCGCCTGCGCAGCAGTGCGGTTAACAATCATCATAAGTGGGTCCGAACTGCAAAGTACCTGGGCTGCCATTCGATCTGGGTCAACGCCTATTCGAAGGGTTCGGACGACGAGCAGCAAAAGCTTGCCGCCGACGGCCTGCGAAAGCTCAGCGAATACGCCGCCGAGCATGATATCAACGTGATCGTCGAGAACCACGGCGGCCTTTCGTCCGACGGGCAGTGGCTGACCGGCGTTATCAAAAAGGTGGATCTGCCAAACTGCGGAACACTGCCCGACTTCGGCAACTTTCCGCCCGAAACCGACATCTATAACGCCGTCGAGATGTTGATGCCGTACGCAAAATCCGTCAGCGCCAAGAGCTACGACTTCGACGAAAAAGGCGATGAGACTAAAATCGATTACTACCGAATGATGAAGATCGTTCTGGACGCCGGATACAAAGGCTATGTCGGCATCGAGTACGAGGGCGATAGACTAAGCGAAACCGACGGCATCATAGCCACCAAAAAGCTGTTGGAGAAAATACGCGACAAATACGCGAACGTTTGAGATGAATATCAAGCCGAACGCGTTATATTGTCAAGGCAGATTCGAGCGTTTCTCTTGAGCCCTTCGAGGCCCAGGCGTTTGATCGGAGATTCGGCGAATTTCGCTTCGAACGATTCGGAGCTCAGGCTCAGAATCTCCTGCAAGTCAATCTTTGCCCTGTCGCGATAGAATTTGAACTGCCTGTTCGCGCAGGCCGGCGCGTTCTTCTGATAGGGACAGGCAACGACACACTCATCACAGCCGAAGAGCCGGTCGCCGATTTTCTCAGCCTGTCCCGGCGGGATTTGGCCTTTGTATTCTATTGTCAGATAATTGATGCACACACCGGCATCGAATTGTCCATCGGGCCTCAGGGCGCCAGTCGGGCAGGCGTCGAGACACTTGCGGCAGCCGGCACAGTCACCGGCAGCCGGTGCATCGGCCGGCAGCTTTAAGTCGGTGACAATCTCGCCGAGAAATATCCGGCAGCCGAGCTCGGGATTTATGAGCATGTGGTTTTTCCCGACAAAACCCAGGCCCGCCCTGACCGCCAGTGCCCGCTCGGCAAGGGGCACCGAGTCCACGCAAATTTTGGACTTAACGCCGGGCCCGGCAAGTGACTTTATAAAATCGGTCAGCTTGTACAATCGCTCTTTGATAAACAGATGATAATCTTCATATTGGGCATAGCCGGCGATTCTGCCCGTCGGCGAGGCTACGTCCGGCGGTTTCGGTTTATGCTTCGGCGGCGTATAATTGAGGCCGACGACAATGACCGACTTCGCATTTTCAAAGAGCCTGGCCGGGTCGAGCCGCTTTTGCAGATTCCGGTGCATGTAATCCATTTGGCCCGCGAAGCCGGACTTGAGCCACTCGGCGAAAATTTCCGCCTGCCGGGCATCGATCGGCGAGGCGTCCGTCACGCCGAGAAGGTCGAAGCCAAGTTCGATTGTTTTATGCTTTATGTCTTGAGATAAACTCATAAAAGCGATTATACTAAATACCGGTACGATTTTTAAGTCTGCATTTAGTTGTGACGAAATGGAGAACCGATAAATATGGAATCGAATTCGAACATATTACCGAGCCCGCTTCGCGGCATCATTCCGCCGGTGGTCACGCCGCTCCTGAATCGTGATACCCTCGATGTCGCAGGCCTGGAGCGGCTGATCGAGCACATCCTCAGCGGCGGCGTCCACGGTTTGTTCATTTTAGGAACAACCGGCGAGGCGCCAAGCCTCAGCTACCGGCTGCGATACGAATTGATCGAGCGCGCCTGCTCGCTGGTCAAAGGTCGCGTGCCCGTTCTGGTCGGAATCACCGACACATCTTTTGCCGAGTCTGTCAACACGGCCGTCAAGGCAAAGGAAGCTGGTGCTCAGGCCGTCGTGCTGGCGCCGCCCTATTACTTCCCGGCAGGCCAGCCGGAGCTGCTGGAATACATCAGGCATCTAACACCCGAGCTGCCGCTGCCTTTATTCCTGTACAACATGCCGAGCCTTACCAAGGCGGTTTTCGAGCCTCAGACTGTACGGGCGGCGGCCGAGATAAGCGGCATTGTCGGCCTGAAGGACAGCTCCGGCAACATGGCATATTTCCACCAGCTCCAGTTTCTGCTGCAAGAGAACCCGGATTTCTCGCTTTTGATGGGCCATGAGGAGCTGCTGGCCGAGGCGGTATTGCTCGGCGCCTACGGCGGCGTTTGCGGGGGAGCGAACATCATCCCAAAACTTTATGTCGACCTTTACGACGCCGCACGCTCGCAAGACCTGGAAACCATGGAAGCTCTGCACAAAAGGGTCATGCAGATCAGCACCTCCATCTACGGCGTCGGGCGCTATCAGTCAAGTTATCTCAAGGGCCTGAAGTGCGCTCTTTCGTGCATGGGCATCTGCAGCGACTTTCTGGCTGAGCCGTTCCACCGTTTCCGCAGCGCGGAGCACGATGTTATTCGCCGGCACCTGGAAGAACTCGGTATCATACAAAAACAATAAGAAGGAATTTCAACAAGGTATAAGATATGCAAGGAAGTCTCGGAACAATCGATATCGCTATTTTGCTTCTTTATTCCTGCGTTCTGATCGGCATGGGCGTTTACTATTCGCGCAAGTGCCGTACGGCCGAACAATTCATGGTAGCCGACCGCACGATTCCCGCCTGGGCGGCCGGCCTGGCCGTGATGAGCGCTTACACCAGCAGCATTTCCTACATCGCCACTCCGGGCAAAGCGTTCGATTCCAACTGGCATCCGATTATTTTCGCGCTCTGCATCTTACCCGTTGCCTGGCTGGCCTGCAAATACGCCGTGCCCTACTATCGAAGAACAAAGCTGATTTCCGTCTACGCGTTTCTCGAAGAAAGACTGGGCGCCTGGGGACGAATTTACGCCGCATTTGCTTTCGTGCTGTATATGATCGGGCGCGTAGCGGTAATCCTTTACTTAGCCAGCCTCTTGCTGGATACATTCGTCCCGTGGAACATCGCGGTCGTGATTATCGTCATAGGCCTTATTACTATCGTCTACACACTGCTCGGCGGCATGGAGGCCGTGATCTGGACAGACGTTATGCAATCGATAATCATGATTGCCGGCATTCTATTCTGTGCCGTAAGTTTGTCGATTGCTGTCTTCTCCGGGCCGGAACCTCTAATACAGGCGGCGATAGACAATCATAAGTTCAGCTTCGGCAGCCTGAAATTCACGCTGGCCTCTCAGGAGCACCTGTTCGACAGAACGGTATGGGTGATGATTATCTACGGTGTCACCGAGGCCCTGCGAAGCCTGCTGGCCGACCAGAACTACGTGCAGAAATATTGCTCCGTCCCCACCGAGCGGGATGCGAAACGCTCGGTCTGGATTGCGATGCTGATTTATATTCCGCTGACTGCGATTTTTCTTTATATCGGGACAGCGCTTTTCGCCTTTTATTCGCCGGGCGGACACGAGCTCGGAGAGGACATCACAAAAGGCGAGCAGATATTCCCTTACTATATTGCGACACAAGTGCCGGCGGGTTTGAAGGGACTGATTATCGCCGCGATTATCGCCGCGGCTATGAGCACCGTTGATTCGGCGCTGAACTGTTCGGCGACGGTTCTACTGCTGGACTTCTACAAGCGATATCTCAATCCGAATATCGGAGAAGGGGCCAGCGTACGGTTTCTGCGCCTGGCGACGGTCGTATGGGGCGTGCTCGGGACCGGCGCCGCTCTTTTGATGATCCGGGCGAAGAGTATCCTGGATGTGTGGTGGCAGATCTCGGGAATCTTCGGCGGAGCGCTGCTGGGCCTGTTCCTTCTGGCCTTTATGAAAGTTCGCCTTCGCTTGTGGCAGGGAATCGTATCGATAGGCATCAGCATTATCGCAATCAGTTGGGGAACTTTCGCCCGCGATTTGCCCGATTCGTGGCAGTGGGCGCAGTGCAACCTGGACTCGATTATCGTCGGCGCGGTGGGGACAGCCGCGATGATGGCGGCCGCCGGTCTCTTCGCCCTGATGAACAGGAACCGAACCGTACCGGCGTAAGAAATTTTTGGAGGTATATATGCCCGTAAATAAGCTCAGAAAAAGCCGCTGGACAAATTTTAGAGCGGCGCCAATATTTATCGCTGTGACGTTGTTTTTGGCAGTGCCGGTTCCGGCTGCCGGTAAGACAGCGGTAGAATGGGACTTCAGCAAAGGTCTCCATGGCTGGACGGGCAATGGGCGGGTGGAGAATCTCTCATCCTCGCCGGAAGGGCTGCTCGTCAAATCCACGGGAGAAGATCCGTGGATAGAGGGCCCTGCCGTGGATTTGCCGGGCGATAAAATAATCAGAGTAAAAATACGCATGAAATCGAATGCCGACGCCGGCGCCGAACTGTTCTACGGCAGGGTATTTCAGGCGGGAGATTCGGTTCCGTTCACCGCGCGAACCGATGGTCAATGGCACGACTACTCACTCGTGATTCGGGACAAATTAGGCCCCGGCACGCGTTTTCGTCTCGACCCCTGCATCGGAGCCGGTGCCGTGACTGTCGCCCGGATCTCAGTCGAAACAATCAGCGAAATCATTGTCCCTTCGCTGGAGAAACCCAGAGAGCCAAACAGAACTTCAGAACGTCAGGCTCCGGTCAAATCGGGCGACCTGGAATTTCGGCACTATGGAGGCACATGGGGCAACTTCGGCCTTAACGTGAACGGCGTGGAAATGGCCGCCGGATATCAGGGCGAACTTATCGGCCTGGTATTCGACGAGCAGCCCGAATGGCTGAATCTTAAAGATGCTGACGTGACATTCGACAACCCGTCCACGAGTAAAGCAAATCTCAAAGACAGCAAGGGCGGCACATGGAAAATTCGAAGGAGTATAAAATCCGCCAATCAGCAGGAGACGCTCATTGTCGAAATCGAGCTGAAGGCGGACAAAGACAGGGACATTATCCACATCCCCTGGCTGACGATTTTCCCCGGTCTGGGCACATTCGGCGAGCACAAAGACCAGGGGCTGTTCGCCGGTCTGGAATATCTGTGCGACGAGCCCAGCAGCAGCGAGGCGGACATCACGACACCGGACCATATTCGCCGGGTCCCCGACCCGGTTAAGATAACCTTTCCCCTGATGACGATCGCACGCGGCGGTAACTATATCGGCGTCATCTGGGAACCGTCCGAGGCGGTCGCGGCGACATTCGATTCGCCCGACAGGATCTACAATTCGGGCGCCCATGTGATGGCGTTGTCCGGCCCCGGAGTCGGTGACCGCCGTTTCGAGAATGCATTCTGCGCCCAGGCGCCCCTGAGACTCCGGGCGAATCAATCGCTGAAAGTCACCATGATGATTATAGGAGGCAAGGGAAAAAGTATTGTCCCCGCGGTCCGGCACTATGTCGCTTTGAAGGGGCTGCCCGACGTGCCGGAATTCGAAGGCGGCCTCGATGCCGCAGTCGATCTGCTGACCCACGGCTGGCTGGATTCAGAGATTAACGAGGACGGCCTTTTCAGGCACGCGGTCTGGGGCGACAATTTCCCCGCCGGCCCGGCGGCCGATGCCGCGATGTACATCGACTGGCTCGCCGACAACACTAAAAACGAAAGCCTCCGCGAAAAACTCATCAACCAGAAGAGCGATGCGCTGAGCAAGATTCCGCCCGGACAGCCTTTTTCAAGCAGCGTTTCGCACGCCCATCTGCCCAATGCCCCCCTTGTTTTCGGGCGCGCGTTTGAATTCGTTCAGCAAAGACGCAGCCAGGCACTCAACCTGCTCACAGGTTTCGACGCAGACGGCGTGAAACTCTACAGGCCGGGCGATACGGATTATTCCAAAACACATTTCGCAAAACACGCTAACGGCCTGGCCGGGCGCGATATGGCCGGGATTCTCGAAGGAGCAGCCCTTTCGGCGGATAAAGAGCTGATCGGCGAGGCGCTTCAACTGCTCGATAAACAGACCGCCCTTTACGCCGACACCGTGCCGCGCGGAGCGCAAACATGGGAAGTGCCGCTCCATACTCCCGACATCCTTGCCTCGGCGCACATGGTGAAAGCCTATACTCTCGGCTATATGATTTCAGGCAGGCAGGAATATCTCGACCAGGCGAAGTACTGGGCGTGGACGGGAGTTCCGTTTGTTTATCTGCACGCGCCGACGTCCGGCCAAGTGGGCGCTTATTCGACAATAGCGGTGCTGGGCGCGACCAACTGGAAGGCCCCGCTGTGGCTTGGCAGGCCCGTCCAGTGGTGCGGCCTGGTTTACTGCTCGGCCCTGCACTTGCTGAGCGAATTCGACCCGGACGGACCATGGGAAAAAATCGCCAGGGGCATCACGGTTACAGGCTTGCAGATGTCCTGGCCTCAGAGTGATGAAGAACGCCAGGGCCTGCTGCCGGATTTCTTCGACTTGAGAGCGCAAATCGCCGCCGGCCCGGCCATCAATCCCGGAACGGTGCAGGCCCATCTGGCGGAACTCTACGGCAAAGGCAAAATATATGATGTAAAAAAACTGCCACGCCGCGGCTGGTTCGTTCACGCCCCTTGTAAAATAAGCGATATTCGCGAAGACAAAGAAAGCGTCACGTTAACGGCAGACGGCTGGGGCGGCAAGCAATACTACGTCCTGATCTCCGGCATTGAAACGGAACCAAGCGAGGTCTTAGTTAATCCCGGCAAGTCACGCACACTCCGATCGGCTGAAACGCAGTTTTATCGCGAGCAAAAGATTCTGATAATCGAACTCGAAGAAAAATCTGAAATTCAAATCAAACGAGGCAAAGAATTATGACAGAACAGTTGATTGGTATAATAGGCGGCTCAGGCCTGGGCGATGCGCTGGCCGAGCGTATTGTTGATGCGGAGCTTCACGATATCGATACGCCGTTCGGCAAGCCGAGTGCGGCGATTTTGGTCGGCAGGTTCGGCAAAAGGAACATCGCATTTCTGAGCCGTCACGGCCAGGGACACAAACTGCCGCCCAGCGAGGTGCCGTTCGCGGCCAATATCTTTGCCCTGAAAAAGCTCGGCGTCCATACCGTGATAAGCAGCGCAGCCGTAGGATCGCTTGTCGAGCAAATCTCGCCGGGGGATCTGGTTATCGTCGATCAGTTCATCGATAAAACTTTCAGGCGGACAAGCAGCTTCTTCGGCGGCTACGGGGCCGTGCACTGCGAGATGGCAGAGCCGACCTGCGGGCGGCTTCGAGAGATGCTTATCGATACTGCAAAAGGCATCGATCCCCGCGTTCGCGGGGACAAGCTTGCCCCTGCGGAAGCAGGGGTAACGACACATCCGAAAGGTACGTACGTGTGCATGGAAGGGCCTCAGTTTTCCACGCGGGCCGAATCGCTTATGCACAAGGCGTGGGGCGGCGATTTGATCGGAATGACCGCCATGCCGGAAGCAAAACTGGCCAGGGAAGCACAAATCTGCTACGCTCTTATCGCGCTGGCAAGCGATTACGACTGCTGGAAGCCGCACGAGAGCGGCAAAAACAAGCAGACGCTGCTCAAAGAAATCATAGGAAATTTAACTACGGCAACGAACAACTGCATGGAACTCATAGAAGCCGTCCTGGGCAGCGAGCACGAACTTTCCGGCGAGGATTGTCACTGTCGAAAGAGTCTCGACCTGGCGGTCTGGACCGGCCAGGAACAGATAAAGGCGGATGACAAAGAAAGGCTGAAAGTGCTTTTCGAATAGTCAAATCCATCTGTAACAGGAAAACCTGAAGAAAGGGCGTTTATGAAAACAAAAGATAATCCTACGGCAAGTTCAATGCTGAAAAAAGACGATCAGATCGTTATCGCCGGAGCAGGCGGCTTTATCGCCGGGTCACTGGCCCGTTATTTCCATGATCAGGGTTTCACGCGTATTCGTGCGATCGATAAGAAACCCCTTCCCGAATGGTATCAGGTTACCGACCGAGTCGAATCTCTGTGCCTGGACTTGAGCGACGATTATAACTGCCGAAAGGCCTGCGAGGGCGCGGTCGAAGTCTACAACCTCGCCGCGGATATGGGAGGTATGGGCTTTATCGAACGCTTCCGTATCGAGTGCCTGCGCAGTATCCTGATCAATACCCACATGATTGAAGCGGCGTATCGTGCCGGGGCTCAGCGGTATTTCTATTCATCTTCGGCTTGTGCTTACAATGTTGAACTGCAAAAGGATCCGAACGTGCGGGCTTTAAAGGAATCGGACGCCTACCCCGCCATGGCCGAACGCGGGTATGGCTGGGAAAAGCTCATGTCCGAGATGTTCTGCCAGGAATACCGGGCCGAACGCGGTCTGCATACTGCCATTGCCCGTTTCCATAATGTTTATGGCCCGCACGGCACATGGGACGGCGGACGCGAAAAAGCCCCGGCGGCTCTCTGCCGCAAGGTCATCGAGGCCAGGGATATGGGTAAGCACGAGATCGTAATATGGGGCGACGGTCACCAGACTCGCAGCTTTATGTATATCGACGACTGCACAAAGGGCATCGACATGATTATGCACTGCGAGCAGCTGATCGCTACGCCGATCAATCTGGGCAGCGATTTCCTGATCTCGATCAACGATCTGGTCTCCATTGCCGAAAATATCGGGGGCGTCAAATTGGAACGGCAACATGACATGGATGCGCCGCGAGGCGTTGCCGGGCGAAACAGCGACAACACCTTCATCCAACAGGTTCTGGGGTGGGCCCCGAGCACGCCGCTGGAAGAAGGCATGAAAAAGACGTATGCCTGGATCGAACAGCAATACGAAGATCGTAAGGCGGGCAAGCGAACCGTCAGTTAAGTGATAGATGTTC
>Ga0307379_10009002_pt1 | contig 13393 bp, 19 predicted proteins | sample UN2MG_FD_202237 | JGI IMG/M metagenome (GOLD analysis project Ga0307379, IMG submission 202237) | Soil microbial communities from Risofladan, Vaasa, Finland - UN-2 | ecosystem: Environmental > Terrestrial > Soil > Coastal area > Acid sulfate soil | place: Finland: Risofladan, Vaasa | collected...
GTCACAATTTAGCGTCGGCAAATTTGAGGATAGGGGTCAAAAATGACACAAAAGCAGTCCACCTACAAGATCGAGCACCTACCAATCGGCAAGGTCCAGCCGAACCCGGACAACCCACGGTTCATCAAGGACGACGCATTTCACCGTCTGGTCAAGGCCCTGGCTGATTGTCCCGACCTATTTGAGGCCAGGCCCCTGATTTGTTCGGATCGTACCGGGGATTTGATCGTTTTGGGTGGGAATATGCGTCTCCGGGCTGCACAGGAGTTGAAGTACAAGGATGTGCCCGTGATCGTCATGAAGGGGTTGACCCCGGACCAAGAGCGGGAGGTAGCCGTCAAAGACAATGGCGCTTTCGGCCAATGGGACTTCGAGGCCCTGGCCAACGCCTGGGATGATCTACCGTTGGTCGAGTGGGGCGTGGATCTGCCCGAGGATTGGTTAACAGGGCAAGCGGGTGATGGGGCCGGGGATGCCCCCGAGCCGCAGATAGACAGGGCCGAGGAGCTTCAAAAGGAGTGGAAGACGGCCACCGGGCAGGTGTGGGAGATAGGAAAGCACCGGGTTATGTGTGGGGACACTTCAGTGGATTTGCCCACGCTAATGTCGGGCAGTCTGGGGCACCTGATCTTTACGGACCCCCCATACGGCGTTGGCTATGATGGTGGCGCAAAGAAGCGGGAAAAACTTACTGGAGACCACATTGGGACAGACATCTATACAGAAACTCTGCCAAGCCTAGCCAGTGCAGTAGACAACGAGGCGGCACTCTATTTGTGGTACGCAGATGGGCACGCAGCCGCAGCCGCAGCCGCAGCCGCAGGCTATCAGATCGTTGCTCAAATCATTTGGGCCAAGAATCATGCACAGTTTGTAACTTCTGCGCATTACAAGGGGAAGCATGAGCCCTGCTATTACGGACATAAGCGTGGGCATTCTGCGAGATGGCATGGCCCCAACAATGAAGTCACGCTTTGGGAGTATGACCGGTCTGCATGTAATGAATTTCACCCAACACAGAAGCCTGTAGCAGTGGCGTTGAGGGCAGTCAAGAACAGCACAAAACCAGGGCAGATTGTGGTTGATGGGTTTCTTGGTGGTGGCACAACCCTTGTCGCCGCCGAACAAACAGGCCGCATCTGCTACGGCATGGAGATTTCTCCGCCGTATGTGGCTGTATGCTTGCAGCGCATGAAAGATATGGGACTCGAACCGAAACTCATAAACGAAAGGATTGAATAGATGCCAAGAGGCCGCAAACCAAAGCCGACGAACCTGAAACTCCTCGAGGGCACCTTCCGCCCAGACCGGGCGAACAAGAACGAGCCAAAGCCGGACCCGGGGATCCCGGACCCACCCGAATGCCTGAGTCCTGTAGCCCTGGAGAAATGGAAGAGAATCACCCCGGAGCTTGAATCCTTGGGCCTGCTCACACAGATCGACGGGGACGCCCTCGCCCGATATTGCCAGCACTATGCTATTTGGGTCGAGGCTGTGGGTAATGTGCAGGAGATCGGGCTCGTCGTCAAGAGCAAGAAGGGCAACCCTATCCAGAATCCATATCTCGGGATCGCCAACCGAGCGAACGACATCCTGGCAAAGCTGGAGTCTGAGTTTGGGATGACACCCTCTAGCAGGACGCGGATCGGGGTAGGACCGAAGGCCGGGAAATCGAAGTTCGATGGTTTGATCGGAAAGGGCGCATGATGAAGAAGTGCAGCAAGTGTGGCGCAACAAAGCCAATGGGTGAGTTTTATAAAGACAAGCAGTCTAAAGACGGGTGTCGGGGAGACTGCAAAGAATGTCAAAAGGCACGATCGGCCGCGTGGAGGGCAGAGAATCCAGAAAGGCACAAAAAGAAACTCCGGGACTGGTACAGGAAAAACGTAGAGAGGGCCAAGGAATATCAAAGAAGACGGCGGATAGAACAACCAGAAGAGAAAAGGGCCGAACTAAGGCGATGGTATCTCAACAACACAGAAAAGGCCAAGGCTGATGCCAAAAAATGGAGCATGAATAACCAGCACAGGGTTATCAAAAACCTAAAGAGGTGGCAAGCAAAAAACCCCGACAAGGTAAAAGAGTATTCCCGCATCTCAGGCACAAGGAGAAGGTCAACGCCAGAAGGAAGATTGAACGCCGCCATGTCAAGAGGGATGAGTGTTTCGCTGAAAGGAAAAAAGGCGGGCAGAAGGTGGGAAAATCTTGTGGGGTACAGCGTAAAGGAGATGAAAGTCCACATAGAAAGGCAGTTTCTCCCCGGGATGTCATGGGAAAACTATGGGCGACGGGGTTGGCACATTGACCACATAATTCCCAAATCCGTCTTTAACTATAAATCGGCCGATGACTTGGACTTTGGACGATGTTGGTCATTGAAAAATCTTAGGCCCATGTGGGCAACGGAAAACATACGCAAGGGCGCAAAGCTCGACAGACCGTTTCAACCATCATTGGCGATATAGCGATGGCAAAAGCACAGAAAATATCAGGCGACATAATTAGGTTCATCGAAACCCTTATCTGTCCTTCTGGTCACGGTGCCGGAAAACCATTCAAACTTCTGCCGTTTCAAAAGAAATTTATCCGGGATGTATATGATCCGGTTGACAAGGGTGGCAAGAGGATCGTTCGCAGGGCAATCCTTAGTATGGCGAGAAAGAATGGCAAAACGATGATGGTGGCCGCGCTCGCCTTGGCACATCTCTTGATAGATAGGTTGGCAATTAAGAATGGCGAATGTTATTCGGCAGCCTGTGAAAGAGAGCAGGCCGGAATAATCTTCAGGTATGCGACGCAGATAGTGAGAGCCGACAGCGAGTTGATGTCGATGATTAAGATAGTGGAATCAACAAAAACAATGATCAACGCCAAGAACGGAAGCGTTTTCAGGGCCCTGTCTGCCGAAGCGGGAACAAAGTATGGTTTGAACCCTAGTTTTTTAGTGTATGACGAATTGGCGCAAGCAAAGAATAGGGAATTGTTGGATGCGCTAGACACGAGCATGGCGGCACGAGAAGAACCATTGCTTATTATTATATCCACCCAAAGCAATGATCCGCAGCATGTATTGTCACAGCTAATTGATGACGGCCTGTCTGGCCGTGATCCGACAACTGTTTGTCACTTACATGCTATTCCGGATGACGCAGACGATGAGGCGATATTTACCGACAGGAAGTTGTGGAAGATCGCTAATCCAGCATTATCAAAGTTTAGATCCCTATCAGAGATGAAGACGGCGGCGGGCCGGGCAAAGAGGATGCCATCGTTTGAGGCAAGCTACAAAAATTTATACTGCAACCAAAGAATTGATTCCCAGAACCCCTTAATCAGCGGTCAGGACTGGAGGGCCTGTGCTGGAGATGCCAAGATCAAGGACGGGGAGAAGATCTATCTGGGCCTCGACCTGGCCAGCACAACAGACCTTTGCGCCCTGGTCGGCGTGAGCGCGGAGGATCGGGACCGGGTCATGGCATGGTTTTGGAAGCCCGGGGATACCTTGCATGACCATGAGACCAGGGACCGGGCGCCATACACGGTCTGGAAGAAACAGGGGCACATTGAGGCCCCTCCTGGCCGTGCCCTGGACTGGGCAGTGGTCGCTAACAGGCTGGGCGAGTTGAGTGCCAAGTATCAGGTTGTGGGCGTGGCCTATGATCGGTGGCGGATTGAGAACCTGCTCCAGGAATTGAACCGTGCTGGCGTGGATGCGGTCGTTGAGGGGAAGGACTACACGGCAGGGGATCCGATCCCGGCCGGGTTCTTACGGCTCGTTCCGTGGGGGCAGGGGTTCCGGGACATGGCCCCGGCCATAGATGCGCTTGAGAACGCCGTCATTGAGCAGACCTTAGAGCATCCAGGGCATCCCGTCTTGACGTGGTGCATATCGAACGCCCTGCCGTTCACGGATCCGGCCGGCAACCGGAAGCTCGACAAGGCGAAGAGTCGGTTCAGGATAGACGGGGCCGTTGCGCTTACTATGGCGATCGGTCTGAAGAGGCGGGACCAGGAGGTGAAGGAGCCGACGCCAAGCATTTACGAAAGTAGGGGTATTATAACGATGTGAAAGGAGAAGGGCGATGAGAATAACAAAGGGCTTGGTGAAAAGCGTAGTGGAACTGATTCAGGAGCACGTTGAAATTGAGGTAATTCAAGTATTGAGGGCAGAGACTCTACGGCGGGAGGGTGCTCAACCTTTGTACAAACAGACCGTCAAACTAAAATGGAGAGATTGAAAGGAGACCCCATGCTAGGCTTCCTGAGAAGAAGAGAAACCGTCAGGACGTATTACACGCGAGAGGAAAAGGAGGAGCGACTACGGCGGAGCAAACTGACCCTTGATCGAATGCGCGAGATGGTGGAGGACATGCAGAAGGTGTTGGACGCCGAAAAGGAGACCAGAGAATGACCAGAGACCTCGTTTGCCCGCTGTGTGGAGGCGTGAAGGGCAGCAATGTGACCGACACCCGCCGGTGTACCGATGCGATCATTCGGGTGCGCCGGTGCTTCGAGTGCCACGGCGTATTTGTCACGACCGAGACCGCCGACGCCTGCGAGAGGAAGGCCCCGGTTCCGGTTGATCCTGGGGCAGACGCCACACCCACCAAGCGCAAGTATAGGCGCAAAGAGGTAGCCGAAGCCTCATAAAGAGCACTATTTGCCACAAAAAGAGCACCTGTTTTCCTAAATACACGACATCTAGTGTATCTAGTAACGCTTGCCTTGATTTGCCCCCATCACACGGTGTTAGCATTTAGTCAATGGCACTACTTTCGACAGACGCCTTGACACTGCGTGGGGGTTTGCGTGGCATGGAATGATGACGGTAGATATTACACCACCACCCCCGCAGATCTAAAGCGGGCGGAACGGGCCGCTGCAAAGCGGATCAAGAACCTTTCGGTCGATGACGAGAAGGCTTGGAATCCGTCCCTTTGGAACCTGGCCGGCGCACAGTCCAGCGCCGGGATTAACGTCACCGAAGAAACCGCCCTCACCTTCTCCGCTGTTTGGTGTGCCGTTGCGCTCATTTCGGGCGGTATCTCTGCGCTCCCCCTGAGTCTACTGCTCCGCAAAGGCAAGACCAAGACCCCCGCCACGAACAAACCCCTGTATCGCGTCCTGCACAGCGTTTCCAACCCATACATGACGGCGAAGACCATGCGTGAGGTATTGGCCGCGCATACGCTGACATGGGGTAACGGGTACGCCGAGAAGGTCAGGAACGGTGGCGGGGACATCGTTGAGCTGTGGCCGATCCCGCCGAACAGGGTCAAGCCCGAGATGGAAGACGGCGCGATGGTCTACAGGATCAACGTAGGGAACGAAATCAAGACGCTGCCCAGAGAGCAGATCCTTCACATCCCCGGACTCGGGTTTGACGGCTTTATGGGGTACTCCGTGGTCTCTATGGCCCGAAACAGCATCGGAATGGGCCTCGCAATGGAGGAATTTGGGGCGAACTTCTTTAGCCAGGGTGCCCAACCCGGGATTGTCGTTTCCCACCCGGGGGGCCTGTCCGAGACGGCGCACAAGAATCTTTCGGCAGAGTTGTCTTCCAAGTATAGCGGCCTTGGGAAAGCTCACCGGCTAATGCTGCTCGAGGAGGGGATGAAGCTGGAACGGGTAGGCATGTCCCAGGAAGACTCCCAATATCTCGAATCTAGGCAATTTCAGATCCCAGAGATCGCCCGGTGGTTCAATTTACCAGTCCACAAACTTAAAGACATGACGAAATCGAGCTTCAGTAACATCGAATCCGAGCAGATGTCATACGTTACGGAATCGCTGGTGCCGTGGCTCGTGACCTTCGAGCAGTGCTTCAATATGCAACTTCTCACCCCCGAGGAGCAGAAGGCTGGCTACTACTTCAAACACAACGTAGAGGGCCTTCTCCGGGGCGATTCTGCGGCCAGGGCTGCATATTATGCCGCAATGTGGATGGTGGGGGTGATGAGCCAGAACGAAATCCGGGACAAAGAGGACATGGACCCGGATCCGAACCCGTTTGCTGACGAGCGGTTTGTTCCGCTGAACATGGTGCCCTTGAGTCTGCTCGAAAAACATCTGGAGAGCAAGACGGCGCCCCCGCCTGCAGCGGTGCCCGACGAACCAGACCCCGAGGAATTACCTAGCAATACGACGATGAACGTCAGATATTTGCCTGCCGTATCACAAAAAGCTAAAGGAGACGACCAGTGAGGATAAATAATCGCAGTATATTTAAGCCTCGGGCCCAGGTCACCCACAAGATCGAAAACAAGGCGGAGGAGGCGACCCTGTATATCTATGACGAAATCTCGTGGTGGGGCATCTCTGCCGACGAATTCGTCAAGGGCCTGAACGCGATCGAAGCCGAGACAATTCATCTTCGAGTAAACTCACCCGGTGGATCCGTTTTCGATGGAATTGCCATCTACAACGCCGTCAAGCAGCACAAATCAAGGGTGGTGGCCCATATCGATGGCCTGGCGGCATCAATCGCCTCGGTTATTGTGCTTGGCGCAGACGAGGTACGGGCCGGGGAGAGCGCCTACATGATGATTCACCCGCCCTGGTCGATCGTCTCCGGGACGGCTGACGACATGCGCGAGGAGGCGGAGTTGCTCGACAAGGTGGGCGGTACGATCTCGCAGATCTACCAGCGGAAGACAGGGCTTACCGCCGACGAAATCACAGAGATGATGACTGCAGGCACCTTCGGCGAGACATGGATGACCGCCCAGGAGGCCCAGGAGAAGGGATTTGTGGATGTGGTGGAGGAACTGGAGGAAGAAACAAAGGCAAAGGCGAGCGCAGTGGTGTTCGACCTGTCTGCCTTTGCGAATGTGCCGGACGGCCTGATGGCCGAAAGGCGGCCGCCGACGGAAAGGGAACTGGAGCGCATCTTGCGGGATGCTGGATGCAGCAACAAACAGGCGAAGGAAATTCTCGCGAAGGGGTACGCCGAGGATCTACGGGATGTAGATCCGGTGGGCGAGACCCCTTCGGCCGACGTGGGGGATCAACGGGATGTTGATGCTCCGGCTCAACGGGATGTTGAACAACCGACGCAAGCGAGCATTGACGCTGACCTGGCCCTAAGAGAAGTAACGGCGGGTTTATTGGGGATTTGATCGACCAAAGCAACAGGAAACAGGAAAGGAAGATACGATGAAGACAATCACGCAGTATCAGGAAATCATCAAGGCGCACCTCGCAGACGCCGACAAGATCGTGGCGAAAGCGACCGCCGAAAACAGAGATCTCACCCAAGAGGAGATCGACCACAGAAAAAGTCTGTTTGCGCGAGTCGAGGAATGTGAAACACAGATCGTAGACCTGAGGAAGAGGGAGGAGATCGACAATCGGCAGAAGGCGCCCGAAGACAGCATCACCACCCCGTTGGCTGCGAGTAGGACGGGTAAGAAGGTCGAGGTTGGCGAAGATCGGAAATCGAAGGATCGTTTCAACTCCTTCGGAGAGCAGATGGCGGCTATTATGAGAGCCGGACTTCCGGGCGGCCATGCTGACCCCAGGCTGTTCAATGCGGCATCTGGTCTGAACGAGACCGTGCCATCTGACGGCGGGTTCCTCGTGCAGCAGGACTTCTCCAACGAACTTTTGCAGCAAGCCTTCGAAACCGGCGTGCTGGCAAGTCGTTGCCGAAGGATTCAGATTTCCGGGTCTTCCAACTCGATCAAGATCAACGGGATCGACGAAACGTCCCGCGCCTCGACTCGGTCTGGCGGCATCCTGGCCTACTGGGAAGAGGAAGCTGCAGAGAAGACGGCGAGCAAGCCAAAGTTCCGCAAGATCGAACTGACCCTCAAGAAGCTGATCGGCCTGTGCTACGCGACAGATGAACTGCTTGAGGATGCTTCTGCCCTGGAAGGCGTGATCAGAAGCGGGTTTGTCTCTGAGTTTGGGTTCAGACTCGATGACGCCATTTACAACGGTACGGGCGCTGGTATGCCCCTTGGCATCCTCAACGCTGGATGCCTCGTTACCGTGGGTGCGGAAGCAGGGCAGGCTGTTGATACGGTCATGGCCGAGAACGTCATCAACATGTATTCCAGGCTGTTCGCATCGTCCCGGCCGTCCGCCGTATGGCTCATCAACCAAAACGTGGAGCCGCAACTGTTCACCATGTCCCTGGCGGTTGGTACTGGCGGCATTCCGGTCTACATGCCGGCTGGCGGACTCTCGGGGCTTCCATACGGTACGCTGTTCGGTCGCCCGGTGCTTCCAATCGAGCAAGCCGCGACCCTCGGAGACGTTGGCGACATCGTGCTTGCGGATCTCTCCGGTGGCTACATCCTGGCAGAGAAGGGCGGGATCAAGAGTGACATGAGTATCCACGTTCGATTTGTGTACGACGAAAGCTGCTTCAGGTTTGTGCTTCGGGTCGACGGACAGCCCATCCGGGCCACCGCTCTGACCCCGTACAAAGGGGGGGCATCTTTCACGCAGTCCCACTTCATTGCCCTCGAGGCCAGGTAAGTAGCGAGGTAACATAGTATAACAGCCGGGGTTTCGGCCCCGGCAAATAGGAATTCAGGAGGATATAGAGATGATTTCGGAAGAAAAAAAGATTGTGCCTGTTTGCGTAAGCGCAAACATTGGGGCCACGACCGACCTGGACAGCATCAACATGGCGAATTACCACAAGGCCACCTTCATCTTTACCTGCGGTGCTTTCACCGGGAACGGCACGTTTTCGTTCTTCTCGGGAGCATCTGAGGGAACAAAGACGACCGCGGTGGCATTCAAGCACGCCTTGGGAGGCGCTGCGGTTGGGACGGCGGTGGCTGCCAGCACGGCAAGTTGCGATGTCCTGGGCGCATGGGCGGATTGTCCGCTGGCGGCAAGCCCGGCCACGTTTACGGTCGCCATCACCTGCACCACAAAGATGGTCGTTTGTGAAGTGGATGCGGCTGCTATGACAGATGGCGAGTCATGGCTGACCGGGGTTATCGCGGCAACGGCCGGGATCGTTCATGTGACGGCGATTTTGGAGCCGAGGTACACCGGAAACAGAAGTGTGACGGCTCTCAAGTAGGAAAAATGGTGAAGCGATCAGTACACAAACATCTTTCGATTTGGTGCTACGAGGCCCCTGGTGGGTGATCGTACAATCTGCAACTTAGTCAGATCGCCAGGTCAAAGGAGGAATCAGACATGCCGAATTACAATCTCTCGACAAGAGGAAGAATCGCAGACATCAACCAGGGTCTTCGAGTCACCAAGGCGGCTGCATCATGTGCCGCAACAGCAGACGTTTCCCTTTTCAACGTGGTTGGAAATGTTTGTCTGCTCGGACTGGTCGGTGTCTGGGACGGCTTGGCGGAAACGGCCGCAACGACCATTGCCGTAAAACACGATCCGACGACCGGAACCGAGACCATTATCGGTGCTGCATCCGGTACGCAGTCTGCGAAGGCGGCGGGGTCCATGCTCACCCTTAACGGGACTGCGCTCGGTGCGATGGTGGACTCTACCGGCGTAGGGGCTGCTCCGATTGGGGCCGCTGGAGCCATTTTTATCAACGGCCCAGGAATCATCGAAATGACCGTTGCCGGTGCGACCAACACGCAGACCATCACCTGGCATCTCTGGTATGTTCCGATGTCAGACGGGGCCTATGTAGAGGCTGCCTAATCATAGCCGGGGAGGTTTCGGCCTCCCCCTTTTGACCCAAAAAGGAGGTCAAGAACCATGACCCTTTTAGCGGTGACGACCACCAAGAGATGGACGGCCCTTTCTACAGACACGAAACCCACGGCACCCCCCGTCGGCTCTACCTGCCTTGAATCCAATACCGGCTACATGTGGATCTACAACGGCTATGCGTGGGTTCCGAAGAGCACGTTTCTCGGAATGACGGTCAACTACAATCAGATCTCCCTCAACCAAGCGGCGGCGGCCTACGATGTGATGACCGCAACACCGGCCCAGGCCCTATTCATTGACGCAGTGATCATACACGTTCCTGACGATCTGTCGGCAGTGGCGACCTTTACCGGCATAGCGGTGGCCACAGACGATGCGGCACCCCTTGAAATTATGTCGGCGGCCGAGGGGGCAAAAGCCAACCTGACCGGGAACTTCTATTTCGTACATCGGGGTCCGAACGTAACGGCCTCCACCAAGAAGATAATTCTTACAATCGGCGGTGCTACCGCGGGGGCGGGGATGGTCGCAGACATTACCGTGTTGTGGCGGCCCCTGGTGGCGGGTGGGTACTACCTGAACGCATAAAGGTGAATACGCATGAGCCTGGTAATCGCAACAGCGCCGACCTCGTACCCGATAAGTATGGAAGAGGTTGCGAATCATCTCCGCATGTCGGAAACGGAGATGCAGGCCCGGCTCATCGATCTCAACCGGCTTATCGGTGACGCGACGGCCTTCGCGGAGGACTTCACCTGGCGGGCGCTTATCACGCAGACATGGGACTACTACATCGACGCTTGGCCGAGAGAGAACTACATCGTCGTTCCCCGACCCCCTTTGCAGAGCGTTACGGGCGTCTACTACACGGCGGACGGTGCGGTAGAGGCGGACTTTTCGGCGTTTGTAGAAGGGGTGAGTCTATCGGTTGGCGTTGACGATGTTTCGGAGCCAGGGAGAATATTCCTTCAGCGGAATTACTCATGGCCGACCGATACGCTTACACCAGCCAAGCCAATTCGGATCCGGTACATTGCGGGATACGGAGCCGCAACGGCCGTGCCGCCAAGAATCAAGCAGGCGATGCTTTTGCACATAGCACAGAACCACAACGGCGTGAACCATGCGGACACGATTGCAAACATCCTGAGAAACTACAGGATAACGAACTCTCAATATGCTTAACCCGGCGAAGATGGATAGGCAGATCGTTCTACAGCGGCGCACAGTCGCTCAGGACGCCTACGGAGAAGAGATCGAGACGTGGAGCACGCTCGACACAGTCTGGGCGCAACGGGTGGAACTCAAGGGCTCTGAACAGTGGCAGGCAAGGCAAGTGATAGCGAACATCGAGGCGAAGTATCGGATTCACTGGCGGGAGGGTTTGACCCCGGTGGATAGATTCACCGAGGACGGCAGGGTGTTTGATGTGCATTCCGCCATAGAGATGGGGCGCCGGGAAGCAATAGAGCTTGTTTGTTCGGCGAGGGGTGAGTGATGGCAACAGGAGAAGTCTTCTCGTTTGAACTCCAGGGCATGAAGGAGCTCGACAGGATGCTAAAGCAACTGCCCCGCTCGATGTCAAAAACCGTGATGCGGAACACACTAAAGAAGGCCGCCAAGCCAATTCAGGTTGAGGCTAAGATGAACGCACCTGTCGGAGCCACGGGCAATTTGAAGGATAGCATTGTGATCTCCACGAAGCTCAAAAAGGGGCAGCGGAGAGCAGCGATGCGTCTGGGCGAGGTGGTGATGTACGTGGGCTCCACGGCCCCACACGCTCACCTTGTAGAGTTTGGAACTGTGCCACGGCAACAGAAGGGCGGAAAGTTCACCGGTCAGATGCCGGCCAATCCGTTCTTTCGCAATGCGTGGGACGCCAAAAAGGATGAGGCATATAAGATCCTGCAAACAGACGTCTGGAAGGAATTGGACAAAGCGGTTGGTCGGCTACTCAAGAAGGCTGAAAAGGGCACTCTCGGCAAGGGTGCGAGTAGGGCATTACTGCGATGAATCTTGAGTCGGGGGTAAGGTACGTGCTTGTAAACGACGTGGACGTTGCGGCTCTGGTGAGCACAAGGGTCTATAACGGCATCCTGCCGCTGAATCCGACCTACCCGGCCGTTACCATTCAGCCGATCACGGAGGACGACAACAACACCCTGGCGAGCCTTCCGGCCTTGAGGTGGGCACGCTTGCAGATAGACGCATGGGCAGAGACATACGCGGGGGCGAAGGATTTGCACGACAAGATTCGAGCGGCCCTGAACGGCCAGACGTACACCCCGGCAGGTGTGAGAATCGGGTCCATCGTGGCGCAGACGGGTGGGCAATATGCTTACGAGCCCCCCCCTGTTGGAGTGCATAGACGAATCCGCGATTACGGGTTCTGGTACGAGGAGAGCTAGAGAGGACTGAAAGAAGACGGGGTTTCCTGATGGGGATGGCCATCTCCTGACGGAACGCAAGAAGCAAACAAGGGCAGGCCATGCGGGGCCGCACTCTCTGCATCGCCTGCCCTTTTTGTTTGCCCCTACAAAGAAACAACAAACCGTAGGAAGGAGAACGACAATGGCAATCGAATCACAGGACACCACGTTTGAAATCGAATCCGGGGCTGGAGGGGCCATCACCATAACCGGAATCACGGAAGGATCCTACACTAAAGTGCTGGCAGTAGCACATGATTTGGCAATCGGGGATGTGGTGGCATTCGCTGCGGTGGTCGGCATGACGGAGATCAATGGACTGACCGCGATGGTCGTTGCCGTGGAGAGTGCGGATCTTTTCTGGGTGCCAATCGACAGCACGCTATTCACGGCTTATGACTCTGCTGGTACGGCTACGCCGGCGACCTACACGGTCGTCGGGGAGGTGGTGGGCATTGATCGTGCCGACGATGAAGCTGCGGAAATCCAGACGACCCACCTTACATCGACGAGGCACGAATATCTCATGGGGTTGCCGGGATCACTGAAGGCCACCCTGTCCGTCAACTTTATTCCAGACAACACGGGGCAGTTAGCCTGTCGTGCGGCGCAAATTGCCCGCACACTCATAGGGTTTAGGCTTACCTACTCCGATGGCGGGGTGCGAACATTCGATGGCTATGTGACATCTCTCAGCGAGACTCTCGGGGTGGACGGAAAGGCGGACGGGTCCATAACCATCAGAGGCTCAGGGGCAGATGCCTTGACATGATGAACTCAACCACCGGTGAGTACGAAATTGATATATGGGGCAAGCCATACGCGGTGCGCTTTGACTGGGACACCCTAGCGGAAGTGACCGAAAAGCATGGGGACAGTCCCAACCTGTTTAACCCGGGTGTTGTTGCTTCGGTGGCCTCCATCGGCATGAAGAAACGACATCCGGAAATGACCCCGGAGCGGATCAGGGAACTATCTCCCCCGCTCATCCCGTTTGCCAAGGGAATTCAGGCTGCACTGCATTCCGCGTATTTCGGCGCCGAGAGTCTCCCCCAATCGGAAGGCGATGAAAAAAAAAAGACGAGCCAGAAGAAGGGTGGATTATTGCGGCGTATCGGGCGGCTGTTCGGCAAGGGATAGATCCCGAACAGTTCTGGAGATTGACCCCATACCAAACCAGCATTGCTATGGGGGCGAAGCAAGATGGCAGAACTATCCTCGCGTGGCAGATCGCCGCATTTTCAAGACAGAAGAAGTTGCCCAAGCTCGATGTGCTTCTAGCAAAGAAGAAGAAGCGGCAAAGTGAATCA
>Ga0307379_10009003_pt1 | contig 13392 bp, 15 predicted proteins | sample UN2MG_FD_202237 | JGI IMG/M metagenome (GOLD analysis project Ga0307379, IMG submission 202237) | Soil microbial communities from Risofladan, Vaasa, Finland - UN-2 | ecosystem: Environmental > Terrestrial > Soil > Coastal area > Acid sulfate soil | place: Finland: Risofladan, Vaasa | collected...
GGAAGCATATGTATATAGAAGGCATACAGACTGCAATTCACTATTCATTACCTCTGCATAAACAGGATGGGTATAAGTATATGTATCATCGTAGTAATAAGTTGCCAAAAACGTCTAGTTATTGCGACAGAATTGTAAGTTTGCCAATGTATCCAGAACTTACGGGTTATGAAATGGTGCGTGTAATCGAGGGAGCGAACAGATGGGCAAAAACTTTATAACCTATTTCGACCAGAACTATATTCCAAAAGGGCTTGCCATGATACGGTCACTGCTACGGCACAACCCAGATAGCGAGATCTATGCAGTTTGTTGTGACGAGAGGACTATGGATGTTGTAATGGACGAAGACCGCAATCACGTAATTCCTATTGCGTTATCCGTTATTGAAAAAGAAGACAAGGAATTAGTATCCATTAAAACTAATAGATCATGGGTTGAATACCTGTGGACACTAACGCCTACCGTAATGCTATGGGCGATTGATAATGTATGTTCAATGCTTGCTCCGATTGCTTATGTGGATGCTGATTTATATTTCTTCTCAAAACTAGATCCATTATATACAGAAGCAGGAAATGCAGTTGGAGCAGTAATCCCTCATAGATGGACACCCAGACACGCAGTACGTCTAAAACCCAATGGAATTTATAACGTATCATGGACATATGCACAGAATTCGTTTGCGGCTATTAAATTTCTAACAGAGTGGCGTAATCTTTGTATAGATTGGTGTTATGTTTCTGGAAATCGCGGTGTTGGAGATCAGGGGCATCTTGACCAGCTTGTGCCTAAGTATAATATACACGAAATACAGCATCTTGGAGCGAACCTGGCCCCATGGAGTCAGGAGCAGTATAAATATTGGAAAGAAGGTAATGATTTTATAATTGACAACTATCCATTATTGTTTTATCATTTCCACGAATTCAGGCATATGGATAACGGAACTGTAATTACCCGAACTGGATATCCGCTGAATGAAGCCGTTATTGGAAATGTATATGTTCCATACGAGAAAGAAATAAAGGAGATTTGTGATGAGTTGGCTAAGGGCTGATGTTGCGAAAGCACAAGGAAAACTTGTTGAGAAAGAATTAAATGGAGAATGGCCCGAAACATATAAAGTGTTTGTCCGGGCGATGGAATTTATTGAACCAGCAAAGATAAAGACTTTGCTAGATGCAGGTTGCGGATGCGGTCACTACGGCGTTATTTGCCAACGACAATGGGGACATATTCGGTACACTGGCACAGATTTTTCAGAACACATGATAAAACAAGCTAAAATGCTGGCACCTCTGGCATTCTTTGAGCGTTGTGAGTTTTTAGAGAACAACTTCGGAGGTTTTGATGTGTGTCTTGTTTCAGGAACAATTGAATATACAAAGAATCCATTAGAGTCGCTTGGCTTCTTGCTTGAAAATGCAAGAAATTATATTATTTTACACAGGCTGCATTTAACAATGGATGAAAGTCACCAGGTATTAGAACCAACATATTGCGGAAACCATGAGCGAAAAATGCATTGGAACGAGATGGAATTGCGCAAGATAATTGCTGATTACAAATACGAGATTTTGTATAGAGGCACTTGGGACGATCAGCTAACTCTGGTACTGCAATGATAGTAAAGCAATTAAAGAACTTCGCAGACAAGCGTGGTATACTGTATGAGTTGTTTAGACAAAATGTAGACAACGTTGCCATGGCGTACATTGTTACGCTAAACGCAAGAGAAGGTAGAGATTGGAAGCAGTGGCATATACATAATTTCAAAACAGAAACATTTATATGTGTTAGTGGGGATGCGAAATTAGCAGTAGAAAAAGACGGTATTGTAACTGTACATATGCTCTCTGGTTCATACCCCCAAGCAGTTACCGTGAATCATGGAGAAGGTCATAGCGTTGTGAACTTTGGAATCCATGAAGCAGTTGTATTGGCGATTTGTGATAATTATTATGATCCAGAAGACGAAATCAGAATACCTATGAAAGATTGGACGTGGGATTAATATGGCAGACCTTACAGCAGAGGACTTGGAAGCAAAGGTGAAAGAGCTTGAGAGCAAAATCGAGCATATGGATCGTTTGAATCAGAAAACGCCTCCTGCTGAGTACACATTGGCTAAATATGATCTGAATGAAAATGAAGAAGCTGTATTGCGTTTTATTTCAGTAGGACTTCCAGATCAGGAGGCAATTGCTGCTGCGGGTCTAAGTTCTCAATATGTTACACAGCGTTTGAAAGCTAGTGTTCAATTTGCTGCTGCTTATCAAGAATTATCAGATATTTATGACAAATGGGCAGAAACACAACTTAAATTCATTATGCCTTTAACCTGGGCTAGAATGGATGATATATTAAGTACGGACGCAGCTTCGTTTATTCCTACCGATCCAGCTTTTGCGCGAAATATCCTGCAGGCTCAAACCAAGATAGGATTGCAGCTAATGCGATTAAACTATGCTAAAGAACATAGAGTAACCGTTTCGCATAAGATGGACCCAGCTATGCTACAGATTCAGCAAGATAACGCTACGCTTTTTGCGGAAATGCTTCAGAGTCTTTCAGCTAGAGACATAACGGGAGAATTAGATAATAGTCTTCCACAACGGCAAATTATAGACGTTGTGGCAATTGAAGAAAATCCTACATTTAAGGATAACCCGCAAGATGAATTCGGGCGCTATAAATGTCTTGAATGCAATATCTACGTTGAGGATCTTCCAGAACATTTGCATGTTGACCACGAAATATTATTTACAACGTATCTAAGGAAGCATGGGATTGAGCCGGGGAGCATGATTGATGGATCTGAATGAACAACTGCGTAATATGTCTGCAAAATCCCCTTGGGCATGGTCGGTATCTAATGTTGTTTTGCCGATGGGTACCCTCTGGGATTTCAAAGAACGCAGATGGCAGATCCCTTTATTTGAAGACCACTACCCCCTGATTGTTAGTAAAAAGTCAGCACAGGTAGGGGAAACTACAATCTTTATATGTAAAGCCCTCTGGTTCATGGATCACTATAAAGCAAACGTGATTTGGACATTCCCCAGGCAGGATGACGTTACAGACTTCGTTCAAACAAGATTCACCCCGATTATGAATAACAGTCCTTACCTTATGGATGCTAAAGGAACTGCCCGGGACGATCCGCAAAGCCAGAGAATCATGCGTTTCAGAGATGGGTATATTTATTTTCTCGAAGCGTCTGTTGAACCGCGAGGCACCCCAGGAGATTTATTGGCAAATGATGAGGTAGACCGTTCTAATCCTGATTTCCTGGATGCTTTTGTTGGTCGTCTTGGAAACTCGAAATGGAAATACCACTATCGCTTTTCTACTCCTACCATCCCCAACTATGGTATTGACGCTATCTTTAATAATGAATCAGATGCCCGTTACTGGATGGTTAAGTGTCCTCATTGTAATCACTTCCAAAGCATGAAATGGAATGCAAACTTCATGCTTGACGCTGACGAAAAACCATATTACGGCTGTGAGAAATGCCGTGGTGTTCTTCCTGCGGAGAATATTATTAACGGTGAATTTGTTGCTATGTATCCATCCCGAAACGTTCACGGATATCATATCACCGGAATGATGATGCCTATATCTAAACCCCCTGCTTTTATGTATGCGCGTTATCTTACCGTAAAGCGTAAGAACTTCTACAACTTATTTCTTGGAGAAACATACGAAACTGGCGGTATAACGTTTGATGCAAAAACAATTATAAATAGTGTTTACCCAGAAGGCGAAGAATCATATACTCATAAAAAAGATTCTGCTGGTGGAACATATATGGGAGTTGACCAGAAAGGCGACTTGCACGTAGTTATTGCTCAACCCATAGTTTCTGAAGACACGAAGCAACCAGTTATGCGCCTTATTCATGCAGAGGTTATAGAACGTAGGATAGGTACCGATAGCTGGCGTAGATTGGCAAAACTGATGGAGTGGTACAATGTTAGATTCTGCGTTCACGATGCCTTGCCCAACGAGCACAATGCACAGGAATTCAGAGAAGCATTCAAGGGCAGGGTAGGATTGAAATTTGACAGCGTTGAAAAAGCAAAGCTGTTTACTTTTGATGAAAGTTCTGGGAAGATATTATTATCAAGAACACAAAGTTTTGATGGTTTCCTGGACGATATAAAATCAGGCTTGTGGCGTTTCTGGGGGAGTAAAGCACATATTGATAACGTTCTTTCAACAATTATAGCGCACTGCGGAAACCTAAAGCGCGACGAAGAGGAACGTAGAAACAGATCTGGTGGGGTAGACTTAGTTGGAGTTTGGCGCAAGACAGGACCGGACGACTTTGCACATGCTTGGGCGTATTGCCGTTTGGCTTATTTAGTCAAGCCATCTACCCGTCTGCAGGTTACATTGATAGGTTCTGTAACCGATCAAGAAGAAGATGGATACCGCACAGTTTATAAAGATAGCATAGTTTGGCCTGGACGCAAAATACCAAAGCGTATCAAAATCACACCTGGACTTGGATAGGAGGACGGATGAACTTAAACTGGCTGAAGAAATTACTTGGGATTGATAAAATAGAAGATGAAATTACAGAATTGCGCGACCTACAAGTTACTGCCGCCGAATATGCAACAGAACGCATGGACAAGATAGAATTAACCGTCGCGGAACTCCCAAACATCGAAGAATTATTCGCTGTTGGGATATGTAAACTAAAGAAAGATGAAGTATATGTTTTGCATGTAGGAGAAAATGTATCTAACCAGGAAGTTGACGCATTGCAACGGCAGATGACAAAATACGCTATAAAATGTGTTATCGTTGCTTCTGACAAGATGGTTGTCCTAAATTTATGAACAAAAACTTGACAATCTCGATAAAAAAATATATAATGTGAAATATGTACATAAGTGTTTCAGAGCAATCGCCAACAACAGTAAAACAGATCGGTGGGGAAGCACTTTCCAGAGGTAGGGGAAAGGTACAAACGCAAACACTTTCTTCTAAACAGCTACAAACCCACTTTGATCTAAACGACACGCACCGTATTCATGCCTGGTTGCGTGCAAATATTTCTGCGTTTGGACGGTCTGTTATCGGAACAGGAATGACGCTTGTTCCAGATTCTATATATGGTGAAACAGCCGCGCAAGAAGAACGCGATGTTTTGAATAAATTCTACTCAAGCATTGACGGCAGAGATTTCAAAAATATATCTGACTGGTATCCACCATCGTCAAAAATCTATCGCACTTCTGGTCAATACAGATTATATGGGCAGGCCACATGGGAATTGCGAAAAAATGGATTCAAAGAAGTGGCTAGTTATGATATAGTGCCTGGTTTTATATATCCAAACTGCGAAGAGAACGGAGACTTCAAAGATCCTCCATTCTATCAATATTTATCATCTTCTGGAACTTCTCATGAACTAGAGCTTAAACCAGAAGATATTGTTTTATTTATGCAACCAGATCTGGGAGAGCGTTTGTTCTCCACAGACTTTGAATCTTTGTCAGAATTTGTTTTATCCACTGATCTTTACCTGAATCTAGCAATGCGCAGCGTGCTCGAAAACTACAGAACGCCAATGGGTGTTTATTCTCTGGATGAAATGTCAACACCAGAAGACGTTGACTCATTCAGTAAAAAACTAGACACGCTTTATAAAGGTGCTGATAAATACGGAAGCAGTGCAGTCGTGGTAAGAGGCGAAACGGAGTTCAATACTTTTGCTGCTCCCCTTAAAGATCTTCCATTCCAGGCAGGGCATTCGTCTATGCAAGATGAAATTGAGGGAGTAAGTGGAGTAAGTGGCGCGAAACTTGGTAGAACTGGAGAAGTAAACCGCAGTAACATGCGTGAAATGCGCCGCGATTATTGGGAAACAACATTACAACCAGTTTCTTTATCACTTGCAGATCAAATGTATCTGTTAGTTCATCAGCGCATATTTGGAATTGATACATGGCGTCCGAAATTTAACGCGCCTGATTTCTTAACGCAGGTAGAGAAAGCAACAATTGGGATGCGTGGTAGACAATGGAGCGCATTAAATACCAATGAATTCAGGGCTTACGTCTTTGGCTATGACGCTATAGAAGAAGACTGGGCAAAAGAAGACTATCTATGGCCTACTAATATGGCAATCGCTGGTGGATCACCCATTAACGATATGGGCGATGACGAAGATGTAGAAGAAGAGAATCCAGCAGATGAACCAAATACAGATAGTGATGCTCCGATCCGGGGAGATACAGACAACACAGAAGAAGGAAAAACATCTTCAATTAAAGAAATGCGCAGCTATGCTAGGTTTTGTCTGAATAGATTCGACAACCCTAAAAAGCAGCGTCCATTTAATTTTAGATCAACGCCAACAGAAATAATTATGATGGTTAATAAAGCACTTGTAGAACACGGACAGTCTAAGGATAATGTTAAGCAAATATTTGATGCGGTTATCAAAGGGATGAAGGGGGAGTAGGATGTCTAGCAAAACATGGTATTGTCATAACAGAAGTTGCGGAGCGCCACTGGGGGTTACAGTAGATGGAGAATTGTCTGTACAAAGCAATAACCCTAACGTTAATATCATATGTACAGAGGGAGCAATTCTAAACTTACAATGCTCTAAATGTGGCAGAATCAACAAATGGGTACCAAAAGATAGCGCATTGATTGATGCCGTTATGAAAACGCATCTTATTAGTTCTTTCCTTGAATTTGTTATCAGGAAAATAAACGAAATCAAGAAAGATGGAATTAATTCAGTGGATGAAGAAGTAGAAGAAGATAGCTAAACTTATTTAGTTCTATACAGGCGAATATTTAAGCCCTAAGATGAGGATTGGGCACAGAGCGAGAAATACGTTCTGTGCTCTTTTTGTTAGGAGAGGAAAATGACAGTATTTGATCCGAGAAGTTTACCAACAACGTCCTTTGGGGATGTTGTCAATGTAAAAAAGAGTGGCGGGGTCGCTGTTGAATCTGCGGCTTTGCTGGAGAACTTCTGTTTTGAAGATGAAGTTGTAAAAGCTATCTATGCAAGCGAAGAGTTGAATGAATGGTTTGAAAAGAACAATATTGAAAAGCTTGATTTTGGTGGCGGTGAAAAAGGAATTACCGCTGTAATGATCATCACGGTTCCAAAAACATTGCTGTCAAATATAAAACTACCAGAGAATAAAAGAGTAGGACAGCGCAGAGCAAAAGAAATTGTGGATACAGCGATTGCTTTGATGGAAAATGAACCAGGGTATTAGTGTGTCCATAATCCTAAATTCGGATAAGGACATTAAAAAGACTATCAAAGAGTTGCGTAAGTCTGTGCGCTCTTTTGATTATGAATTCGTAGTTATTGCGAAAGGAAAAGAAGAGCGCCGTTGGCTATCACAGCAAGGGGACACGCAACTTATAACAGTAGGAGATAACAGGAATTTGAAAGATTTGATTTCCAAGATAGCTTTGCATAATGATAAACTATTTTTAGAGAATGGCGAGTGGAGACACGAATATAAAATCGTAGATATCCCAGTCATAATAGAAACAAAAGAACCAGTGTCATTCCAAAAGCTACCAGAAGGAACAAGAATCTTACATATTTCAAGTTTTCCAGATAACACAACGGGCATTACAGATGCATTAAAAGTATTTGGTTCTGTAGAAACATTCAATTGGCTTAAAGAGAAAAAAGAAACAGATATAGATAAAATGAATGAAGCACTCAAATGGGCTGCACTCTCATTTAAGCCTGACATCATATTCATGGAAGAATGTTTTACTGGTGAAGTTTTTCCAGATACGATCAAGCACATTAAAAGTTTATTAAAAGTAGGTGTCATCAATTGGTGCGGAGACATTAGGGCGCATATTCCAGCTTCAATAATTAATATGGCAGAAGCGGTTGATTGGACATTAATCTCTAATTATCCACAATCCGAACAGCTACAGAAATTGGGATTCAATTCAGCACATTTACATTCAGGGGCAGCAATTGGGTTATATAAACCAATGCCACCTGATAAAGAGCGTTTCCCGGAGGACATTATATTTTTGGGTAGTGGCGGAAGGAATTATCCATTGAGTCCTATTCGTAAAGCAATGTGCGAGTCGTTATATAAACACTACGGAGATAAATTTGCAGTATACGGAAGGGGGTGGCGCAAGAAAGATTACCCATATGTAAAACCGTTTATTGACATTGAAGACGAAGCAATCGCATATAGCTCTTGTAAAATAGCAATTGGTATTAGCGCATTTGATTATGAAAATTACACATCAGCGCGAATGTGGAAAGCGATGGCGTCCGGGGCTTTGTATCTGCCCTATTATTTTAACGGCATCGAAAAATTATTTGTGCATCATGAACACTTAGCCTGGTGGAAGCGCATACCGGAATTGCATACATTTATTGATTATTATTTAGCAAGAGAAAATGATCGTAAGAAAGTATCAAAAGCTGGAATGGAGAAAGTTAAAGCAGAACATTCATGGACAGCGAGAATGGAGACAGCAATACGTCTATTAAAAGGAAGGAACATAAAGGTCTTTTAGATGCCATATTATTATGACCATTCAGCTAGGGTTATTCGCTCGTATTCTAATATAGCAGACAGTTATAAACGCGAGTGCCCATTTTGTAAGTTTGTTTTTGTCGGATCTTTGGCGCGATGCCCGAAATGCGACAGGATCGTGGAACCCTTGAGTCGTGGAAAGGATAATACAGATCAAGCTACGGAAGACCCTGCAGCGGGGCAGTCCGAATAAAGCACCTGTATTTACATTCCAATTTATCGTTTGTGTTGCTAATCGGATGAAGGCGATACGGCGATTTCACTGCTAAGATCGCACTGGCGAATTCTCGGCATATTCGGAGGACAGCATGGAGCGAATAAATAAAGAAAAGGAACTGTATGCACCAATCCTGAAAAAAGGGATTGATGTAGCTACAGGAAAACCTGTTGTTCGCTATGCGTTTACCTCAGACCAAATGGATACAGGGGGCGACATCATAACAAAAGAGGCCACCCTGAAGGCTACTGAGGCGTGGCGTGAATGGCGCAACATTCGTTTACAGCATGATCCTTCCAGACCAATCGGAAAGGCAATTGCAATAGGCGAACAAGATGGACTTGATTGGAACCAGATGGATGTCAGAATTGACGATCCATCCGTTGCTCCTTTGATTGATGGGGATGACCCTACTCTCGGGGGTGCTTCGGTTGGAATTATCGTTAATGAATATGAGGTAAACGAGGACCCGGCAGCAGTTGCTTTAGCTTGGTGGGAACCTTGGATTATCAATGACTACACAATGGTTGAGATCTCTCTTGTTGACCATCCCGCTAACTATGACGCAAAGCGAGTCCAAGAGTCGGCTGTAGAAAACGAGCGCCAGCGCGTTATTTTTATGCAGCGCGACATGAATGCGGATCGTTCCGCACGAAAAAATTCCACAGAGCAGGAGGAAATTATGCCTGAAGAAATTAAAGCCACTGAAGAAAGCGTAGAGGAAAAAGAAATCGAAGTCCTTAACGCCGAAATCATTGTAGAACCAGAAGTTGTAGAACCTGAAATTGAAGTAGAAAAAGAAGCCGAAGTCCCTGATGAGATAGAAACCGCAGGCGATGAAACGCCCCAGGAAGAAGTCAAGCAGGAAGGGGGTGATCCTGTTCTGGTTATGCTTAAAACAATTGAAGACAAGCTTGACTCTTTAACAGTATCAACAATCGAAGGTTTCAAATCAATGACGGTCAAAGAAATTGAAGTTCCAAACGAAGTAGTGGAAACGATTGAAGAAGTCGAAGAAGAATCTGGAGAAGAACCGTTGGACAAAGCCGTAGACAACGTAGAGGTTGTGGCAGAAGAGGTCCAGGATACAGAACCAGAGACTTTGGAAAATAAATTCGATCAGTTGTTTGCTATGTTCGAGAAGCGATTTGAGGAACGATTTGATGGGCTATTTGAGCAGAAAATTGAAGAATTAAAGCAACTTAGTCCACGTAAAAGTAAGGCAGTTCCCCCAGAAGTTGTGGAGGAAGCGCCTGAAGGAAAAGAAGAAAAAATTGACACCCGAACACCATACGAGAAATTGCGCGATGGAATACGGGCAACATATAGCTAAGGAGAATCATCATGGCTGAAAGAGTTTTAGGACGCGCTGCACAAACTGCATTGCGCAAAGCCCTGGCAACAACCGGGTCTGGGCAATATCTGGTCGCAGAGGACCTTGAACCTCTGATCCGAGACTATTTGTGGTACCAGTCTCCATTGACCGCACAAGTTCCATTAGTGCGTGCCGATGGACATATTCACGAAGTCGCTCGTCGGACTGCTGTAAATCGTGGTTGGGTTGAGGGCGAAAGCACCGATCCCAGCTACAGCCAATCTACCTATGATCGTCGGCAGGTAGAAATTAAAATCATGCGCACCAGTGGGAAAGTTACTGACTTCATGGTGTCTGCTTCGCGTTCTTTCACGGATGTTATGACCGATGAAGTTGAAGCAACCACAATGGCTTTGGCTGATGTGATTGAATATATGACTATGTATGGCTTTTCTGATGATCTGACAACCTACGATTTCACTGGGGATGGCTACCAGTATACCGGAGCCTACGGTTGGATTTTGGAAGATGCTGCTTCTGCAAATGTTCAGGACGCTAACAGCAACGGTGCCGCTGGCGCAACTGTTACCCTGTCCATGCTGGATAGTCTGTATTCTGCCACAGTTGGAAAGTATCGTAACTTTTTGCGAGATCCTTACCTGTTCTTAATGAGTCAGGCAATGATCGACAAGGTTTCTGGTTTGCAGACTCGTATTTCGCGGGCTGTGCCACAGATTGAATTTGAGGGCGGGATGGTCATGTCAACCTACAAAAACATCCCAATGCTCCCATGCCAGTTCTGTGCGCCAACTTCTACGGCTGCTCCTACTACTCTTGCTGCTGCTTCGGCAACGGGCGGGGATTTGGACGATGATACATATTACTATCGCGTGGCTTCAATTACTCTCTACGGGGAGCAAATTGCGGCTACTGAGGTTAATGCAACCACAAGCGGGACACATAACAGCGTGACCCTGACGTGGACGGCAGACACTAATGCGAAGGAATATGCCATCTACAAAGGCACGACAACCGGAGACAACAACCTTGGTTTGCTGGATGTAATTGCTGCCAAGACTTATAGTGCAACTGGTGCTGTTTCAGCTAACGTTGCAACCTATACTGATGACGGCACGATCACCGCTGAGGCAACAGTTAATCCTCTTGACTCTGGTGAAGAGGTTGTGTTCCTGATCAACATTGGTAGGAACTACGGCGTAAGTCGTCCAGTTCTTCCTCCAGCAAGGGGAGTTCCTGCTGCGGCTGACTTCGATCCTGCGAGTGCGTTGATTGCTTACGAAGATATTCCCGTAGCAACCGACGAGCACGCTTTCCGGCTCAAGTCATATCATGCGATTCAGGTGCCGCGAGGCGAAAGCTGTGCGGTTCTTCGACGCGCAAAAACTTCCTAAGTAGTAATCGGGGGAGTGGGTATAAAAGCCCACTCCCCACAAGGATAAATAATGGCATGGACTTATTGTTCTAAAGAAACTGTTGCCGCAATCGCAAGGATTGATGCTGATATCTTGCGTGATGAATGGAGTGATCAAGTAGAGAACCTTATTGCTGACCATGAAGGATTTGCAACAATAGGTTCCACGACAACCATTACGGAAGAAGCGCACGATGGCAATGGGTCTAACAGGATATGGGTAAAAAGACCGCCAATTGTCAGTGTAACGTCCGTACAACTTGGTTCTATTTCGCCAACAACTCTTAGTAGCAGTGCCTATAAGGTGTACGATCAATATATACAATTAGTGAACAGCAATACCACAAGCCTTGCTGAAGCCTTTGACAGTACAAGAAACGTGTTTCCGCCTGGTACTCAAAACGTGCTGATCACATATGTTTCTGGACTTGCTACGGTTCCTGCGAGAATAGAACTTTGTGCGGCGGTAATGATTGGGGAAATTGCTAAAGTATATCGTACTGGTGGGGCTGATAACTCTTTGAAATACAGAAGCCAGGGAATTACACAGGGAGAAAGGACAAATGTTGTAGCAGATAAAGGACTACTTGCTACATTGAGAAGTCATATGGAGAATTCCTTGCGACATAGGGCGCGAGGACTAGGTTAAGGAGAACAAAATGGCAGATAAATATTTTTATGACGACAAACTAGATGTCTATTTCAAGTATGTAGACATTGGCACAGATCCCAATACCGGAGCAACTGTTTATGCGAAAGCCGTTGCTGCTGATATTGTAGTTGGAGACACGATTCAATTAGCTGCTGGCGTAGCTTCTGTTGGTACCGTAGGGCTTGATGCTGGCGTAGCTTCTGTAGGAACTGTCGGGCTTAATACTGGAGCTAACACTATCGGTAAGGTCGATCTAAACGCTGGCGCTAATACAATTGGTAAAGTTGACCTTAACGCTGGTTCTGCTTCTGTAGGTACTGTCGGGCTTAATACTGGTGCAAATACTATCGGTAAGGTAGATATTAACGCTGGCGCAAACACTATCGGTAAAGTAGATGTTAATGCAGGTGCTAATACCATCGGCAAAGTTGACCTAAATGCTGGGGCTAACACTATTGGTAAAGTTGATGTAAATGCCAGCGAATTACATATTGGTAATGTCGGTGGTGAAGGCATAACCATCTCACAAACTCCTACTGTTACTGTCGGTGCATATTCAGAAGGCGATGCAGTAGGTGGTTTGCTAACTTTTGCTAATGCTGCCAGAGTTTCAGGTGGTGGCGGAGTAATTAAAAACGTTCTTTTAATAGATGATGTTGGTCAAGATGTAGATTTTGAGTTATGGTTATTTGATAGAACGTTTACCGCTATGGTTGACAATGCAGCTTGGGCTCCATCAGAGGCAGATTTACGTAATTTAATAGGTATAGTTTATAGCACAAACGGTGCTTGGGCAGCGGCAGGTACTCCAAGTGTTAATGATATTGAAGTAAGCAAACGATACGATTTAACTGGTACGTCTATGTTCGGTCAATTAGTTACCAGGGGAACTCCGACATTTTCTGCAGCTGACGATGTAACAGTTAAAATCGGCTTATTACAGGATTAATGATGACAATGTTGATTGGTTCACGCAGGGCGTTATTGATGTCAGGCGGAGGTGCTGCTCCGATTATTATCGGTGTTGAGTGGAACCAGTCCACCGACACCTGGACGCGCATCGACGCTGACGGCAACAGCTACGCATGGAGCCAAGCCGAGGTCAACGCACACGCTACTTGGGGTAATATGACCCGCGTCAACCTAGCTGTAAACGGGACTGAGAACGCCGTGTATGGTGGAGTAGGCTACGCTGAGGAC
>Ga0307379_10009006_pt1 | contig 13391 bp, 7 predicted proteins | sample UN2MG_FD_202237 | JGI IMG/M metagenome (GOLD analysis project Ga0307379, IMG submission 202237) | Soil microbial communities from Risofladan, Vaasa, Finland - UN-2 | ecosystem: Environmental > Terrestrial > Soil > Coastal area > Acid sulfate soil | place: Finland: Risofladan, Vaasa | collected...
GAGGGGGAAGGGTTGAGAGTTAAGGGTTTATGGTTGAGAGCTGATGGTTGAGAGTTAAGTGTTAAGCGTTCGTGGTTCATTGTACTCGTCACGCTCCGCGTGACGGTGCCCATCACGCGGAGCGTGATGAGTACTTTGGTTGCGGCCAGTGGCCGCGCTGGGGCATTGGTCTGCCGACTTCGCGGGACGTTTCTCCGTCAATGTCGAAGTGCAATGGTGTCCCTTTCCTGTTCGCGCTTCTGGCGTTGGCCCCCCGGCCCTCGCACGGCCACCAATTCGTCGCTCCCGGCGACGAGCAGATAGCCGGGCGCGACGAGCAGATTGCCGCCGGTTGTGCCGCGGGCGACCAGGGAGATCTCTTTCTTCTGCTCTCCGGTCGCCTGGTTGAACACGTAGATCTTGTCGCGCGTGGGCCAAAGGACGCAATCCCCGGTGAGGACCCCACGGCCGTACCCCAGCCGCTCGTGCCCCAGCGGCCAGACGTGTCTCACCTTGCCGGCCTCCTCCGCCTTCAAGCCGATCCAATAGAGGCGGTCGCCGCCGGCCACGAGCGCGTCGCCGGCAACGCCCAGCAAGTGGACGGCGTCCTCAACTTCCGGGCCCGTCTGCCAGAGGATCTGGCCGCTGGCCGCATCCAGGGCAAAGATCCGCCGACTGTCGGAGGGGGCCACCAGGAGCGTGCCGCGGTCGTAGAGGCACGGGTTGAGATCCCGGCAGCCGTGAGGGGCCAGCTTCAACAGGTCGCCCTTCAGCACCCGCGGATAGAGGCTGACCCACTTCACACGCCCGTCGCGGGCCGAAAGCGCCGCGACCGCCCCGAGGTTCGTGTTCACGTAGATCGTGTCCCGATGGAGCGTGAGCAGGTTGTGCGTGGTTTCGTAGAGCATCCCCCGCGCCGGAGTCTCCGCGGCACAGACGGACTGCCGCCACCGGAGCCGGCCGCTGGAGGCCTCGAAACAGGCCACGTGGGCCTGCGGCTGGATGTCGCTGCGTCGCATCGCCACGTAGACGTCCGCCCCGTCGGTGACCGGCGAGCCTTCAAACGCAAGGTCCTTCTCCGGCGGCACGATCTTCCATACCATCCGCCCCTCGGCCTCCAGGTCGAGGCATACCAGGTACCCGGCTCCTCGGGCCAGCTCCGGCTCCCGAGGCCGACTGGTAACCGCCGATCCCATCCTCGCGTACAGCCTGCCGTCGAACACGGTCATCGTAAACCGGGGCACTCCCAGGTTGGCCTCCGGATTGTAGAGGGCGTGGACCTCTTCCTCGAATTGGTCGCGGTAGATCCGCGAGTCTCTCTCGCCCCAGGCCGGCTTGCCCGTGTGCAGGTCGACCGCCACGATCTCCACCTGGTTGTTCACCAGCACCAGGTCCCCCGCAAGCGCCGCGTGATAGCTCAACGGCGCCCGGGCATCCTCCGCCACGCGACGCGTGGGAGCCCCCGAGCCCCAAAACGACGTGCTCGCCGGCACCGTCGGACGCAACGGAACGCGCCAGGCCACCTCCGCCGGATCAACGGACACCGGGGCGATCTTGCCCCGCAGCGGCGACCCGCCAAACGTGGGCCAATCCGCGTCTGCCGGGAGATCGGGCCAGCCGGCCGCTTCGGAAAACAACGACGAAAGCCCCTCCACGTAGACCGCCTCCCGACCGCCAAGCCGCCCCCGAGCTTCCGGGTGCAATCGCGACATCGCGGCCAACTCCTCCCGGGCCCGCGAGAGCGACCCCTCCAGGATCGAAGCCAACACGAGCCGGGCGCGAACGGCCGCCAAGTCCAAATCGGTATCGGGCACGCAGAGCCAGGTGCGGGGAGTGCCGTCAGGCGGATCGGCCGGAATGCACTTCTCCCAATACGACCGGGCCGCCGCATAGTCGCCCGACTCCAATGCCATCTCGCCCAACGCGTAGAGCGCGTCGTCGCCCCAACTGCTCGAAAACGCCCGGTCGACCACATCCTGCAAGGACCGCCGATCGTGCCCCTGGATGCCTTCCTCATACCACTTTCGGGCGGAAGGATCGACCCGGCTTCGATACGAAGCCAACGCTTCCGGCGGCAACGAGGCCAACTGGAGATGGCAGTAGTCCCGTACGCTGACGAAACGCCGCTCGGTCACGCCCAACAGCTTGTTGCCGGATTGCTCCATTACCTCGCAAAGGGTCTCCACGGCCTCCTGCCATTGCTCGTCGGCCAGGTACTGTTTGACCCGATCCAGCGTGGTCCGCACGGTGCTGTCGGCCCGGTCGAGCTGGACGGTGTCGGACAGCTCAAACCGACTGCCCGGCGCGGCCCCCAGGCCCAAGCGACCAAACTGCGCCCGCACGCGCGTCGGGTACGTGGCCCATGCCAGGAGCACTCCGGCAGCGACAACCACCCACACCCGGCACGCAGTTCGGTCCACGAAGGTCATCAGAGCGATGGCTCCCTTTCGGTTAGCGTCCGTCCCACACGAGTGCGGTCACCACAAACCCAACACACACGTCCAATCGACGGATGGCCGGATCGGCACGTCCAAGCGTCCAGTGCCCGGACGAGCCACGAGCGCCAACGTCTCAATCTGACTGGGCTTCGCCGGCCCGCCCCGGGGATACTCCCTTCCCTAAATATAAGCGACAACCCGAGTTGGGAGAAGGACGGATACGGTGGCGGGCGGCCGAAAGGTATTACCCGCCGGTGGCGGCTTCACAGAACGCGTCGAAGTTCTCCGTGGGGACGCCCGGGGGCGTCCCGCCGCCGCAGGAGAGGATGATCCGGCGCCGGTCCCCCACCGACGCCAGGGCCGCGGCCACACTCCGCTTCACGTCTTCGGGTGTCCCTTGGGCCATCACGTCACGGGGTGGAATGTTCCCCAGAAGGGTGACCGAATCGCCGGCCAGCCGCCGCATCTCCTCCAGCCCGTGCTCGAACGAGAAGTTGAACAGGTTGCACCCCATCTCGGCCAGGTACGGCGCGTTGATCAGGCCGTGGCAGTCGTTGTGCAACGCCTTCACCGAGACGTCGAGCGAGTCGAAGATCTGCTTGAAGTAGGGCAAGACGAACTGCCGGAAGTCGTCGTCGCCCAGGAATCCGATCAGATCGTCTAGAAGCAGAATCCCGTCGATCGAGGGGAACCTGGCCACCTGCAATCGGACCCAGTCGACGATGAAGTCCGTGACGACCTCCAACATCCTGTGAATCTCGTCCGGATTGGTCCTGACGCCAATCATCACTTCGGTGTGGCCCAGCAGGTAGCAGGCGATGTTCATCGGGCCCCGCGACGTGGCGAATCGGATCCGGTGGCCTTCCTCCTCGATCCTCGCCTGGGTGCGCTCGAGGAGCTTCAGGACGAACGGCAGCAGGCCGTCGGTCCGCGCGTTCGGCTTCCGCAGCCGGCTCACGTCGCCGTAGTCGAAAAGCACCTTCTCGGCGAACGGGAAATCGTGCTCCGGCCAGACGCACTTCGAGCCGAACGCCGAGGGCTCGGTGCACATCCCGTATTCCGCCCAGAAGCCGGGCAGGAACAGCACGTCCGGGAATCGGCGGACCGCCTGGAAGTTCGCCTCCAGCCAGGCCGCGTCGTCGGTCACGTAGTCGACGATCGAAACCCCGTGCCACGCGGCCAGCCAGGGGCTATCGATAATGAACCCCACGGGCAACGGCTCAAGCAGCTCGCCATCCAGAACGCGGAGTAGATCTCGCCATTGTTCGTCGGTCATGGTTTTGGCAGTCAGTTGGCAGTGCGTAGCGGGTAGTAAGAAGCGGGCAGCAAGCAGCAGACGTCCGGCGTTGGGAAGTCGGTAGCGGCGACCGCCGAAGCCCACGGGCTGCGTCCCGTGGATACTCCCACCGACCGGCCGCAGTCTACGTCAACCCTCCTCCAAAATCAACGTCCCATCATCACTCACCGTCCCTCATCCCTCATCCCTCATTCATCATTCATCATTCATCAAGTCCCCCTGCCAGCGACCGCACGTAATTGACCACGTGCCAGATCTCCTCCGGCGTAAGCGCCCCGGCGGCTCCAGGCATGGGGCCGGTCGTGGGCATCGGGGTGCCCTTGATGCCCACGTGGATCCGCCAGTAGACGTCCTCCGGACGATCGCCGCCGTGAAACGCCCCTTCCTGAAAATTCCGGGCGCGAAGCCGCTGGACCGGAAGCGTATACAGCCGGGCGAGCCTTTTGGTCTCCTCGGGCGTGACCCCCTGCTTCGGCTTGTTCCAATCATCGTACAGATCGGTCTGCTCGCCGTCACCCGCCCCCTCCGGGCCGTGGCACTTCACACACTGGGAGTCCTTGTCGACGTAAAGCTCGTGGCCCAACGCGATCGAGTCGGCAAGCTGCTCGGGCGCACTCACCGCCGGCATCGGCGGCGGCACGACGACGTACTCCTCCGCATAATCCTCCGGCAAGGCCCACGCCTCCGCCGCCGCCAGGGCTCCGTCCTCCATGACCATCTCCCGGGCGTCCACGCCGAGCGGGAGGTACTCATCCTCGTCGACCACCAATTGGATCAGGTACAACTCCGTCTCGCCACGGATGCTCAAATACTCGACGTACTCCCGCAGAGCGGCCCTCTGGAGCGGCTCTAACTCGGCGAACGAAGGCATCCCCGTGCCGCGCATCCCCTTGACCAGGGTCCGTTCCAGGTCATTTCCAGTGGGCTTGGCCCCGGCCAGCGTCGAGGTGTATTTGAACAAACCGCTGCGGAAATTCAGAGGATAGGGATCCAGGATCGTGGCCAGCGGCCCGGCCCCGTCGCCCGAAATCCCGTGGCACGAGGCGCAATGCTGACGATACAGCCCCCGCTCGGGGCCCGACCCTCCGCTCTCGTCCCGGAGCCTGCCGAGCGGGCCCGCGGCCATCTCGACCAGCTCGAGGCTCAGGCCGACGCCTTCGGGAATCGCAGGACTGTCCGGCGTGCCGAACAGCTCGGCGAGCGTTTCCGTGAGCGCATCCCTCTGGACCAGGGTGATCTCGTCCGGATCGCGGCCCTCCAGGTTCAAGCGAAACTCGGGCGGCTGAGACAGGCGGCAACCGCCCGCGGCAAGCGCAGACCACACGACAACCGCCCGTGTGATCCCGGCGATCAACACGGGCGGGCAACGTCTGACGGTTGCACAATCTTGGGGACCGAAGGCGACCGAACGCAACGCTACTTCTCAAACATCGAGGGGGTCAGCTTGATCGTGCCCAGGTCGTTGGTGCCGGGCTTGATGGTCATCTCGAAACGGCCTTTCGACCAGTCGGGCGTGTCCAGGTAGCCAACCCGCTCGTGCCATACCTGGAACTCCAGCTCGCCGACCGGCAGCTTGGGGATATTGAACGTGCCGCCCATGGCGGAGACGGCCACGTACGGGTTGTCGCGGGGCAAGATGTAGGCGCTTTCCCACGGGTGGTAGTTGCAGGCGATGGGAACGGGGATGTTCTGCTTGCGTTTGAACTGCCAGGTGGCCTTGGAGGCTTCGTCCGGCGGGGCGGTGAGGATGATGTTGGCCGGCCGGTCGCCCAGCGGGGAGAACGCCACGTTCTGCGCCACCGGGTCGGAATTGACGATCGAGAGATCCTGCTTCTCCACCCAAATCGACATGCAGTGGGGAATGAAGATGCAATCGCGGTTGTCCAGAAGCACCTGCTTCCCGGCCGATTCCTCCAGCTCCGGACAGACGTCGACCCGCCGGCTGCGAACGTAGACGTAGACGTTCCCCAGCCCGCCGTCCCCTCCGACCATCAGCGACTCGTCGCGGATGTCGAACTTGCCGCAGCACTCGATATCCTTATCCACCTTGAGCTTCTTTCGCTCCGGCGCCTTGCCGTCGTAGACGAAGCGGCCCACGAGATCGCCCCACTTGTCGCCGGCGGCCGCTTTGAGGATCGTGGGGGACTGGAGGCCCACGGCCACGCCCACAGCCGCGGCGGCCGTCCGAGTCGCAAACTGGCGTCTATTCATCTCTCTCGCCATGAAACACTCTCCTCGCGGCTGCACTCAGGCTCGGCCGAAAAACAACTTCCCGACTTCCGTAGCAGGCACACGCCGTGTGCCGTCCGCCGGTTACGGCACACGGCGTGTGCCTACTACTCCGTAAACGCGGAAGCTATTCTTCGGCTGATCCTCGCGCGTCAAACGACTCGATGCGCGCAGCATTCAGTATACGCAATCGCACGCCGGGTCGCCATTGCGGCCCGCCCCGGAAAGGTTACTCGTCCTCGCCCGCACCAACGGACTTCGCCTTCTCGGCCGACTCGATCATCTCCCGGATCGACGTGCGGCGCTTCATATACCAGTCGTAGTTTAGCAGCAGGTCCATCGCCGCGTCGAGCTGCTCGATGCTTTCGCCTTCGAACAGGTCCTGCCCAATGGGCGGGCCGGTGGGCGGGAAATTGACGGGCATTCCCGTGTACGGCAGGAGCGATTTCGGATTGGCCAGCCACCGGCGCAGGTACTCGGGCCGGAGCCGCTTCCCCGCGCGGTCGAGCGCGGGGCCGAGCACCGTGGCGATCTCCCCGCCCGGACCATAATCACCCACCAAGTGACACTTCGTGCAGAACGTGGTCCGGTCGATCACGATCCGCATCGCGTCGTCCAGGCGGTTCGGGCGCTTCCGCTCCCTGGCCTCCAGACCGAGACTGCGGCCGCGGGGATCCGAGCTGTACGGGAAATCCACTCCGGCAACCGCCGCGAAGTAGTCGACCAGCTTGCCGGCCTCGTCCGGCGACATGGTGTACTTCGGCATCCGCAATACCGCGGCAAAACGAACCGGGACCGGCTCCAACAGGTAATCGTGCAGCCAGGCGGGCTGGACCTTCGCGCCCTCGCCGACCAACGGGGGCGGCACCCAGCCCCAGGCCTCCATCACCGCCGGGTTGTCCTCGTCGAGAACGTGAGGGAACAGCAATCGGGCGAACGCCCCTCCCCAAGCCGGCTGAATCCGCGCAAGGTGCGGCGCGTACGTCGGCCTCATCTGCTGCTGGCCGACGGTCAGCGGGGCCGGAGCGCCCCCGCCCGACGGCCCCGCAAAAACCTCGAGCGGATCGGAAACCCCTAACTGTGCCGACCCGACCCTCCACGGCATCCACTGGTCCACGGCCTTCACCGGCAGCGGCTCCCAGAGGTTGAGGTAGTACATCGGGTTGTCGTCGTCGTCGACGTCCTCGAGCACCTCCCCCCATTCGTCCCTCTGCGGCAGCCCCACCGCTTCGGCATGATAGAGCCCCCGGCGATCGGGCTTCGTCGTCGCCTCGAGCTTGGCGGCGTCGATCTGCGGCGCAAGAAACGCGAAATCCTCGACCTCGTACGGCTCCTCGATCTCCTCCGGGTCGTACCGGATCTGCCAACGTTCCATCTCCAGCGTGTGGCACTCGGCGCAGGCGTATCGGTCCAACACCTTGCGCCCCTCGACGATCGCCCGGCGACGGCGATCCGGTTGATCGACGTACTTCTCCCCCGGCGGATCGGCGACCAGCCCGAGCACGAACGTGATGATCGCCTCCCGCTCGTCCGGCGCCAGCGTGAAGCGCCCCATGGTGAGGTGCTCGTTGTAGCCTTTGTTCTCCGCCGTCTTGTAGTCGAAGCTCCGCGGCCCGCGAAGCTTCTGCCAGATGAAGCCCTCGCGGCGATGGCCGAGCAGGGCCTCGACGTAGAAACCCCGGCCGGGGTCTTGGCCGGCCCGCGCGGCCTCGCTCGTCGCCGGGCCTTCGGCGCCGGCCGGTTTCTCGTCCCGTCTTCCGGGCGACTCGGCGAGAAACCGATGGATTTGCTCGAAGGCCAGAAGCGACTCTTGCTTGCGTCCCCAGGCGGAAAGCGCGGGCCCGATCGGCTTGGCGTCTTCGAAGCCCGGGACGTCGTGACACCCGTAGCAGCCCCGCTTGCGGATGGTGCGCCTGCCCAGGTAACGGATCTTCTTCTCCCGCGTCACCCAGCCCAGAAGCTCGATCGCGTCGCCCTGGGCCTGCTCGGCCGTCATCTCAGTCGCCCCGTTCAAGTAGTCCCGGGCACGCTTGGTGGAGATCGCCCCGGCCAGGTGCAACGAGACAAGCTCGTCGAGAGCCGACTCGATGAGCGCCGGGCGCGTCGTCCGCTTGTCGCCAGCGTCGGCCGATTCCAGCAAATACGCCGCGACGTCGGCCGCCGGATCGGTGAGGCGGGCGGGCGCCGCCTCGCCCGTCCCGTCGCCGTCCTCCTCAACGAGCGGAACCGGCTCGAGAAGCGTATTGGGCATCCGCGTCCGCGAAGAGTGACGGGCCGGATCGCGGATCCAGCTCACCAGCCACCGTCGACCGACTTCCGTGTTCAGCTTCGAGCCGAGCATGGAGAGATTCGCGCCCTGCACGGACTGCCCCTCGGGGAAGTCGTCGTGCTGGTGACAGGCGAGGCAGCCTTGGGTGAGGAAGAGTCGCTTGCCCCGCCCGGCCGAGGGCGGCTCCGTCACTTCCGGCGGCGACTCCAACGGCTCGACCGGCCGGCTTATGGCCAACAGGTACTCCGCCACCGCGTAGACTTCGGCCGCCTCGAACCGTTGCACCTCGCTCAGGGTCTCGCCGTCGAGAGCATGAGTGAGCCCGTAGATCTGCGGCATTCGCGTGCCGGGCCGCAACCGGTTGGGGTTGCGGAGCCAATCGTCCACGAAGGCGGCGTCGAGCTTGCCGGCCACTTGGCGGAGGCTCGGCCCCACCTTGCGCATCGTGCCCGGCGCGGGCTCTTCGGCCGCCAACACCTTCAGCGCGCGGGCCAACGCCGCGCTGCCTTGCCCCGTGTCGGAGGCCGCATCGGCACTCCCATCAACCGCCAGCGAGGCGACCAGCCGCCGCCGCGGCTCGGGGTCTTCCGGATACGTGACGATCTTCTCGGCGAGCGACCGCTGCTCTTCGCTCAAATCCGCCGAGGACATCAGATCCAGGGCCGCCTCATGGTACTTCGGCTCGAGCCGCATGTCGGGCCCGACGCGCCCGCCCGACGGACCGATTCCCTTGATCTCATGGCAACCAAAGCATCCGTCGAGACGCACCAGATCGTACCCCGCCAAGAGCTTCGGTGCCGGCGGATCGGGGAAGCGATCGCTCGCGGCCAGGTCGGTGACCGCGTGATGACATCTCAGACAACTCGACTCGAAGAACCGCCCCGCCAGCATGGGGAAGTCCCAGTGCTCGCTTCGGAACCACCCGTGTTCGCGCCGCCAGCGAATCCGCTCCTGCGGATCGTTGGGCGCGTGCGAAGCGAATTTGAACTCGGTGGCACTCCCCTGCCCTGCGTGACAGATCGTGCAACCGAACTCGCTCACCGGATGGGGGCTGAGCGAGCCGACGAACAGATCGAGGCGGGAGTGCGAACAGTACGGATGCGAAAACCCGCGGCGGATCTCGAGCTTGAGCCCTCTCGGCCCGCCATCTTCTTCCCTCGCCTTAGGGCGCGCAGCCGCCGCCAGCAGGGCCCGACGCGCGTCGCTCCGGTCGGCGATCTTCGCGCCGTCGATCGTGAGGATCACGTCGCCCGCCAGCAGCCCGGCGTCGGCCGCGGGCGTGCGCGGCAGGACCAGGCCGACGGTCGGCTCGCCGGCATCGAGGACTCCACGCGGGGCAAGGGCGAGGCCGTAACGGCTTCTCAACGTTGGCTCAGTTTTCTGCCCCGCTTCGGCCGATCCGTCGTCGCCTTCTTCCGGGCCGGTCTCCGAACCATCTGCGTCGCCCGACGCCTCGGGGACCGCGAGCTCCAGCGCGAGCACCTCTTGCGGGAGACATGCCGGCTTGGAAGGCGAGCCGGGTGAGGCCTTGTCGATCCCCCGGTGACACGTCACGCAGCGATCGAACCGAGCCACGCGGCGGAAGTTGTAGTCGAGGGTCAAGTCGGGAAGCCAGATCTGGTCGATCGCCAGCGGCCGGCCGAACGCGTCGATGATCGGCGCCCGAAGCACGCGTTTGGCAAGGCTCGGTCGCTGCTCGGCCAACGCCCGATCGAGCCGGTCGACCTTGGCCCGATGCTCGGCCAGGGCCCGCCGGGCTTCGTCCTCCGGTTGCGTGATCTGGTATAAAAGCCCCTTGAGCGTATCGTAGCGGGCCGATGCCTCCTCGGATCGGACGGCCAGCGCGTCGATCTCTCTCTTGACGCGGTCGACCCGCGATTGCAGCTCGCTCAGCTTCTCGTCCGAGAGGCCCTCCCCAACGCCCGCTTCGTAGAAGCTCCGCGCTTCGTCGAACTCCGCCCGGAGGAAGCGGAGCTGGCGGTCGAGGTTTTCTCGTCGATTCCCTGCGGCGGCCAGCGGCCTCGACAGCCGCCCGAGCAGCTTCGCCCGCGACTCGACGCTCGGCCCCGCCGCCAACGTTTCATAGGCGGACTGGATCGGGGTAACCTCGCCCGGCTCGGCGCCCTCTCGCGAGGCCTCCCGCGCGAGCAATTCACAAAAGCTCCGGATCAAGGTCCGGTCGGGCACCGCTTCTCGTGCCTTGGCCAGCGCCTCCTCGAGCTCCCGTTCCTCGGTCGCAAACTCCCCCGTCTCCTTCTCGCGGACCCACGCTTCCGTCAGCCACGGCTCCACCCGGTCGCGGAACGTCCGCTGGTAGACCTTCCACTCGCGCCAGTGATCGGCGGCCACCATCCACGCCGTCACCGCCAAGAGCGCCAGCGACGCGGCGGCAAACACCACGTGAAGCCGCTTGACGTTGTAGTACGTGCTGTCGGATGAAGGCATGGGGAGTAAGGAGTTGGGAGTTGCGATTGGGGGGCGAGAGTTGGGAGTTATGAGTTACGAGAGGGTGTTGGTGGCTGGAGGGTACCTGGAACACGGCGCTGCGCCCGCCCGCCGGTCTCTTCCTACTCCCTTCTCCCTTCTCCCTGCTCAGAAATTGAAGAAATACTCCGGAATGCTCACGATATAGCTCAAATTGAAGCTCCAGCGGAGGATCATCTTCAGCGGGAGCATCAGCATCATCAACAGAAGCAGGACCATGATCGCGTAGCGCCCACGGCCCATCTGCTCGCGGAACGGCTTCAGGATCGTCCGGCCCAAGAGGACCGGCAGCCCGCCGAAATAGGCCGCCAGGAGCACGATCCCCAGGATCTCCCGCCAGACGATCCAGCCGAGTTGCACCACGGCGCCGCTCCCGGACGGAGGCCGCGGCACGCTCATGCCCAGCCAGATCGCCCAGAAGTACTCCGACAGCTTGACGTTTGCCAGGGCCACCACCTTGTGCGCATCCCGCGGCTCGTAGAGCCCGAAGAAGTTCCAGTTCGGCCCCCGCATGAACGTGCCGATCAGGATCAACAGGATCCACAACTGGAGGAAACCGAAATGGAAGACCACGTAGCTGAACTTCCGCTCGGCGATCGTGTAGTAGCCGTTCCCCTTGCGGTTGACGTCGAGGTACGGTATCGCCATCAGGCCGAGAATGATCAGGGCCGGCAGGATCACCCCGGCGATCGAGGCATCGAAGAAAACCAGCATCTCCTGGAGCCCCAGAAAATACCAGGGGGCCTTGGACGGGTTGGGCGTGACCACCGGGTTGGCCGGCTGTTCCAACGGGGCCCGCAGCGCGATCGACCAGACGATGAGGATCACGCTCGCGATCACCATCGCGATCAGCTCGACGTAGACCAGGTCGGGCCAGACGAGCACCTTGTCGCGAAGCTCGCCTTCGACCGGCCCCGCCCCGCGCCGGAGCCGCTCGTCGTTCTTTACCCCCTGATACGCCCCTAGCCACGTGAAAAAGCCCAGCAGGTAGACCATCGCCACAATGGGCACGTTGTCCGGCTTGCCGATCACCGCGGCGAACTCCGGGTCGGTCATCGAAGCGCCCATGAACACGAGCGACGCGCAGAGCCCCGACCACGCCACCGCGGGGCGCACGAAGAACCGTCGGCCCAGGTAGAGCGTCGAAAGCACCGCCAGCGTCCCGAAGGTAAACGTCACCGGGCCGAGCACGGCGTCGATGGCCGTTTTGAGCGCCGCCGGCATGCCGAGGGGCTTCCCGAGAAAGGCTCCGCCCCCCAGAAGCCCGAACACGACCGCAACCATCAGCCACGCCCACGTACCTCGTCGGTCTCTCCCTGTCCGCAGGCAATACACGGCGGCGCCCACGTTCAGCGCGCAGACGAACAGGTAGTACCACCCCAAGGGCGACGCGATGCTTTCGATGAATTCCTGCTCATTGCCGGGCATAGCGTAGGAACCGGTGGTCAGCAGTCAGTAGGCAGTGGCCAGGGGCAGTCCGGGCGAAGCCGCAAGCGGCTCGCCAACGTGCACTCGCCCCTCATTTTTCCTCCAATCCAACCCTCAACCCTCAACTCTCAACCTCACATCGGCCCGCTGATCCCGCCGTCCTTGCGAATCCGCCAGAAGTGGACGCCCATCAAAAACGCGGCGACCAGCGGGATGGCCACGCAGTGCAGCACGTAAAAGCGATTCAACGTCTCCTCGCCGACCACCCGGGCGCCGAGCAGCGCGAACCGGGCGTCCGACGCGCTGGTGATCATGTCGATGCCGCCGACGGTGAGGATCTGCTGCCCCGGCCCTTCATGGCCGAGGATCGGAACGGCCCGGGCCATGTTCGATCCCACGGTGATCGCCCAGATCGACAACTGGTCCCACGGCAACAGATACCCGGTGAACGAGAGCAGCAGCGTCAATACCAAAAGCACCACGCCGACGACCCAGTTGAACTCCCGCGGCCGCTTGTAGCTTCCGGTCAGAAACACCCGGTACATGTGCAGCCAGACGGTGATCACCATGGCATGGGCGCCCCAACGGTGCACCTCGCGCAGCACGCCCAGCGAGACGACGTCGCGGAGGGCGAGCATGTCGTTGTACGCCCACTCGAGCGTGGGCCGATAGTAGAACATCAAGAGCACGCCGGTGATCGTCTCCACCAGGAACAGGAAGAACGTGATCCCGCCCATGCACCAGGTGTAGCTCAGCCGCAGGCCGTGCTTCTTGATCGAGACCGGGTGCAGATGGAGGATGAAGTTGGTGAGCACCACCAGCGCGCGGTTTCGCCGGTCGACCGGGGCCGGATGCCGGAAGATGCTTTTCCAGAGCTGCGAATTGCGGACTCTCTCGACGAAGCCCATGAACCGCCTCAGACGGAAACGTAGCAGGCCGGGTCGTCCCACTGACCGAGCTCTTCCTGAAACTGCTTGCTCCTGTCGACCTCCAACTGTCCGTCGTCGGCGATCCGGATCGCGTACCGCGCGAGCGGGCGCGGGGCCGGGCCCTCGAAGTTGACCCCGTCCTGGTAGAAACCGCTCCCGTGACAGGGACACTTGAACTTCTGCTCGTTCTCCTGCCAGATCACGATGCAGCCCAGATGGGTGCAAACCGTGCTCAGGGCGTAGACCTGCCTTTTGCCCCGGTAGGCGCCGTGGATCACGAAGACCCCAGACTTCTCCTTGAACTTCGTCTCCACGTAGCCGGGCGGATAGTCGCCGGG
>Ga0307379_10009009_pt1 | contig 13389 bp, 25 predicted proteins | sample UN2MG_FD_202237 | JGI IMG/M metagenome (GOLD analysis project Ga0307379, IMG submission 202237) | Soil microbial communities from Risofladan, Vaasa, Finland - UN-2 | ecosystem: Environmental > Terrestrial > Soil > Coastal area > Acid sulfate soil | place: Finland: Risofladan, Vaasa | collected...
CAAGCGTGAAGAATCGAGCATGAGCCAGCCCACGTTGGCCCTGGTCAACGCCAGCTTCTCAGTGCTGTCCATCCCCTTCCGAATCATCAAGGTCATCAAGGTCGATGGAAAGGAGTGGTGGTGCTCCCCTGCTTGAGCTGTAAAGAAGATGTGAACCCAGCGGAGGGGAAGGTCTTCGCCGAGGTGTTCATGTGTCCGACTTGCTTTCGCATAGCAGAGCGTATGTTCTCCACGGGAGAGGCCGAGCTCAGGATGATGCTGCTTGTGCTCAAAGAGTCCATCCGCGTGACCGCTCTTACCGAGGGGCTTCAGCACTGCATTCAGTACCTCGATGACATGAAAAAGGAAGACCTCATCAGCCATCTCGCCAAGATGGCTGCCGAAGTGAAGAAGCAAGCGGTGCCCGTCAAGGTCGAGACCGATGAGTCGGTACCGCCCGGAGAGATGCGATGGAAGCAGAGAAAGATCCTCGAGCAGACCCACTCACCGGAGCCTATGTCGCTGCCTGCTCTACCTGCGGCTGGGAGTCCAAGTACCGACTCGACCTCGGAATGAAGCTGCACGTTGGGGACACGGTCTACCGTGATCCTGGACGGGAACTCTTTGGAAAGTGCGGACGATGCAAACGGTACGGGATGGTGATCACCAAGGCTCCGGAGGGTCCCCTGCCGGAGCGCCCCAAGGGGTTCTGGACGATCCCGACGGAGTAGCGCGGCTCTATCAAACCGGCAGTCCCGTTGCCAAGCTCTACGACGTTCGCTCCAACTACCTCGAGGGCTTCTACCAGCTCAACGAAACGCACGGCTACCGCATCGAGTGGCGGCGCTGGGTCATCCCCCGCCTCGTCTGGACACACCGGTCGTCTATGCTCTTCCTGCAAGGGGCCACGCTTCAGCAGCTTGTGGCTCCCTTCTTCCTGCTCGCCGGCACGCCACGGCATGTCGCGAGTCCGGAGCCCGGCCTCGACAATGTTGTGCTCGCCGAGCTCTACGCTACGTCGTCAGACGACCTGACATACCCCCAGCTGTTCCAGCTCCTCGCTCCTGAAGCGCGCGGCGCTTGACGGCGCCTCTCTACATTCAGTACAAGTCGGGTGTACATTGTGCGTACATCCGCAAGGAGCTTCATGGCGAACAAACCATCACAGGGTGTCGCGGACTTCCGTCCACCCGAACACCACGGTCCGCAGGCGTCACCGACGCAGGCCACCACAATGGGGGCCCGGCCCACGGGCATGGGGACCACTCCAGGGGGCCAACCAGTGCCCCTGACCCCGGGAGGGCAGCCCTACATCGACCCCGGGGCGATGCCGGCGGTCGCGGCCTACGTAGAGGGGATGGCGCAGCGCGCGGCGGCTCGGCGGGGGCACCCGCTCCCGAAGTACACGGAGCCCGTCGGCGGTGGCCGGGGGCCCTCCATTCCCCTGCTCGACGGCGCGCATGCCTCTGGCCATACGATGTCGTCGCAGGCCGAGAACATCAACAGCCCACCGATTCACCAGCAGATGGCCTCAGCGCAGGCACAACAGGCCGCAGGCTCTATCGTGGAGCCATCACTGGTCTCGCCCATGACGCAGCAGCAACCGCAACGGCGTCCCCAGACGACGGCAGAGGCAGCACAAGCATTGGGTCTACGACCCACGGACATGCTGCCACCGGAGGCGCAACAGGACCCTGAGTTTCAGCAGGGCAATGGCGCCATGTTCGCTGTCTCTCAGCCGGGGCTCGCCGTGCGCTACGGCGTGGTCCGCAACGGCCAGAGGGTCATGGCGCAACAGCTGAGGGAGCAGGTGCCCCAGCCTCACGGGCAAGCTGCTCCTGGAGGCCAGCTCCGTCCGGAGACAGTGCAGGGCTTGCGCGATCTGCAAGAGCTCAGCAACCAGCAGATGACAGTCGAGGAGCGCCTGGCAGCAGAGGAGAAGGCAGAGGCCGCTGTAGCCGCAGGCTCCGCCGGCGCCTCGATGAACGCGGGGGCTCCGCCACCGGGAAGCGGGAAGATCTCACAGGAGGAAGCGCAGCGCAGGGTCGAGCTGATGGACTCGTTCGACTACGATGCTCTGCGCGACGCCATCAACGAGGACATTCTTCGCAACCCGGACCAGAAGAAGATCATCGAGGGTCGGCTCGAGGCGCTCGACATCGATGACCTCATCGTCAAGAACCGGGTGACCCAGCGCGTCCCCATCATCCCGAAGAAGTTCGAGGTCACCTACCGTTCTATGACGGGCAACGATGACCTCGCACTGAAGAGGTTGCTCATGCAGGAGAGCAAGTCGGTTGAGGTGACCGAGCGCTTCCTGCTCGACAAGTACGCCTTCATGGCTCTCAGCTGCGGTATCGTCGCGGTCAACAGCAACGCGCTGCCTGACCACATCGATTCAGAAGGGATGTTCAACGAGACGATGTTCTGGAAGAAGTTTGAGTGGGTGATGAAGCGCCCGCTGCACATGCTCTCTTCCATCGGCGTCAACCACACCTGGTTCGAGATGAGGGTGCGCAAGCTCTTCGTCGCGGAGAAGGTGGGAAATATCTAAAGACTCCTGAGGGGTGGGCTCGCGCCAACTTGTTGCTGCGAACCCTGCAAGCGCCCCCGCCGAAAGGCTCTCTTCAGGAGTGGACTCTCATGTCATTGCTCGACCGGATCGAAGATCGTGAACATGCTCAATTCAGGGCGCTTGCACAGATCCTCGTCGACAAAGACAAGGGAGTCGAAGCCTTCGAGGATTACATGCGCATCGCGTTCCCGTCGCTGGAATCCCGAAAGAACCGCAGAGAAGACAACATGAGAGAAGCACTCAAGGAATGGACCTCCAAGGGTCCGATCAAGGTGATTCCTCTTCACGAAGAGAGGCGTGGCAAGAGCAAGTTGAAGCAGCGGCTGGTGAAGATCGAGGATGAGAAGCTCGACAGCCTCTACCGAAAGTTGAGGCACACATGAGCGATGAGCTCATGTACGCCTGCGCCGAGTGCGGCAGCCCCTCCGTCGAGTTCTCACCACTCGTTGGGGGCGCTGCTTCATGCAAGGCATGTGACTGGAGTGGTCAACGAGAAGGGCTCGTTGCCATCCCAGTGCAGCGCGGAGGTCTGGTGGGCGCGGAGCAGACCTTCCTCGCCATGTACAACGACTTCCGCTCCATCTTCCGAGCCAACGCCGCTCCACTCACCCAGTTCTTGGTGAAGTGGGGGTTCGTTGAAGCCGTCCAGAGGGGACGAAAGATTCAAGTCGTCGAGCCCAAGAAGGTGGTGCGCTATGTCAACGCCATCTTCCAGGGCGCCCTCTTGGCGGTGCTCGATACCAGAGAGAAGTACGAGAAGGAGAAAGTCAGTGAGTGACGACACCGAAGAGCTGCCCAAAGAAGTAGACAAGACCGGCCTCGAGCAGATGATGTGCTTCATGGATGCCGAGCGCATCTGCGGCCCAGACTGCATGGCGTTCCTCACGTTCCCGCGACGCGCCAACTCATCCGAGCTCAGCGAGATGCAGTCGCACTGCACCTTCCTGTCCTCGGCCGACCGCATCGGTCGGAACATCACAATCCTCGCCAGTGCCCTTCACGACACCGCGCGCCGCGCCAAGACCAAGGACATGGATGCCGAGCGTGAGAAGGCCAAAGGACCCCCTGCTACCCAGCTCGGGCCCTTTGCAACACCACCAACGTCTCCGTTCCCAACCAAGGGGTAGCTCATGATCAACGTCAGCGTCATCGGCATCGACCAGCGAGTCGTCTTCGGCACCAAAGGCCAGATGCAGAACTTCCTCGTGCTCCGCATGCCCAACGGTCGGGAAGTACGCGCGCCCATTGACATCGAGACGACCAAGGAGCTCGTCACCATGGATGCCAACGGCACCAATGGTGAGCCCCAGAAGCTCAGGTCGGAACACACCAGCTGGGATGCCCCGGCGGAGGCGGACATGGCTTACGCATCGCCCGCGCCTCCCGCGCAGGTGAGCACTGCGGGTCTTCAGCCGTCGTCTGAGCAGAGGCCGCTGCAGACAGCGGAAGAGGCAGAGACCGTGGAGTGGGCCAAGCTGGCGGATGAGATTCTGTCGCCGGCGATGAAGGCCGCCTTCATGCACCTCAAGATGCCTGCCCGGCTGACGCCGGCGTCGGTGCGCTCCATCGAGACGGAAGTGATGGGCAAGTTCGGGCCGGAGGAGTGGGAAGAGGTCCTCGGACCGGTGCTTGCTCAGACCATGGTTCCGAAAGTCGCAACCCCTGCCCCCTCGCGGGCGGCCCCGCCCATCGGCCAGGTTCAATGGGCTGATGGTGCACCCATGGTGGGCGGCGGTCGGCCGTCGCGCACGGTACCGAAGACGTCGATGGGCTACCCCATTCCGAATGACGGCACCATCGATCCCGGTGAGGTCGTTGGCGGCACGGACATGGATGAGGACGGAGTCAGTCAGCTGTGATCCACATCATCTGCATGGCGTGCAAGCACGGGCTGTGCGTGTCGCCGGGCGACATCAGCGGCCGGTTCTCGGAGGCAGAGTCTCTGCTGGGGCACGGATCGGAGTTCTACCCGGACAAGTACCCATGCTGGCATTGCGAGGAGAAGGCAGAGTTCGTGCCCGTTGCTGACGTGGCCGCGCTACGACTGGTGAGCATCCAAGACGTCTCTCCTTTGGAGGCGATGGCTGCCATCCACGGTCTTGGCCTGCCCGCCGAGCAGGACTGCAGTGCGGCTGCCGTCGAGCGCATCTTCGAGAGCCAGCGGGTGTCACGTGTGTTCGCCACCTCCATCCGCAACAGCCACCGCAGCATCCTCAAGATCATCGAGTTCGAAGATGGCTCCAAGCTGCACCTCGGCTCGAGCGCCTTCGGTGCGACGGTGTACCGCATCAGCAAACCTCATTCCTACGTGGAGGCCCTCAATGCCTGACCGCATCCTGTTGGCGTGGGAGCGCTCCACGGAGCTCGTCGGCGATGAGCACACCAACTCCGGCTACATCTCCGTGGAGCAGGACGGGCTCATCGTTCTCAAGCAGGACTTCGAGGCTGCGCTCTACCACACGATGATCACCGACCTGTCGCGCATGGCGCGCAGTCGCCCCGAGGCCGAGGTCCACTTCATGCGGCTCGACCAGAAGCCTCAGCCTGTCGCCATGCAGATGGACGCGAAGATGCTGAAGCTGCTGCGTGAGGACCCGGTGAAGTACATCACGGCGACGAGTCCACCACCCATCAGGGTCGACCTGCGTAGCAAGACCAAGGTGGCAGTGCAGGATGCAGTGAAGCTCCGGCCGCTGCGCGTGGGCTACGACACGCTTGCCGACGCCTTCGGCGATGAGGTGTGCATCCGTGTGCGCTTTGGTGACGGCGGCGCGTTCGATGCCGAGTGCCCTGGCTGTGGACGTTGGGCTGGCTTCGGTATGAAGGCATCGACCAACCAGTACCTCCTTCGCTGTGAGCAGGGCTGCTCCAACCCCAAGGCGCATGGGACGTGGGTGGCCGTTGAGCGGTTGGCTCCCCTATCGAAGACGGAGAACCCCCGCTGGGCGGTGGTCAGCCTCAAGGAGCTGCTGGACAAGAAGTACGAGCGCTACTTTTTGCCGCGCGCATGGAACACTTCGGGCCCGTGGATTATCCACGAGGACCTTCAGAAGAAACACGAGCACTACCTCAAGGAGAAGCAAGCATGCTTGGATCAAACCAAGGCCACCGACCCGTCGGTGTGAAGATCCCAGACGGACAGCTCCACGACAAGTCGGACAAGGCCGACCTGACCGTCGAGCACCTGCTGAAGATGGAGTTCTTCGCGGCACAGTACGTGGAGAACGGAAAGCTCAAGGCAGGACTCGTTGTCCATTCCGGCGGTAGGTTCTACCTCGCGCCCAACGGCAGCACCTGGCTTGCCGGTATGCGTGAGCTGTCGGAGAAGATGACCAACAACGTCAAGTCGCTCTACGAGCGGACCCAGTCTGGTCCTCTCGAGGGTGTGCCTGTCGAGGACACGGTGGACATCATCGCCCAGGCGACGGCGGCCGAGGCTGCACCGCAGGATAGCGTCGATGTCTCTCCGCCCATCGCTGGTGTGGATATCGGCGTAGACGTCATGGCTCCAGGAGCGTGATGAAGCTGCGACCGCTACATGACTACCTCGTAGTCGAGCTCGAGCCGGTGAAGGAGTTCACCCGGGGTGGCATCATCAAGGTGGCTCCTGAACCGGTTCGAGTTGGCAAGGTCACGGCTATCGGTAAGGGGCGTCACTACCCAGGACTCGACGGAGTCAAGGGCAAGTACGTTCCCACCGTGCTTCAAGTCGGCGAGCGCATCGCCTTCTTCCAGGCTGTGACGCAGACCAAGCAGGGCAGGCAGCTGGACATGTCCTTGCCCGACAACCACGAGCTGCTTCGGGAGACCGATGCGCTCTTCGTCATCGAGGAGGGTGCGGACGTCGAGGTAACTCCGGCATGAGGACCGTCGTCCGAACACAGGAGGGCGTGCTCGAGCTCAACTACATGTGGCTGCCCACGTGGATTGGGATGAACTCCATCGTCAAGGCGGACCTCGAGCGCGCCCTTGGTGAGTCAATTGTCGGCATGGAGATGTCCGACGACACGCTCAACAAGGTCAACGACATGGTCATCGATCACCTGGTCAAGACCAACGAACACATTGAAGGCCTGGGGGACTACCTTGATGGTCTCAAGTTCGTCCACTTCAAGACGCAAGATGGCGAAGGGTGACCGCTTCCACTTCCGCATCGATCCGGAGCTCAAGGCGAGGGTGAAGGTGTATTGCGACCGCAACCAGACAACCATCTCGGATGTGGTCACTCGCTTTCTTGTGCGGTTGCTCGAGGAGGATGAGAAGCAGCGCAGCGTGCCTGTCGATGCCGAGCAGATCTGATGGCCGACTACAAGGAGATGATAGGGACCATTGAGGTGCCCCCGAATACGGGCGTCGAGGGGTTCGTGCACGCTCTCAAGTCCATCCTCAAGAAGTCACGCGTGCAGCACGTGGAGATCGATGCTCGAGGCCAGGTGAAGTATCGCCGCTTCATCATCAATGGCGAGGATGACGGTGGTCCCAACAACAACTTCGGCGTCGACTTCAAGAGCCTCAATCCCTACTTCATCGTCCGCAACTCCAGGATCATCGAGTTCATGCCCCCAGGTGAGTTGGCAGCGCCGGTTGTGCTCGGCCTCATGTTCGAGAGGTCATCACGCGACCAGATGCACCCGCTCTCCTTCGTCACCGGCGCGGCCTCAGTCTTGTGGGAGTGGTACCGTTTCACCACAGGGCACATCGTCGAGGAACGGAACTCTCTGTTTGGCCTAAAGGTCTTGTACGACCGCCAGGTCCCTGACACCGCCCTTTTGCTCTGCGCCGGCTATGGAAAGGACGCAGAGTTCATCGACACTCAGGTTTCTTACAAGGTGGAGATGCCTGTCTACCAAACACCAACCACTGATGTGGAGGAACTTCCATGAGACCACTCGGAAAAGCTGTCATCCGTTCCGGCCTTGTCGACGAGAACATCATCGCTGAGATGAAGCGATGGGGTCTGCCGGTACACACCGACGCCGAGCTCGCCGGGAGGGATGAGCAGATCGAAATCATCCAAGACCCGGACATGATCGTGAAGGTTCTACAGGACGCGCTCGACAGTGCCGACCAGGTGCGCCTGCAGGACACTGATCTCGACATCGTGCAGCGCTGGGTCGACCCGAAGAAGCAGATCACTGGCAAGCTCTTCATGAAGAACGGCGAGGACAAGGCGACGCGCAAGGTCATCTTCTGCTGGACGGTGATGAAGGAGATCGCATTGCCGTGGTCCTCTGAGAGCATCGTCGACCTGCTCTGCAACCAGGAAACTCACCTCAAGTTTGAGGACGACAAGGGCGTCAAGCGCAAGCTGTTCTTTACCGATGCCCGCGAGCTCTACATCGGGGATACGAAGGCGTTCATCGTGTGCACCCCATTCGAGGAGAAGTGATGGAGCTCAACGACTTCATTCGTATCTTGCAGATGCGAGCCGGCTTCGAGCTGGTGAATCACCAGGAAGGGCCCAATCAGCTTCGTATGCTGGGTCGCGTGCAGAAACCTGCCCTTGGTGGCTGGCTGCTGGTGGTTCATCACCTGAAGAGGCTCGAGGAGGGTGCGGCCTGGGGCATCGACATCTCGAAGCCGTACTTCCCCCGCAACGACAAGCTCGTCTTTGCTTGGCGGATCATCCTCCAAGGGGAAGGTGTTGCACAGTACTACGCTGCCGTGGCGCAGGGAGTGGGCAACTCACCCAGGGCCAGGGCCACTGTCGAGGAGCAGGCCTTGCCAGGGGCCCGCGCCAATCGTAACGCCCCGAGCGTGAACAACCGAGGCAAGGGCGCTCAGAGCTCCCTGAAGGCAACCGTGGGGCCCTTCGCCCTGGCGGCTCTACAGCAGCAGCAGGGCAGCTGATGGCGACGGTTGAAGAGGTCAAGTGGGGAGGCGAGACCATCGAGGTCGCGATGGGGGACAACCTCTCCCCCGAGGAGAAGCGCTCCATCGCAGACCGGATGAAGCAGCTCGACCTACTCCTGAAGGCCCAGAATAAGCCGGCGACCTACAAGCTCGAGGTGATGTTCAACGCAGGGCGCTCCTTCCACAAGCCCTTCCCCGGCGTGGTCACGTGGTGGGAGAGTGGCAACAAGCTGCACGGCGGTGGTGACTCGAAGATCTACCTGTGCCCTGGTAAGGAGCTAAAAAACAACGACTGCGAAGGCTTCCTCTTGGATGAGGCCAACGGCATGAACTTCATCGTGTGCTCTAAGTGCGGATCACTGTGGAAGAACGTGCAGATTCATGGGGAGGTCTTCTACAACCTGCCCGTGGGTAAGTGGACGGACGTGTTACTCTCATGGTTCTTGAAGCTCGGACTCGATGCGGACATCCGCATCAAGTACGCCCGAGACGACATCAGGAGCATTGCTATGAGGGAGCAAGAGAAGCAGATGGGTGGAGAGCTCCTCCACCGAGCGCGCAGCGATGAGCGGCGCTCGACTTCTATCTACCCCCTCGACCGCATCATTGCTGACACATCGGCCGGAGCATCTCTCCACGGCCGCATTCACGCCTTCTTGAAAGCATGAACCGTCCCACCAAAACAAACCCCGAGTACGCCGCCATGGCGTATCGGAAAGCCCTCCTCGGTACTTGTATCGTTCATCTCACCAAGTTCACCGGTGCGATGGGCGAGGACCCGACTGGGAAGATCATCTCCGAGGACGTCATCCGTGAGGATAGTGAGGTCCCCGAAGAAGAGATCGTGGACTTCATCACGGACATGCAGCAAGAAGCGGAGTCCCTTCGCCTTGAGATGGCAAGGTACGAGCTCGTGAAGCGGGAAGAGACCAATGGGAAAAGCAAGCGCGGGACGCAACGAAAGACGAGCAGCAAAACGAAAGGGTCCGGCAACGGGAAAGCCCGGCCTGCTCGTCAAGCAAAGTGACCTGAAGGACTTCGCCAAGACTGAGGACGTCAACCGAGCGTTCCAGCAGCTGAGCGACAACCAGGCCAAGTTCGGCAACCTCTTCAACCAGAATATGAGGGAGGTCAAGGTCTCCTTCAACATGACGGACAGCTGGCACCACGTCTTCCGGCGCGTGATGAACGACATAGTCAAGGGCAACGTCATGACCAACGACGAAGGCGTTTACTGGGACTGGTACTTCAAGCAGTACGGTGCGGTCGACGCTGTTGCTCGTGCTGTTGGCTCGCTCAAGAAAGAGGAGCCGGAGCAGAAGGAAGAGACGCAATCGCCGCCGCCGGAGTACAATGACGACCTAGTATTCGGAGGAGATTATGCGAATCAGAACAGTCCGCCGGGCTAAGGCCATCAAGGGCACCAACGCACACATCGTGAAGAGCTCGACCGTAGGCGGTATGCGCCAGGTGCGCTGCTTCTCCTGCCACTGCATGATGGTGCCCGGCACACATCACGACGGGAGCTCGGTGCTCAAGTGCACAGGTTGTGGCGCGATGGCGACGTCCCGCCCGATGTAGTGCGGTGCATCACCCAGCTACCGAACCCAGTGTCACCGACGATGTTGAAGCCGAGCCGGCAGTAGAGCCGGCGGGCTTTGACGTTGTCCTTCTTGACTGTGAGCATGGCGCTTGGGATGTTTTCAATCGCACGGTTGAGGAGGTTCGTCGCATGTCCGATGCGCTGGTGCTCGGGCAGGACCCCTACCCTCGTGATGTCGACCATGTATCCGTCGAAGCGAGCGAGTAGGTAGGCAACAACGTCGCAGCCGACAACGACTACCCAACCCGTCCCGTATTCGATCTCGCTCTCGATGAGCTTGGCTCCCAGGCAGTTGTCATGGAAGAGCTTCATCTCCAGTTCTTCGATGGCCTCGGCATCTTCTCTTGTTGCTTCTCGTACGACCGGATTGTACAGGTTGTTCATGAGCTATGAGCTTGAAGTTGTGGTGGCAAGCGGCGCTCGCGGCAAGCGTGAAGTTGAAAGCCTGGAGGGCGCCGAGCTCGAGAAGGTAGTCGACGCTGACGTCGGGAAGTTCGAGACGTTCTTCACCAGCCTCGGCAACGATGGGCTCAACGGCTACGAGCGGGCTGCCATCAAGACCTACCTGCACTGGAAGACTCACGGCGAGCCGGAGAAGTACACGGTGCAACTGAAGGAGAAGCTCAATGGCTAGAAAGCTCATGGCGAAGTATGAGTGCAGTCGGTGCACTCGTGAATGGTTCGTAGAGTTCCGGAAAGGGCATGAGCCATCCGACCCTGCTTCACTCAAGCTGGCCATGGAGATCCCCATCGAAGGTGGAGATGCCAATGAGCTGCTCGAGGTCGACTTCAATGAGCTGTGCACGAGCTGTGTGAGCACGGTGCGCAATCACGTGGCGAGCATCGCAAAGAAGCTCGAGAAGAGCAGCCCAGACAGGGCTAAAAAAGAGGCGTCCACGGAGGACGCCCACGAGGAGATACTCGTCCTCGCTACGCAGCCCGCTCGAACTTCTTCGGAGGAAAAACCCGAAGTGAAGAGCCGGGCCACACGATGACCATGACCGGGTAGGCGTACGCGTGGTCGCCTACCAGCTCCCTGCGTTCGTTGTACGACTGGGGGACAAGCCCCTTGTTCGCCTCCCTGAAGTCTCCGTTCCGGCAGATGCGGAAGCTCGCCTTCTTGGACATGCGCAACAGCGCCTGTGGCTCTCCATCCGCTCCGGTCCCGATTGCGATGACCTCGATGCCACAGCTGGGGAAGCCCTTGAACTGCCGCTCCACCGAGTCCCTGTCGAGGTACTCGTCCCAGGCCGTTGACTCGAGCCACATGCGGCCCGCGTACAGCGCCCCAACATCGACATGAACGAGGCACTTGTTGGACTCGATCCGTTGTTCCTCTTGGTCCTTCCGCTCTCGTGTAATGCGTAGCGGGTGCTTCTCGTTTCGGTCGGACAGTTCCGCTGTCATCAAGCACATCATGGCGGGGTCCTCTGTTGACCAGATGTATCCGTGGATGAGGTGGTGGGAGTCCTTGGAGAACTGCTCTCTGATGGGCTTGTTATCGTCCCACTCCATCTCCATCTGCGCACGCAGTTGACCGGGGTAGCGCTCGGACTGCCGGGCCTTGTTGAACGCCTCCTTCAGCCCTGCATCACAGGCCTCTGCCTTCGTCCGGTCATCGAGGCCATAGATGAGCGCACGGATGTGCTCGACATACTTCTGTCGCTCATAGAACTTGGTGGCGCACTCTTGGCTGACAGGAATAGCCGTGGACTGATCACCCGCCCCGATGACCACAGCCGGGTTCAGGTTGTCGCTGTCGGTGGAAACGAAGAGCCCCTTGATGGGATCTTTTCCTTCGCGAATTGTGTAACACTTCATGAATCTCTCCTTGCTCGTGGGGGCAGAGTGCCTCCAAAGTTCTTATTCCCGAGCAGGGCTAGAAGATGCGCACCGGGCCCCGAAGGGCCCGGCACTGTTGACGTCGACTAGTACGTCGGCGTCACTGGCATCGTCGACGCTGCCGGCAGTGGGGCCTTGGCCGCCTTGCCTGCAACGACACCTTTGACAATGACCGCCGAGGCCTTGATGAAGCCCAAGCCCAACGCGAAGATGACCGCCGTTTTACCGGCGAACTTGCTGGCGCCCCAGGCGTGCTCTTTCCATGTGGGTTTCTCCGCTTCCTTCAGCGCCGCCTGGCGCTTCTCGAAGTCGACGAAGATCTCCGACGTTTTGCTGGTGATGAGGTTGGCCGCTTTCGACGACCAGTCCTCGAGGGAAGAACTGATGCTGCCCATGACCTGCTGGCCAAGGACAACGTGGTCCATGCCGCCGGCGACCGGGACGTGAGGGACCGGACCGTTTGGTCCGGAGTTGCTGACAACGGACTGCTGAACGACGTCGGGAATTTCTCCCATGGTACTTATCTCCTGTACAGGTGTTGCCGAGGCTGCATGTTGCCTCCTCGGGAGAGGGCGTTCCTTCCCTCCATTGTTCTTATGCCGCTTTGGGCGGCGTTTTTGCGACCGGTTGAAGGCCTCCGGCGTCATGATGCCGGCGTCTCGCATTGTGGGGATGAAGTCGTCCGACCTCGTTTCCCTCCTCTTGCGCTTGCCTTCGCCTTTGCGTCTTTGCTCGGGAGTCATCACAGCATCCCCTTGTCACGGGCGATGCCGTAGCGACGACGGCCAAGCTCGAACTCACCCAGGTCGGACTGGGTGAGCCTGCCACTCCGTGCGCGTTCAGCGACCTCCTTCACTACGAGCACAGGCCCGAAGTGAGGGAGGTCGAGCTCGACGCATGGGTGCTGGAAGAACTCGCGATCTTCTCCCAACTTGAGATGGGCACAGACTGGGCGCAGCAATGAGTTCACTGCTTCCAATCCGAGAACCAGCCAGAACAGAATTGGCACGAGTTACGCACCTCCTTTCATTGGAGAATCTGGTAGCTCTCCAAAGTTCTTATTCCAGAAGTACGGTTTGGCTTGCGTGCTAATCTGAGGCTGCTTTCATGGTCATGACCTCCGACCAGATCTCCGCGTTGGCGGGGAACTTCCAGGCTCAGAACATGGGCCAGATGCAGCACGCTGCGATGATCTCGCAGCAGGTCGGCGGGCAGTCCTTCGGGCAGCAAGCGATGGGCGGCGCGGTCAACCGGGGCGCGGCCATCGGCGGGGGAGTAGCGACGCTGGGGATGGGCATGGCGGGTCTCGACCCTGTCTCCATGGGCATCCGGGGTGCGATGGCTGGCGGCTCTCGCATGGGCATGATGGGCGCCGTCGGCGGTGGCATGATGGGCGCAGGCATGGTCGCTGCTCCCATGATGGCGGCGCAGTACGTAGGCGGCCAGATGATGCAGGGCATGAACCAGCAGCAGCAGGTCGGCGGCGCGCTCGGCCAGAGCTTCCAGTTCCAGAACCGCTACGGCGGTCAGGGGTTCA
>Ga0307379_10009010_pt1 | contig 13388 bp, 9 predicted proteins | sample UN2MG_FD_202237 | JGI IMG/M metagenome (GOLD analysis project Ga0307379, IMG submission 202237) | Soil microbial communities from Risofladan, Vaasa, Finland - UN-2 | ecosystem: Environmental > Terrestrial > Soil > Coastal area > Acid sulfate soil | place: Finland: Risofladan, Vaasa | collected...
CCATCTCTGTTGGCTGCACAGCGCTGCTGGCGGGCTCAATCCGGACCCCGGCCGGCTGATCGGGCTGGCAACCCAGGCTCCTGCTCTGATACTGCCTGTCTTTCTCCTGTATCATCGCGTCCGGGTTATTCCGGCCACGTTTCCGGTAAGGTGATGGCGCCCAGTGGTTTCTCCACCGCACGCACCTTCATCTCGATGGCGACCGTTGTGCCTGTCGGTCCTGTCGCGAGGTAGACCTTATCGGCGATGGAGAGCATCGCCTTGTAGCCCATCCCAAGGGAAGCGGTGGTGGAGTACCCCGCCCGCAGTACCACCTCGGGCAAAGTCAAGGCCTCGATGCCCGGACCCCGGTCAGAGACCACAAACAGCAGGCTGTCGTCCTTCCGGTGCAGGGATGCGGTGCCGCCGCCTGCGTGTTTGAACGCATTGGTAACGGCCTCTCCGACGGCAAGTATGAAGTCATGGATCCTCTCCTCGTCCATCCCTATTGACCGGGCGGCTGGGGCCACAGCGTGCCTGATCGAACCCAAGTCCTCTGCGCTGACGATGTTCCACGATCCTGTGGAAGGGCCCATGAGCTTGTGTATCTCATCTCGTTCGGTTATCACCAGCTTGCCTTCGGTGGCCGCCATAATCGTGCGGCGGTAGAACTCCCGCTTATGTTCCTCGAGTTCGCGCCTCCTCTGCTCGGCAAGCTTGCGCTCTGTGATGTCAATGCCCAAGCTGAGGCCCATCGTTACCCGTCCTGAGGCATCGTACACCGGAGCGGAATTCGTCAGAACGTAGATCGCCGTGCCGTCGGCGCGCACGTCTTGCCACTCTATTCCTTCTGCTACTTCCCCTGAGAATACCCGCGCGATGACTTCCTCTCTCCTCGCGCGATCCTCCGGCCTGGCAAATGTCTCGAACATGGACCTGCCTACCATGCGTTCTGCAGGGAAGCCGAAGAAACGCTCACATGCAGGATTGGCCTGTACAATCACTGCGTCCCGGTCGTATGCGAAGGTAGCCGCCGGCATATAGTCAAAAATAGTACGCAGATTCTCCTCCGACCTGCGCAGCTCTTCCTCCACCCCCTTGCGCTCTAGAGCAATTGCGAAGATCTCTCCAACTATTTTGAGCAGCATGATAGTTTCTTCCGACCATGTCTTCTCTGTCCGCACCGAACCGAAGCCAAGAATTCCAACGAGAGATCCTTGATAAGCCATGGGGACGGCAATGAACGATTGCATCGCAAACGGCTGTATAAGCTCTTGCTCGGGACGCGCCTCGGGCGGGAGGTCGGCCAACCGGGGAACATGAATTACCTCAAATCGTTTAAATCTCTCCATGATCCAAGGGAAAGCCTGAAGGGACAGCCCTACCATAGAGCTAGGCGCCACTTCCAGGCCCTCCGCCGCCCACGCCTGACCGCTTTCGATTGTCGTTAAGTCATCCGAGAACACAAGGAGGTAGCTGCGGTCAACTCCCGCGAATTCTCCTATCTGGCAAAGGGCCTGCTTGATCCCATTATCAATTTCATCCAATGGGAGATTGATGAAATGTGTTGATATGTTGGTGATGAGCTTCTGGAACTCTATGTGATACCGCAGCTCTTCCTCCATTTGCCTGCGGTCGGTGATGTCGCGCCCTACCGATTGGAACTCGACTAATCGGCCCGTTTCGTCGAATATCGCCCGGTCGCTCCACTGCTGCCAGCGAGTCTCAGCGCCCGGCGCTAAGACGGGGTGCTCGTACATCCCAACCGGGTGCTCTCGACTGAGGGAGGCGAGGTAATCCTTCACCCCTTCGCGGTCTGCTTCGGGGATGAGCTGCAAGAAGCTGTACCCGATCAGCTCCTCGTATGTCCTGCCGAAATAGCGGCAATAGGCATCGTTGACGAAGGTAAGCGTCGTGTCAGGCAGAAAACGGCAGATGAGCTCGGTCTGATCCTGCACTATGGCCCGGTATCGGGCCTCCGATGCGGCCAGCGATTTCTCCGCCCGCCACGTGTCGGTGTAGTCCTCATGCTGTACCACCACATACTGGACTCGGCCTGCCTCATCCTTGATGGCAAATAGATACGTGCGGAGCACCTTACGTGTCGGCTGCGCGGAAGTTACGCGCTTTACCTGGGGGAGGTCATACTCTATGGTGAACCGGGTGTGTCCGCCATCCTGGAACACGCTTCTGACCTGCGGCGCGAAGCCTTGCCGGGCGATCTGCTCATCCTCTAGAATATTGTACTTGCCCGCCACTTCCTCGTCGCGCTCGACTCCGAAGAGCTTTCTGTTCGCGGCGTTCTCGAACACGAGGGTGCCGTTCCTATCCGCGATCCAGGTGCTCAGCGGGCATTCGATAACGAGCGAGCGAAGGACGTTCTGGAGGTCCTCCTCGGGTATGAGGCCGGTCTGGCGTTTACTTGATCTATTACCTCGGTCCAATGGCGAATTCCTCGATGTGCGTCGGTTGCTGTACGAGCTAGCCCTGGGGCCGCTACTAAGAGTGTACCCAGTTCCGACGCAAAATCCACCTGGGGCCGCTGCACGCGGGCGCCGCATCGGTGTCAGGCAGGATATATGGGCCGCGCCGGGTAACGAAGAGGCATGAAGAAACTAGCTCTTACACTTTCGATACTCCTACTCCTTCCGACGACGGCCGGCGCGGCCGGGCGATACTACGTACACACGGTATGGTCCAACATGGCCGAAGCTAAGGACCCTGCGCTCACTCGCGAGCTAATAGATGTGATGAAGGGCCGCGGGTTCAACGGCCTTTCCACCGACATTCACTGGAACACCGTCCGGGAGGACGGGTCCTACGACTTCTCGCAGTTGGATCGCGTCGTCGAGGCTGCCTTGACGAAGGGCTTAGTAGTCTTCGTGCGCGTGAATGCGACCCTTGCCTTGGAGTTTAAGCCGTACTGGGTGCAGGAGGAGCATCTGGCGTGCGGTGTATCCGGCGAGCCGTTCATCCTGGAGCCTCAGAAGATCGGCACCCCGTCCATCGCAAACCGCGAGGTCCTTCGGCGCATGGCCCATTTCTACGAGGCCGTCGGGTGCCACTGCCGCGAGAGGTTCGGGAGCGGCAGGATTGTGTGCTTCACCGCGGCGTTCACCCCATCCGTGGAGAGCGAGTACTTGAAGCAGATTGATTACTCGCCTGCCGCTAAGACGGGGTTCGTCTCTTGGGCGAAGAAGGAGTACGGGTCAATCCACGCACTGAACCGGAAATGGGGCACTGAGTACAAGTCCTGGAATGAGATTGACCTCGTGAAAGCCCATCCCACGGCGCAGGAGCTCTATTTCGAGCACTGTCTGAGGCGCTTCTTCTGCATTATGAGCAACGCGCTCAAGAAAGGAGATCCCAAGGCGAAGTTCGGCATGCAGACAGGCTGTATATGGGACCGTGCTCGCTCGCGCCGCACGGCAAACTGTGCGAGGTTCTTCGACGTATGCGACCGGCTCTTTGTTGCAGACTCGCCGATCTATCCGCACAGGTTCACGTGCGATTACCTCCGCGGAGTGTCCCAGGGCAGGGTTGACGTGGCAAACGAGATAGACGGCCCTTACCTGCAAATGCTGACGAACGAGCGAATATTGAACCAGGGCATCGAGACCTGGGAACAGGGGGTCAACACGCTCTTTCTCTGCAACTGGTACCTGAGCGACCTGAAGAATCCGAAGTTCACCGCACTCTACGAGCTGGGCAAGCTGGCGAGGCGACCGGCAAGAGTAGTCGAGGCGGATCGGGCGATATACATCTCCGTGTGGGACCTCGTCCTCGGGCGCAACGCGATCAGAGCTTACCAGGCCTTTTACAACAAGCTCCCCGACAAGGACAAGCGTCCAGTGGACATAATCAACGACGGCGTGTTCGACCGCGACCCGGGGGTGCTGAAGAAGTACAGGGAGGTCTACCTCCCGCAGAACGAGCGAATCCCCGAAGCGTCCCGCAGGGCGCTGCGCACCGTGAAGGAGCGCCTGCTCATCCAGGATCCCTGCGTCGCAGGCACGCTCGACGAGTACAACCGCTCGACGAAACCGCTGGCGGCGGAGCTGGCCCTGACGCTTCCCGCGGTGCCGCCTACAGACGGCGCCTGAGGAAAACGCGTGTGTTCCTCACTCTTTGATGCCGGTGGTCACAATGCCCTTCACGAAATACCGCTGGCCGATGAAGAAGATGACGATGATCGGGCTCATGACGACGAGCGAGGCCGCCATCATGTAGTGCCAGTCGGTCCCGTACAAGCCGCGGAACGAGTCCAATCCGAGCGAGAGCGTGAACTTCTCCTCGGAGTTCAGGTAGATCAGCGGTCCCATAAAGTCGTTCCATGCGCCCATGAAGGCGAAGATCGCCACCGTTGCCAGCGCGGGCTTTGCCAGCGGGAGCATGATGCGCGCAAAGATGTCCAGCGACGTTGCGCCGTCTATCCGCGCGGCGTCCTCCAGCTCTGCTGGTATCGTGAGGAAGAACTGCCGCAGCAGGAAGATGAAGAACGCGCCGCCGAAGAATGCGGGCGCGGTGAGCGGCTTGAAGGTGTCTACCCACCCCAGCCAGCGGAACAGCAGGAATGTCGGGATCATGGTCACGATCCCGGGCAGCATCATCGTTGAGAGAAGCAGGATGAAGAGGGCATCGCGGCCGGGCGCTCTCAGGCGCGCGAACCCGTAGGCGCACGCGGCGCTGGATAGAATCGTCCCGACCATGACCAGCGTGGTGATGATCACCGTGTTCCTCAGGTACAGCGCGAAGGGAAGGACAGTCAGCGCCTTTGCATAGTTGGCCCAGACGACCGGATCGGGAATCCATCTGATCGGCTGGACGAGGACTTGCTTCGGCACCTTGAGCGAGGTGGATACCATCCAGAAGAAGGGGATGAGCATGACGCACGACCCGGCGAGCAGTGCGATGTGCGTGATCCCCGCCGTTATGCCTTGTCGGCGTCGCTTTGCCACGTCACTTCACCCCCTCGTAGTAGACCCATCGCCGCGCGAGTTTGAACTGGATCAGCGTCACGCCCATGATGATGACGAACAGCACCCATGCGAGCGCCGAGGCGTATCCCATCTTGAAGAATCGGAAGCCGTTATTGAACAGGTAAAGCACGTAGAAGAGGGTGGAGTTCGCCGGGCCGCCGCCGGTCATTATGTACACCTGCGTGAAGACCTGGAAGCTCGCGATGACGCCCATTATCAGATTGAAGAAGATCACGGGGCTGAGCATCGGGAGTGTGATGTGCCGGAACCGCTGGAGGACGTTCGCGCCGTCAATCTGGGCGGCCTCGTAGAGCTGCTCGGGAATGCCCTGAAGCCCGGCCAGGAAGATGACCATGCCGCCGCCGACCCCCCACAGGCTCATCAGGATTAGCGACGGCTTCGACCAACTCTCGTCCATGAGCCATTGAGGAGGATGCGCTATCCCGAAGACGTCTGCGAGAATGGCGTTCAGAACTCCATAGTCCGGGTTGAGTATCCATCGCCAGAGGAGCGCAACCGCCACGCCGCTCAGGATCGCGGGCAGATAGTAGATGGTGCGGTAGATCGAGATTCCCCGTATCTTCTGATTGAGCAGCATCGAGAGGCCGAGCGCGCCGGCGATCCCAATAGGGACCGCAAACGCGGCATAGAAGAGGGTGTTCGCCAGGGATTTCACGAACAGCGGGTCGGCTGTGAGCTTCCGGTAGTTCTCCAGCCCGACGAAATCCGCCGGCCTGAAGATGTCCCACCTGCAGAAGCTCAGGCCGATGGAGAAGAGCATCGGCCCGAGAGTGAAGATCAGGAAGCCGATAACCCACGGCGAGATGAACATGTAGCAATCAATGGCTTCTCCCCGCGCCAACTTTCCCAAACGCCGCTTGTGCATCAGAGTCACCTACGCGAGCCTTTCGCTCTCGGATTCTTCCCCTCTCCCCTTGCGGGACTCGTGCTACGTAGCGACTTCGCAGAGTAGCAGAGGGCGAGGGTGAGGGGGTTATCTCCCGTGTTTGCGGTAATCTCCGCATCATCCTGGCAAGTTAGGTGCCAAAGGGTAGTCAGCACGCCTTCTAGATTCCCCAAAACGTCCTCATTAGTAAATCGCACGATCTTAAGGCCCTGTGCTTCCAGGTATGCCTGACGAGCCTCGTCACGTCGTTCCTGAAAAGCATGTATCCCTCCATCGAGCTCGACAACCAGACGCAGTTCCGGGCAGAAGAAGTCAACTATGTATTGATCAATCGGTTGCTGCCTCCGCCACTTACGTTCGTTGAGCCGTTCATTGCGCAGGTGCCGCCAAAGGATCTTCTCAGCGGTTGTCGGGGCCCGTCGCAGCCGCCTGGCCCGATTAACCGATGGCCGTCCCATCCCCCTCACCTCCAACTCCTCTCCCGCAAAGGGGAGAGGAGGCTGTCCTACTGGCGTTCTTCCAGGCCAACTTTCCCAAGCGCCGTCTCTTGCGTGATTGTTCCTCACATCCAAAGCCAAGGCGGAGTGATGGAGCAATGGAGTAACGGAGTATCGGGAACCCATCGCTCGAGTACTCCACCACTCCAATACTCCTCGCTCAGAGTTCTGTCACTCCTCCGCCAGGAGCTTGTCCACCTTCGGGACGAGTTTCCGGCAGGCGTCCGCCGCTGTCTTCTTGCCTCGCCAGACGGGATCAAGCTCGTTCCCGACGACCGTGATGATCTCCATCCACCTAGGCGATTGAGGGAGCGGACGGGCGTATTGCATTACCGCCGCCGCCGCCTGCTTGTTCCTCGGAAGGGTAGTCGGGTCGAGGAATTCCGGCCTCTTCGCCACCGCCTTGTACGACGCGAGCTCCACCGGCGCGAGCCGGAGCATGCCCTCCATGCCTGTCATGTACTTTATGAACTCGAAAGCTTCCTTCTGGTGCTTGCACTGGGCTGTGATAGCAAACGCGCTGCCCAGGCACGGCGCCGGCCGGTCGCATTTTCCCTTTGGCAGCAGGGCGATGTCCCACGCGAAATCGCATTTCGCCCTAAACTCGGCGACTATGGGATAGATGCTCTCGAACATGCCGATCTTGCCGGTCTCGAAGAGGTCCACCGGCCCGCGATCCTCGAACTCGATGGGCGTTGGGGCGACGTGATGCTTGTAGGTGAGGTCGGCCTTCCACTGGATCGCCTCAATCGCCTCAGGGCTGTCCAGGAGACAATGCTTCATGTCCGGCGTGAACAGCTCGCCGCCGTTCTGCCATATCAGCTCCGGCCAGTCAATGCCCGCTGTGCCGAACTGAATCCGCCTCCCCTTTGCGTTCGTCTTCGCGAGCTTCTTCGCGGCCTCCAGAAAGTCATCCCAGGTCCAGGACGGATTCGGGTATTCGACTCCCTCGCGGTCGAACATGTCCTTATTGTAGAAGATCACCGGCGCGGAAGCGTCCTTCGGGAGGCCGTAGACCTTGCCCTTGTACGTGAAGGCGTCAATCATCGGCTTGTAGTAATCGGAGAGCGCCACGTCCGGGTCGGCAGCGACTAGGGGGGTCAGGTCTATGAATGCTCCACGCGCGGCATAGGAGGCGAGCGCCGTGGGATACATGAAGACTACGTCGGGAGCGACTCGCCCGGCCTGGCGGACGAGCATTTTCTGCTCGTAGTCGCTGGTGACCTTCTGAACTGTGAGCTTTATGTTCGGGTGCGTGTGCCGGAAGTCGTTGAAGATGCGCTCGTAGATCTCCAGAAGGAACGGCGGACATGGCGGATGCGCGTACACGACCTCGACCCGGCCGTCCACTGCGCCGCCTCGGTTCCGCCCCGTGAGCAGCGCGACGCCCAGGACGCCAACGAGTATCAATGGTATGATGACAGGACTGCGGAGGATGCTCATCGTGGAAATGCTCTCCTCCCGCTACTTTGGCTCCGTCAGCCGCGAATTCCTGCATCTCGCGGTGGACCACCAATCCGATAGGTCAGCCCTGCCACCTAAAGGAGAGCAGCAAGGAGTCCGCATGCATTAGTGATCCGCTTGGCTTCAGCCAGCAGATTCAGACTGCCCCGACAGGCCGTAGAGGCTGCGGCCGCCGGATGACTCATCGTCCGCAAGGGTCTCAAGGTACTCGACCTCCTGCGCATCCAGCCCGTACAGCTCGTAGACCAGCCGGTCAATCAGCCTCTCTGTTGATCCTACCTTCCGCCGGAGCTCGTCACTCTCAAATGCGTTATTCGCGAGGGGAATACGCCTGTGAAGGCGAAGCATCTCCTCCACCAGCTCCACCATGCGGTCGTGTCGGGCTCTATCTTCGGGGCGGGAAAGATCGAGCGGCGGCAGCGGGATGCGGTCGAGGTCTGCCTTCTTCGCCTGGGCGAAGGAGTGCCTGTTGGCGAGGCACTCCGCGTGGTAATACAGGCTCATCAGCCGGGAGTTCAGCACGCCCAGGATGAACCTGAAATCGAGGTCGGTGCGGTTGCGGAACAGGAAGTAGAGCGACTGCTCCGGGTAGACGCCGGACGCGTCGTAAGTGGCCGTGAGCCGGCTGCCCGTCTTGCGGATGAGGACCTTTGGCGACGCGCCGAGCTTGGCTCTATCCGCCGTCCGGCCGGTGAGATTCTCCTTGCGGAACTCGAACCAGTACCGCTGGCGGATAGTGTAGCGTCCGATGCTGCTGCCCTTGAGCGCCCGGATTTGAGCGCCGCTGGTCCTGGTCTTGTGCATCAGATCGGACCTGCCTCCGAAGCCGGACGTGGAATTGCAGACGTCCTGAAGCAGCAGGCGGCCTGGTAGGGATTCCATTTTCCGAACCAGGCGACTGACACTGGGGTCGAGGGGTTTTGGGAACTCGCGCCCAGGGCATTCGACGAGCTCCGATTGAGGATATGTCGAGCGCAACTTTCCATATTCGAGCGCCTGTATCCGGCTGCCGGGGCCGGGCTCGCCCTTGCGGAAGACGAAGATCATGGTGTCCGCGGCCACACCAGGGAAGGGAATGCCGTACACCAGCAGGAGAAGCTCCGCCCGCGTCAGGAGGTGCTCCCTTAGCCGCGCAAACTGGCTGTTGAAGGCGAGGCGGTCCGGTACGATGAACGAGAAGTATCCTCCGGGGCGCGTCAGCTCCAGACCCTGGTAGACGAAGTACTCGAAGACGTTCGGCATATACGAATTGCCGCCGAAGCGCCGCCTCAGGTAGTCTATTTCAGCCTCTGAGTACGCGCCGGCTTTGAACCTCCCGGTGAGAGACGTCCAGGGCGGATTGCCGATCACCGCGTCGAATCCGCCGCGCTCCATCGCCTCAGGGAACTCCCGATGCCAGTCAACTCCCCTGCCGCCCTGAAAGTCCGGGCCCAGCAGGCTGTCTCCATGCTTCAGGTTCGAGCCAAGGTCGATCTGCCCAGCCGGGATGCCGCCACCCACGGCCTTGAGCAGATTGAGCCTGGCCGCATCCAGCGCGGCCTCGTCTACGTCCGCACCATAGATGCTGTTGAGGAGGACGTGTTTCCTGTCCGGCGTTGGGAGACGGTTGATCAGATGGACATACGCTCCCGTCAGGAATGCGCCTTCTCCGCAGGCCGGGTCGAGCACCTTGATGTCGCCTATTTGCTCGGGCGTTCGGCCCTCGCAGAGTCTGCCGATCGTATTCTCGACTATCAGGCGGACGATGCCCGCGGGTGTGTAGAACGCTCCGCGGGAATGAGGTCTTGCTGTCCTTTCCACGGAAATGCCTCTGGATTATAGCTGTAGGTACTATAGCCGCACCCGGAGGCTTAGTCAAGAGCAGTGGAATCGTGTCCGAAGCGGTGGAGCTCGATGATGCACGCGCCGCGGCTGAAGGTGACCGCCCGGCGCTGCTCCGCGAAGTTCTCCAGCCCGCGCTCGAGGTTCAGCTTCATCTCGCGGCCGGCGGATCCCCCGGCCGAGTCCCCGTCGAGCGCGTCGAGCACCGAGCGGTAACGGTCGAAGTTCCCGGCTTTGGCGTAGTACTCGCGGTCGAGGTATTGGCAGAACTCCTCCTCAAAGCCCTCACGCACCATGATCGAGACGCAGCCGCCGCTTCCGGCGCCAGTGAGTTTGCCCCCAAGGTAGCCGGGCCCACTGCGGGAGATGTCCAGGAGAAGGTCCAACTGCTCGTTGCTCACCCGAAAGTCATCGCGCAGAGTGTCCTGAAGCTGCTCCAGGAGGCGTCCCGCCTCAAGCCGGTACTCGTCATAGACGGGGGAATCATCGGAGATTTCTCCCGATCTCAAGCGCCGGTCGGCTTCGAGGAATATGCGCTCCAGCGCGCGGCCAATGCGGTTCTCCTTGCAAAAGAACTTCGCCGCGCTCCTGACCTCGTATCCACCATCATGAGGATGCGGAATTGTGTAGTCCCGCTGCATGGCGGCTGTATCCTTGCCGAGCAGCCGCCCGGCGTCCTCGACGGAGACAGCCTCCGGGAGCAGACCGATCAATTCTTCGATCGCGGGGTTCGGAATCCTGAGCAAATCCTCGACGAGGCTGCCGAACTTGTGGTAGCGTGCGGCGATGGCATTCCACAGGGCGATTTCGGATTCCAGCAGCTCGGGATGTGGCTCCGGCGCGAACCCGAAGCGCTCCTTGAGGAGGCCCGTGAGCCAGCCGCGGCCTGTCGGGCCGCCGCTCGCGAGGTAGTCCGCCGCCGTCCGAATGACGAGCGTGAGCAGGTCATCGCCCAGGTCCATCCAGCCTTTTCGGAGGTTGAAGTTGTAATTTGCGCCGAGCGCCTTGTTCGCCTCCCAGAGCGAATTGGCAAGCACGACGCGCACCCCGCGAAGGCATGGCAGAGGCGTGGAGTCGAGCAGCGGCCGGGAGTGACGATTGTACAGCACGCCGTTCGGGAGGTTCCGCAGGATCGTCGTGTGATCGTTCGCACCGCCATGCGTCCCGACGTACCACTCCGACTCGCCAAGGAGCCTGCACGCCTCGCGGATGTCCCACGTGGGAAGCTGTTCCCGGTTCGCCAGGCAGAGCGCCAGGAATGACAGCACTACCACAGCGGACGATGAGCTCGTGCCGGCCCTGAAGGGCGCCGTGCCGGGTCCGAACGTCATATCCGCCCCGCGAAGCCTCACGTCAGGCATATCCCAGGCCACTCTCAGGAAGGGGCACAGCACGTAGTTCAGCCAATCTCCCTGCGTTCGGCCAAAATAGGGGTAAACGCGAGTCCTGTTGTCCCAGTTGTCCGGCAGGCCGCCGACGGATTCGCCTTCCCACGGCGCGCTCTTGAACCGGGCGACCTCATCGGCAATGGAAAGCTCGGCCTCTTGGAAGAGAGGATGGAAGTTCGCGCATCTGAGCAGGCCATCCGTGCGAGGGCTAACTGCCAGGGGTATGTCGCCGTCAATGGTAGTGGACATATGGTCGCCCGCGCACATGTCGAGATACTCCAGAAAGGCGTTCAGGCGGCCGGGAGCGCGAAGGAGATACGTAGGCCGGTCACCAACGCGCTCGGCGTGAAGGCGCAGGGTCGAGATGTATCTCTCCTTCTGCCGTTCCACGTAATGCGGGTCAGGGTTGGCGTATATATCCTCGGCAAGGTAATCGTCGAGCGCGCGACCGCCCTGCTCCGGAATCGCCTGCATCTCCAGGGGCGACATGGAAACGCCACGAAGGATGAAAGGTTCACTCATCGTTAAGGTCGTCCTGATGCGGAAGTTGAGCTTCCGCGCTAACCGCCACGACAGGGGCTATCACTGCTTCGGGCCGATGCGGATCTTCGCCACCAGGGGCCAGTGGTCGGAGATCGTGCTCTTCGGCACGTACGTATCCAGGAACTCGACGTCCGGCGTGCCGAAGATGAAGTCAATCTGTGCGACCCTGGGCTCTGGCGCGACTATCCCGGCGCCGGTGCCGACCGTGAACCTGTGGCCGCCGCCGACTACCTCGCACGACTCCCGGTACCCCGCGTCGAGAATCTGCTTGTAAAGGGGGTTGTCCGGACCGAGGTTGAAGTCGCCCGTCAGTATGCGCGCGCCCTTGAACTTCGCCGCAAACGCCAGCAGGCGGTCGGTCTGCTCCTTGTGAAACGGGAATCCCTGCCCCCCGATGCAGTAGTGGCTCGTAAAGAAGTGCAGCGGCACGGCGTTCTCCGGCTTGTGACTTCGGCGCTCCCCGCGCTGCGGCTCGACGGTTATATATATCACCTTCCAACCGCGCAACCCCTCGGGGTGGATAAACGCGTAGCCTGAGTCAATGATTGGGTAGCGGCTGAAGATGCAGTTGTTCATCCAGCCCTTGTGATACTTGGCCGTGCTCGAGTAGTAGTGATGCATCGGATAGCCGATCTTCGCCAGCGCGACCGCGAGCTCGCCGACCATGTCCAGGCCGCTGCGCCATTTCTCCCAGTTCGTCCACAGATCCACTTCCTGTAGACCCACGATGTCAACATTCTCCGCCTTGATCTGCTCAGCGATCTTGGCGATCTCAGGCAGTCCGAGCGGGATCGGCGAGGCCCCACCGATGTTGTACGTCATGACCTTCAGTTCGACGGGCTCGCCATCTGCTCCAAGGCACACCCGGCTCAGCGATATCAGGGCAATAGCCAATACAAGAAGCATGCGTCTCGTCAAATCCACGATTCCTCCATTCTGATGTAGTGATCGGCCGCTCGTAATGTGTAACGAGCAAGAGTTCCAAGTTGGGCGTTGCTTGACGTTACTCCCATATCCCACTCTTTCGCGGCCTGGCATCGGGACGCCCCGGAGGGCAAAAGGTTCACTCATGGCTAAGGTCGTCCTGATGCGGAAGTTGAGCTCCCGCGCTAAAAGTTACAACAGGGGCTATCACTGCTTCGGGCCGATTCGGATCTTCGCCACGAGGGGCCAGTGGTCGGATATCGTGCTCTTCGGCACGTAGGTGTCCAGGAACTCGATATCCGGCGTCCCGAAGACGAAGTCAATCTGCATCACCCTTGGCTCCGGCGCAACTATCCAGGCGCCGGTGCCGACCGTGAACCTGTGGCCTCCGCCGACTACCTCGCACGACTCCCGGTACCCCGCGTCGAGAATCTGCTTGTAGTACGGCATATCGGGCGTGAGGTTGAAGTCGCCTGTGAGTATCCGGAGCCCCTTGAACTTCCCGGCGAACGCCAGCAGGCGGTCGGTCTGTTCCTTGTGGCACGGGAACCCCGGCCCTACGCCAGCATAGTGGGTTGTAAAGAAGTGCAGGGGCACGGCGTTCTCCGGCTTGTGACTTCGGCGCTCCCCGCGCTGCGGCTCGACGGTTATATATATCACCTTCCAACCGCGCAACCCCTCGGGGTGGATAAACGCGTAGCCTGAGTCAATGATTGGGTAGCGGCTGAAAATGCAGTTGTTCATCCAGCCCTTGTGATACTTGGCCGTGCTCGAGTAGTAGTGGTGCATCGGATAGCCGATCTTCGCCAGCGCAACCGAGAGCTCGCCGACCATGTCCAGGCCGCTGCGCCATTTCTCCCAGTTCGTCCACAGATCCACTTCCTGT
>Ga0307379_10009011_pt1 | contig 13388 bp, 14 predicted proteins | sample UN2MG_FD_202237 | JGI IMG/M metagenome (GOLD analysis project Ga0307379, IMG submission 202237) | Soil microbial communities from Risofladan, Vaasa, Finland - UN-2 | ecosystem: Environmental > Terrestrial > Soil > Coastal area > Acid sulfate soil | place: Finland: Risofladan, Vaasa | collected...
AACCGTATCGCGCCAAAATCGGTACCGAGCTGAAGCAATTTTCCTTAAAGGTCGGCGCTGCGATCCAATTATACAATTCAATCGAGACGGTACGCGCCGCAGATTTTACCGGGTAGTCATTGCCGCGCGGGGCAGCCGAATATCATGTGCGGCCCGCAGCTTCTGGTCTGTGATGTCGTCACTATGGGCCGGATAGTGGGTCGCCAAGGATTTCGCGCGCCCGGGAGCGCGCTCCAACGGCAAGATTTCCGCGGTTTGCGATTGGCTGGTCCTGAAGGCGGCAGCGGACGATTGGGTGTAAATTCATCACTCTCTGGTCAACGATCAGCAAGTTTAGTGGCTGGTGCCATCTGAGAAAGTGATCTTGTTCCAGATGTTGTATTTGCCCGAGGGCTTGTGCATCGGCAGTCGTTTGATCTCTTCCAGCGTTTGCGCGTCATAAACGATCACGGCGCCATCGTCCTCCCAGACCGAGACCAGGGCATGACGTCCGTCACGGTCGAATTCCACATGGGCCACTGTCGCGCCCGGAACCGGGCGCAGCGTTTTCACGATTTCCAGGGTCTGCTTGTCAATCACATGCATCGCGTCACGGTTCGGGCCGAAGAAGACATCGGCCCAGACATATGGCGAATTCTCGTGACTGCGGAGGAAGAAGCCGGGGCCGAGGGTCTCGATCTGGGCAATCACCCGCCAGGTATCGATGTCGATCACCGAGAGCTTTGCCTCCTTCAAATGCGGCGTCGCCATCACCCGGCGGCCGTCGCGCAACCAGGTTATGCCGGAGCCAAGATGGGGCATTCCCGGCAGCGGCAACTCGGCGATCTCGCGCCCGACATTGAGATTGACGACAACTCCGCGCGCACCATCCCGCGCGGCGCCGATCAGGTTGCGGTATTCGGGATCGAAGAAGAAATCGTCCAGCGGTTCCGAGACCTTGATCCGGCGGAGCGCGAACAGGCCTTGCGAGGATGGGATGCCCTCGACCATGCCCTTTTCGCGGGTGTGCACGAAGCCCTCATAGACCGGCGGGGCGTTCGGATCGGTGGCGACCTCCCAGATTTCCGGGGCATCCTTTAGAGCCAGGATGAAGCTGTCACGGGTCGGCGCCTGGTAGACGGCGGAGACGCGCGAGGGCGTGCCCTCATGATCCGCCACCTCGAAGACCTTCTCGACGATAAGATCATCGGTCGACAGTATGGTCAGCGTGCGCGGCAGGTAGTTGGCCACCGCCAAATGCTTGCCATCCTTCGAGATGGCGATATTGCGGCTGTTCAGGCCGGCCCGCAGCCGACCGACCTCAGCCAGACTCCAGATGTCATATTTCTGCACCCAACCATCGCGCGACATGATGAAGACATAGCGCCCGTCGGGGCTGAATTTTGGCCCGCCATGGACGGCAAAGGGGGTCGGGAAGCGGTCGATGACCTCGAACTTGTCGCCGTCGAGCACGCTGACGTGGTGGTCGCCGGTCTCGACCACCAGGAAGATGTTCAGCGGGTCGGCGTCAAACTGGGGGCTGCTGGCGGCGACATAGTCCGGATTGAGGCTGAGGCTGGCAGCGATCTCGGCCGAGCCCCAGGCAGGAATTTCGGCCAGCGGCGTCTGCAGGTGCTCGGTCAGCGCGGCAATCTCGGCCTCGGACAGGGTATCACCGAAGGCTGGCATCTGGGTCGCGGCGCGACCATTTGCGATAACCGTACCTAGCTTTGGTCCGCGCATCCGCCCCAGCGTCTCCGGGATCAACGCCGGGCCGGTGCCGCCCAAGCGGTCGGCGCCATGGCAGATGGCGCATCGCTCGGCGTAGAGCGTCATCGGATCAGCCAGCGCTGGGATCGCGAGCAGCGCCGCGAGGCTAGCTGAAGCGATGAACCGGATCATGGCTCTTCCCCCGAAACGGCGTCACTGTCAGGCGATTCGCGCCCTCGGACAGCCCGATTTCCCGGTCCTCCAAATAGCATGCGGGATCCTCGGCCCACGGATCACCGGTCAGTTGCAGCGCCCGGATCCGGGTGTTGCCGCCGCAGACCTCCTTGTAGGCGCAGGCGCCGCACCGGCCCTTCAGCGGGCGCGGGCGGAGGCGAAGCTGTGCCAGCATCGGATCGGCGCCAGTCCAAAGCTGTGAGAACGGCGTCCGCTTGACACTGCCGATGGTGTAGTCAGACCAATAGGTGTCGGGATGAACCATGCCCTGCGGGTCGATGTTGGCGACACCGACACCCGAAGAATTGCCGCCCCAGGCTTCCAGATGAGCCCGCAGATGGGCAACCTTGTCGGCGGGGAACCGCCTTTCCGCCCAGTGCAGGAAATAGACCGCGTCGGCGTCGTTGTTGCCGGTGACAATCTCCAGCGGCATGTCCTCGGCGGCGGCGATCCAGGCGCGGTCGATCAGCAGATCCATCGCCTGGCGCGAATGGTCCCAACGGGCATCCTCGCCACGGTGCTTGTCGCCGCGACCGGCGTAGACCAGATGCGACAGGTAGAACTTGTCGACCCCCTCGCGGTCACAGAACGCCAGCAGTTCGGGCAATTGATGGGCGTTGTCGGTGGTGATTGTGAAGCGCACGCCGACCTTGATACCGCGTTCCTTGCAGGCCCGCACACCGGCGACCGCCTCGTCGAAGGCGCCCTGCTTGCCGCGGAACCAGTCGTTGGTGGCGCCGATGCCGTCGAGACTGATGCCGACATAATCGAAACCAATCTCGGCAACCTTGTCTGCGGTGGCCCCGATGATCTGGGTGCCGTTGGTCGAGAGCGCCAAGAACATGCCCATCTCGCGGGCCCGGGCGGCGATCTCGAACAGGTCGCGCCGCGCCAGGGGCTCGCCGCCGGACAGGATCAGCGCCGGGATGCCAAAGGAGCCCAGATCCTCAAGCGTTGCCATTGCCCGTTCGTGGGTCAGTTCGCCGGGGAAATCCACATCGGCGGAAGAGGTGTAGCAATGACGGCAGCGCAGGTTGCAGCGCCGGGTCAGGTTCCAGATCACCACAGGCTTGACCGGGCCTTTGCGGTTCCGCACCGGGGTTGGCTCGACAAGTTGGCGCATGTAGTGCGTTAGGCGGAACATCGCTAATCCCCTTGTTGTTTCAGCCTCAACCCGGTCTTCTTGAGAATTCGGGTCGAGTAAAGAATGTCTGATGAGTGGCAACCGGGGCCGAGAATATCGGCGATCAGCGCACGCTTTTTCTCGACTTCGGTCCGGTCGCTGCCATGCACCATCGCGAACAGGTTGTAGGGCCATTCAGGCAACGCCCGCGGGCGCAGATAGCAGTGCGAAACAAACTCCAGCGCGCCGACCCTTTGGCCCAGGTCGGCGGCAACCGCGTCGGCGACATCCCAGACCGTCATGCCATTGGCGGTCATGCCGAAGGCGTAATGATTGGGCGCGGCGCCGATGCGGCGAATGACACCGCGTTCCATCATCGCCGCCATGCGGTCGATGATCTCGCGCTCGTCGAGGCCCAGCGCCGTGCCAATCTCGGCATAAGGCGCCGGTGCCAGCGGCAGCCCCGCCTGCGTCGCCTCGATGATCCTGCGGTCGGTCGTGTCCAGCATCATGCCGCCACCCTGAAGCCGATAAAAAATTCCTGCTGTTTCGGGAACAGCAAGACCTTTAACCCGGTTTCCGCTTCAATCTCGCGTGCCACCCGCTCAACCCCTTGTTCTGTCTCGGTCGCCAGCACGAACCACATGTTCAGCCGGTGTGCGCGCTCATAATTATGCGCCACCTCCGGGCGCGCATTAACCTGAGTCATGACCTGCTCGAATTGATCCGCCGGCACCGCCATGGCGCAGAGGCAAAAGGCGCCACCCATCGCAGCGGCATCAAGAAATGGGCCGAAGCGGGTGATTGCGCGAGTCTCGATCAGGCGTTTCAGCCGGGCAATCAGATCGGCCTCGGTCAGGCCCAGGCGCTCCGCTGCCTCCTGGTAGGGTCGCGGGGACAGGGGAAAACCCTCCTGCAGCGCGTTGACAATGCGGCGGTCGGTGTTGTCGAGAGCGCTCATGCGGCAGCCTCCCGCTGGCTCACGACCATGGCGCCGGTTTGCTTGAAGCAGTGGGTGCTGAACAGGACCTGGCGCGGCAGATCAGCGATGCCTGCCTCAGCGGCGGCGTGGCCGAGCGTGGTCAGCGCCTCGTCGCGGCTGCGGGCGTGGATCATGCAATAGAGGTTGAATGGCCAGTGGCGCTGGTTGGGCCGGCGCTGATAGCACAGCGTCACGCCAGTCGCCGCCGCGAGGACGACGCCGACACGATCGACATCGGCCTCGGGCAAATTCCAGACGACCATGGCGTTCGAGCGCCAACCCAGCGCACGGTGGCGCAGGATGATGCCGAGGCGCGAGACGATTCCAGCCGCTGTGACGGTACGGATACGCTCGATTACGTCGATCTCCGCGCGCCCAAGCTCATCGGCGAGGGCGGCAAAGGGGCGGGGCACGATTGCCAGACCCTGGGTCAGCCCCTGAAGCACGGCGTGGTCGCCATGGCGGAGCATGGACGGGTCGGCGGGAGCAGCACCACTGGTTCCCTGCCGGGTGCCATCGAGCGAAAAGCCGAGGTCGATGTGGTAGGGCTGTACCAGCGGCAGGTCGAGGACCGCCAGGCCGGTGGCGGCCTCGATACGTTTCAACGTGCCGTCGATATGGGCGCGGTCAGGCCCGGTGGCAACAAACCAGATGTTCCAGTCGTTCTCGCGAAGATAGGAGTGGTTGACCCCTGGCTCGGCGCTAATCAACGTTGCCACCTCGTCGATCCGCGGCTCTGGTACGGCGATCGCGGCCAGCGTGCTGGCGCCCGCGGCGTTTGGCCGGAGCGCTGCGCCGACCCGGCTGACTGCACCGGCGGCGGAGAGCCGCGAAAGGCGTTGCAGCACCTCGGTCTCGGTGCAACCGAGAGCGTCGCCAATCACGCCGAAGGGGCGGGAAACCAGGGGGAAATTCCGCTGCCACTCGCCGAGGAGGCGCAGATTGAGTGCGTCGAGGGTGATCGCCATCCTCACAACCCCGTCCTGTGCGCCCGCGCGGTGAAGAAGATGCCCGAAGGACTTTCGGCCGGGATCTCACCCTTCTTCTTAAAACTGCGGGCGTCATAGATGTCGATCCGTCCGGCGTCGCGGACCGAGACCCAGACCTCGTGGCCGCGCGGAGTGAATTCCATGTGCAGCACGGCGGGACCGGGTTTCAAGGTTTTGACGACCTCGCCGGAGGGCGTGTCGATGACCTCGATGGTGTCGTTCAGGGGGTGGGCGAAGTTGACCCAGACCTGACGGCCATCGGGCCGGGCGACGGCGAAGACCGGCTGGCCGTGAGTGGCGGTGCGGCCGACCTCCTCCAGACTGCGGGCATCAACCCAAAGCACCTCGTGGCGGCCGACGGCGGGCAGGACGAAGCGGTCGCCTGCCAGCGCCCAGCCTTCCAGATGAGGCATCTTGTAGACCGGCAGTTTCTCGTCACCATTGCCATAGCCCGCCAGGATGCGGCGCGGCGCCGGCGGGTTCTGCCAAAGGTCGAGCGCCGTCATCCCGTCCTCGCCGAACAGGCCGGCGATGTAGCGCCGCCCATCGGCGGTGATCAGGGCGTCGTAGGGGTGATCGCCGATGCCGGTGATCCTGGTGATCTCGGGGGTGCCGCCACCTGAGAAATCGGCAATCCAGGTCTCGCCCGCGTCCCACAGAGTGAAGACAAATCGCCGCCCGGGCGCGTCGACCAGACCGATGGTTTTGGAGAGCCCGCCCGCCCATACCGCCGGGATGTCGGCGACCATCTCCAGCGTCGCGGCATTGAAAACCTTCACGCCGCCCGGCTCATAGTTCGAGACAGCCACCAGTGTTCCATCATCCGAGATCGCACCGCCGATGGAGTTACCGGCCTGCAGGACCCGCATGGCGATCCGCTGTTCCAGGATATCCACCTTGGTCAACCCGCCGTCGCGGCCGAAGACATAGGCAAAACGCTGATCCGGTGAGAACACCACCGAAGCGTGGGAGAGGTCGCCCAACCCCTCGACCCGGCCAATCGCGGCATGCTCGGACTGATCGACGATTAGCAGCGAGCCGCTGGCGCGTTCGACCACCACCCCGAGATCGCCGGTTCCCCGCAACTCTGGGCCGGCTGCCGCAGCACCGAAGCTTGCGAGCAGCGCCACCGCGGCGAACGCGCGAACTATTTGGCGGCGGCAAGCAGATATTCCGCGATCCATAGGGCTTCTCCTTCGGTCAACAATGGTCGCCAGGGCGGCATGGCGGTGCCGGGGACACCGTCGAGAATGATCTGGACAAGCGATTGCGGCTCCGCACCCGCCAGCGTCTCGGCCCGAATGTCGCTGCCAAGCCCGCCTCTCAGGGTCATGCCGTGACAGGAGCCGCAATCCTGGCGCACCAGTCGCTCAAGCTCGGCGGCGCGTTCCGGCGACAGATCGGCGGCCAGCGCGGGGAGAGTCAGAGAGAGGGCAACGGCGGCAGCCAATCCCCAACGTCCCGGCCTCGAGCCGGGACCTCGCGCCGTCGCGTGACGCCGATCGAGGCCCCGGATCAAGTCCGGGGAATTGAGATTTTGGCTACGCATGGACCACTTCCCGAGACAGGTCGGCCGCGATCCGGACGAGCACAGCACCAGGGCATTCCTCATAGAGCGACACGACCCGGCCGATGATAAACAGGACAGGTCCGGAAAAAGCGGCGTCCCGCGCGAGTCCGGCGACGTCGTCGAGCCGCGTCAGCAGCCGTCGCTCGGATGGCGTGGTACCGTTGTTGATTGCCAACACCGGTAGGTCGGCGGGCATCCCATGGGCAATCAGTTTGCTGGCGATTTCGGCAATGCTTGCAGCCCCCATATAGACCACCAGCGTCGTCTCCAGGTCGGCCAATCCGGCCCAATCCAGATCGAGCGGCAGGTCGGCCCGGCAATGGCCGGTGACGTAGCGCACGCCGGTCGCCAGCCCGCGATGGGTCAGTGGCACGCCGGTGGCGGCGGAGCACCCTTGGGCGGCGGTGATGCCGGGGACTAATTCGTAGGGGATGCCGGCGGCCTTGAGGCATTCGATTTCCTCAGCCCCGCGTCCGAAGATGTAGGGGTCGCCACCCTTCAGCCGCACGACCGTCTGACCTTGCCGGGCCAACGCGACCAGCATCTCGTTGATCTCGTCCTGCGGCACCGGGTGGCGATCAGGCGCCTTGCCGACCGATATCCGCCGGGCGGAGGCAGGCGCCAGCCCCAGCACCTCCGCCGAGACCAGCCGATCATGGACCACCACCTCGGCTTGGCCGATCAGCCGCATCGCCTTCAGTGTCAGAAGCTCGGGATCGCCGGGGCCGGCGCCCACGAGAAAGACCCGTCCAAGCCTGTTCATCTATACCTCCCGCTTAGGGCACTAATTGATGTGCGGGGGGCGTTGCGGCCCCCCGCTGGACCGCGCTCAGTAAACGTCGGCGCGGGTGTTGTAGACGTTGAACTTGCCGGTCGGCGTAATCAGGCGCGGGTCCTTGATCACGTGCTTCAGTTCCAGCGTCCGGTCATCGACCACCACGATGGCCGATTCCTTGTCCTTGGCATTCCAGACCGAGAACCAGATCTCGGTCCCCGCCTGGTTGAACTCGCCTTGGACGACACGCGGCTGGCCCTCGGCGATCCCAGCCCATTCACCGATCGGCAGGACGGTGTACTCCGGCTCGTCCTGACCCAGATCGGCGACTTTGAAGACCGCGATCGAGGCCGAGATCTCGGCATCCGGGTTCAGCGGTGCATCGACATAGAGATGCCCCGAGGTCGGATGCGACTTGACGAACAGCGAGCCGCCGCCGAGGGATTCCAGACTCTGGACCACCTTCCAGGCCTGATCGGGGTGTCCGATCGGATCGGTTCCGATCAACGCAACCGTCTCGTCACCCAGATGCGAGGTCGCCCAGACCGGACCAAATGTCGGGTGAATCAGGTTAGCGCCGCGCCCGGGATGCGGGGTTTGGCCCTCGGTATCGACGATAGCGACCAGCTTTGATTCCTTGGTGTCGATCACCACGACCTTGTTGCGCGCATTGGCGGCGGTCAGGAAATAGCGCAGCGTGCTGTCGAAGCCGCCGTCATGAAGGAACCGCTCGGCCTCGATCTCGGTCGTCTTCAGGTTCTTGATGTCGGAGTAGTCCACCAACAGAATCTTGCCGGTCTCCTTCACGTTGACGATGAACTCCGGCTTGAAGTGCGAGGCGACGATTGCGGCCACCCGCGGCTCCGGGTGGAACTCCTGGGTGTCGTATATCATGCCCCGGGTTGAGACGACCTTGAGCGGCTCCAGCGTGTCGCCGTCCATGATGACGTATTGTGGCGGCCAGTAAGCCCCGGCGATGGCGTATTTGTCCTCGTAGCCCTCGAACTTCGAGGTCTCGATCGACCGCGCCTCGGCGCCGACCTTGACCTCGGCCACAGTGGTTGGCGGGTCCATCCACATATCGATCATATTGACCTTGGCGTCGCGGCCAATCACGAACAGATAGCGTCCCGATGCCGAGATCCGGCTGATATGCACCGCATAGCCAGTGTCGAGAATCTGGACAATCTCGTAGGTGGCGCCGTCGATCAGGGCAACCTGACCGGCGTCACGCAGGGTGACCGAGAACAAGTTGTCGAGTTCAAGGCTGTTCATCTGCTTGGTCGGCCGTTGGTCGACCGGGACCAGCAGCTTCCAGCTCGCCTGCATCTCGGGCATGCCAAATTCGGGCGGCTGCGGCGGCTCGATCAACAGATAGCGCGACATTATGTCGATTTCGACCTCGGTCAGATCGCCAGAGGTGCCCCAGTTCGGCATGCCACCGGGGGAGCCGTAGGTGATAAAGTCCCGCAGATACTCGTAGCCATTTTCGCGGGTGATATCAGTGGTCAGCGGCTTGCCGGTGGCACCCTTGCGCAGCACGCCGTGGCAGCCGGCGCAGCGCTCGAAATAAATCTGGGTCGCCATGCCGAACTCCTCCGGCGTGATGACCGGATCGTCGGGTTTGCGGCCCGGGATCTCGAGCTCGAGCTGGCCGAGTGTGCTCATATTCGGCTGATAGGCGCTTGTCGCATTGTCGCCGTGGCCTGCTGGCTGGCCCTGACCGGAAGCCACGCCTGACGCGATTGCCAGGGGGAGAAACACGCTGGTCAGCAGCGCAAACCTACGGATCTTGCTTGTCGGGGTCATGCTGTTCATCTTCCATTGCATTTGTGAGGCAGGCGTAACCGTGACCGCATTCGGATCCGGTCGCCTTGACTTCGATCAATGCCGGATCAGGGATCAGTTGAAATGCTGGCCCGCGAAGCTACTGTGAGGATGGAGTACCAAAGACATTCACCAAGGAGGCTCGAATGATCAGGAAGATTGCTGTGGCCATGACCGCGCTCGCGCTCGCAGGCTTCGCCGGTGCGGCCCTCGCCGACGGTGACGCCGCAAAGGGCGTGAAGGTTTTCAATAAGTGCAAAGCCTGCCATGCGATCGGCGACGGTGCCAAGAACAAGGTTGGGCCGATGCTGAACAGCATCGTCGGTGCGGCTGCCGGATCGGTGGAGGGGTTCAAATATTCTGAGGCCATGCAGGCCAAGCAGGCCGAGGGGCTGGTCTGGACTGACGAGACACTCGATGCCTATCTGACCAAGCCGAAGGACTATATCCCCGGCACCAAGATGAGTTTCGCCGGGCTGAAAAAAGAAGATCAGCGCGAGGACCTGATCGCCTATTTGAAAACCTTCCCGTGAAAAGCCGATAACAGCGATAGGGTTGGAGCCGCCCAGTCCGCCCACAAGATCGGCGGCTGGGTTCCGACAGGGTCGAGCGACCTGCCGAACAAGCCCAGTACTCCGTGGCGGGATGGCGTCTATGGCGCCGACTTGCGGGCAAAAAAAGAGCGGCCGGAAACCTCCGGACCGCTCGAGTGAGAATCGTTGCCGATCCTTGGGGAAAACGAACCCGGCGAACCGGGTCACGGCAAATCTCGCAGATGTGCCGGGTGGCCACCTTGATCTCGATCAAGGCGTTTGGCTTGGCTCAGACCACCAGCGCCGGCGCCAGCTCCGCCGGCAGGTTGAGTCGGGTGGCGAAGGCCCGGCCCTCGGCGGACATCTTGCGCGCGGTCTTGGCGACGATGCGATAGACATGCTCCGGATCGCGCCCGCCGGCGAACCCGACTGCATACCAGCGCATGAACACCAGGCAAGCGACATCCTCGAGCGCCTGTACTTCGCTATCGCGCTTGATTCCCTCCTTGCGGATGATTTTGGCGACCCGATCGCAGTCGTCCGGGCCGTAGCCCGCTTGGCCCATCAGCTCGGCGACCCGGCTGGCATGAAAGCGGCCCTGATCCCGGCGCCAGGCAAGGTAGCCCTCGCGCCCCTCCGGATAAGTTCGGCGCTGCAGCTTCCAGCGCTCGATATGCTGGCCCCGCGCGGCGACGCGCAGATGCTCCGAAGCATCCGGGCAAAACCCGACCAGCTCCGCCGACATCCGCCTGCCATACAGCAGCGCCGCCGGGTGCGGCATGCCATCTTCCTCCACAATCTCAGGATCAGCGGCATTCGCCGCGTCGATCCGTTGCAGGATATCGGAGAACATTTTGCCGGTCATTGCGCCTTACTCCAGGAAACCGCTGGGTCTCGTCCGACATAGTTGCGCAATTTTTTCACATTCGCGAGTGCGGAATTATTTTGCCCTGCCTTATTGCCCTGCCTTCTGATGCGAGAAATTCTGAAGCGGCCACCTCAACCTGCAAGAAAGCGAGTGGCGCCCGGTTCATTTGAGTTGGTCGCCGCGCGCCCTCCCCCCTCAGATCGTCGCCGCCAGCTCCGCCGCTGCACTGCCGTGGTTTGCCTCCAGCCGCTGGCGCATCTTACGCAGTGCCTGGGCTTCCAGCTGCCGCACCCGCTCCTTCGACAGCTTCAGTTTGAGGCCGAGACTCTCCAGCGTCTCCGGCGCCTCGCCGAGCTTGCGGGCGGCGATGATCATCCGCTCGCGGGCGGTCAGGGATTGGAGCGCCTCGCCCAGCCAGTCGCGGGCCCGGTCGAGGTCACTGCGCCGCGACACGGTCTCCTCGGCCCGCGGGCTGTTATCCTGCAGCGTCTCGACCCATTCGCGGCCCTCCTCGCCCGACTGGGTGGCGTTCAGCGAGAAATCCGAGCCCGAAAGCCGCGCATCCATCATATCGACATCACGCAGCGGCACGCCCAGTTCCTCGGCGATCTCGCGCCGGATTTCGTACGAGGTCGGGTCGCGACCCTCCATGCCGATCTCGGCCTCGATCTTGGCCTTGACCCGGCGCATGTTGAAGAACAGCGACTTCTGCGACGAGGTCGAGCCGGTGCGCACCATCGACCAATTGCGCATTACGTAATCCTGGATCGACGCTTTGATCCACCAGACCGCATAGGTCGAGAATCGCACACCGCGCTCGGGGTCGAATTTCGACGCCGCCTTCAACAGCCCAACCCCGGCTTCCTGGATCAGGTCGTTCATTGGCGCGCCGTAGCGGCGGTACTTGCCCGCCATCGAAATCGCTAGCCTCATATAGGCGTTTACCAAGCGGTGCAGCGCCTGCTCGTCACGCTCGTCACGCCAGGCGCGGGCCAGTCCGGCCTCGGTCTCGGCGTCCAGCAATTCGGCCGCCATCGCGCCGCGGGTTAAATCTGATCCAATCGAAGTCGAAAAATGCTTTCCCATTGTGTGACCTCATTTTCCCATTCGGAACGGTCTTGATTCCCTACTATACGCTGACGTGGCCATCCCGGATCATGCCAGCAACATATTCTCACAGTATCGTGACACTTCATTATGCGGCAAACCAAGGTCGAGTCGGGAGCACTACCAAAGGACTCCTGAAACACTCCCGTTGGAATCCCAACCCAAATCACACCGCATCCACGTATTCGCCACGCGCCGGATAGTTCTTGGCGATGGCGAAATCGAGCGCCCCGAGCAGTTCTAAGAAATGCGGCCGGACGAACGGCATGGTCTGAACCGAGCCGTAATAGAGAGTCTGGTCGGCACTGATCATGAACAGCCCCGGCTCGGCGAACAGCGCCGGCTCCTCGATGCCGATCGAGGTTTTGCCGCGCCCGGTCGAGATATAAAGACCCCACTCGCGTGCCTTGGCCAGCGGCAACCCATAACCGATGCGCAGCGCCTTGGCGTTGATCTTGTCAGCCATCCCACGCGCCCGCTCGGCGTCGTCCGAGCTGATTGCGATGGTGCCGACACCGCGCTCGGCAAACTCAGGCGCGCGCTTTTCCAACTCGGTCAAATAGGTCGCGCAAATCGGACAATGCAGCCCGCGATAGAAGCAAACCACGGTGCCCCGCTCTGAGTCCTCGCGGGCCAGATCGAATCGGCCATGGTCCAGCGTCTCGACAACGAGACCGGGAGCCTTGCGGCGGGGAATGAGCATGCGCGTCTCCTGATTGGGTGTTCCGTTTCTTCTTGCCTCAAGGGCATATCAGGGTTTATAATCCGGAAAATCCGATAAACATGATCCAAACACCGAAATGAGCATTTGATGAATAAACCAATGAAACACCCGATGAATGATTGCGATCGCTTGTCTGCGCTGATCTCCCGCTTCGAGATGAGCGTGATCCCGGCGCCAGACGGTGATGGCAACCTGGCTATTTTGGGCTGCCCCGCCACCGGCGAGCCGACGATGGCGGTGTTCTCGCCGCGGGGGCAGGCGGACTGCTGCAACGGCGAGCCACTGCTGGTTTCGGCCCATGCCACCTGGGGCGGCGATGCGAATCCGCTCCTGACCGCGCTGCCAGCCAAGATCTGCTTTGACGCTACCGGTGATGAGGAAATGACGCTGCTGCTCCGCTTGTTCAAGGCCGAGGCCGAGGCCCAGCGCTGCGGCGCCCGGCCTGTGCTGAACCGGCTGGGTGAGGTGCTGGTGATCAAACTTCTGCGCGTCGAGATCAGCAAGGGCGCCACGGCGCCTGGCCTCGTTGCCGGGCTCGCCGACCCTCGGCTGGCCCGCGCTATCGTTGCCATGCACGACGACCCCGGCCGGGCCTGGCGCAACGACGATCTGGCTGCCGAGGCCGGGCTGTCCCTCAGTCGCTTCGCCGAGACCTTCCTTGAGGTCGTCGGCGAGACCCCCCAATCATACCTCCGCCGCTGGCGTATGACATTGGCCCATCAGGACATTCAGCGCGGCGAGCGGGTCCAGACGGTCGCCGGGCGCTACGGCTATGGCAGCCCGGAGGCCCTGAGCCGCGCCTTCTCGCGCCAGTTTGACATCAACCCGCTGGCGCTGCGGCGTGAGGCCACTCACGCTTGATTGATGATGCCCTGACGGCTCCGCCACCCGCCCCACCTCCCCGCCCGACCACCAATGGTACCGGGGCATGATTGGTGGTCGGGCGGGGAGGTGGGACGGGTGGCGG
>Ga0307379_10009013_pt1 | contig 13387 bp, 11 predicted proteins | sample UN2MG_FD_202237 | JGI IMG/M metagenome (GOLD analysis project Ga0307379, IMG submission 202237) | Soil microbial communities from Risofladan, Vaasa, Finland - UN-2 | ecosystem: Environmental > Terrestrial > Soil > Coastal area > Acid sulfate soil | place: Finland: Risofladan, Vaasa | collected...
TAATTGTCGGAAGCCCTGGACAGGGTAAAACGCAAATAGCACGCCAAGCCGCCGAAAGCGCCGGTGCGGATTTCATTCCAACCCATCCACCTGTTCATGACCCAACAACCTACCAGGGCATGCCGGCTATCGTTGACCAAAAGAATGATGACGGGCATACGACTGGGAAAAAAGCGGTTTTTCTGCCATTCGGTGATCTTGACCGTTTGATAAATGCGAAAAAGCCAACCATGTTTTTTATGGATGATATGGGACCAGCTGCTAATTTGGTGCAAGGCGCATGTATGCAGCTCGTCTGTGAAAGGGAAGTCAACGGCCATCGCATAGCCGATTGCGTCACCATTGTTGCAGCTACCAATAAGCGTTCGGATAAAGGTGGCGTTCGGAACATGATCGAACCGTTGAAAAACAAATTCACCTTTATCATTGAATTGGTCAACACCGTTGACGATATGACTTTACATTCAATTAATTTGAATTGGCCACATGAGATACGTGCGTTTATGCGTACGTTTCCTGAAGTATTGAACGCTTTTAAACCTTCCCCGGATTTATCCAACACCCCCACTTGCCGTGGAATCGAACATTGTGTGGACATATTCAAATCCGGAATCAACGGTAAGTTACGGCCAAGGCTGTTTGCCGGTTCGATTGGAACCGAATATGCTATTCGCCTGGAAGGATTTTTAAAATTTTACAAAGAAATTCCTGATCCTGATGAAGTCATTAAAAATCCTAAAGAGGCTGAAGTCCCGGGCGTCCGGCGCAATGGTGAAATTGAAAATCCAGGGCCATTACATGCACTGTGTGGCGCACTGTCGGCAAGGGCATCTGAGGAAACGATTGAAAACATCATGATCTATGCTGAACGGTTGCCTGAAGAATTTAACATCGCTCTGACATTGGATTCAATTCGTAAAGACCCGAACAATCTGGCAAAAGGAAGGCATTGGGTTGATTGGAATTCAAATCATCAAGATATTTTAATATAAAAAATAAACGAAAAGGAAATTAAAAAATAAAATGGAAATAACATCGATCACCGAAATGGCCATGATTGCTGAACTGCACATACCGATGATAGGTATGACAGGAAAAGATAGTTCGGCAACAAGAAAATCAAACCAGCATTTAGGAACAACCAACACCGCCGGTTATTATTCAAAATGCAAAATTAGGCGCAAAGACATCCAGGCCCTCATCGATGTGGCTGAAGAAGCCAGAAAATATCGTAAAAAAGTAACCCGGCCATGGGGTGAAAAAGATATGCGGATCGTTCCAACCAAAATGATTTTAGAGTATCAGGCCAAGATGCATCAATTCAAAATGGACTTTGAAAGAGAAGTCCTTGAGCTGCAACGCAATTGGCCTGAAATAATTACCAAACAGGAAGCCAGGCTTGGGCCTTTATACAATCCATCTGATTATCCGCATGAATGGGAAGTCACTGAACATTTTAGATTCATCAGCAATTTGATGCCAATTCCAAATGAAGAACACATCGTTTTGGATATTGAACAGGAAATCGTTGATTCTTTGAAAACAAAACTGTCCAAAGACAATGAAAAACGTATGAATGAATCAATGCGTGAATTGTTCAAGCGCATGTATGAGCCAGTAGCGAAGATGGCCGAAATTTGCAGCCAGGACAAAAAAGTGTTTGCATCTTTAACGGGCAATATCAAAGAACAAATTGAAGTCTTGTCAAATCTGAACATTACCAATGACCATGAATTCACTGGATTGCTGATAGAAATCAAAGACCGGCTTGTAGGATATACGCCTGATCAGATCCGACAGGATCCACGTCTGAAAACTCTATTGGGTGAAGAGGCGGCATATCTTGCGGCTAAACTTGAAACGAAATTTGAAGATAATAAATTTAATACCATGATGGGTCGTTAAGCATTATGGGGCATTAAAATTTTTCTGACCTGATCCCGTACACCCAGGCTATGAGCCGGAACGCGTAAATACGCTGGAGTCAACGCCAAATCCATGGTAGGAATAGACACAAATAGGACAGGTCGGGCATGCTCACGCAATATATGGCTTACGGGGGGAGAGTTTGGAGGAAAGCTGTAGACCAGACACCGAACTTAAATGATCGTCCGCGGGCTTAAGCCCGCTTGCCGGCAGTTTTTGATTGGCAGAGATGGTGAAGGCATTCACTAACAGCTTTAGTCAATACCGATCTCGAAACTCCCCCACCGTAAGCCATGTATTGACATATTCAAATCGACAATACGATCGATAATACGAAAGGATACTTATATCTGATGTCCATGATTGGAACCGAATATCAGCAGTTGCCCGCAGCGAGAAAAATAACGAAGGCCAGGGCCCAGCTTGTCATGAACGATCCGTTCTTTGGCGCCATCGCAGTTAAATTAATCCCACGCGAAGACGTAACTGGCGCACAAGTATGGAGAAGAATGGGAACGGACGGTAAGTATTTAACTTACTATGCTGATTTTGTAGATAGTTTGTCAGAAACTGAATTGTTAACGGTTATTGTCGAAGAGGCTGCCCACGTTGGGCTAAAACATTTATTCAGGCGCGGCAACCGTGATTTTAATACCTGGAACCGCGCCTGTGACTTCGCCATCATGTGGATTTTAAAAGAAGCCGGATACCAGCTTTTAAGCGATTGTTGTTATGATCCGAAATTTCAAGGAATGTCGGCTGAAAGAATATATGGTATTATTTATGAGCCACCGCCGCCATTGCCACAACTTAGCAAAAAAGATGAAGATGAAGATGACGATGAAGATGAAGATAACGAAGAATCAGGCGATGGCAATGGCGATAGCAATTGCGATGGCGATGATGACGACGATGACGACGATGACGACGATGACGACGATAATGATAAAAAGAAGAAAACCCCGGGCCAGAACCAACAGGAGTTAGACAATAATAAACCAATATGTCTTAATCCAAACCAAGATCCGAATAGCCCTGAAGACTCATCGGATCCATCGAAGTACCAGCAACCTCCTGAAGGTTTTGACCCGGGATCACATTCCATTATTTTCGATCCACCACCGGATGAAGATATACAGGACTTTGAACAGCAAATCGATTATATTAGAGAGGCTGCAGCATTTAATGCTAAAAATGCAGGAAAACTTCCAGGCTCTTTAGAACGAATAATTCAAGCAGACCGCGAACACAAAATAGATTATCGGGATTTATTGCGGGACTGGTTGGACAAATCGGTTTTTGCAGATGATTACACATATACCATGCCGAGTAAAAAATATTCCGGTAGTGATATTGTTTTCCCTGGCCTTAATGATGGAATGGACACGCCTAATATCGGTGTTGCGGTTGACATGTCGGGCTCGATATCAGACACTGAAGTAAATATTTACACATCTGAAGTCAATGGCGTATTGGAAGAATTCGAATGCGAATTTGATGCTATTTATTTTGATACGGAGATTCAACTTGTAGAACATTTGACTTCTGATGATTTGCCGATAAAATTAAAGGTAGAAGCAGGCGGCGGGACTTGCTTTAAATGCGTTTTTGATTACATTATTGAAAATGATCTTGAAATGGACGCCTTAATGTTTTTCACAGACATGGGCGCATGGGACTGGAACGAACTGGAAGATCCCGGCTTCCCAGTCTTGTGGATGAATACAAGCCGTTACGATGATAATATGGACGTTCCGTTTGGAACTGTTATCCCATTGGAAATTGATGATCCTCATTCTGATTATTAACTAATAAAAATATAATAAGGAGTATAAATGAAACAAACAGATTGGATAGAAACATATACCGGTAAACATTTTTACCCGATTGAACCTGATATTGAACTGATTGATATTATTGACATCGCTCATGCACTGAGTATGATCTGCCGGTTTAACGGGCATTCGGATCGATTCTATTCCGTTGCCCAGCATTCAGTCATTGTTTCAAATTTGGCAACACCTAAAAACAAATTAATAGGTTTACTGCACGATGCATCTGAAGCTTATTTAACCGACGTACCAAGGCCATTAAAGCCGTTTTTGCCAGATTATTATGTGTGGGAAGATGTCCTGACAGACATGATATTTACAAAATTTGGCATACCAGATACAGATCCTGAAAATCGAATTCCAAATGAAATTCATATAATCGACAACGACATAGTATTAACCGAAGGCAGCGCTCTTGGATTTGACATATCTAAATGGGAACTTACTTCTCAAATAGGCATACAACCTCTTGATGTTGAAATTCAACCGGAATCTTCGGAAATGTCGGAAATTAAATTCCTGGAAGCATTTTACAATTTAACTTTCAATATAAAGTAAACTTGATAATGAAAATTAAAAAACCATCAATCGCTCTTATTGGATCCGGATACTGGGGAAAAAATCTTGCTCGCAATTTTTATGAATTAGGTGCGTTAGACCTCATATGCGATGGAAAAGAAATAATTTTACAAGATGCCGCTTATCGATACAATGGGATAGATACTTGCTTTTCAACTATCGATGTTTTTAAACGAGATGACATCGATGCAGTTGTTATCGCAACACCGCCAGAAACTCATTTTGACATGGCTCGCAAAGCTTTGATGGCAGGCAAACATGTGTTTGTTGAAAAACCTTTGGTACTTAATGAAGTTGAAGGAGAACGGCTGGTTGCGCTGGCAACTTCACACAAAAAAGTTCTCATGGTAGGGCATCTGTTACAATACCATCCTGTTTTTGTAAAATTAAAACAACTCGCCTTATCTGGAGAGCTAGGCCGGATTAATTATATCTATTCCCACCGGTTGAATTTAGGAAAAATTCGGCGGCATGAAAATGCTTTATGGTCTTTTGCACCACATGACATATCAATGATTTTAGCGCTGGCACAAGACGATCCTGTATCCGTGATAGCCACCGGAGGCAACTATCTTCACGAACACATAGCTGATGTTACAACTTCCCATTTGGAATTTGCATCAGGTTTACGGGCCCATATTTTTGTTTCATGGCTGCATCCATTTAAAGAACAAAAACTGGTGGTGGTGGGTGATCGCAAAATGGCTGTTTTTGACGATACGCTTCCATGGGAAGATAAGCTTCTTTTATATTCCCATCAGATTAGCTGGGTTAATAATATTCCAATAACATTCAAGGCTGAAGCTGAACGTATCTGCGTTGAACAAGCTGAACCATTGCGGCAGGAGTGCCTGCATTTTTTGGACTGTATATCAAACGGCACTGCACCCATTACAGATGGTGAAGAGGGACTGCGGGTTTTAAGGGTGTTGAATGCCGGTCAAACTTCATTGAATAATTTCAGTCGTAGAATTGATTCACGAAATAAAATTGGGTCATCTCGTAAAGATCCGGATACGGATACGGATACGGATACGGATACGACGAATACGGATATATTTATTCACTCCAGCGCGGTTATCGACGACAAGGTTATCATTGGCGATAGGACTAAAATTTGGCATTTTTCACATGTGTTGCCTGGATCTAAAATCGGAAAAGATTGCAATATTGGCCAAAACGTAGTGATCGGGCCGGATGTTTCCATTGGCAGTGGCTGTAAAATTCAAAACAATGTTTCTATATACAAAGGGGTCACTTTAAAAAATGATGTTTTCTGTGGCCCTTCAGTGGTATTTACAAATATATATAACCCGCGAGCTGAAATTCGAAAAATGGATCAAGTACGCCCTACCTTAGTGAAAAAAGGCGCTACCATAGGAGCAAACGCGACAATTGTTTGCGGAACGAGACTCGGAAGATACTGTTTTATAGGTGCCGGCGCTGTTGTCAATAAAGATGTTCCAGATTATGCTCTAATGGTTGGAAACCCAGCGAAACAAATTGGATGGTCTTGTGACTGCGGCGAGAAACTGACAGGCGATCTTGAATGCAATGCTTGCGGTAAAAAATTTCAAATGAGATCAAATAAAAGTTTATTCCTAAAATAAATATATAATCTATTAACATTAACATTAACACACAACAATAAAAGGAGAAGAATCATGGGTAGTGGTGGTTATTCAAAAAAAGATTGGACAAGTTTTTCAACGTCCAGAGGTTATGACAAGGCAAGTACAAAAACAGAAGACATTTATTCAAAATCATCGATCGATGATGCGCTTGACCCAAAGCAATTCAAATTCAGAGAGTCTGTTGATGGACCTGATAATCCGGAAAGCACACCGGTTATTATTGGATTAGATGTCACCGGTTCAATGACATATGTATTGGATGTCATGGCCCGAAAAGGCATGAAAACGGTATGCGAAGAAATTTACAACCGCAAGCCTATCAGCGATCCGCATATTTGCGCGCTGGGAATTGGAGATGTTGAATGTGACCGTTCGCCATTTCAGGCCACTCAATTTGAAGCCGATATCCGGATTTTTAAAGACCTTGAAAAAATTTGGCTGGAAAAAGGCGGTGGCGGTAACGACCATGAATCTTATATTCTGGCATGGTATTTTGCAAAATTCAGAACCAAAACGGATTCATTTGCCAAGCGCGGCCGCAAAGGTTGGATTTTTACGATCGGTGATGAGGAGATTACGCCAGCTATTGGATCTCGAAGTTTTCAAGATTTTTTAGGTGATGGACAAATGCGTGATTACACGGCTCAAGAATTGTTTGATCTGGTGTTGCCGGAATGGAACGTATTTCATGTTATCGTCAAGGAAGGATCGCATGCCAGTCGTAATTATCGTTCCGTTTATGAATCATGGGCCAAAGTCGTTACCGAACAACATATCATCCCATTAGATGACCATACAAAAATCGGTGAAGTCATTGTCTCGACCATGGAGTTGGCGGCCGGAAAAAATCTGGCCGATATCGCGGGAACCTGGGATAACACAACCGCTTTAGCAGTCAATGCATCTTTGGCTGCAATTGAGGCCGGCGGTGCAATACAAAAAGGTATCGACAGTTATTTGTAATAATCAACAATCAATGATTAGAAAAAAACGGGCAGCATACGTGTTGCCCGTTTTTTTATTCAACAGGAGAATACAATGAAAGCAACTGCAGTCATAGGAATGAATTACGGAGATGAAGGCAAAGGGCATATAACAAATTTTCTTTGTGACGACAAAACTTTAAACGTCAGATTCAATGGTGGTGCTCAAGCGGCCCACGCAGTATTCATGAACGATGGACGCGATCATATCTTTCACCATTTTGGAGCAGGCACTATGTCCGGTGCCAGAACCATGCTGACACACCATTTTATTGTCAATCCAATTATCTTTTTACAAGAATTCAATGAGCTTAATAAAAAATCCCCAATGCGTGAAATTTTTATCGATCCAAGATGTTTGGTCACAACTCCTTATGATATGATGATAAATACCTTTACCTCATGGATAAATGAAAAAACAAATACCACGGGATTAGGGATCAATGAGACTATTGAACGATCTCAGTATCAGCAGCTTTGCATTAATATGAATGCGGTTATGACATGGTCGGATACTAAATTTTTAAAAATACTAAAACAAATCAGAGAAGAATATTTGCCTTATCGGATTGAAAAACTTGGTTTAAGTGTGGGAGATTTTAATATTTATTCTATGAAAAACATAAAAAATCCGGTGGACACAACTATCGCATATATTGAATCTATTAAACACATGCGTAACTTTTCAGTAATTTATCCAGACGATAGCTTGATAGATAAATTTCTGGCAAAAGAAACGGGCCGTAACTTGGTGTTTGAAGGCGCTCAAGGTATGTTATTGGACCAACGCCGTAAAAAAGATTTTCCATATCTCACCCGATCCAATACGGATTTGACAAATGTTTTATCGGTTTTAAGAACATGCCGCAGTCAAATCGATTTAGATGTTTATCTGGTCACCCGGGCATACCTGACCAGACATGGCGAAGGCCCGATGTTTGACGAAATTAAGGATATCGATACACAGGATTCAACTAACCCTGAAAATCCGTTCCAGGGCAAAATGCGATATGGATCCTTAAACGAAAAATGGAAGCTATGGTATAAAGAAGCTTTACAGAAAACCTGGAATCATAAAGGCAGAGATTATTTTCCTAAAAGCATTAATGGGTACGATGTAGCTGTAGCCATGACATGTTTAGATCAAAAAGACGATACTGATTTAAACGATTTACAAGAAATTAAAATTGTGTCATATGGTCCGTTAGAAAAAAATATATCATATAGAAAAAAATATCTTATATAAAAATAAAAGTATACTAAGCATATGGCAATACAATTAAAACATATCGAAAAAATGTCAGATGAATTATTAAAACGACGAGCTAAAGCGATTGTTGCATTAGAACGAGACACCGATAGATTACGAATGAAAGAATACTATAAAACATTGCGCGGACAGATGGTGGCTGAATTAATGAAGAGAAAATTAATTCCAGAAGGGGAAATCAGAACGAAATGGTATAAATTTAAATAACATCTAAAAAGGAGAAAAAAATGGGAAGTTTAATTATTTATTATGCACATTGCATGCAAATTTATGATACTGGGCAGGAAGGCAGGGATATAGAGCTTTTAACAAAACTTGGATTTAACGTTTTAAATCCAAATCATCCAGATCATCAACGCCAATATGAAAAACATGGCATGGCATATTTCACGGATCAACTTATTCATACTTGCAATGCGCTGGCCTTTCGAGCTTTGCCATCCGGTGAATTGCCGGCCGGAGTAGCCACAGAAGTTAAAGCTGCGTTAGATGCAGATTTGCCAATCATTGAATTACCGAACATGAGCCTTCGAACATTCTTAAGCGTCGACTCTACCCGAATTTATCTTGCTGAATGCGGCCAACGTTAACTTTACGTTTAGGACGTTTTCGATTTGATCTACGTTTTAATTTATAACTGTCAGAATTACCGACAATAGATAAAAATTCCTGATCTATTAATTCAGGGTAATCACAGTCTGGGCATATTATTTGGATTGAAATTTTACACAGCGGTGGCTTTGTTTTTCTTTTTCTTTGATACCCACAATTGGGACAAACCCATGTAAACATTTTATATCCATTATGTCCAGGCTGTAAAATTAGCTATAACGCCATGCTCTTTGCTCCAAACAAATGCCTCGCCACCCGGGACAGCATCCGTGAACAAGTTTTCAAAATGCCATGCATCAATTGGGCTTAAGGCTGTAAGCTGTCGAAGCAAAACACCACCTTCGGTAACGATCGGAAACATTTTAATTTCATTTTTCTTATGCTTATGACCATAATGCCATTCATAATATTTTGCTTGAGCCCACTGTTCTTTAAACATATGAGCCAACTCATTGACCCACGCATTGTGCCGGTTTAAAATCTGATGTGTCCATCCAACCAATAAGTTTCCCCACAACCTTGCTTTACGCTGCATGGGACTGCAATCAACAGTAACATGATCATCGTTTTTGAAATGTTCTTTAAGCATCATACATAAAAACATCGATGCGATCATATCATGATTACCTGGAATCCACAGTACCTCAACCGGCGCCACTGAACGGCACGAATAAATACAACTTGTTACTGTTTTAAATGTTTCCTGAGCGATCTTTGGAAGCCGGCTATCAGTGTCCAATACATTCCCGCCCTTTGTTGTGACCCCAAGGAAATTTTCAATATGCATTAAATCGTTGCCGACAATAAAAAAAATTTTTTCAGGTTTAAACGGTACTGACCAGGATAATGTTTTTTCACAAGCATTCGTATAATCCTGACATGCTATTTTTAAATCGTAATCCCGGCCGACTTCGGCACCCCACGCGAGTTTACCCATATGGGCATCGATCAACGAAATTTCAAGCGCATATTCTGAATGGTCGGTAAACAATGGAGGATTTTTCGGTTTAAACTTAGGCAAATCTTCTTTGATAAAATTTTCAAATCCAATCTGAATGGTATCCAGTACGATTCGTTTTAGCCATACTTTAACCTGAAAATTTGTGTGATATTCAGGTTGTCCGGCAAGATTTTTTAAAGTAACGCCCCAGCTGTTACAGATCCAACGTTCAACTTCCCATACATCTAAATCAACATTGGCTATTGTTAATGCCTGTTCAAGTGTGTTGATCGTTAATGAATTGGTTGTAATAGATGCTGTGTTGGAGTCATAAATACGTTGAACATTTTCACGATAATCTGAACCTTCAGGTATTTGAGTTTCATTTGAATAAGGTTGTTTGCCATCACGATAGTCCTGTAAAATTCTTCGAACATACCGCTTGGTAATGCCAAGAGCTTGTGCTAATTCACTTCGATTAAAATTTTCATTTCTTTTGTATTCATCGATAATTTTTCTTTTTAATTCTAACGATTCAAATGGGCTCCTAACTTTATTATTATTAGCCATGCCTAAACAATCTCCTTCAGGTGAATAATTCGTTTGGGCCTTACATCACACCATGTGATGTAAAATGAATCAGAAGCGACATTCAATAAACGTACAGTCTTTATTGCTCTTAGACCCGATCTAATTATTCATCTTTAGAATGATCGGCATTTGATTGAATTGCATTACGAACCAAGTTGCTGTCCGTAGAATTTTTACCATTAAAATCTATGTCTATTTTTTCAGGTGTATTACTTTCGATTTCCTGGACTACTTTGGCCTTTTCCTCTTGAGTCATATCAGGCAGAACGGATCCGGATATTTTCTTTTGGACAGCACATCTGAATGTTCGGCTGGCCACATTGGCCATTGAAGTAATGGCATTATCCAAAGCGATTGCCATTTCATCAATTGAAAAATCGGTTGCTCTTTTAATTTCAATTTGATCAAACCAGTTTGCATTACGCTGCCACATAACCCAATACCTAATGCATTGAAGTTCAGCTTCAGTCTGATTAATAGCTTTTGCGTTCATTACGGCATTGAGTTGACTGAATTCATATCGAATAGCCATGCCACTTGAAACTTCATTATTTGATTTTCTCTGGCCATGCACACCAGACAGATGGGCAATACGATAAATTTCATCGGTTTTACGATCAATCCATTTTAAAGTTGCATCGACAGGCTCTAAAATTTCAGTCGGCATCCAATCTGGTTTACCATCTTTGCCAAATGTAGGATCAAACGTTTCCACAGCTCGCGGGCCTGTATTGCTCGTGGTATCTTCTATCGGTTGTTGAAGGATAAGATCCTGTTGTTCTTGAGGTTCACGTCGAATTGGAAAGCCAGCCAGTTTAATCATCTCTTCACCGCACGATAAATTTTGAGCAATCGATGTGACTATTCTTGAAATATCAATCAGATCAGATACACCAATTTCAGGATGGGTAAGATCGGTTAAATTTTTCATCCAGCAAAATGGGATTTCCCCGAGTGGATTAATCCCCTGATTGAATCGTTTTGGAATATTTGTTTTAGGATCAAGACGCCACTGTTCCCAGGATTCAGGTGTCCAAATGGTAAATGTGCCATCCGATTCGCGCAGCTTTAAAAATGTAAGAACACGCCGATGTGATATTTTGCTTTTGGTCCAGACCCAATCGAATATGTTTTGCAAAGAATATAATGAATAATAGGGATAGACACCATATTTCATTTCATCTAATTTTGTTAATCCTTCGCCAGAAACTCCCTGGGGTTTGTTAACCAACATACCGACAGCGCCCAATGCCGATGCAATTTTTTGTGCTTCATCAATTAAAACCGTATAATTAGTTCCTGCAAGATCAGCATCTTTTTCAAACAATTTCCATTGAGGATCAGATTTCAATGGTGACATCGAGCGAACGACATCTTTGCCGTTTAGATAAAAATTAAAAATATCGACAATGGCTTTTCCAAAATTAAAAACATATCCATCACGTAGTCGAGCGATATAGTTTGTATCGGATTCAGTGGGATGTTGATATAATGAATATTTAATAAGATCTTTTCCTGATTTTTGAATCAAGGTGTAAAGATCCCAATCTTCAATATTATCCATATAAATTTCATTGCGATAATACAGTTCGTCTTTAATTGCAAATTTGCCAAATCGATTTTTCGGTTCTGGATTAATATACATAGTGATATGACCTTTCTTTGTTATGATAGTTACAAATTAAAACATGTTTTAATTTATCAAGTTTACCATATTTTGAAATAAATAGAAAATATCATTTCCAAAATTTTCTACCGGAAGTTTTTCTATATCTTGGTTTAGAAATCCAAAGTAAAAATTGAGATGTCGAATCAACAAGATCATCAAATTTAGCAAGTGGAAATCTTGCTAATTGGGTTTCATAATCAATTACCCATGACATTGGTTTGTTAGGCAAGTATACTCGGCCAGCTTCGATCAGAGGCGTTCCCGCTTCCATTCTGACTTGTTTTTCAGAAGTAGCTTTAACGGCTATGATAGGAATTGGTGTACTTCGTTTTAAATCTTGGATAAGACTTTGACCACTGGCCCTGTCTTCAATTAAAACCGGAATGGGTCCAAGACCTATCTTCATATAACGTTCCCAGGTTGCAACGACTAATTTTTTTAATTTGGGATAAGCCAGGCGTTGATTGATCGTTTCCAGTAAATATAAATTATGTTCTTTTGTTATCCCCCATATTGTGCCGGCCGATGGGTCGTTGATTTGAGCTTCTTTAAAAGCAGTATCCCATGACATTACAATCTGTTTAATAGGATGGCTGCTTGGATCTATTTTTGTCGCACCGGCCTTTAAGGCCATAAGTGTTGGCAGCCAATCTTCGGCATAATTGTAACGTTTGAAATCATCGATATTAATCATCCCACCCGTACTGGGAATAGGCGTTTGCTGATACTGGGCATTCCATTCCCGGGAACCGACAGTTTCTTTGATAACATCTAAACGTTTAACCGGAAAATCAGATGGCCACAACGCTTCTCCTATTTTACGTCCGATAATATCATCATCTTCTTCGGCAATAGCTGGCAACGTCAATACAGCCCAGCCTTCATGTTTCATTTCTTCGACCAGCATCCCAGCCAAATCATTAAAATGCCAACGCGTCATAATTAATATGATCGCATTTTGAGGCATTAACCGCGTATATGCGACACCACGGTACCAATCTTCCAGTTTTCTTCGTTGAATTTCACTATCAGCATCTTCACGTCCGCGTATTGGATCATCTATAATAAACAGATTGGCTCCACGGCCGACAACACCACCGCTGACGCCAAGCGCAAAATAATATCCGCCTTGATCCGTTGTCATTCTGTTTTGTCCGGCAGCATCTTTTGATACGGAACATGCCTTAAAAACCTGTTTGTGAATAGGCATAACCATCTGGTTACGGACTTTACGGCCACAGTCGCCGGCACGTTCATAAGAATAGGCTGCGAATATGACTTGTGCGGATGGATTGCGACCAAGATACCATGCTGGAAAATATTCAGAAGCCAACATCGTCTTGCCATACCG
>Ga0307379_10009020_pt1 | contig 13380 bp, 9 predicted proteins | sample UN2MG_FD_202237 | JGI IMG/M metagenome (GOLD analysis project Ga0307379, IMG submission 202237) | Soil microbial communities from Risofladan, Vaasa, Finland - UN-2 | ecosystem: Environmental > Terrestrial > Soil > Coastal area > Acid sulfate soil | place: Finland: Risofladan, Vaasa | collected...
AGACCGGCCCAAACCATGCGACCGCTGACCATCGCCGTGCTGATCCTGGCTGCTGCCCCGCCGGCGGTGATGAGTGCATCAACGGCGCTGTTGGCTCAAGCGGCACAACCCGGCGTCGCCCAGGTCGAGACCCAGGCGCCGGAGCAGCCGGGCGCGCAGCCGGCCGCCGCCCGACAAATGCGTTCGCTCTACACGACGCTGACGGTTACGCTGCTGTTGCTATTGGCGTTCGTGGTCGGCACATACGTGATGGTTCGCGTGGGCCGGGCGATCGTACGCAGGCCGCGGCGGCGAGAACCGACCCGATACGTGGATGCCTGGACCGGCTACCGGCTTTCAGAACAAGAGATCGAACGCGCCACCGGCGAGACAAGTACGCCGGACTCGGGCTCCGACGACGACACAGATGAGCAACCAGACCGGGACATCGATGGACAAAGGTAACCGCATGTCTTCAACACCCCCGCATCCCCAGCCGCGCGGGCCGTCATCCGGCGTGATCGAACGCCTCTATGTCCTGTGCATCGTGAGCAGCGCGGCGCTACTACTTGTGATCATCGTGCTGACGTTGTTCGTGGCCGGTCTCCTGCGGAAGCAGTCCGACGTCCTCTCGCAGACCATCACCGAGTTGAACGAACGTCTCACCGCGGTCGAACAAACCCTCGCCGAGCAGGAGGCGCCCCAGCTCGCTGCTGTGTCGGAGCCGGCTGAGATCACCCAGCCCGACGACGAGAGAGAGACCATCTCGGGCGCGCCGGCCAGCGGCCCGGCCACAGCCGAACCCGCCGAGCAGGCGCTCGACGACGCGGCGGTCAATGCCCTGTTGGATCGGGTGCTGGTTGCCGGGGACGACTTGCCGGTTCTGCTGGCCGACCCGCGGGCCGCCGACGCCGCGCTCCAGAGGGTCTTGCAGGACGCCGCGCAGGCCCGCTGGACCGGCGAAACGTGGGCGCGGGTGGCAGTCTTGGCGCGACTGCTGGAGCATAACGACGTGGCGGAGATGTACGCCCGGCAGGCCGCGGCCGACGGCGTCCTGCCATGGGCATACAACGAATTGTCCGCCCGCCTCGCGCTGATGGGACGGCGTGGACCCGAGGCGCTCACCTTTGCCCAACGCCTGGCTGAGCAAGCCCCCGGTCACCCAATCGCGTGTCTGCTGCTGGCCCAGGCGTTCGCTTTGCAGGGGAACCTGGCCGCGGCGGACGACGCGCTGGACGAGCTCGACAACCTCGACGACCTGCCGCACCCGGACAAGCTGCGTTTGGGCTACCTGCTGATCGACCTGGAACGTTGGGAAGCGCTGGGCGTCGTGCTCGACGCGTTGGGGCCGCTGCCCGACGAGCTGATCCCCGAGCGGGACTACCTGCGGGCTGTCTGGCTGGTCCAGGAACGACAACTGGCCGAAGCGCTGGCTATCCTGGATTACCTGCTCGAGCTGCACCCCGACGACTACGACGTGCAAACCTGGCGGGGCGTAGCCTTGCTTCAGGCGGGGCAGTTCGAAGCGGCCCGGGAAGCCCTGGCACACGCCGAGCAGACCCCGGCTCGACCGGAGGCGTGGTACTGGTTGGGGGTGCTGGAGATCGAGGACGGTCACCCCGAGGCAGCCCTGCCGTATTTGCAGAGGTGCTTTGCCGCCTCGGCCCGCTACGCCCCGGCCTGGGAAGCCCTGGGAACACTGGCCCTTAATCGGGGCGACCTCCCCACTGCGCTGGCCAACCTGAGTAATGCCGTGCAGCTCAATCCCCGCCGGGCCTCGGCCCACTTGCTGATGGCGATCGTGCACGCCAAGGCGTCGCGGCGTGAGGAGGCAGCCCAAGCGCTGCAAGACGCCCTCCGTTTGGACCAGACGCTCTTGGAGACAGCCAAGCAGACCGACGTGCTGACCGGGATGTTCGCCGTGCAGGAGTTGGAGAACCTTGCGCCCGCTGCGGGGCCGGTGCCTCCCGCCGAGCAGCCTGCGCCGCCGGCCGAGCAACCCGCGACGCCCACGGAAGATGAGCCGCCGGAGTCGCCCTGATGGCACGCCTGGCCCCTGTTCTCCTCGCCGTCTGCTTGGTGGGTTGTGCTGCCGATCCTGCCCGCGACGTCCTGAAGCGCGAGACGCAGGTGCTCGAGCCGGCAATGCTGCCAAGGATTCTGCGGCAGGCGCCGGTGGCGGCAGACGAAGACCTCCGTGCCGAACCGCTTCTGGAAAGCGAGGAGTTCAGCGCCTATCTGCTTCAGTTTCGCACCGGTGAGCCGCGTCATATCCACCGCGAGCACGACCTGACCTTCATCGTCCACCGCGGGCAGGGCGAGATCTACATCAACGACCAGCGCCGGGTGTGCCGGCCGGGCGACGTCTTCCACATCCCCCGTGGAACGCCGCACTACTGCGTCAACACCGGCTCGGAGCCGCTGGTGGTGGTGAACTTTTTCACGCCTCCGTTCGACGGGAAGGACCGGATTCCGCTGCCGCGCGGCAGCCACTCCTATGAACGAGTCCCACCGTAGGGCCGCCGTGCAGACGACCTTCGCGGCCGTCGCGCTACAACAGTCGCAGCGTTCAGGGTTGGGAGGCGGTTTCCGATTGGACTGCCGGGGCAGCGAACTGCTTGGCGGGATACTCACGTTCTCTGGCCAGCAGGCACAAGAGCACGCCGACTACCAAGAGGACGGCAGCGCCGATGATCCAGCTCGTCGGCGGCGGAAGCCCATCTTCACCGATGGCGTAGCCCAAACGCTCTACGAGCGGCTGGAGGCCGTCCGGTCGCGCGACGGCAACGGCTAATCCGTTGTGCATGAAGTGCGCCAACACCGCCGGCCAGACCGAACGCCACTGCACGACCAGCAGCCCTAACAGAAGGCCCAGTGCGCCGCTGACGACCAGCCGGAACACACTCTGGTGATAGATGGCGAAGACGAGAGCCACCAGCAGGACTGCGGCGACCTTGCCCAACGCCCCGCGCACGCCGCTGAGAACATATCCGCGGAAGAACAGCTCCTCGCACACCGCCGGGACAAGCGCCAGCAGCAGCACCACGACCAGCACGTGGCTGCCATCCAGCCAACCGATTACGTGTTCCAGCATCTGCTTGATCTGCGGCGGCATGGGTAGCCACTGGTCCTGAACGACGAACCAGGCGTTGGCCAGGATCCAGGTGGAGCAGCCGAAGCACAGGGCCGCCACGATTGCCGCTACCTTTGGGCGTTCGAGGCGGAACGCCGTTCGGACGTTGACGCGCATGTACTTCGCCGCGAGCCACGGCAGTGCGACGAAGAGGACGATCAGCACGGCGGCGAGTGCCCAGTAGTATCGTTCGCTGCCCACCAGGTCCCCGGTCTGCATCAGACGCTGCTGGATGAAGAAGTTGAGTGGGTAGACCAATGCCAGGATCAGCAGCGCCTGAGCGATGGTGGGCGTGGCGAGCGGCTTGAAGAACTTGCGCTGGAAAACCGTCCTGATCGACGCGCTGTCGGCGAACTGCACCGACTCCTGGCCGAAGAGTTTGGCCGCCACCGCCACCGCGGCGCCCGCGTAGATGGTGGTGGTCAGCGTGACCCAGACGATCGCACCGGGGTTGATGTGCCCGAGGAACAACTCGCGCGTCAGGATGACGATGTTGGCCACCGGCATGACCAGCAGCGGACCCTCCAGGCGCGTCCCCGGCAGCACCCCCACCACGGCCGGGATCAACGCCGCGATTATGACCGGCATGATGTAGTTTTGGGCTTCCTTGAAGCTGCGGGCGAAGCTGCATACCGCCAACAGCATCGCGCTGAACATGACCGCCAACGGAATCAGCAGCAGCAGGATGCACGGCAGTGCCTCGAGCGGGAAGACGAAATCGCCGCCGCGCGTGAGCAGATCGCCCAGCCCGCCCAGGTAGATCGTGCCACCTACCGCAAGCAGGTTGAGCACCGCGCTGAGCAGCCCGATGAGGGTGACGACGATGAATTTGCCGGCGATCAGGTCGGTCGTGGGCACCGGGGCGACCATCAAGGTTTCGAGGGTGCCGCGCTCGCGCTCGCCGGCGGTCAGGTCGATCGCCGGGTAGATCGCGCCGGTAATCGTCATCATGACCAGGATCAGCGGGACGATTTGCCCCAGGATGGAGCCGGCCATTTTCTCCGGTGAAGCGACGTTCTGCTCGTAGACGGCTAGCGGATGGATGAAGCTCGCATCACGTCCCAGCTTGGCCAGCCGTGACTCGACGATCTTTGTGTTGGCCCGCTCGAAGATCCCCTGGAGTCCGACTGCCGCGATGTTGCTGCGCGTCTCGCTCTCGTCGAACACAAGGGCGACAAGCGTGGAACCTCCCATGCCGATCGGCGGCAGAGGGCCTTCAACCAGCACGCCTATGTGAACCACCCCGTCGGTCACCATCTGCCGAACGTCGGGAACAATGTAGATCTCGTACGGCGGCGGTTTCTGGCGGACGCCGGAGCGCACGCTCTCCGTCTGGTCACCACGCTCGCGCGGCACGTCGGGTTGTGTCTCGGGTGCGGGCGGCTCGGGCGACTGGGCCCAATCGACGCGCTGCTCGGCGGTCATCCCCTCGGCGAGTTCCTGCCGCGCCGGGTCTTCGTCGATCAGCCGCCGCAGCCAGCGCTTGGCCTCGCCCGATTGCACCGCGACGTCGTAACACTCCTGACGCAGAAGGCTGAACTGCAGCTCGAAGGCTTGCACCGACCCGAGCATCAGCGCGGGATAAAGCACGATCGGCACCAGCACCATCGCGATCAGCGTCCGCCGATCGCGGAGGATATCGACCAGCTCCTTGCGCCAGATCGTGCTAATCCGCGAGTAGCGACTCATCCGCTCCCACCAGGTGCAGGAACACCTCGCTCAGCCGCTGACAACCGGTCTCCTGCTTGAGATCATCCAGGCGGCCCTCGGCGATCATCTTCCCGTTGTGGATCAACCCGATGCGCCGACACATGGTCTCGATCTCGTCCAGCGCATGCGTCGAGAGCAAGATCGCTTTTCCGGCGTCGGCTTGCGTGCGAATCATGCTGAGGATCAGCCGGTTGCTGAGCACGTCCAGCCCGAGGGTGGGCTCGTCCATGATCAGGATGGGCGGGTCGGCGATCAGCGCCCGCGCGATATTGGTGCGCTGCTTCTGGCCCATGGACAGGGCCCCGCAGCGGAGCTTCAGAAAATCGCCCATCCCCAGCCATTCCACCAGCTCGTCGATCCGCCGACGACCTGCTTCACGCGAAAGGCCGTAGAGTGTTGCGAAATAATCGAGGAACTCGGGCGGCGTGAGGCGGGCATACAAGCCGGTGTTGGCCGTGAGGTAGCCGATGCGGCGTTTGACCAGTTCCGGGTGGTCGGTCACATCGGCCCCGTCGATCCAGACGCGTCCCTCCGTCGGGCGCATCAGCCCGCTGATCATGCGCAGTGTGGTGGTCTTGCCCGCGCCGTTGGGGCCCAAGAGCCCGTAGATCTCACCGGGGACGACCTCGAAGCTAACGCGATCCACGGCCCGCTTGAGCGTCCCGTCGGGGTTAGGGAAGACCTTGGAAAGCTCCTCGACACGAATCATGTGTGTTCCAGGGTTGTCGCCGCTCGCCGGGCCGGTCACCGCAGACGGATGGACCACCCGTTGCGGGTCACCGTCCGCCCGTCCGCGCGGATTCTGGGACCTCCGGAAGCCGAGCCTGTCTTATTCATCCATCGGGAACCGTGCACGGGCCCTTCGAAGTTTGTTCGAACGCCGCGGTTGTTCCGCGGCCTTAGCGTAGCGAATCGGGCTCCGCTTGGCGAGCCACGTCCGAGAACAGCGTCACCGGCGGCCTCAGATAAGCGATACGGGCGGGCGCTCGCGTGGTTCGGGTGCGGCCGTCGGCAGTTGCACCCAGAAGGTGGCTCCCTGGCCGGGTTGGCTGTCCACGCCGATCTCGCCGCCCAGCAGATGGGTCAGATCTCTGGCAATCGCCAGCCCCAGCCCGGTCCCGTGATGCTCGCGCGTGGCCGACTGGTCGGTCTGGCGGAACTTGTCGAAGATGATCTGCTGGTTTTCGGGAGCGATCCCGGGGCCGGTGTCGCTGACCGCCAGGCGGACCTGCCCCTGGTCGAGCCGGCGGGCGAGCAGACGCACCTGCCCGTGTTCCGGGGTGAACTTGATCGCGTTGGACAGGAGGTTGAAAAGGACCTGGCGGAGTCGCCCGCGGTCGGTGATCAGGATCGGGAACGCTTCATCGGCCTGAAACTCTACGTGAATACTCTTTTTATCCGCCACCGGCCGGGTGAAATCGAGCAAGGTGGAACAGAGCTCCTCCACCCGCACGGGCTCGAGCTGCAACTCGACCTTGCCGGCTTCGATCTTGGCCAGATCGAGCAGGTCGTCGATGATTTCCAGCAGGATCCGGCCGGAGATGAGAATGTTCTCCGCGTAGCGCGCCGCGCGCCCGTCGCCCGCGCCGTGCGGCCCCTCGCGCAACAGCTCGGCGAAACCGATGATGCTGGTCAAGGGCGTGCGGAGCTCATGCGAGACGTTGGCCAGGAACTCGCTTTTGACGCGGTTTGCCTCGTACAGGGCAACGTTGGTCTCGGCCATCTCGCCCAGCTTCACGTCCAGCAGCCGGTTGGCTTTCGTCAGCTCCTCTTGCGAAGCGCGCAGCCGATCGAGCATCGTGTTGAGGTTGTCGGAAAGCTGCTCGAACTCGTCGCCGGTCTGGACCGTGGAGCGGACGCCCAGGTCTCCGTCGGCGACGCGCAGGGCCATGCTGCGCAGATCGTGGATCGGCGAGAGAATGAACTTGTGTGAGATGACGTGGAAGACCAGGATGGCCAGGATGCCGGCCAACGCCCCGGCGGCGATGATCAGCCAACGGTTCAGCATCAGTTGCTGGTCGGTGTATTCGGTCGGCAGGCTGACGGTGATGATGCCGGCCAGCTCGTTTTCGCGGTAGGGGCGGGCCGTTTTGCCCTCATCGTGGCAGTTCAGGCAACTCTGGGTGATGCGGACGGGGTGAGCGTACGCGAAGTATTGCGCCTCCTCACCCTCCACCGTTTTGTATACGAAGTTGCACTTGGGATCTTTCAGAAACGTCTTGAACGCCTTGGCGACGAAGGGATCCACGTTGGCTTCGTTCAACGCCGAGGCGGGGTCGTTCGGGTCGAAGTTCAGCCGAAGGAACCGGGGTTGATGGTGCAGACGTTCGGGCAGGAGGCTGAATTGCCTGGCGTGGACGCCGCCGCTGGTGCCCGCCGCCGACCCCGGCTCAGCCAGCACCAGCCGGAAGTGATCGTCGGCGACACGCTGGGCTTCGAGGAAGGACTGTTCGAGCACCAGTCCCGCCATGAGCTTCCACGGAACGTAGAGGGCCGCCCCAATGATCAGGGCCACCGCCAACCCGAACAGGATGCGGTACTTCGTCGTCAGCGAAATTCGTACCAGGCGCATCGGCAACTTCCGAGCAAAACCGTACAGTGCAACTTCATTATACGACCGCGTGCCCGCTCCGCGAGATCGGACGCCGGGAGCGGCCCCGCCGCCTTCAGTTCCGCGTGAGCTTGGTCACGGGCTGCGTCCTCGCATATCATGCCGACAATCGGGAAGTGCAAGATGCGCGGCGGCACCCACGGAAGGGTGCCAAGGGGAAGTCCCATTGGCCCCAGGCAGGATTGGCGCAAGATGAGGCGTACGGGCGTTTTTCCAGATGTGCAGGCCGTGCTTGTCAGGTGTGTGCTCCGTCCGCGGTTGGAGAAGGACCACCCGGCGAGCGGCGCCGGGGCGGCCCGCCCGATCGGCAACGTACGCCGCCGGACGCTGCCCCCACCAGGCGTGGCAGTCTGTGTCGGCCTGGCCGCGTGCTTGTCGGCTTTGCTGGGATGCCGACAGCTCGGGCACGCCACGGATCGCGAGGTTGCGGCGGCAATCGCCGCCCGACAGGCCGAGGTGCTCAACTACTCCCGGCCGGTTCCGTTGGGCGATGCGGATGAGCCGCTGCCGACGCCGGGCCGCCAAGCATATGCCTACACCCCCAGCCCCATCACCACCGAGGTGCCGGAAGGTTTCGAACCGCTTCCCAAGAGCGAATCACGGCCGGCCACAATGCCGAGCACCGCTCCCGCCACGATGCCGAGTGCAGCCCCGGCCACCATGCCGAGCACCGCCCCCAGCACGATGCCGAGTACTGCCCCGGCCACGGCGCCGAGTACCGCCCCGACTGCGATAGGGCCCGAGGGCGAGCTGGAACTCCCGCGCTATCGCGACAAGGTTTTCACGCTCACGGACGCGTTGGCCTACGCCCAGCAGCACCGACGTGAGTACCAGACTGCCAAGGAAGATCTCTACCTGGTCACTCTGGCGCTGACGCTGGAGCGGCACCTCTGGACGCCGATCTTCGCCGCCGATCTGCGGACGGTGTATGGCAATTACGGCGAGATCACCAACTTCGATCAAGCGATGCGCTTCGTGGCCGACCTGTCGGTCTCGCAGCGGCTGCCGTACGGCGGCGAATTCACGGCCGCGATGATCAGCACGCTGATCCGGGACGTGGAGAACAACATCACCGCTTCCGAAGGCAGCCAGATCCAGTTGGGGCTTAACGTGCCGTTCTTGCGCAGCGCCGGACACGTGGCCCGCGAAGACCTCGTCCAGCTCGAACGCGACCTGACCTACGCCGTGCGTGACTTCGAGCGCTTTCGCCGCCGACAACTCGTGCAGGTCGCCCAAACCTACTTCGACTTGCTGCGGGCCAAGCAGAACGTGATCGACAGCGCGCAAAGTCTGGATCGCTTCCGGGAGGACTTCGAACGAGCCCGGGCCTTGGAAGAGGCTGGCACTGGCACCATGCTCGATACCCGTGAGGCGGAGCAGCAAATGCTCTCGGGGGAGAACACGCTGGAGGATCGTCGTGAAGCGTTTCGATCCCAGACAGACACGTTCAAGCTGCTGATCGGCATGCCGGTTTCCGAGCCGATGGGCCTGGACGATCTTGAGGACATCGACACGATCGAGCAGCAGGTGGAGGCCGGGCGCTATCCCTTGTTGCAGAGTTCGCCGGCTATGGGGGACGAAGAGCGGACCACCCAGGCAGCCATTCAGTATCGCTTGGACTTGCTCAACAGGCGTGACCAGATTGACGACGCCAAACGCGGCGTGGCCGTGGCGCGGAACGGGCTGCTGCCCGACCTCGACTGGAACTCGACGCTCAGCTTCGACACCGATCCGGAGCACTATAAACTAGGGGCCTTCGAGGTCGCCCGGGCAAACTGGCGTTCCGAGTTGATTCTTTCTTTGCCACTGGAACGCACACGCGAGCGCAACCGCTATCGGGCCTCGCTCATTGACGTGCGGCGGGCACGGCGCGCGTACGAGGATCAACTCGAGCGGATTCGTTCGGACGTCCGCAGCGCCGTCAATCGCATCGGCCTGGAGGAGACGTCGCTGGAGATCCAGCACCGCAACCTGCAAGTGAGCGACCTGCGCCGGGAGTACGCCCGGCTCCAGTTCTACGAGGGCGACATCAGAGCCCAAGACCTATTCAGAGCGGAAGATGACTGGACGGCCGCCCGCAATCGGCTGAACCTCGCCAAGACCTCGCGCTGGGCAGCCCTGCTCGACTTCCGCTTGGCGACCGGGACGCTGCGCGTGGGTGAAGACGGGACACAGCAGCCGCGTGAGACGCCCTAGCCCGGGTTACTCGTAGTCACCCTGAACGGAGCGAAGGGTCTCTTGTCGAGTCCGGGACGCCCCCGCAGCGTGTGGCCAGATTCTTCAGTCGCCGCGCTCCCTCAGAATGACACGGTGCTGTGCTCCCTCAGAATGACACGGTGCTGCGCTCCCTCAGAATGACACGGTGCTGCGCTCCCTCAGAATGACAGGGTCTGCCGCGTTCACCGGCCCTGGTTGTTAATCTCGCCTGCGCCGCCGGCTGGAAAGCCGCGGCGGCCGATCCTATCATGCTCGCCTATGAGCGATTTGGGTTTGCAACAACTGCTGGATCCCTGCGAGCGCGTCTACACCGATGTCGAGTTGCAACACAAGCTCGAACGGGCGGCCAAAGACGGTCGGCCATTGCGCGTCAAGCTCGGGATGGACCCCACCGCCCCGGACATTCACCTGGGCCACTCGATCGTCTTGCGCGAGTTGCGCCGCTTTCAGGACCTGGGGCACAAGGCCGTCCTGATCATCGGCGATTTCACCGCCCGCATCGGCGACCCCACCGGCCGCAGCAAGACCCGCCCCGTGCTGACCAAAGAGGAGATCGAGCAGAACGCGCAGACCTACCTCGATCAGGCCGGCCGCATCCTCGACATGTCCGCCGATAAGCTCGAGGTCCGCCACAACTCCGAGTGGCTCGACCCGATGGACTTTGCCGCTGTGCTGCGGCTGGCCGGGAAGATGACCGTCGGGCAGATGCTCAAGCGCGACGATTTCCGCAAGCGGTATGAGGGGGAGATCCCGATCAGTGTCCATGAGCTGCTCTACCCGCTGGTGCAGGGCTGGGACTCGGTCAACATCGAGGCGGACGTCGAGCTGGGCGGCACCGACCAGACCTACAACAACCTCGTCGGCCGCGAGCTCCAGGTAGATGCCGGCCAGGAGCCCCAGGTCGTCATGATCCTGCCCATGCTGCGCGGACTGGACGGCGAGAAGAAAATGTCCAAGAGTCTGGACAACTACATCGGCGTCACCGACCGGCCGCGCGATATGTTCGGCAAGACCATGAGCATTCCGGATGATCTGCTGCCCGAATGGTTCACACTGCTGACCACGTTGCCGGAAGCCGAGTGGCGCGCCGCGATTGCCGAGCACCCCATGAAGGCCAAGGACCGGCTGGCCCGCCACATCGGCGAGCGGTACCACAGCCTGGGGGAAATGGACGCCGCGGCCAAGTGGTGGCACGAACACTTCGGCCGCGACCGGGCGCTCGAGACCATCGACGTGGTGGTCCCGGCCGAGGAGATCACCGACGGCGTCATCCCGGTCTGGAAGCTGGCCTGGCTGGCCCACGACCGCGAGATCAGCAAAGGCGAAGCCCGCCGCATGGTCGGCGGCGGCGCCTTCGCCTACGACGGCCGGAAGATCACCGACCCCAACCAAACCGTCCGCCCCGAACCCGGCAAAACCTTCCGCGCCGGCCGCTTCCGCAAGGGCGAACGCATCAAGCAACCCCTGATCGCAACACTGGTGCTGGAGTAGCTGCGGGTGGCGCGTGCCCCCGCCCGTGCTCGGCAGTGCCACAACGCGTGTCACTACCAATAGTGGAACCGGCGTGCGCGGGGGGTGGCGGAGCCCTCCGGCGGCCGGGGGATGCCATACCCAGGAGTGCCAGCCATGAGAAAGCTGTTAGTCGGCCTCGCAGCGGCCGCAGTGTTAGCGTCGGCGGCGATGGGGCAAGCCGAAAAGGGGGAGCGGTCCCAGCCGAGCGCGAACCAGCCGAAACCGCCGTCCGTGCAGGAAATCCTTGATTCGTCCGTGCCGGAAGTCCTACTTGAGGAGGTGCCCTTCGAACAGGTCATGGAGTGGCTCGCCGATTTCACGAAGGTCAACATCTGGGTGCGTTGGCAGGTGCTCCAAGACGCCGGCGTCGAGCGCGACAAGCCCATTAGCATGAAAGCCCGCAACCTGCGTCTGTCGCAGGTGCTCTGGATGATCCTGGGCGAGGCAAGCGGACCCGACGTCAAGCTGGCCTACGGCACGATGGAGAACCTGCTCATCATCTCCACCCGGAGCGACCTGAACGAAGAGCTGATCGTGCGGGTCTACGACGTGCACGACCTGCTCGCACGCGTCCCACGCTTCCAAAACCCGGTACGCGTCAATCCCGCGCGGGCACTCGAGCCAAGCGGCCAAGGTAGCTCGGGAGGGATCGCCGAGGCGTCAGAAAGCGAGCCGGAGGGCGATCCCGAGCAGGATCTGGAGACGTTCGTGGAGGTGATCGTCCAGACTGTCGAGCCCGATTCGTGGGTTGCCAACGGCGGCAGGGGGACAATCAGGGCCTGGCGCGGGAAGATCATCGTCCGCAACAGCCTCTACGTCCACCAACAGCTCGGCGGCACGCTGCAGAGCATCAAGGTGCATTAACCGGCGACTATCGCGCTTACGCGTCGGTAACGGTCCTGTGTCGCGCAGGGGAACCGGGCGCCCCATCAACCAGCCGACCCCTTTTTGCGCGAGGGGTGAAGCCCTTTGCTAGTCGCGGTCCCCGGGCTTGGCCGGAGACGTCGAGCGCTTGACTTTGATGATTAGCGCGTCGCGCAACATTTCCCCAACCATGTAGTAGTTCTGTGCTAGCGCGGTATGCCCGCCGTAGATTACGTGCTGCCTCTTGGAGGGATCGTACACCGCCACATGGTCGCGCCGTGTCGTAGGGAGCAGCCGCGCATGTTCGGTCCAGCTCCTGGTCGCCAAGTCGAAACACCACACGCTACGTGACCCTGGTTGGCCCGGCGTGTCTACTACCAGGCCCCCCACGACGAGCAGCACGTTCGCGTCCGGATCGTAGGTCAGCGTCGCTCCCAGGACCACGGGTGGGGCATCCGCACTGCCCGTCAGCTTCGTCCAGCTCAGCTTCTGCATGTCCAAGGCGTAGACGCCCCGATCGAGCACCTCACGGTCGCCGACATAACCGGCCCCGCCGAACACGTAGATCATGGCGTTGTCTGAATCGAGAGCGGCGGCATGGTTCCAGCGCGGCTCGGGGGCGTCCCCGGCAGGACGCAACTGTGCCCACCGCCCGTCGGCCAGGTGGTACGCCCACAAGTCGTCGAGCGGCGTGTAACCGTAAGTGGGATGCGGTCCGCCGTCCCCACCGTGAAGCAAGAGGCGATCCCGCTTGGCGTCGAGGACCATGCAGGCGCCGTTTCGGGCCGATGGTCCGTTGTGGCCGTCGGAGAGAACCTTCCAGCTCGGCGGGTCCCCCTTGCCGAGGTGCAGAACCCAAAGCTCGGCCGAGGGCTGTTCGGCCCCACGCGCCCAGCCCCCGAAGACAAAGAGGGCATGCCGTTTCGGATCGTAGACCATGGACGGGTGCGCAACTGCCCGCGGCCCGGCCTGCTCCACCTCGATGGATGACCACGTATTGGCCTTCGGATCGAACGTCATCAATGTTGGATGGCTAACCTTCGCCTTCGGGTCCGCGCCGCCGAAGATGATCACGCGGGCCTGTTTGGAGTCGTAGGCGGCGGCCGCTCCGATCCGCCCGGAAGGCGCCTTCGCTTCCACGGGTTGGACCGTGATTCCAATCACCGGCTCGTCGGCTTGCGCGCGAGGGGCAACGAAAGCGGCGCACCAGAGACCCATGAAAACGGGTGGTAACGGCAGGAGTCTCAGCAGAGCCAGACGCGAGCTTCGCATGATTCTGTCCTCCCACTGTGCGACATCGACGCTGTGCGCAACAGCATAGCCCTTTGCCCGTCTTGTAGCCATGTGGCGATGC
>Ga0307379_10009022_pt1 | contig 13378 bp, 12 predicted proteins | sample UN2MG_FD_202237 | JGI IMG/M metagenome (GOLD analysis project Ga0307379, IMG submission 202237) | Soil microbial communities from Risofladan, Vaasa, Finland - UN-2 | ecosystem: Environmental > Terrestrial > Soil > Coastal area > Acid sulfate soil | place: Finland: Risofladan, Vaasa | collected...
ACTGAGTGCCGATTGCAGATTGGTCACAGAGGAAGCTATCAGGGCTGCGAAGCAAGCCGGCTGTCTGGTCAGTTTCGATATGAACTACCGCTCGCGACTGTGGTCCCCCTTGGAAGCGCGTGATTGTGTCGAAGCGCTCCTTGATCGTGTGGACATCCTGCTAACTACATCGGACGATACATCGATCGTGTTTGGCGTGGAGGGCGAGCCAGCCGACATTGCGGGCAAATTCGTGGATAAGTACGGCTTGAAGGTGGCTGTGCTTACCATCCGAGAGGCACCCTCGGTACTGAGGGGCAAGTGGAGCAGCGTCGCGGTCACCGATGATGGCCAGACCTACGCCAGCCGTGCCAAGATCGACCTGGAGTTGATCGACCGGGTCGGTTCTGGCGATGCGTATGACGCCGGCTTTTTGTACGGATTGCTCTCCGGCGACGTGCCCAAGGCTGTGCGCTATGGGGACGCGATGTCGGCGATCAAGCACTCTGTCCCTGGCGATCATGCCTGGATCACCTCGGAAGAGGTAGAGACGCACGTAGAGGGGTTACGGACCAAGATTGTGCGCTGAGTTCTGGAGGCCGAACTCGCGCGTAGTTGCGATGTAGCCCCCAGCGCGGTTGATCAATATCTGGCGCTGAAAGATGGACCTGGCCATACCCCAGGTATGGCTGATGCCTACCGGTGGTATGAGTTCCGAGAATGCCGCTGATCCCGTCTTCTTGCTGGTGGGGGCAGGGTGCGATACAATAAGTGAATGAGAGGCGGTAGGAGACAATCATACAAGGAGCTAATAATGACAAAACGAGGCAGTTTGTTTCCGATCACTGCGCTACTAGCGGTGCTGTTGCTCGCAGCATGCCAGACGGGGGCGCCAGGCAATCAGGTTACCATCAAATGTGACGACTGTGATACGGTGCAACTGTGGGACACCTCCCACGCGACTCGAGTCGTCGGCGAGGTGAAGCCCGGTGATACGGGAGTGACTACAGAGAAGGTCTGGAGTGCGTTGGAGGGCTGCATGTTCCACTACGTCGTCATCGGGGACCAGGAAGGCTGGGTATGCGATAAGTATTTGGATTTCGGATAGTCGTCGTCTTAGTGTAAGCGGTGCAAGCGCTACGCGGAGTTTGACACCGAAGTCAGCGACCCCATCAAAAAGGGCAAAGGGCGTTACTCTGCCGATGCGCTTTGTTTCTTTGGTGGCTGCGGGTAGCTCATCTCCTGCAGCGCCGTTCAGCGAAGGACGAAGGAGACGCTATGCGTTCCAAGCGTTTTGAGAGACTTGCGCAACGGCCCGTCAACCGCGAGACCTTCATCGAGCCGTGGCCAGAGGTCGGTCTGATCGCCTTCGGCAGCCCTCTTGACCCCTCGCCCAGCGTGGAGATCGAGAATGGGGTTGTGGTCGAGATGGACGGCATACGGCGTGAGGAGTTCGACTTGATCGACCATTTTATCGCCCGACACACTCTCAATCTCGGTGTGGCCGAGCGCGCGATGGCCACACCCTCAAGCGAAATCGCCCGCATGCTGGTTGATATCACCGTAACGCGCGCCATAATCCTCGACCTGGTAAGCGGCTGCACGCCCGCCAAACTGGTGGAGATCGTCCAGCAGATGAGCGTGCTGGAAATGATGATGGGGCTGGCCAAAATGCGCGCCCGGCGCACGCCAGCCAATCAAGCCCACGCCACCAACCGGAAGGAGCATCCAGCGCTGCTGGCCGCCGATGCGGCTGAGGCTGCGCTTCGCGGGTTCGCAGAGGTCGAGACCACCATCGGCGTGACCCGCTACGCGCCGCTCAACGCGCTGGCTGTGCTCGTGGGTTCACAGACCGGGCGCGGAGGCGTGTTGACTCAATGCGCTGTAGAAGAGGCCGTCAATCTGCGGTTGGGCTTCAAGGGTCTAACCAGCTATTCCGAAACACTGTCGGTCTACGGCACTGAGGACACCTTCATGGATGGCGATGATACACCGTGGTCCAAGGCCTTCCTCGGGGCGGCCTACGCCAGTCGAGGGGTCAAGACCCGCTACACCTCGGGCACGGGTGCCGCAGCCCTGATGGGTCATTCCGAGGGCAAGTCGATGCTCTACCTTGAAGCGCGCTGCCTGTCGGTCACGCGCGGCGCGGGAAGCCAGGGCACGCAGAACGGCTCGATTAGTTGCATCGCACTGCCCGAATCGCTGCCCGGCGGCGTGCGCGCAGTCTTGGCGGAGAACCTGATCGCCATGATGCTAGGCTTGGAGGTGGCTTCCGGCAACGATGCGCTGGCCTCCCACTCAGAGATGCGCAAGACCGCCAAGCTCATGCTTCAATTCATCCCTGGCACCGACTTCATCACTTCGGGCTATGGCGCTATCCCGCGCTACGACAACATGTTCGGGGGTGGCAACTTCGATGTAACCGAGCTTGATGACTGGTACGTGCTGCAGCGCGACCTGCAGGTCGACGGCGGTCTCACGCCCGTCAGCGAAGAGCAAGTATTGCGTGTGCGTGAGCGCGCCGCCCGAGCGATCCGGGCCGTGTTTGATGCATTAGGCTTCCCCTCCATTAGCGAGGCCGAGGTTGAGGCGGCTATTGAGGCCTATGACAGCGACGATATGCCCGACCGTGATAAGGTGGCTGACATCGGAGCTGCGCACGAGTTGCTCTACGGGCCGCTGACTGTGGTCGAGGTCATCCGGGCCTTGGAAGAGGCTGGCTTTCACGACGTGGCGGGCAACGTCTTGGAAATGCAGCGCCAACGTGTGATCGGCGATTACCTGCAGCCATCAGCCATCTTCGGCGATGACTTCCAGGTGTTGAGCGTCGTGACCGACCCTAACGATTACCAGGGTCCGGGCACCGGCTATCGCGCGGAAGGCGAGCGCTGGTCTGTTTTGCAGAGCCTGCCGCAGGCCTGGGACCCGCGCACCTACTTGAAGAGCCTGGGCGCTGTCCAGGAGAGGATCTGGCTAGAGGAGATCGGCCCTGCCGAGCGAGGCGACCAACTCGAGGTTGTCATCGCCCTCGGTCCGGCTTTTGGCGCCGAGATCGACCACACCATCGGCGGATTGGACCACCGCGACGTGCTGTCCGCCGTGATGCAGGGCATCCAAGACGAAGGTGTAGCCGCGCGGGTGGTTCGCGTCCATCACACCTCGGACTGCGCCTTTGTCGGCTACGCGGGCGCACAGCTGAGCGGTTCCGGCGTCGCAGTCGGCATACAGTCTAAGGGGACCACCGTGGTCCACCGGCGCGACCTTGCTCCCCTCGATAACCTGGAGCTACTATCGCAGGCACCCAACCTCGACCTGGACACCTACCGAGAGATTGGGCGCAACGCTGCCCGCTACGCGACAGGGCAGCCGACCGTGCCCGTGTCGGTCAACATCGATAGTACCGCGCGTCTGCGGCTGATCGTCCAGACGACGCTGTTGCACCTGTATGAGACAGAACAGGTTGAGCGGGACCGGCCACCCACCGAACTGCGCGTATCCTGAAGGGGGAATAGGATGGCACGCAAGACCGTACGTACTGCGACTGGGCGCAACCTGGATGATCTCAACATGGAGGCCGTCCGCGCCGGCGCATTGACGGCCGAGGACTTCCGCATCAGCGGCGAGACGTTGCGCCACCAGGCGAAGACGGCGGAGGCGGCTGGCTACCGGCAGCTCGCCGAGAATCTGCGGCGCGGTGCCGAGCTGACCAGCATCTCCAACGAGGAAGTGTTCGATATCTACGATGCGCTCCGGCCAGACCGCAGCGCTCATGATGAACTGATGGCGCTCGCCGACCGTCTGGAAAAGGATCTCGCTGCGCCCCTGACCGCTGCCTTTGTGCGCGAGGCTGCCGAGGTCTACCAGGAACGCGGCCTACTCAGGGATTCTGACGCTTCCACAACGCGTGCAACGGGTGCAGCGAGGGGTAACCCACGCGGTCAAGCTCCATGCTCGGACGAAGCGAGACCACAGGCATAGGGTCTCACTTCGCAGGGCCTTGAAAAGCCCGGATGGGAAAGGGGCAGACAAGATGAACGAGTCCGCGATCCATCTGCACCGCGCAGCAGATATGAAGGCGGAGGAGGGCGGCAGTGCCTTCGCGGCTCTGCTGCGCGGGAAAGGCGACGAGATTCGTAGAGATGTCTTCCTGATGCTGGCCCCGGAGCAGACTGCCTCGGGGCGTCTTCAGGTAGGGTATACCATCGTCTATCCGGGCTGTACCACACGCGGTCACGGGCATGCAGACCGGGAGGAAGTGTACTACTTCACGAAGGGCAGCGGCCAAATGATCGTGGGCGGCGAAGAGTACGACGTCGGAGCGGGAGACACCTTCTACATCAAGCCAGGGCCGTTCCACACGACTCGCAACACGACCGACTTCCCGTTCGAGTTCTTCTGGATCACAATCAAGGTCGACTGAGCGGGATCCATACGCCGGTCAGAACGCTGCTCTCTGATCAGGTCACGCCCCTTTCTGAGAGAGGGCTCGCGCACGCAGGAAGTCAACGAGGGGGTCATCTTGAGATCTCAACTGTTGATGGGGATCGATATTGGCACGCAGAGCACACGCGCTGCTCTGTTGGACCTTGAGGGTCGGGTGGTGGCTAGCTCCAGCACGCCCCAGGAGATGATGACTCCGAAGCCGGGCTGGGCGGAGCAAGATCCAGAGGTGTGGTGGTACAATGCGCTCGAAAACGTGCATAAGGCCATGGAACAAGCGGAGGCCGCACCTGACGAAGTGGTAGCGGTGGGGGTGTGTGGCCAGATGCACGCTACCGTACCGCTCGGCAAAGGCGGCGAACTGCTGAGCCACCGCGTGCAGTTGTGGTGCGACAAGCGTAGCGCCGAATTGGTGGACGAGTTCAAAGCCGGGCCTTACCTCGAGGAGGCCATGCGGTTGGCTGGCACTCCCCCGGTCGCCAACTGGCTGGGTTTCAACATCAAGTGGTTGAAGGTCCACGAGCCCGATCTCTATGAGAAGACCTGGAAGTTCGTCCTGTCCAAGGACTACATGAACTACCGCCTGACAGGCGAGATGGCCACTGATTGGTCCGAGGCGTCAGGGTCGTTCCTGATGGACGCCAGAACCGAGACCTGGTCGCCGGAACTGGCCGAGTACCTGGGGCTCGACATAGACAAGCTACCGGAGGTGCGCGCATCCTGGGATGTGGTGGGCAGGATCACGGCTGAGGCCGCCCGGCTCACCGGCTTGGCTGAGGGGACGCCCGTCGTGGCAGGCGCTGGCGACATGCTGTGCATGCTGATCTCGTCGGGTCTGACGGAACCCGGGCGTGCATCGGACATCACGGGCACAGCGTCCATCATGGCGGTGTACGTGGAGGAGCCGGTCTTGGACCCGCGCTTGATGAACCTGCATCATGCGATGCCCGGTTGGATACCGTTCGGCATCACCGACTCAGGAGGCGGCGCCCTGAAGTGGTTCAAAGACCAATTCTGCAAAGCCGAGGTGGCGGAAGCCGAGCGGCTCGGCAAGGACGTGTACGACATCTTGAACCCGAAGGCAGTCGAGGTCGAGGCGGGCAGCGAAGGATTACTTTTCTTTCCCTACCTGATGGGCGAGCGATCATTGGGCACGCCCCTAGCGCGCGGTGTGTTTTTCGGGCTTACGCCGCGCATCGGAACAGGGGCCATGGTGCGCGCAATTATGGAGGGGGTCACCCTCGAACTGCGCCGTACGCTCGAAATCATCGAGGACGCAGGCAACACGGTCCGTGAAGTCTACACCATCGGAGGCGGCGCCCGAAGCGACCTGTGGTCGCAGATCAAGGCGGACATCTACCAGAAGCCAGTCTACACCTTCGAGGCCTCGGAAGGCGGTATTCTGGGCTCGGCCATTCTTGCCGGCGTGGGGGCAGGCCTCTACGCCGACGTGCGTGCAGGGGCGGACCGGTGTCTCCGAGCAGACAAGCAGTTTCGCCCTGACCCGTCCAAGACCGCGCGCTACGATTATCTGTACGGGCTCTTCAAGGAGGTCCATGACCGTATGCAGGAGCCTTTTGACAAGCTCGCGCGCATGCCGTAGCGTCCGTCAAGTGGCCGAACGTACCAGGTGGTGACGTTGTCAGGTAAGACATTGGGGATGTGGATCGAGTACAACCGGGAGATGCCCTTGACGATGATTTCATCCAGAAGTATGTGACAGGGCTGTGAAGACGGGCGGGGGCTGCGACGATTCCTCCCGCGCTGTCAAGCCCACCAGCTGGCGTGACCCTCATCGGGCGACGCCACAAGACGTAGACCGAGATTCAAAGGAGCCGTTCTTAGCATGGCTCGCGAAGGAGAGAAAATGTCCAAAGAGAAGGATTTGCAGAGGATCGTTGATTGCGGGGTTGTGGCGATTGTGCGCTTCGACCGTTCGGAGGAACTCGTCGAGGCAGCACAGGCCATAAAGGCTGGTGGGGTAGATGTTATCGAATTCACCATGACTACCCCCAATGCGCTCGGCATCATCGAGGCCAGTGCCAAAGAGTTCGGTGAGGAGGTGCTGTTGGGCGCAGGGACGGTCTTGGATTCGGAGACGGCCAGAGCGGCCATCCTCGCTGGTGCCAGGTACATCGTCTCCCCGACGTTGGATCCCCAGGTCATTGAGCTGTGCCATCGTTACGGTGTGATCGCGGTCCCGGGGGCCTTCTCGCCGACGGAGATTCTCGCCGCCTGGGAACTGGGGGCCGACCTTGTGAAGGTATTCCCTGCTGGAGCCATGGGCCCAGGGTACATAAAGGATATCCTGTCACCATTGCCGCAGGTGAGACTGTTGCCCACCGGAGGCGTGAGCCTGAGTAACGTGGCTCAATTCATTGAGGCTGGTGCCACGGCCGTGGCTGCCGGTAGCAGCCTGGTGGACAAGACGGCCGTGGCCGAGAGGGACTTCGCCCGCCTGACCGCGATAGCGCGCGAGTTCGTGACGGCGATAAGGAAAGCCCGAGGCGCGGCATAGGGATGTGAGGCTCAGTCTGCGAAGGCGGGTTCGAGAAGACCGACTATGAACTCAGGTGTCACCCTAGCGACCCAGCATACAGGGTCGAGTGAGGCCTCTCCACACACGCTTCTCTTCGTCTCTTTCTCTTGACAGCGACCTTAAAGAATCCCAAATCCGGAGGGCTCATGGCATCGCGCACTTGACAGATGGGGTGCAACGATGGATAATGTGATTACAGGATGACAAGATGTAGGAAGGACGATGGCACTAGATAATCTCTCTGTAACAGAGGTGATCCGCCGAGATAGCCCTGTGCCCTACTACTATCAACTCGAAGGGTTCTTGAGAGAGCGGATCGAAAACAAGACCTGGAAACCGGGACAGAGGATCCCATCAGAAGCGGAACTCTGTGCCGCCTACGATATCAGTAGGACTGTTGTGCGCCAGGCGCTGAACGAGCTCGTCCAGGAAGGTGTGTTGTATCGAAGGAAGGGAAAGGGCACCTTTGTGGCTGAGCCGAAGATCCGTGAGAGTCTGGTTCAACACCTGACGGGCTTCTACGAAGACACGGTGGCGCTGGGGCTGAAACCGTCAACCAAGGTACTGCAACAGGAAGTTATTCCTGCGCCGCCCAAGATTGCAGAGGCGCTGGGCTTGAACGAGGGTGATCCTGTGATTGTGATCGATCGGCTGAGGTTTGTCGATGGCGAGCCGATCGTGCTCGTGGTCACCTACGTCCCCTATAGAATCTGCCCTGAGCTTGTTAGCGAGGACGTCTCCACACAATCCCTATATGCGATACTCGAGAACAAGTACGGACTAGAGCTGGCCTATGGCCGGCGCACCCTGGAAGCAGTGGCGGCCACCAAAGAAGAGGCCGAGCTCCTGGATATCGAGGAAGGGGATCCCATCGTCCTGCTGAAAAGCATCAGTTATCTGAAGGATGGGGGACCCATTGAGTATTTCAAAGCCAGGCACCGGGGTGGCAGAAGCCGGTTCGAGGTGGAGCTTTTCCGCCCCGGCAGGGTGGAGACGCTCTCGCACGAAGATGTGTCGGCCTTGAGAGACCTCCCCAGGAGCAATATCTTGAGCGGTTAGAACCGCTTACGGGAAGGGCCTGCTGCGTAGAAAGGTTGGCATGATGAGGTTGGAAAACGAGGTAGCCATAGTCACAGGGGCAGGATCTGGAATAGGCCGAGCCACTGCTCTGCTATTCGCAAGGGAAGGAGCAAAGGTAGTGGTGGCGGATAGTGACCCGGAAAGAGGCAAAGAGACGGGCGGTCTTATCGAAAAGGTGGGCGGGAAAACGATTTTCGTGTCGATAGATGTATCCAAGGCGCCCGACGCGGAACGCGTGGTGAAGACCACGCTTGATACATACGGCATGCTCGACATCCTTGTGAACAACGCAGGCATCTATGGGCAGGGCGATGTGGTGGATACAACGGAGGAAGAGTGGCAGCGTATCTTGGGAGTCAACCTCACAGGAGTATTCTTATGCTCCAAGTACGCCGTTGCAACCATGATCGAAACCGGCGGAGGAGCCATCGTGAACGTGGCCTCTGAAGCAGGAATCGTTGGTATTGCGAACCAAGTGGCGTACAACGTGTCCAAGAGTGGGGTGATTGCCCTGACCAAGAGTATGGCGCTTGATTTCGCATTCCGCAATATCAGAGTCAATTGCGTTTGCCCAGGCAGGACCTTAACTCCTTTGGTGGAGAAAGTGATCGCCGAGGCTGAAGATCCAGAGTGCATGCGGCGCATCCTCTCAGAGGATCGACCTTTGAAAAGAATGGGTAGACCGGAAGAGATAGCCACTGGGATTCTTTTTCTGGTTTCAGACGAGTGTACCTACACTACCGGTTCCACACTTGTGATAGATGGAGGGTACACAACGCCGTAGCTTTGCAGGAGCAGTATTCTCGTGACCTCAATGCCCTTGGTGCAAGCAGAAGGTATAGACAAGGGCTTCCCCGGCGTACATGCCCTCGACCATGTCGATTTCGATCTCTGCGAAATGTTGGTGGTCTTCGATCAGTGGCGCAGACACCGCCTCGGTGTGTAAGCGGCCAAGCCATTTATCCCTTCAAAGTAGGTAGGCCCAGCAAAAGAGCGCTGGTTCTGCTCGCCGATCTAGCGTCTGCTGCCTGGAAGGGAGGCATACGATGAAATACTCCATCAGCAATTGGATTTACGCCACAGAGCCTCTGCGGACGACTTTCGAGCGTCTCAGGAGATTCGGATACGACGGTATCGAACTAAAAGGCGAATCGGAAGAATACGACCCACGGGAGGTCAAGGGACTGTGCGAGGAGTTCGACCTCCAAGTCTTCTCCGTCCTAGGCTGGTCCATCTGGCCTTTGGAAAGGGATCTCGCCCATCCCGACCCCCAATTTCGGGAAAAGGCGCTGGACTACGCGACTCAATGTGTGGACCTCGCATCGGCTGTCGGCGCAGCTTTGGTGGTGGTGATTCCTGCATCGGCAGGGAGGACCAGCCCCTTGGGTGATGTCAGCACAGCGGAAAAGTGGACAGCCTCGGCGGAGCGGGAATGGAATCACGCTGTACAATCAGTGCGAACGGCTGCTGCCTACGCCGAAAGGCAAGGTATCCTCTTGGCTGTGGAACCCATCAATCGGTACGAAAGCTTCTTGATCAACAACGTGGACCAAGGGCTGCGTTTTGTCTCGGCGGTAGGGTCGAAGGTAGTGAAGCTCCACCTCGACGCGTTTCACATGAATACCGAGGAGGAAGACCCGGCCGAGGCCATACGCAGGGCCGGGGAACTGCTGGTCAACATGCATGTCGCCGACAGCAACCGGCAGGCGGTGGGCTATGGTCATACCGACTTCGCGGCTATCATGAAGGCGCTGATGGAGATCGACTATCAAGGGCCCCTGACGCTGGAGCCGGTGCCGCCGCACCCCGACGCGCTTCTTGCCATCCAGATGGAGCGATATCTCCCTCTGAGGGACCTCTACGCGCGGGAATCCATCGCCGCTATGCGCAGCTACGAGGAGGCAATAGGTTGAAGCATTGTTCTCTGTCGGCACCGGAAAGAGATCTGGAGCGGCGACGGCCCAGACGGTGAAGGCAATCTCGTCTTGCGTGGAGGTGGACGGTGAGCATGGTCAGAGTATGCATAGTGGGGGCAGGACGCGCGGGGATGGTGCACGCCAGCAACTTTCGCCAGAATGTCCCCCGTGCTTCACTGGGTGCTATCGTAGATGCCGATCTCGATCTGGCCAAGAGCGCCGGCCGTGAGCTGGAGGTAGATCACTGCTTCTCTAGCCTTGAGGAGGCGCTCGAGCGTGCAAGTTTCGATGCCGTCTGTATCGCCAGCCCCACCTTCACGCATCGGGATCTGGTCACGGCGGCCGCCAGAGAAGGAAAGCACATCCTCTGCGAGAAACCCATGGCCATCACCCTAGAAGAGGCAGACGAGATGATCGAAAGCGCCCATACGGCACAGGTGTTGTTGCAGATGGGCTTCATGCGACGATTCGACCCCGTTTTCAGCGCTGCCAAGGAGCGCATCGACGGCGGAGAAATCGGGAGTCCCATGATCGTCCGTTCCCTCACTCGGGGGCCGGGACTGCCACCACGGTGGGCTTGCGACATACGCACCAGCAATGGCATGTTGGCGGAGGTGAACAGTCACGATTTTGATACCATTCGCTGGCTGGCGGCCAGCGAGTACGAGAAGATCCACGCGGAGGCCAACACCCTCAAGTGCTTCGACCTGAAAAAGGAATTCCCCGATTTCTACGACAACGCCGTAGTCACCCTCCGCATGAAGAAGGGAAGCCTGGGGATCATCGATGGTAGTTGCCCTGTGGGTTATGGCTACGATGCCCGGGCGGAGGTTTTGGGGAACGAGGGTGTCATGTTCATCGGTGAGCTGGAGGATACGGCGGTCATAACCTGCACCAAGAGCACTGGCCTCGTCGCCTCCAACTTCCCCGGATGGCGAGAGCGCTTCCGTGAAGCATACATAGCCGAGGCTCGCCACTTCGTGGAATGCATTATCGAAGAAGAGGAGCCCGCCGTGACAGGAGAGGATGGGAGGCGAGTGCTGGAGGGGGTCTTGGCGGCGAACCGCTCCATCCGGACTGGAAAACCAGTGAATCTGCCCCTCGAAGGAGACTAGGGTAGGGTCATGCTGACAGCAGTCTACCATGACGTGGGAGACATACGAGTAGAGGACGTCCCTCAGCCAACCGTCGGGGACGAGGATGCCCTGCTGCGGGTAAGGGCGGCCAGCATCTGTGGGACCGATGTGAGAATCTACTCCTCTGGTCACTTCAAGATCCCTCCCCGAACATCCCGCATCCTAGGACACGAGTTCTCCGGGGAGGTCGTGAAAGTCGGCTCGATGGTGAAATCCCTCACCACAGGGATGAGAGTCGCCATCGCGCCAAACATCGGCTGTGGGGTCTGTGAGCAGTGCATCCAAGGCCGCAGCCATCTTTGTCCCACTTATGACGCCTTCGGGATCACCCTGGATGGGGCGTTCAGCGAATACATGCTCATCCCCAGAGTTGCGATTGAGCAGGGGAATGTCGTGCAGGTTCCAGAGGGGGTGTCCTTTGAAGAGGCGGCTCTCAACGAACCCTTCTCATGCTGCTATAATGGCTCGCGAGCTTGCCGAATCGAACCCGGCGATTCGGTACTGATCGTAGGAGCAGGTCCCATAGGCATCATGCATCTGTTTCTAGCCTCCTTGAGTGGCGCATCCAAAGTCATCATCAGTGAGATGATCGAAGAGCGCCTCGCTGGGGCCGCAGAGTTCGGAGCTGACCTAGTAGTGAACCCGGCAAAGGAGGACCTTGCGGCCGTGATCGAAGAAGCCACCTCCGGCCGGGGGGTTGATGTCATCATTGTGGCTGCTCCCTCGCCCGCAGCGCAGGAGCAGGCGCTGGACTTGGCAGCGCACCAAGGCCGGATCAACTTCTTCGGTGGTCTGCCGCTGGGACGCGAATCGATAGAGTTCAATTCCAATCGAGTCCACTACAAGCAGTTGGTGGTCACGGGCAGTACTGGTTCGAGCAACTATCAGTACAGAAAGAGCATGGAGATCATAGCCTCGGGAAGGGTCGATCTCTTGTCTCTTATCAGCGCTCGCTTTCCCCTATCGGAGGTGGTGGAGGCCTTCGATCTTGCTGCCTCCAAGAAGGCGATGAAGGTATTGATTACTCCTTGAGGCGGGCGGAGGATGATCGCCAGATCACAAGACATCTAGGCATGTCCAATCAGGGGCAAGAAGTGCGAAGTCCATCCATACACATGCCTGTCGGAGGTGGTTCTGTGGGAGACTTGATGTGGCCTTTCGCCCTAGCAGTGGACTTGCAGCTGGGAGGGTTGGAACCCTGCAACAACATCATAGAGCGGCATCTAAGCGATATGCGCGGCATGTACATAGACGAGGCGGCCACGGAGCAGGCCAGTGCGCAGGGCGATCCTCTCTTGTACGAGGTCAATCAGTACGACGTGCCGTTCGAGACCGGCCAACTCTTGGTGGTCACAACCGTCATCCAGCCTGGCAGGGTGGGCGACGAATACTACATGACCAAAGGTCACTTCCATGAGCAGATAGACCGGGCGGAGGTCTATGTAGGGTTACAAGGACAGGGCTACTTGTTACTCGAGACCACCGGTGGGGAATTCGAAGCCCTTCCTGTGAAGCCGGGCACGCTGACCTACATCCCTCCCTGCTGGGCGCACCGCATGGTGAACGTTGGTCGAGAGGAGTTCATCTTCTTCGGCGTCTATCCTGCCGATGCAGGCCACAACTACGGGGACATTGAGAAGCGCGGCTTCGTGAAGGTGTTGGTGGAGCGAGACGGACGGCCCACACTGCTACTGAACCCCAGGCACGAAATGAGGTGATGAGATGGCAAAGACTTACCTCATAGGTGTAGACCTTGGGACCATGGGCACCAAGGCTGCCATCTTCGACACGGAAGGCAACCTGGTGAGCCTTGCTTTTGAGGAGTCCAAACTCTTCTACCCCAAGCCGGGGTGGGTGGAGCAGGACCCGGACGATATCTACTTCTCCTCGCTTCGCACCATCAAGGACTGTTTGGAGAGGAGCGGCGTGGAACCCGGGCAAGTGGCGGCCTTGGCCTTCGATGGGCAGATGGCTGGCATAGGTACTATCGATACGCAGTGGCAGACACCCACAGTCTATGATTCCTGGCTTGATACGAGGTGTGCCCCCTATATAGATCGGATGAGTGAGCACCAAGATCTCATCATCGAGAACTCCGGGGGCCCGCCCACTTACTGCCATGGCCCGAAGATCATGTGGTGGAGGGACGAAGAGCCAGAAGTGTTCTCCAGGATTCACAAGTTCGTGGTGCCTGGTGGGTACACAGCGGGGAGGATGGCTGGGCTCGGAGGGGATGATGCCTTCATCGACTATACCTATCTGCATTTTTCCTGCCTCAGCGATGTGAG
>Ga0307379_10009026_pt1 | contig 13374 bp, 9 predicted proteins | sample UN2MG_FD_202237 | JGI IMG/M metagenome (GOLD analysis project Ga0307379, IMG submission 202237) | Soil microbial communities from Risofladan, Vaasa, Finland - UN-2 | ecosystem: Environmental > Terrestrial > Soil > Coastal area > Acid sulfate soil | place: Finland: Risofladan, Vaasa | collected...
CAGAATAGATTTTTTTGAAAAGATCAATGAAAACAGGAATTTCTCCAATATATTTTTCATCATTATCTTTTATTTTGAGAGTAATAATCCCACTCTCTTTTTGCTGAAATTTAGTTCCTACTTTAGCTTTAAGATCAATCAAAATTTTTGGTTGGCTATTTTGTAAACAAACATACATTGCTTCAAGCTGAGATTTTTGATCAGCAAGTAAATCAGGATCCTTAAGAGCATTGGAAAACCATAATAGGATTTTATTAGTAAAAGTTTTATCGACATCAACCAATCGTGCGGTAGGAGTATAGTCAGTCCCTCTAGGAGAACCTTGCCTGTAAAGATACTTGCCAATTTTCTCCTTAGTGTATTCCTCTAAGTTTACACCAACATAAATAAAAGAATCGTTAACTTTTTCCAACAATATAGCCAAAATGTGTTTATAATTAGTTGTGCTTGCAGGATCTTCAACAATAATATCTAAAAGTTGAGTAATATCCTTGTTAGATTTTTTTAGTGAATATTCTCCTAATCCTTTTAACGATTCTATCAATAAATTAATCCCCAATTCTCTAAAATATTGTTAAATAGAAAATCATATTAAAAGGTATTGATTCCCTTTTTCTATTCTCATTTGACTTTTTTAGAGCTTCTATTTATAGATTAACTAACCATAAAGGATGAAAATAATCATTATCTATCTCATATGTTAATCATTAATTGTTTTAGTTTCAATCCACTTAATTGGGTTAGAAATTTTGAAACGTTATTTTTTTTAGTGATGTTCATTTAATTACTTGTTTCAATCCTTATTTTAATGGATGTAGGTCTATAACTAGTGGACGATGATTATTCTGTAGAATCAAAAACTAGTTTCAATCCCTATTTTAATGGATGTAAGTCTATAACTTGTTTTGTTGATACAAAAGAAGAAACAGTCTTTTGGTTTCAATCCTTATTTTAATGGATGTAAGTCTATAACCCCCCCCCATAAAAGGGGTTTTTTAGGCAAAAGAAGCACGTTAAATGCTTTATTTAGAATACTATTTTTCTTCCTATAAATTTATTGAATCCTTTATAAAAGGAAGAAAATCTTTATGTTAATATATCATTTGGAGTAAAAAGATATGAACAAGGGTTAAAATAATTTATACACCAAGAATAAGGGAGATAAAATAGAGAACAAATGAAAGCAAGAAGTAAAGCATAAGAAACTAGAGTAGGTTTAATAATTAATAGAAGAAAAAATAGTTGTTATTCTAAAGTAAAAGAGATTTATGGTTCATTTAATCACTTTTAATTTACTATATTTGAGAAAATCTAAGTAAGCATCATAACCATACAACTCAATAATATGTCCAATGACCATTTGTGCACCAATGTTTTCACTATAAAAACAACTCAATTTTTTGAGTAAAATAGTACATTCTTTAACACTTGAAAAAAAACTAAGAATATAAGAAGCTGTGCTAATTAAAGTCTCTGGCTGGTTTTTAAACAATAAAAAATCTATAAGAAAATCCATAATTACATTAGAATCTCTGTAATAAATCAAAGTATACAGAACAGATTCCTTAATGTCAATTAAAGTATAAGTTGGATAATCGGAATCATCAAGGATATCAGGAAAAAATGAATTACTATCTTCAATATAAGAGCTATCTGCTTCTTTAAGAAAATTATCTTCAAATGCAAGAATTCCAAGCAAATAAGGTAAAAGAAATGATCTTTCTCCCTTATGTGCTAGATGACAAAGATTTTGGGCAGCTTTATAACGCATAAAAAAGGGATTCTGAGAATCAATAATTATACGATAGAAAATATCAATACAAGATTTTTGATGATCCTTTAGAGTATACAATACGTCAGCAACCTTGAATTGAACATAAGTATTGTCATTAATGAATGTTGAAAACAAAATAATAAATTGACCATAATAGCATTTTCTTTTAGTGTAAACAGATATAAGATATATTAAACAGTAATATCGAATGGGCTTAGTTTCTTCGAATAGCAGAAGATAGAGTTGATTCGCAACAGAATTAAAGAAATCATTGTCAAGAAGAAGAAGGGATTCACACAGGTTTTGGGGCTTGACATCTATAAAGTCAAATCCTCTTAAGTTCGCTATTTGCTCCAAAATTGCTTTGCATTCATTATAGAAGATAGAGGAACAATCATCAAGCATAAGTAATTCTCTAATGAACTTGGAAATTTTATAATAAAAAGAGCTAATTATTTCAAATATAGCTATTTGCTGGAATTTGTTTTTTAAACATAATTACAAGTATTTCTATATAATCATCAAAAGCTATAAATTACACTTTACAAAAAGTTTTGGCAAATTGATATAGAACTGAATTAGACAATTTGTTATCTAATATATTTGTTAAAGCAAAATATTTTTCTAGTTTTTTGTGGAAAGTCTCTTTTTCGTCTCTTTGGCAATTTATCAGCAAATAACCTCTTCTTAATTCCAAATTTTTCAATAAATCCAATAACTTTTCACTTGGTTGAATATCAAGCCGTGCAACAGTTTTCCGAGATCGAAAGAAAAAAAGGTTATTTTCTTGGAGGAATGACATTACTGCTTTTGGTTGTTGTTTAGGAAATAGTGGAAGTAATTTCTCCAATAATCGAATTGGTATATCTGTAACATTTTCATATGAAGTGAAAACTTTCTCCGGTATAGTAAGAAATTCAGCAATTTCTTTCTGCGTCCAAGAAAGATAATTACGCAATGTTTTCAATAATTCCTGACATTGAAGAATCCCTAAAGTTGGAAGGAGCGAGAAGTTGAAGAACCGCTGACCATTTTCTTCGATGATCTTCTCCTCATCAAATGCTTGAAAATGAAGGCTCTTTTGTGCTTGCAACATCTTCGTTAAGGTATCAGATCGATTTTGCCTTGGTGTATAGGTTTTGCTTTTTACATAGGCTTGGAAATCGCGGATTTTCTCAGCATGCCTAGGAAAGAGGAGGTGTTGTAGTTTTTCTTTTGAATTCACATTTGTATTAAGAACATACCCACCCTTAGGATTTTTATCTAATTCTCTCACTTTGTATTGAATTTGATGGTGAGCAAGAAATGAGCCAAAAACTTGTATGAAAGACTCAGATGTACTACAAAAACTAATTTGTCCTTTATAACTACCATCTGCATCTAATGCTCCACTCCAAAAGTGTCTGCGAAGGAGCTCATCATAATTAAATATCAGTGGTTCGGTGAGGGATTCATATTTTTTTCCGGTGATAGGTTGATCTATTAAAAAATTTACTAACCGAACGAGCCATTTATTATTCAAATGAAGTAACCAAATCTTTTTCTCACCCGATATCATACCTTCAAACCCAAAAAGTTTCTTTGCTATTGATCTTAGAAGTATCATCTGTTTTTGAGAAAAATCAACTAATTCGACATTATGATAATTCAAATGACCATCACCGATAACAACTCCCATAAAATAAGCCAAGTCGCATGATAAAAGTGTAGGCATATGAAAAGCTTCTCCCCGAGCAGATTGAAAGGAAATAAATTCTGTAGAAATGAAATAGTCTTCCCAGGTATCAGCTAATCGAAATAGAGGGAATGGTATTCTATGCTGCTGATCACAATAGAGTATGATTTTTTTTTGCCATTTGAGTATAGAATAATCGATTATAGTATCATTAAAATAACTTGCACAGCGTTCAGCAATTTTGAGTGAATGTTTCCTAAGCTGATCCTTCCAATACGGGAGTAACACTATATAAGGCATTGTTTGTAATAAACGTTCTTTTGAGGTGAAATCCTCTCTTCTAATCATAATCGGATAAAGAGATAATCTTGGATAGGTTGGTTGGAAAACTTGGTTAACCCACCCTTTAACAATGAGACTATTTGCTGTTTCCCAGTTGTATTTATGTTGCGATGTAGTATCAAAAAGAACTGGGTCAGTTTTCCAATTCAAGGTCAAGCTTAGAAACACCTGTCTGTAAGACCATTCTTTCTCATCCTTTTAAACTACTATTTTTTTAAAAAAGGAAGAGATATTACTTTCCTTTTTCTCCAACAAAACGTTTTCCTTCTAGATAAATAATCACTGTATCACCTTTTTCTATCTCAAGCTCCTCAGCGATTTCTAAAGGAATATTGACCATTAAGCTTCCGCTATTATTTATTACTTTCCGTTTGAATTTTATAGGCATTACAATCACATTCAAGTTACTTTATAGTTACCATAATATTTATAAGTTTTGTTTACTATAAAGTATCTATAAAGTTATAGTAAAGTTATTGTAAAGTTAGATGGTTGATTACTATGAGTGATGCCCAAGAAAAGTCAATAACGAACAGCTCTAATAAACACCCTTTCACAAAGAGTAAGAGAAAGCTACTTTTTACCTCCGCTAAGGAATCAAGGAAAACAAAATTAGAAATTTATAATACCGGTTTAATAATATTAACAAGTCCAAGTTCAAAGACTGGCATTCATATTCCATCTAGATTAAAAGAATGGTTTAATTTTCCATCCAATAAGGAAATTCCTCGAATAATCGTTAAATGTAATTATAGTATATCTATAAATACTCAAGAAAGAAAACTCTTTGTTGGGATTCTCTCAGAGATATATCACAATGGTTATGAAGTCTATATACGACCTATGGGAGATGATGAAAAGGCTCAAGAGATTAGTCTGTTATTTAAGGAAGGAAATCTAGTTAGTTGCAAACTTCCTGCTTTTATTAAAGAGCAAAAACAGCTACAAGAAAAACCATTATTTACCCAAGCAAAAGAAATGGTTGAGTCTATTGACCTATTAATAATATCTTCTTCTACACCTATCCTTACTTTTAATTATAAATCTAAGCAAGTAATTATTTATCAAAGCGAAAAAAAACAACTCAGTATCAAGGTAACAGGGCGGTTAGATTATTATGGCGATTTTAGGATAACATCACATCTAGCACGTTTTATAAAAGATTGGTTTAAACGGGAAGATTATTTCCTAGCAAGTCTTAATGGAGCTAAACCTATTATAGTACCTTCAAAAATTCAACGAAAAAACGAAGGAGAAAACCGACTTATTAAATGTTTAAATTTCCCTTATTGGGGCAAGGTTAGAAATGCAGAAGTTATTTTTTCCAATCCTACCCTAAAACTAACCACCAAAGCATTAGAAAATATAACAATCCGAAACAAATTACTTTCAACGGGCATTCCTCTTAAGGGATTATTATATGATATTTGGAAAACAGACCATCATGTTAATCAAAACTTTTCAACTATTGCCAAAAAGATTCTTCATGAATTTTCTCAAACAAATAAAAATAGCTCTTTTATAACAGAAGTCGACCTGGAGCTTGATCCCACTCAAGCAATTATTCCTTTAGCAGCAAAATATTGTTTTGACGGATTGGTCATAGATCATCACCACAGCAAACCATTTGTATATTTGAATGAAATTATTAGTACTATTGGTAATAAATCTAAATACGTTATAGATAATGAAATATTTCATCTCAAGCATTATATAGCTCTTCTTGGGGTAAATAGTGCTGCTTTGCTTTTTTTCAATAGTGAAATCAGCTCTTACTTTAATCATACTATTATTACAGATTATTATAGTTTAAATACCGGCATTATACTTATGGGTAGAGAAAAAATAACTCAATGTCTAACGGAGCCACAATATTTTTCGGAACTTCTTCACTTATTTCAAACAAAAAGGAGACAGCTTCTAGCTTCTGATGAGTTTTTAGTACACCCCTTAACTACTCAAATAATTTCTAAAAAACAACTGTATTCTGAAGCATTATCTGTTTTATTACAACTTTTTCCTACTAAAAGAATTGATAGGAACATTCTTTCACAATACTGTACGCTCATGGGAATCACTATTTCTGACTTTACTGCGCTTTATGAAGAAGGGCAACAAGGTAAAAACCAGATGGTTGTTAGGGAATGGATATATTCAACCTTTCCATCAGCTACTATTTCTGAACTCTTTTCCCCACCACAGCTTGAACACCAGATTCTCTCTTTATTATATGTTCATTATAAACTCATTACTAAAGAATCCGTTGCTCTTCTTTCAATTAAGAAAGACCTTTTTCCATTACTCCCCTATCAGGATTTCCTTCAAGCTCTTTTACCACCTATACTAAAGATATATGGGATATTAAAACAGCACACCAAAGGCACTTCCTATGAATTACTCATTTTTTCTCACTTACTAGCAGAAGGTTACTTTGTTCTAAGGAATGTTATCTTTACTTTTTCAGGAAAAATCTTTGAGATAGATTTATTAGCTCTTCGCGATAATGAACTCCTCCTTGTGAGCTGCAAGAATCACTCTACTATTACCAATTCTCCCTTGGCTGAAAGATTTCTTAGACAAGCTGCTTGTCGCTTAGAATTTCTTTGTCAACTTGTAAATGCTTCTAGTGCACGGCTCTACTTTAAGGCCAATCCATTATATGCGTCAACTTTAGCGACAATCTATCACAAGACTTATTGGGAAAAACAAGTACAACTTTTTATTACTGACTAATTTGAGGGAACACTTAGCAAATGATTTTCGAACCCACTCTTGGAGACCCTATCCATATTCTCCCCGACCATCTTCTCCTATTTATTACTCGTCTTCAGCATAAGCAACCTATCGATCTCCCCCAATTTATCGTCCTGCTTCAAGCCGAACCTGATTATACTCTTCGCCACTTTGTTCTGACTTATATCCATGAGAATGGTTTGCTCTCTGCTTCTTTAGCTGTTCAATTCTATTTTGCTTTTCTATCTGATCCAATAGCTCTTATTCGATGGCATGTGATATTATTCTTAGGTCTTCTCGGAACCCCTGAACTTTTACCTCATCTTCATCATTTTTTAACAGATCCTCATGAGCTTGTTCGTGCTGCTACAATTTGGTCGATGATGAAATTAGATTCCAAATCTCTTCCGACAAGTTCCCTTATCGCTGAATTGACTCTTGCTATGGAAGATGATCGCTCTCGAATTCTTCTTGGAGCTGCTCTCTATCTTCATGATGCTTCTCCCACCTCCCAAGGTATGCAATTTTTAGCTCATTATTTCACAACCAATTATTATGATATTTCTCTCAATAATTTCTCTTCTTCTGTCTTATTAGGACCTTATGGGTCTTCAGCGGAGTTTTTTGCTGCTCTATTATGGTCTATAGGTTTAGATTTAGTAAAGATTAATTCTGTATCTGACTTAAGGTTAACTTGGTTATTACAGAAAAATTAAGTTAGCAAAATCTCTCGAATATTATCATTTCTGTTTTTTACCCGTGTTTTTAATGTGATTTTCTGATAAAAAAGGATAAAAAATAAAATTTGGGATATTCTATAGGGATATAAAATAATCTTCCTTTTCAAAAAAGAAAGCAGGAGAATTCTTCTTTTTTTATCTTTTTTCCCTTCCTTTTTGTTTTTTGGCGAAATTCTTGATCGTTTAGATTTAGCTTTTCAGTTTTTTGACGATTTTATAGTTTTAAAAATAAAATCCGATAGAAATAAGTGAGATAATAATGTTTTATGGGCAAATTTTACTTAGAAAAGAACACAATACTACTGAAAGATATTGTCTTCCAGTGAAAATCTCTTCTACTCTTGCTTCTTTTTGCAGGGTTTTATTTGAGAGAACTCTAAATACAGGTCGTTATATTTATCCTTCTTTAAATGCTTTTAAAATGGAAGTTCGAGATATTTTTCCTTCCAGAACCGTTGATCGCTTTGTAAAATCGCTAGTTCAGATGAATATTCTCACCAAGCTCTCACGAACAAAATGTCAATCCTATCAATTCAACTTGAATGAGCCTTTACTTCGTTTAATTCTAAAAATCTTTTTTCCCGAACAAGACTTTAAGGACTCTTCCATACTCAATCAAGATACTACAGCCCCATGTGAGAACATTAAAAATGAATCACTTTATGTTAAAGAACTTCTTTTGGAATTGAAAAAATATCTCCAATTTAAAAAGGACTACCTACCTGGTTTAGTGGATAATATTTACGAGAAAATTACTACTTTTAGTTATTCTTCAACAATTTCAAAGAATGATCTAAAAGAGCTCATTCAGACATCCTTATTTGATTTTAATCATAGTGTGAAAATCATAAAGTCTCTTTCATTTATCAACAATTCTTTTTTGGGGGAATATTGAATTGGAACCCCTAGCTTCTTTACCTGATGCCCTTATCACCATTCTACGTGATTTTCCTTTCCCTTCAGGATTTGATGAAGATGATGTTCAAAAAGCAGTTGATTGCAGTGAAGACCTACTCATTCTTTCACCCAATATTCATGAACAATACAAAACAGCTGTATCATTAGCTCTCCTAAATTCTCGATTATCAAATGCTTCTGCTATTATCGTTGTTAACACATCATCTGAAGCACGAAACATCTATCAAATATTAACTTCTACACAGAAGCAGGATCTAGAGGGTTCAATAAATAATACCACTCGAAGCACTATTTACCGTATAGCATCCACTTTCATGCATTTTAAAGGAAATTGTTATCCATCTAGCTTCAGATGTATTATAATAACAAGTTATAATTTTCTCCTTCGGCAATTATTTTATCGTCGAAACAACCAAGCAGATTTGAAGTACAAGATTACCTTACCTCTAGCTGGAGCATATATTTTCTTAGATCCATTAAATGAGAATAAGATGTTAACTAATATAAACAAGGGATTTTCCATCAATACCATTGATAGTATTTTGTTTCTTAAAAAAAGATCTTCAACCGCTAATAAACGAATGCATTATATATCTCCTGGATTTGTTCCAAAGGAACAATTACAAAAGATATTTCAAACGAATACTATTATTGAAACTACAGATATTAATGAATTAGTTTTTGACTTTTCTTTTGAGAGTGAACAAACTCTAAAACACTTAAAGTCTATGCTTCCCTATTTGCTATTAGTAAGACTCTATTCCGGTTATCCAACAAAAAAAGAACTTTTTCATAGGATACAAAATAGCATTTTGTTTAGATTGTTGGAGAGTGAATGTTCAAATCAATTTGAGAAAAACACTCTCGAGTTTGTGGTTAAAAGAGAATTAGCACTAACTTTTCGATCTTTTGTACCACAAGATAATCATAATTATACACTCTATGACTCTCCTACATTGATTACCAGAGCTAGCCAAAATACAGGGAGATTTTCACTTACTTCCTTTGGTAAGAACTTTATACTAGCCTCAACCTATTTTAAAGAAATCCAAAATAATCCTTTAGCGATTCTCTCAATTATTAAAGAAAAAATCCATAACAATTATTTGGATTGGGATGGAATTTCAGAAACCTTCCATAATTTTACGAATGGACAAATAGCTTACGAAGACCTTCAAATCCTAATAAACAATTTGAAGACAAATACAATCCCTGAAATGGACAGCACTTTTAGTGCTTTATTAGGAAGAAATAGTTATTCGATTTTTAGTATTTGTAAAATGTTATCATGCTTCCAAGATTATTTGACTAAGGAAACCAAAGATAATCTTAAGGCAATTAGAAAAACTCTTTTGGGAGGTATACCAATTCTAGAGGAATTCTCTCATGGTAAGAGAGATAAATTAGCAATCGAACAAGCTATCAAAGAGGAATTAGCTTATACTAAATTACCAGTAACCATAACTCAACTTGCTTTCAGTTTGTCACTTCAAAAAAGTGAAGTAAAAGAAGCACTAATAAATATTAAGCAAGAAGGTCATTTACCCTTAAAGACTATCATTGTGAAGTTACCTAATGGTAGTAAAAGCACTTATTTTGCAACACAAGAAATACCATTTTATTTCTTTAAAAAATGTGGGGACTGTTATTTCTATGAAAAAAATCATTGCACTTTTTGGTTGAAAGTTTGTACAATCGCTAAACGTAAAGTTCCTAAGAAATATTTTCCTTATATTAATACACGAAATTTACGAAAGGAAACTGTAGCATGTGAAATCTATTTAGAAGCATCTACAATAGACTATAAATTATCTCTTGAAGAATTCTATCATTCAGTACCAAAGAGCTTTATTGGATTTACAGCAAAGGGGGTGGAAGAATTTGCTCATTTCTGCCCTGTTTGTTCTGAGAAGGGTGAAAAGGTTCACCTACGAGCATTAGGAAATGCATCTTTCCCTCAACAAGGATCTATTATTACTCGTTGTCCAAGATGTGCTTCATCATTCAAGTTAGAACAAAAACATGATTTCATATCAGAAGGATCATAGGTTATGACAGATAAGATACTTCCCAATCAATATATCCGATGTATAAAGGATAGAGGGGATATTTTCTATGATAGATTTTATCAGTTAACAGGATTGGATCCCAAAGATATCAGTGAAGGGGAAAGCACAAGTGGATTGCCAATATATCCTGGGTATGAAATAAAAGTACAAGGAGACAAGCTAATTGTTGGAGAACTTCAATATAAAATAAAGGATTTAAGATTCATCTATGATTATGTTGGTATTGATGAAAAGATCAAAGAGCTATTAATAAGTAATGGGTGTTATTATGAACTGAAAACTTCCTTTGCTGGTTGGTTCGCAGCGGAGAGAATGTCCCCTAGAAGAGCAGTTTATGTTGATGCTATACGGTTGTGTAACGGTTTTAATAATTTGTACTTTCGATCAGTTATTAAAAATGATTTGAGCCTTATTTTTACCTTGGAGGGAATGAATCCTAACAAGCGAATAATTCAACCATTTATTGATAAAATAGGAGATGCTTATCTCTATGGTTACCATTGTAATGAGACTATATTATGTAATTCCGCGGAAGGTCTAGCAGCAAAAGTGGTTTGGAATTTTACTAATAAATTAATAGAAGATAGTAATTTGAAAATAAGCAATCGGGTAATCGACAGGCTTTTTCCTTTAAAACGAATGCTTGGAAATTATCGCACAGTTGCTAGGACTAAGGGGGATGCATTATTTAATATCATCTATCAATTCTGTGAGGAGGAAATGTGGTCTATACTTGAGGAAAAAGGACTTCAATACTTGGGAGTTGGTGGATTTTCTCATTTCAGTTATTATTCTAACCTTTCATGGATGGGATTAGTTACAGACCTATGCGATTCTTCCAAGAAAGCAGGGCATATAAGGTTAGTGGAAGCAATCCAGGCAGAGGAAATAACTAAGGAACATATACAAAATATTACTGCATTCAAGGGTGAAACATTGTTTTTTGTTTCGCCAATTGGTCAAAAAATTTTATACAAAATAAAGGACGACCTATTCAGAAGTCCTTGTGTTCATGAAAATAAAACCTTTTCCACTTATCGAGATGCTTGTATCGCTAATGTCATTAAATTTAATCAATTGCTTACAAGTATAGGTGAAAGATTTGAGGAAGAAGAATTTCTATTCAATGATATGAGTTCAACTTACTTTCCTGCCATTAAGATGTGGCGGTTATTTCTAGAATGGGAGTATTTATCGCATATAATAACAGCAGAAGTAAGAAAGAAAGCTTTTCAGATCTGTCAAGAAGAAATCATTGCTAGTGGTTTTCAACCAATAGTTTGGATTAAATCAAGATTTATTGAGAAATTAGTTGAGAAAGAATTAGCTGTATTTGATCGTTATACTTTCTTATTTAGAAACCGAGAAGATGAATATTATTCTAGAAAAGGATACAAAAAAGGACTATTATCACCTGCTGTAAAAGAATATAGTCAAGAGTTATTGGAGCTGCCTATAAAATGGATAGATTTAGAATAATCTGCTATTTGATAAGTGAATATACCAAATATGGGGTAATTTATTCTAAAAGTGCTAAGGATATAGCTAGCATTCTAGCATTACCATTAAGCGAAACCTATTTGACACTGCAAGCATTGCAAAAAGAAGGATTGATTTGGCGAGTAGGTAAGAGGAATCTCTATAGATATGGTCTAAAGGAAAAAAAGCTAGCCACCATATATCAATTATATAATTGTTATATTAAGAAAAAAGCTCTACCTATAGAAGAACGAATTAATTACAACCAATTGGATCAATTAATACACTATAAGCAATTACTTTTGAAACAAAAAGAATTAGAAGAAGCACATCAAAAGGATATCAGTATGCTTCTTCGAAGTATTGAATTCCTACCAGAAGAAGAATGCATAGAATGGATTCACAAAAAGGTCGAATCAATTATAAAAAATTATATCGAAATGATTGAAGAGCATGAAGTTAATTTTTCACGTTATCTCGAATATGAACTAGATGAGATATGGGAATATATCATTGGAGCAAAAATAACAGGGGGTAAAATCTAATGGAGAATATCATGGTTACCTCAATCTTTGACTTGCCACCAACAGAATGTGATAGAATGGACTTCGTTCTTAATGATGTTAAAGTAGGATTAAAGCAATCAGGCGAAAGTCTCTATACGATTTTTCCTTTTAAATTATATGCCTTTCAGTATGAAGCTATCCATTCACTCTTGCAGGGAAAAGATTGCTTCTTAACGGTAGGAACAGATTCAGGAAAATCCGAAGCGTTCCTTTTTCCAATCTTTGAAAGGATACTTAATGGGAGTCTAGTTACTGCAATAATTATCTATCCAACCAAGCAATTAGCTGAGGATCAAGAAAAAAGGATTCAAAAGTATTGTAATGCAATAATGAAAGGAACAGGAAAGAAGATAACCTATAGCAGGTATAATGGTGACCTCTCTCAAGAAGAGCTAAAAAATATAGAGAAGAATAAACCAAATATAATCATAGCTACTATTGATAAGCTATTTTACAGATTTTTTAAAGAAGAAAATGAATCCTTTATTGATTGGTTATTACAAGCGGGGATTCTAGTTATAGATGAGGTTCATTCTGGTTGTGGTGGATATTTAGCACACGTAAAAGAGATTATTTCTATCTTTAAAAAAATGAATCCATCTGTGAGTGTTGTTTTAGCTTCAGCAACGGTAAAAGAGCAAGAAATATTTCGTGATAAGGTTCTCCCATCAGCACAGATCTATCGTGGGAAGAGCAGAAGAGGAACAATAAGGGTAATGATATTACAACCAGAAGCAGTAGAGAGTTTTATTCTGGAGAAACTCAATCCTTACTTGAAGAAAATTCACGGGGTAGCACTGGTTTTTATTGATAGTATTCAAAAAGTGGGAGAAGTAGTAGCAAAATGTAATGAAAAACTAATGAGTAAAACTTCTATAGAACGGGATTATCTATTAGCTAATTCACCGTTCGTTTGTATTAATAGTCAATTAACCTCAGAAGAGAAAAGCACTATTTTGGAAAAGATTCATAATGGAGTCATCAGATTCGTTTTCACAACTTCAGTATTGGAGTTGGGGATGGACATACAAAATATCGTCCATATTATCAATATAGGATGGCCTATAACAGGAAAAAA
>Ga0307379_10009028_pt1 | contig 13372 bp, 14 predicted proteins | sample UN2MG_FD_202237 | JGI IMG/M metagenome (GOLD analysis project Ga0307379, IMG submission 202237) | Soil microbial communities from Risofladan, Vaasa, Finland - UN-2 | ecosystem: Environmental > Terrestrial > Soil > Coastal area > Acid sulfate soil | place: Finland: Risofladan, Vaasa | collected...
TCTCAGATGGGCATTCACTGCAAACGAATTGTCATACGAGGTCAAAAGACTCGCTGGGGCAGCTGCTCTCATAAGAAAAATCTTAGCTTTAACTGGAAATTAATAATGGCGCCAGAGCCTGTGATCGACTATGTTGTTATCCATGAACTTGCCCATTTGAAAGAGATGAGTCATTCAAAGAGATTCTGGGAACTGGTAGCTCAACACTGTCACAGATGGCGAGAGTATAAGAAGTGGCTCAGGCAACACGAGGCAAACCTTACTGCGAAATTCTGTCCTTAGAAATAGCCTTGATTGCACATTCTGGACAAAAGTTACTTTAAAGGTGGCTGGGAACCCAAACCGGGTAAGGTACTAAAGAGGCTGACTAACAACACCCTCTAGCACCTCACTTTTTATGCTGACAATATTGCAGATGCTGCAACATTAGTCTTCATCATCTTCTACCCCTATCTTGACAGCCAAAAAAGAGTCGTCATCTTGAACTACATACTTGACCTCGACAATAGAAGTGCCCACCACTGGTGTACCCTCGATATCAGTGTCTTCATTGATGCTAAACAGTTGGCCATCAACCTCTATGCTGACACCTTCGTCATACGCTGTGACGAGTCCCTCTACCTTTAGTTCCTCCTCTTCCGTATCGACGTCTCCGTCATCAACGTCCTTGTTATCAACGTCCTCGTCATCAACATCATTGTTATTACCTTCAATCTCTTGCACGTCACCGTTTCTATCTACCTGGAGAATCACTGTGTCGCCGGGCTCTATACTGAGATCACCCAAAGCCTGCCTTATAGTTTCCGCTTTGACATCAGAGAAGCTGAAGGTCTGGGTGCTTCCGTCTGTCAATTGAACAGTGATAGTGCCGGATACCGAGTCCATATTTTGGAATATGCCCTCAAGAGCTGTTAGCTCATCAGGGGTACAGCCACTTACACCCACCGTTACTAACATGGCTACTAACAAGATACCAACTAAAAAGGATTTTCGTTTGTGCATTTTATGCCTCCTTTTTTGTTCTCTTCGGATTGATACCAGCTTGTTCTAGCCCTCACTGCACTTCAGAATTCACCATCGAACTCACCATCTTGCTCTACTTGGTTTTCAACATTGTCCAAATCTGACTCTTCTAGCGCAGCTTCATCGGCATCAGCATCAAGTTCGTTTTGGTCGCCTACTTGCTCTTCAACCGAATCCATATCCGGACCTTGCTCAGCTGCTTCTGTCGCGTCATCAACGTCGATGCTTTGAACAACAGCCTGTGTCGGAGTGGCGTTTGATTGTGACTGGCCAAAAGCGGGCACTATAGACAGGCTTCCCAATAAGAACATAGCTGTAAGAACCGCAGTTATACCGGTACCAATGAGTATTTTCTTCAACATTGCTTTTCACCTCCTTCCTTTCGTATTAGCGAGAAATATTTTCTCACTGTTAGTATCAGGATACCAAAATAAACATGGGAATAACGTGGGAATGGCATGGTATTCAGCTGTTAACTGTGGGAAGCGTGACAGTAAATGTTGAGCCTTGCCCTAAGGCAGAGTGAACATTTATGCTTCCATGATGTAGCTCGACAATTGATTTACAAATAGCAAGACCCAGTCCGTATCCCTTGGTCTCGGAGCGAGAGGAATCTACCCGATAAAAACGGTTGAAAATTCTCTCTTGGTCTTCTGCTGATATGCCAATTCCAGTGTCTTTTACTCTAACTTCTGTGTATTGTTTATTAGCCAACAATGAAATCCAAACACTCCCTTCCGGCGGCGTATAGAGGATAGCATTATGAATGAGGTTAAAGAAAAGGCGTCTGAGCATAGATGGCTGACCCCAAGCAAATGTGGGTTCCGCCTCCGCCTTAAAGTGTAAAGTAATTTTCTTGTTGATGCTTTCAGTCTGGAGGCTAGCGATAACGCTACCAATCAGGTCAGTCATATCCACCTTCTCAAACTCGATTGTCTGTCTTCCCTGGTCCGCTCTTGCCAGGAACAAGAGGTTCTCGGCAAGTTTTATCAGACGATCCGTTTCCTGCTTGCTGCTGGTGAAAACCTGTTGATAATCTGCGGGTGTACGTTCCTTCCCCAGTGCAACTTCCAGTTCACCACTCATTATTGAGAGAGGAGTTCTGAGTTCGTGGGCTACATCGGAAACAAACTGCTTTTGTTGGTCGTGGATGCGTTGTACAGGCGCAAGTGTACGCCGGGTCATCAGCCAGGCGATACCTGGAACAATGATTACCATCGCGCCATTCAGAATAAGTAGAGTTATTGCCAACTGGTGCAGTGCTAACTCTCCTGCGATATTCGCAATATCTACATGTTGTTCGTCAAGTCCAGAATCACTTTCGCCCTGCTGCTCTATCTCGCTGATGTAACTTTCTCCGAAGGAATTCTCCATCCAGATATAAAGTCCGCCACTGAATATCCAAAACGAAACGAGAAACAGGGCGGAATAAAAAAGAGTCAGTTTAATATTTGCTTTTCTAAACATAATTTTTACTTTAAGATATAACCTGAACCTCGCATCGTATGGATAAGTTCCCTATCCTCTGGATGCATTTTGAGTTTCTTTCGTAAATACTTTACGTACGTTTCCAGGATATTGGAGAGACCATCATAATTGTAATCCCAGACATGCTCTAATAGCTCCGTTTTTGTTATGACTCGATCTGGGTTACGCATAAAATATTCAAGGAGGGCATATTCCCGTGTAGTCAGGACAATTATCTTATTCCCACGTTTCGCAGTTCTTGTCGCCGGATCCAGCGAGAGATTGTCAATCGTTAAAACTGTGGGATCCGCTTTTTTACCTCTCCGGAGCAAAGCCCGGACCCTTGCGGAAAGTTCAGAAAAAGAGAAAGGCTTCGTCACGTAGTCATCCGCCCCAGCATCGAGTCCCTTGACTTTATCTCCAGTTGCATCTTTTGCCGTAAGTATCAGGATGGGGATACTTGTATTGACCTCTCTGATTTTACGGCATACCGTTATGCCGTCCACCTTCGGTATCATAAGATCCAGGATGATGAGGTCATACTCATTGATTTCAAATTTATACAAAGCATCTTCACCATCACCAGCAATGCCAACCGCATAGCTTTCTTCCAGAAAACCGCGCCTCAAGAAATTAGCGATTTTTTCTTCATCTTCAACGATGAGTATCTGCATGTCAATATTATACTGGAAAGAATATGAGAATGACATGAGAAAACCTTTTGGGCTTCAGACTGAGATAATTACTACAGGCGAAACACCTAGTCTGAAGTTCTCGTTTTTGTCGAATGTGCAACACCGCCCATACTTCACATCATGAGTTTTTGTGCAATTTGCCGAATTGCACAAAAGTCAGGAATGTGCAATATCCCACATAGTTTCTCTTGAATCACTAACGAGGGTCAGGAAAGAGAATGAGTTCTTGTGACGGATTGCAGATCGTGCAACAGTGCAGGCTGCTAAATGTAACCAATGTGCGGGCCCTCGCCATATTGAAGAAAGCCTCCTCTTCAGCCTAGAACCTTACCAGCAAACCTACATATTTCTTTATTACACCGGCATCATTCTTGAGCAATGTGTAATCCTGCTCTAGATTTGAGAGCAGGTCGCCTATGTCGTTACACAACGCTTGTAATGAATCTGCCGTCCGTGTGGTGTAATGAAAGGCGGTATTCTTTGACAAACCCGCAGGAACCCTATCACAGATTTGTCTGCGTTTTTCTTCGTTGCGCCTTAGAACACCTGCAAATCTGTCCACATAGCCAGGCTGGTGAAAGGCAATCAACTTCGCGGCATCTTTTTGTGATGTTCGCGTAATGCGCTTCTTATCAACATAGTCTATCAACTTGTTGAATTTGAATAGCTGTTGCTTGTACACTAGGATTTTCTTTTCGTAGTCAGACAATTTTCTCACGAGTTCTTTCTTTGGATCACGGCAAGAGGCCCTGTAGTTCCTGATAATTCTCTCGATTTTGTCAAAAGCTAGCTCAAACTGGCTATCCGGCAAGTATCCATAAGTCGTGATACTTGTCTGGGTAACGGTTTGTGAGTATACTATGTCGTTCATTGTCTGCACAGTCTGAGTCTCCCTAACCTTACGCCCATCTTTCATGACATGCGAAAACCCCAAAATCATGGCTGTAAGGTCTGCATAGAACTCATTGTCCCTTTCTTTAGGCTGCAATGAATGCAGGACAATATGGGAGAGTTCGTGTGCCATAATAGCTGCAAATGTTACCGGGTGTCTTAGGCAGCTATCGCTAACCCTTACAAATATGGGGAAGTTTTCCAAGCCTGGTGTACCGTAGGAGGGAAGATAACTTGGAATGGACACTTGGGCAGTGATGCCTGCTACTCCTTGACCAGCATAGTCCGTCTTTGCCAAATCAGTGCTCTCAAATGGTGCGCCGGAGAGATTGACTTCAATCGGTAACCCTAGGTATTCTGCGATGCTTTTCGTGCATCCTTTTATGTCCCTAGCGCGGAGAGACTTAAGTATTGTCCGGGCAGCGATAGGCTCCTTGACCCCCAGCTGAGTCGTCAATTCATCGATCGCATTATTGATATACTCGACATTTATCCCATCCACAGATTTCACCCCAGTCTGTTAGTACCAATAACAACCGTTTCAGTTCCTCTTCTGCATAAGCGCTGACTGAAGGCGGTTGCTAACACCCATACCATAAGCCACCTAGCATTAACTGTCAATAGCTTTCATACGAGTATTTTTAATTGGGCAATCGTTAGAATTGTTGGGTCACTTTTCGTCAGATTGTGCATTGCTGGGGTTACGTATATTTCAGTACATTGTGCCATGATTAGGAAGTGAACCTAGAACCTTAATGGGCACCTGAATAATCAGGGGGTTGACCACTGTGAACAAAGCTGTCATAGCGTGCTCTTAGCTTACCCCCATAGATTATATTGAAAAGGAACCTGCTAAAATCCGTAGCCCAGTGTTACCTATGTGGTCAGCCAGCACACAGGCGATAAGAAATAAGGAATGCCGTGTTATAATTCCTGAAGAGGTGTTAAGTTGAAATCTATAGTATCCATTGTTAAGACGGTTCAAGACCCGGGAAGGGAGGAGATCTTTCAATCTGTTAGCCAAGCCGTGGAAATGGCGGGAGGGTTACCTGGGGTAATCAGCACTGGGAAGAAAGTACTTATTAAACCTAACCTGGTAGCGGTGCCCAATGATCGCAGAAGTGGGGCTACAACTCACCCCGAGGTTTGCCGGGCTTTGGCTGAACTGGTGAAGGCCCGGGGGGCTAAGCCCATTATAGCCGAATCAGCGGGAGTGGGAGTAAGAACCACAGAAGTAATTGAAAAGATGGGTTATTCGGAGCTGGAGAAAGAAGGTTACCAGGTGATTGACTTAAAGGAAACTCCCCGGGTTAAGATCCATAACCCGGAGGGTAGGATAATCCCGGACTTTGAGACGTTTACGCTGGTTCAGGAAGCCGATGCCATTATTAGCGTACCCGTTATGAAGACCCATGATTCGACGGAAGTTACCCTCAGCATCAAGAACTTGAAAGGGCTGATTGCCGATAAGTCAAAGATGGCAATGCACCGGCTTGGCTTATTTGAAGGTGTCCCGGAAATTGCTAAATATTTTAAACCTGTTTTTGCCGTTATTGATGGCATCTATACCCAGGAAGGGATAGGGCCGGTTTTTGGCAGCCCGGTGGAAATGGACCTGGTTATGGCCAGCTCAGACCTGGTAGCGCTGGACTGTATCAGCAGCATGGTTATGGGATACAAACCGGAAGAGGTGTTGTTGACGAGCTTTGCTGCCAAACTGGGTATTGGTACTATGGAGCTTTCTCAAATCGAAGTGTTAGGAGAAGCGGTGGATAAGGTGTATCGGCGTTTCAAAAGGGCTGCCGAGGATGATATTTTAAAAGAAGCCCCTCCTTTCCAGCTTATCTTCCAGAACGCCTGTACAGGATGCCGCAATAGTGTTGTGAGCAGCCTGATTGATTTAAAAGGATACGGCCGGCTGGACTACTTGAAGGACAAGGTAATCATAGCAGGCCCCGTAAAAGAAGTACCAGCCGGAGTTAGTCCAAAGAATCTGATAGTGGTAGGCAAATGTGCTCAGAAATTCAGGGACAAGGGGTTTTTTGCACCCGGTTGTCCGCCCTATGATGTCCCGTTCGTCAAGTTCTTCGAGGATGCCGCGAGGCAGGATGGTCGCCTTGCTGCCCGGGCAGAAAAGGGCTAAAATAGCTCTTCCTGACTGCACTCGGGAAAAGCCTTGGGGGGCAGTTTGTGAACCAAATCCTGCGGATGCTGTTGGGCATATCAGGAGCCACATAAGGCAGCGCTGGAAAAACCTTGAGCAAGTCTGTCAACCATGTTGCGGCACATTCCTCAGGCTTAGTATATTGAAAAGGAACTTGTTAAAATATTTTCCTCGATGTTACCCATGTGGCCAGGCAGCACAATAGTTTTTCAATTAGCTTAAACTAGGCTACAATATTGCCACGGCTTGTCAAGTTTTCAAGTTGGAGAGACATGGATTTGAAATACTCGTTTCCGTCGCGTCGCTCTGCGGTCATGAGTAATCGTGGAATAGTGGCCACCAGCCAACCCCTAGCAGCGCAAGCTGGTATGAGTATGCTATGCCAAGGAGGCAATGCGGTAGATGCTGCCATCGCCACCGCTGCCGCTTTGAATGTGGTGGAGCCCATGATGACTGGTCTGGGGGGAGATGCCTTTGCGCTAGTATATTTAAGTGGAAGCGACCAATTAAAAGCATTGAATGCCAGTGGCCGGGCTCCCTATGCAACTAGCTTGGACACACTTCGAAATTTCGGTTACCAAGAAATGCCTAGTACTGGCATTCATACGGTGACAATTCCTGGAACTTTGGATGGGTGGTGTTCGCTGCTTGACAATTACGGCACTATGAGCTTGTCTCAGGTACTGGTGCCGGCCATCGAGTTAGCGGAACATGGGTTTCCTGTCACGGAGATTATTGCACATACCTGGAAAATGTACAGCGCCAAACTGCAACTCAATGCCAGTGCTACTCGTACCTATCTGCCGGCTGGGAAGGCACCCGAGCCAGGCGATGTTATCGTACAACCAGACCTGGCCAGGACCTTCAAAAAGATTGCCGAGGGTGGACGCGATGTCTTTTACAGGGGAGAAATTGCTGAAGCTATAGTTGCCTGCTCTCAAGAGAACGGCGGGGTAATTACTATGAAAGACCTGAACGACCATGCTTCTACATGGCTAACACCAATAAGCACCAATTATCGCGGATATGACGTCTACGAATGCCCGCCCAATAGCCAGGGACTGTTAGTGCTGCTAGCCTTGAATATACTGGAAGGTTATGATCTACAGTCTCTAGAGCATAACTCTGCTGAGTATCTACATCTTCTACTAGAGACTGTAAAACTAGCCTTTGCCGCTGCCAGCCGATATGTGGCCGATCCAGATTTTGCTGACCTCCCTTTGGAGAAATTACTTTCCAAATCTTACGCAGAGCAAAAAAGGAGCCTTATATATAGAAATAAGGCAGGGCAAGCGATGGAGGCAAGCATCTTGGATACTGAGGGGGATACCGTTTACCTGGCGGTGACTGACAAGGATGGTAACAGCGTCTCTTTCATCAATAGCCTTTACGAGGCGTTCGGCTCTGGCATCGTCGTAGGAGATACCGGTATTTGCTTGCAAAACCGTGGTAGCCTGTTTGCTTTTGAGGCTGGCCATCCCAACTGCATCGAGCCTCACAAGAGGCCATATCACACCATAATTCCTGCCATGGTCTTTAGGGATGGCCATTTGTTTCTTACCTTCGGCGTTATGGGTGGATTTATGCAACCGCAGGGACATATCCAGGTGCTACTCAACATTATCGATTTCGGTATGGATGTGCAGACGGCTCTTGATGCCCCTCGATTCAGGTATATTCGAGGCAATACATGTGCCTTCGAACCAACTATCCCTCCTCATGTTCTTCAAGAACTGGCTGACAAAGGACACAATGTCATTGAATTGGATGACCCATACTCTCAGGAATTTGGTGGAGGGCAGGCCATTATGGTACACCCTACAACCAAGGCCCTCATAGCTGGCTCAGACCCCCGCAAAGATGGTTGTGCCATAGGGAGTTGGTAATTGAAGGTCGTGGGGAACTTGGAGGCGTTCCCGGGCTGAACAATCAGCCAGATTGTGTCTTCAGGATCGGCCTCCCGGTTTAGGCTTTGGGTCCCCCTCAGTTTCCGCTCTGTACACTCCGGTCCCTGCAGCGGTGCGGCACGGAGCAAGTCACCTCCACGGCAACGGAGCGACGGAGCGATGGAGAGTCGGAGCGGCGGAACAGCGGAGCGGTACGGGGCAAGGCGCGTCCACGGCAACGGAGCGACCGAGCGGTGGAGCGATGAGGCGATAGAGTGACATTGTGGTAGAACGACGGAGCGATAGCGTGATAGAGCGACAGAGCGAAGAGCGGGGAGAGGCAGGATTAGATCAACTCGAGGGACGTATATCACAGGCAACAATCACAATCCGATGAAAAGTTGGATAACGATCCGACCAAGGGTTGGTTTTATCAGCTCTGTGTACGAGTTCATATGCCGTTTCATGGCCCGCTGTATCTTCCATATTGATTTTGATGCCTTCTTCGTTTCTGTGGAGCAGGTGCTCAACCCGAAGCTAAAGCGAAAGCCGGTAATCGTGGGCGGGGACGCAGAGCCCCACGGCGTAGTTGCCTCCGCTTCCTAGAAGCGCGACCTTTCAGCAGCCACGCTGGTATGCCTCTATACTTGCAGACGAAAAGACAGCCAGTTAAGCACCCACACAGTTCATTACCTTGTTCAACCCATTGACAACTGACCGACAAAGACATACTATACTGATGATGGCGACAGGATGATTCCTGGTCAGTCAATAGAATGATCCCCTCGATGGTTGCTTCCAGACACAAGCTCTCACAATGTTTCGCTCTCTTATGGCTCAAGCGTGAGGGTTCGTTGCGGGGGTCTTGGCTTGAGCGAAGTCCGGAGATAATTGCCTGTGGAACCGTTACATATGACTCAATCCCTAGACGCATGCACTGTTCCCATTACGTATAAGGCAGGTGAACCACCATTTCCATTGATATACATCGCCTGCACCGCCCTCGTGATGTTCCGTCCAATCTAAGCGCGGAACAGGTCAGAAAGAGCCTGAGGAACAGCATTCTTGATGGCTCAGCTTATTCCGCAACGCTCGGGCTGACGCAGAGCTACACCACGCCATACGCGCTGACAATGAAAGCAACCACTCAACAGATTGGCTTGCTCACCAGCGTGCCCAATTTCACCATGGCAGTGACGCAATTCGTGGCGCCAGGCCTCTCTGAAATAGCAGGGAGCCGAAAAGGCTTCATACTCCCCATGGCCGTTATGCATGCTTTGATGTGGCTGCCAATTCTTCTCATTCCCTATTTGTTCCAGACACACCAGGTTTGGTGGCTGATAGCGTTCATGACTTTGAGCACCGCTTTTGATTCTGCCTTGAACCCCGTGTGGGGAAGTATGATGGCAGACCTGGTGCCGGCGCAGATGCGCGGCCGATTCTTCGGTCTGCGTAACCGCATTACCGCCTTTGTCTCCCTGGCATCTGCCTATGCCGCCGGCGGTATCTTGCAACTGTTCACCGGCAACACTAACCTAGCTTTCACCATCATATTTACCGGAGCAATGGCATCACGGCTAGTTTCGTTCTATTTTCTATCACGGATGTACGAACCACTGAGCCCGGCGACCGAAAAGCGGGGCCATGAAGGCGTGCTCAAAATAGCCCGGGGCCTGTTCTCCACCAACATCGGCATGTTCATAATCTTCTGCGCGCTTATGAATTTCACGACGACTGTTGCCGGACCGTTCTTCTCTCCGTATATGCTACGCGACCTTCATTTCAGCTACATCGTCTATACTATTATAAACTCCGTGGCGGGCTTGGCGACCGTCGGTTTTATGACATGGTGGGGCAAACGGATCGACAGGGCAGGAGGTATCAAGGTGCTGAAAATCACCTCCCTTTTTGTTCCATTTGTACCGCTCGGGTGGGTGCTCAGTCACAGTTTATGGTGGCTCGTTGTCATACAGATATTTTCCGGGTTTGCATGGGCGGGTTTCCAGCTTTCCAGCGGCGTCTTTATCTTCGATGCGGCTCCCCCGCAAAACAGGACACGTTATATAGCTCTTTACAATTCTATGATATTCCTGGGCGTCAGCCTGGGGTCTCTGGCCGGAGGTATTGTGGCACCACTCCTGCCACCCTTTATGGGGAGTTATTTCCTCTCCATCTTTATAGTTTCAGGCGTGGCTCGGCTGACCGTGGCGCTGTTTTTGCTGCCGCGCATCAAGGAAGTACGCAAGGTGCCGCAGATTGAAGCCAGGGAATTACTATTCAGCGATTTTCAGCGCCCCTGGCGCAATCGGGCATACGGCTACTTGGCGGAGCATTTGCGCCGCCGGAAAATGGACTGACGGCGGTCAAATTTCTTGCATCACAAGGCACTAATCTGTAGTAGGCCCAGTTGGTGCGGTATCTCTGGAATTCGCGTTACGATGGAGCAGATTGCACAATAGTTAGTTTTGTGCAGTCAAAATTCAGAGAACTGCCATGTGTTATGCAACACATCGATGATATGGAACAGATGGGTAATGCCCTGGCAAGACGGCACCTTGTTTCTACCGGGCCTAATTACCACGGTGTTCCTGAACTTTGTCAGGTCAGCGAAATTTGAAGATGTGTATGACGAGGGCCCTCGCCAGTTGTCAATACGAGGATACCTTAAGGCATAAACAACGACTGCCATCAATATTGATTGTCAAGCAGAATATAATCTCTGGTCTGGGCAATGTCTATCCCTCTCCAAATCTGCTGGCTGGGCTGTGCCCTCTTACAGCAACCTTTGCCTTCAGCCTCGCCACTATTTGACCCCGGCTGTACGGGACATCACGACTATGGTCATAAAAGATTTGGTGGCACAAATCGTACTACCCAGCCGCCGAGACAACAACGAGTAGCACAACGAACAGCACTATTAAGACTACAATGATTACTAGTGCTACTATGCTAAGTAGCACCGCGCCAATTGCTCTGCCTGTAGATATTTCATGTAGTTGCCTTAGGCCGATTATGTTTAATACCCATGCCCAGAACGAAAATAGCATTCCTACAAACGGTATCCAACCAAACAGGAAGAGCGGAGTATTGCCATATGCAAATGCTTTTATAGTGTTCCTGTAGCCTTTTCTCCCACCAAAAGCCCGTACAAATAGGTGTGTCCATAACCCGCCTATGAAAAGGCTAGCAAAGGCACCAACCACAGCTAGCACAGCAAATGTAACTGGGTCAAAACGGTATACTGCGGCATCGCTTAATCCAAGCAAATTCCATAGTGTCCGAAAAACTCGCCTCTCTAATGTATAGAAAACTATCGTTCGCAAAATTGCGTATATTACAACCCATATTGTGAAGTATTTCAGAGCACTTCCCGACGCTTCAGCTTCCACATTATTGAACGTGTTTGACGGGGCTCCGAGAAAACCTTTTACTTTTTCTCCAAAAGACAGTCTTCTATAAGTTGATGTTACCATTCCCTCCATAATTAGCTGCTGACCACAACTAGGACAAAACTTCATGTCTTCCTGAATCTCTTTGCCACACGAAGGACAGTAACTCATTTGAGCCTCCCTAACCAGATGGGGTTGTCCGAGCAATCATGATTATAGCAATTGCAGAGGAATTTATCCCTCCAGTTTCGCCAGTAGTTGTGTCATTATCAGATACGCTGCTGCCGGCAAATGAGGCGGTTGTATCAGACACCACCAATAGAGGTAACCTGGCTAGTATAAGGAGCAGCACTATCAAGGCAATCAAAAGATCCGCCTTTTTACTTGGCCTTGATTCGACCATACTACCAGCCAGTCTCAAACAGAATGGGTTGTTCACAGACCGTAATGGAGGGGCTCAAGGTCACCGTGCTAACATTTCGATGAATCGTGCAACGGCCAAGCTTATCAAACGTTAAAAGAAGCCATCTCAGCATTCTTTGAGTATCTGAATCTCCATTGAGAACCGACAACAGACTGGAAAAATGTCCTCAAGCCTGTTCACATTTGTCTGCGAGGATATTTACAGAAGCCAAGCTAACCAACATTAACCAGCCCGATTACCAAGGGGGTAACAAAGACCTCTATGATGGCTGCAACGGCAAGCCCAGGAAGAATCCACCTCAAGTAAACTTTAAGGCAATCTGACAACTGTAATTTGACTTGGCTCTCTCTTCGTGACAGCCACTTAAGTGATTCCATACCTAGCGTGAGGCCCAAAGCGGCGGCTAGCAAGATCACCGGAATCTCTATCACACCATGCGGTACAAAGCTAGCTATAACGTATCTCCATCCCTTGACTGATTCAAGCGCGGAGCTGAAGCCTCCGAGGATGAAGCCGTTTAGGCCTATGAAAAGTAGAGGCGGTAGTCCCAGTAGGATACCTAAAAAAACTAGCCCAAGAGCCTTGATTGCGTTGTTGATGAATATTATTAAGAACAATAGGATAGACAGGTTACCGGCCTGTCCCAAGGGCCCTAGTACACCGCCTAACTGTCTCATAAGGTCCTCAGCGGTATTCTGGCCAATAAGCGTACCTAATACAAGACTAACAAAAAATGTGCTGGTCGCCAATACAAGATTCCGAATCAGCACCTTTTGTCTGATTATCTGAGTTACCTGCATAGCTCATTCTAAATCAAAGGAGTCATTGTATCAAACCTTACTGATTTCGCTAAAATCACAATCTGGCTTTTTGTTAACTTGCATTGATTCCCTGCACTCCTTATCTTTGCCTATCTTCCGTACCATGTAGCGCATGACGCCTTCAGCATGCTTGTTTACCTCCGCGTCCTTTGAGATAATTACTTGAAGACAATGTGTAGGGTTATAGGTAGGCCATGCTAATTGCACTCCTAGGATTGAACACAGAAGAACTGCGTGCGCTAGTACAGGAAGAGGGCGAACCAGCGTATCGAGGCAACCAGCTAGCGGAGTGGGTCTACCGGCGTGGGGCACGCACGTTCGAGGAGATGACCAATCTGCCCGATACACTGTGCGTGCAACTGAAGAAGAAATATGAGGTCGGTCGCTCCCAAGTAGTCACCGTGCAGCACAGCCGGGATGGAACAGCGAAGCTGTTGCTGGCGATGTGTGACGGTGCGAGAGTGGAAACCGTAGGCTTGCCCTACGCAGACCGTTTCAGTTGTTGTCTGTCTACACAGGTAGGCTGCCCCGTGGGCTGCGTCTTTTGCGCCACTGGACTGAGTGGCTATACTCGTAACCTCACGGCGGGAGAGATTGTGGGTCAGGCACTGG
>Ga0307379_10009029_pt1 | contig 13372 bp, 12 predicted proteins | sample UN2MG_FD_202237 | JGI IMG/M metagenome (GOLD analysis project Ga0307379, IMG submission 202237) | Soil microbial communities from Risofladan, Vaasa, Finland - UN-2 | ecosystem: Environmental > Terrestrial > Soil > Coastal area > Acid sulfate soil | place: Finland: Risofladan, Vaasa | collected...
CATCCCCCCAGCGGGTTGATGTTGTGCTCCTTGTAGATCTTCATGATTTCCTGCTGCATGCGCTGCTTGCGCGGATCGTTGAACTTGTACTGCTTGTATTTGTCCTGGATGCCTTTGATAATCGGCGCCACCCGTTGCATCCCCTGGGCTGAACGGATCTGTTTCAACTTGAGGGGCAGGAAGGCCATGGTGATGACGATCGTCAGAAAGATAATCGCCCACCCGTAGTTGTGGATCCAGTGATCGTAGATGTAGCGCAACACGAGAAAGAGCGGCCTGGCGACAAAGCTGAACCATCCGTAGTCCACCAATTGATCGAGCGGGGGATTCGATGCGCGAAGCACCTCCAAATCCCTGGGGGCGACGAAAAGGCGGAAGGCGAGCGGCTTCGGCTGTGGAGCGCTCAGGCTGAGCATCAGGGGTTTGGGCCGATCCTCCTCCTTGCCCTTCCAGTCAGGTGGCGTCCACGGCCGGCGCCTGAGCGTGAAACTGGCGTCAGGTGAAGTCGGCAGGAAGACATCAACAAAGTAACGGTCCGCCAGGCCCGCAAACGTGACGGGCGACGGGATCTTCTGTTCCATGGGGTCCGCCTGCTGCGGCGAACCCGAGAACCACGAACCCACTCTTGACGTAATGGAAGGAGTCAGGTGCTCTTCATGGACCTTGGTGGTTCCTTCAATCTGGTAGAATGCACGCTCCATCCCGGCGGCCATCCCCGCGTTTACCGAGTGGTCTCCGAAACCGCCCGGCCAAGTGACCTCGAAGGGCACGAAACGCTCGCCGTCGGAGACGCTCGCTTCCACCCGGACATCGTACGCGGGTCCAAACTCGAATTGCTTTCGCGCCTGAATCTCGCCATCGCTATAGACCAACTCCAATTTCGCGGGAGTTCTGAGCGTTCGACCCGCCGGCTGGGCTACAAAGATCGCCGAGTTCAGTTTCTTGCTCATTTCGGCGTCGGCCAGCCTCAGGCTCAGGGGGAAGCCGAGTTGCTCACACGCCGCGCTCTGTATCAAGTCGAGCGGATGACCCTTTTGGTCTTGATAGTCTTTTAGGACCCAACTCTTGATCACCGCGCCCTCGGTGGAGAGCGTCACACGGGAGACTTTTCCCTCGACTACGATTTCCTCCGCCTGAGTTCCCTGCTGGACCGGAATCGCAACCGGCCTGGGAAGTCGCGGAGCGGCTGCCGGCGGAGGGGCCGGGGCCTTCGGCGCCTCCGTCTGGGACGGGGGCGGCTGAGTTTCAACAGACGGAGCCTTTGTGGGTGTTGACGGCGGTGGCGCCTTGGGGGCTAGATATACGCGCCAGAGCAGAAGGATCGCGAAGGAAAGGCCAAAGGCGAGTATCACCCGCTTTTCGTTGTCCATCCTAAGAAGGCTTCCTCTTCAATCTGGAATGCTTTTTCAAGTCGCCTCGAGCGGCTCGCGCGGGTGATTCATGCCGGTGGACCATCACGGTGCTTTTCAGGGAACGGGATCGTAGCCGTGCCCGCCGAACGGCCGGCAGCGCAGCAGGCGCCGCACGGCGAGTCCCGCGCCCCGCCACGCGCCCCACTTCCCCACCGCCTCGTGCGCGTACGCCGAGCAGGTCGGGTAAAAGCGGCAGGTCGAGGGCAGCACCGGCGATAGACAAGCCTGGTAGAAGCGGATGAAAACCAGCGCGGCGAATTTCATGATCCTCGAGGCTCCGCGGAGGGCGCGGGCGGCTGGTTCGGAAATAAGCGGAGCAATTCCTTCACCAGCGCCGCGAATGGAACTCGCGCCGCCGCTTCGCGGGGATTCACAACGATGTCCCATCCACCCGGAACCACTGCTCGGTTGCGGCGAAAGACTTCCCGCAATCGGCGCTTCACTCGATTGCGGAGCACCGCGTTGCCCAGGCGTACCGTAGCCGTGACTCCCAGCCGAGTGTGGGGAAGACCGTTGGATCGGAAGAAAAGGGCGCATAAAGGCCCGCTCCGGCGCTGCCCTTCCTCGTAAACTCGCCGAAACTCTGCCCGACGCAGCACCCGAAAAGCCTTGGGGAAAGCCTGCGGCGCCGAAGAAGCTTTCATGGAGTCAGGCGGTGGCGGCCCTTCTGGCGCCGGCGCTTCAGGGTCCGACGGCCTCCGGGCGTCCTCATGCGCACCCGAAAACCATGCGTCTTGGCCCGACGCCGGCGGTTCGGCTGAAAGGTTCGTTTCAAAACCCGTCACTCCCTACTTGAGTTTTCTTTACAGGGTCAATCCTTTACCTTAACCCGAGCCTTGAGTTCAAGTCAAGATAAGTGCAGTGCTGGAGGCGCAGACCCTCGTCGTGTGGGCTGCAAATGCCGAGTAAGGGTGTGGTTCATTTCCTCAGAATTCTCTTGATGCCGAGGGCGCGGCCGGATTCGGGGTCGGCGTCGATGAGCACGGCGCAGAATCGCACGTCGCCTTTGGCGACTTCAAAGCGCGCCGGAATCTGGTCGAGGAATTTCTTGATGATAGATTCCTTCTCGATTCCGATCACCGAGTCGTACGGCCCGGTCATTCCCAGGTCGGTGACGTAGGCGGTGCCTTGGGGGAGGACCGTTTCGTCGGCGGTGGGGATGTGCGTATGCGTTCCCACAACCGCCGTGACACGGCCGTCGAGGTACCAGCCCAGCGCCTGCTTTTCTGACGTCGCCTCGGCGTGCATGTCAACGATGCGGAGCTTCACATTGGCGGGGATTTTTTCCAGCAGCGCGTCGGCGGTGCGGAACGGGCAATCAATGGTGGGCATGAACACCCGGCCCTGAAGGTTCATCACCGCGTAGTCAAGCCCGGCGCGCGTCCTGCCAATATAGAGCCCGTGGCCGGGGGCCGTGGCCGGATAGTTGGCGGGCCTCAGCAGCCGCCCGTCGGCATGCTCGGTGAAGTAATGAACGATTTCTTTCTTGTCCCAGATGTGATTCCCCGAGGTCAGGACGGCGATCCCGAGGTCGAGCAACTCCTCCACCAGCGCCGGCGTGATGCCGAAGCCCGCCGCGGCGTTCTCGCCGTTGGCGAGGATCAGGTCGGGCGAATACTCCTCCACCAGTCCGGGCAGGACCTCTTTGGTAATGCGCCGGCCCGGCTTGCCGAAGACGTCGCCGATAAAGAGGATTTTCAGAGAACCGTCCACGCTGCTCCTTCAAATACTCGACTTGCGTTCGGCTTTGCGGCCGCCGCGCCACGGGCAGAATGGACCCAGGGCGCGAATCTCGCGGGGCGGCGCCTCGCCGCTTTGTGCAGGATACTCCAATTTCGCCTGGACCGCTCTCTCAGGGGTGAGGAACGGACGCAAGGAACGCGGTAACGACGCCCTTGGAATTACGGAGCAACCCGCTCAGCCCGTCAGCTGACGGGTAACCCGAGTGATTCGAACCCCGGCTAGCCGGGGTGGGTGCCCTCCGCTCCCCTTCAGGCCTGATCCCCGGCGAACCCGTCGGCTGACGGGCACACCGGGAAAGCGAGTGAGGCTCCCATTTTGACGGTGTTGGTTCAAATTACCGTCTCCGTCAGCTGACGGACAACCTTGCAGGCCTACTCCGTAAACTTGAAGCCGGTCCTTCGGATTCAATGGTTCGCGCCGGGCCAGGAGCTCAGACAGCCTCTTTCAGCACGCGGTCGAGCGCATCGCTGCATTCGCCCACTTTGCGGTCGACATTCTGGGCGATCGTCTCGTATTTCGACTTGAGCTGGTGATATTCATCCGCGATGTTCAGCGCCGCCAGCACCGCCACGCGCAATGAGTCGACCGTGCGCGTCCGTTCCGCGACCGACCGCATTCTCGCATCCAGAAACTGCGCCAGCTTCTGGATGTATTCGGGGTCGAGCTCCCCCCGCATGGAATATTCCTGATCGTAAATCTCAACCCGGATCGCATCGGGATTCTTTGGCACGAGACTCCTCGGCTTCGGAAAAATCCTCAACGCCCCGCCGCACGGGACCCGGGCGTCACTCGTATTATCAAGCCGAAGAATCCCCTTTTGTCAACACATCGATCTGGTGGAGAAGTTTCTCGACGCGGCTCCGGACCTCTTCCCGCTCGCGCCGCAGGGTGTGGGTCTCGCGCTCCAGGGTTTCCAAGCGCCGCGCCCGCTCCTTGTACTCGGAGCGGAGCTTTTCCAGTTCTTCGCGGAGGAGGCGCTTGTCGGACTGCGTCCGCTTGAAGAGTTCGACGGCCCGGGAGAGTTTTTCCTCGAGTTTCTGGAAATTGTCTTCCCAATCAGTCACGCCGGCCTCTGGTCGTTCACGAAGGAATGTCCGATGCCCCGCCCCGAACCGCGTCTAAGCGCGCAGCCGCACGCCGAGCTTCTCGAGCGTCGCCAGGACCCGCGCGCCCGTTTCACCGATCTCTTCGCTGGTCAGTGTGTGAGTGAGGCTTTGGAAATTGACCCGCAACAGCAAGCTGTAGTGCCCTGGAGCAATCGAGCTCGCGGGGAACAGGTCCGCCGGCCGGAAGCTCTGGATTTCCTCGATCCCCAGACCTTCGACGGCCTCAGCGAGACGACCGTAGGGCACATTCTCCGGTACCAGCAACGAGAAATCGCGCTCCACTGGGGGAAACTTCGAAAACGGTTTGAAGGTTCGCGGGCGCAAAGGCAGGGCGAGCAGCTTGTCGAGGTCCACTTCGGCCACCCACACTTTTTGACGAAGTTTGTACTGGCCGCGGATTTCACCGCTTAACTCACCGAAAGCCGCAAGCGTTTCTCTGCCGGTTACGAACAAGCCGCCGCGTCCGGGTTCGAAGTAACCGCGTGCCGCCAACTCGAAACGCAGGTTCGGCACGGCAAAAGCTTCGAGCAGTGTCTCCAGGTCTCCCTTGAGATCGGCGCAATCGTGCGCCTTCTCTGAGTCGTGGACCGTCGGCGGCTGCCGCCACCCGCTGAGTCCCAGAGTAAGCACCCAGCGTTCTTCCGGCAAGCCTTTGCCGCGCGAGCTGTAAGTCTTCCCCACCTCGAAGAGCCGCAGGTCGCTCCTGTCCCGGTCGAGATTCCAGCGCAGCGCTCGCACCATGCTGGGGACTGTTGTCGAGCGCAAGGCGGAGGCTTCCTGGCTCAGGGGATTGGCGAGAACCACGGGCGGGCGGTCCGTGAAGCGCGCGTTCTCCTCCGGATCGACCATGGACATGGCGATGATTTCCCGATAGCCGAGCCCCACGAGGGTTTCGGAAACGGTGTGCTCCTTTTCGCGTCGCGTATTGCGCTCAACGCGCGGCGGCGCGGGGCGCACGTGGGTGGGCAGGCGGTCGTAGCCGTAGTGGCGCGCCACCTCTTCGATCAGGTCTACATCGCGCGAGACATCCACTCGAAACGACGGAGCCGTTACCTGCCAGCTGGTTTCGCCAGCGCTGTTCATCTGAAATCCCAGTGTGCTGAGGATGCGTTCGGTTTCTTCAGCGGAGACATCTACTCCCAGGATGCGCAAAACCTCGCTCGAACGCAGCGACAACTCCGCGCCCTTGTAAGGGCGGGGATAAACGTCCACAACGCCCCGGAGAATTTCGCCGCCCGCAAGCTCGGCGATCAGCGATGCCGTGCGGTCGATGGCCAGGCGTGCCATTTCCACGTCCGCGCCGCGTTCGAAGCGGTGCGAGGCTTCGGTGTGCATCCCATGGGATTTTGCGGTCCGGCGGATGGAGAATGGGTCAAACCACGCGCTTTCGAGCAGCACGTCGCGCGTCGCCGAAGAGATTTCCGACTCCTCGCCGCCCATCACGCCCGCCAGGGCCACCGCCCGCCGGCCGTCGGCGATCACCAGGTTGTCGGCGGTGAGGGTGTGATTCACGCCGTCGAGCGTGCGCAGCAGTTCGCCGGCGCGTGCCCGGCGAACGATGATCTTTTTCTCCTGAACGTGGGCGAGATCGAAGGCGTGGAGCGGATGCCCCAGCTCCAACAGGACGTAGTTAGTGACATCGGCGACATTGTTGATGGGCCGCTGGCCCACCGCTTCCAGCCGCTTCTGAAGCCAGGGGGGAGAAGGTTTGACCTGGACGCCTTTGAGAACCCTTCCGCAGTAACGCGCGCAGAGGGCCGGGTCGGCAATCTCAATGGAAATCTCTCCCGTGGCCGGGGCTTTGGATTCCTTCACCTGAATTTCCGGGCGCTTCAGCGGCAGGCGATAAAAGGCCGCCACCTCACGCGCCACGCCGTAATGGCTGAGCCAGTCGGGCCGGTTGGTGGTGACTTCCAGGTCCAGCACCCAATCGTCACCTTCCTGGGCCGTGGACTCGACGTTCAGGCCCAGCATCGTCAGGTCGCGCTTGAGCGAACGCAGGTCGGCGGAAACGTCGACGAATTCCCTGAGCCAATTGAGCGAAATTTTCATGACTGCCAGTCGTTGAGAGTCGAGAGTTGTGAGTTAAGAGTTAAGAGGATGCGGCGCGATGGCTTCCGGCGCCGCCCTCTCAACTCTGAACCCTCAACCTTCGAAACGCTCGATCAAAACTGTTCCAGAAACCTCACATCACTTTGATAGAAAAGCTGAATATCGTGAATGTCGTACTTCATCATGGCGTAGCGCTCGATGCCCAGGCCGAACGCCCAGCCGGAATATTTCGCCGGATCGATGCCGCCATAGCGCAGCACCTCCGGATGGACCATGCCGCAGCCCATGACTTCGAGCCAGCCGGATTCTTTGCAAGTCCGGCAGCCCTTGCCGTCACATATGACACAACTGATCGAGACTTCCCCGCTCGGCTCGGTGAAGGGGAAGAACGTGGGCGAGAAGCGCGTGCGCACCTTTTCACCGAAAAACTTCTTGGCGAAGAAGTCGAGCGTGCCCTTCAAGTCCGCGAAGGTGATGTCGGTGTCGATGGCCAGCCCCTCGATCTGATGGAACATGGGCGAGTGGCTCGAATCAGGATTGTCGTGGCGGTAGCACTTGCCGGGAATGATGACGTAGAGCGGCGCGCCGTACTTCTCCATGGAGCGGATTTGCACGGGTGAGGTGTGTGTGCGCAGCACCGTGTCCGAATCCACGTAGAGCGTGTCCCAGTCGTCGCGCGCCGGATGAGTCTCAGGAATGTTCAGCGCGTCGAAGTTGTAATACACGGTCTCGACTTCCGGCCCCGTCTCGATGGCGAATCCCAGGCCCAGGAAGATGTCTTCAATCTCGCGCTGCACGCGGGTGATGGGATGAATCGAGCCGAGCGGGCGGCGGTAGCCGGGAAGGGTGACGTCTACTGTTGCCATAGCCTGAAGGGACGACCCCGCACGGATGACCCCTGCTGCCTCGTGTGTTCTTCCAGACGCAAGAGGAATCGCCTCCATGAGGGCGCCCCTATCCAGGTTTGCGCCCATTTTTCGCAGCTCATTGAACTGCCGCCCGACGACGGGTTTGATTTCTTTCGCCGCTTTCTTCAGCCAGTTCTCGTCGAGAAACGAGATCAATCCGTTCTTGCGCGCCAGCCATCGGTCGCGCAGGGCTTTGCATAGCTTGTCGCGCTCAGCTTCGCTGGCCACACCCTTTGAGACTAACTCCTGGCGTTCTTTCTCCATGGCCGCGCGGACTTCGGCGAAGAGAGACTCCACGCCCTTCGCGTCCGTGACGCCGAGCTCAGCGAGTGTTTTGCGGACTTTGTCGTCGATGGTCATGAGGTAGGGGCGCACCCGCGTGTGCGCCCTGATTGTCGGGGGTGGACACATAGGTCCGCCCCTACATGATTCACGTCGCCAGCGCGGCCTTCACTTTTCCTGCCAGTTCCGCGAATCCGGCGGCATCGCGTGCCGCCATGTCGGCCAGAACCTTACGGTCGAGCTGGATCCCCAGCTTCTTTAGCCCATGGATGAGCTGGCTGTATGTAAGCTGGTTCAGGCGGGCGGCCGCACCGATCCGCACGATCCAGAGACGGCGGAAATCGCGCTTGCGCCGCCGCCGGTCGCGATAGGCGAACCGGCCCGCGCGGTCCGCGGCCTCTTTCATGAATTTGTAGAGCTTGCTTTTGCTGAGGAAATAGCCTTTGGTACGCTTGGCGAGCTTCTTGCGCTTGGCGCGGCGCACAGTGCCGCGCTTGACTCGAGGCATGGGGTTTGCTCCTTTCAGAGGATTTCGGGGCGGCGAAGGCACCCAGCCAGTTGGCCTTCCCGCTCCCGCGGGGGGGATAGGTGACAGGTTTCAGGGAACAGCGGCTGCGACATGCAGCCACACTATAATCGTCTCCTGTAACCCGTTCTCTGTCCCCTGTTCCCTACCTGCCGTACGGCAGCATGGCGCGGACGTGTCGCACATCCGCGGCGGAAACCGTGGTGGTCTGACCCAGCTTGCGCTTTCGCTTGCTGGATTTCGACGTCAGGATATGACGGGCAAACGCGTGCCCGCGGATGATCTTCCCGCCGGCCGTCACCTTGAAGCGCTTGGCGGCGCCCTTGTGAGTTTTCAGCTTCAACTTGCCTTTAGCCAACTTGTCCTCCCGAGGAGTCTGTAGGTTCGGGCGTTGCAGCGGCTCGCGCCGCCCCCGCCGTGGGGCGGGGCGCCTGCCGGGCGGGCACGGGGGCGGACGGCGGCTCCCCGGACGGACGCGGCTTGCCGCCGGAGCCTTTCCCCGTGGCCTTCTTGGGAGCCAGAATCGCCGCCAGGGTCGGCCCCTCCTGCCGCGGGCGGCTTTCCACCTGGCCCACCTCGCTCACTTCTTCGATCAGCCGCTCCAACATGTTAAACCCGATTTCCCGATGCGCATTCTCCCGCCCGCGGAACATGACGGTGGCCTTGACCTTGCTTCCTTCCTGCAAGAAATGCACGATTCGGTTCCGCTTCACCTCAAAGTCATGTCCGGAAGTCCGGGGCCGGAACTTCACTTCCTTGAGCTCGATTGACTTCTGGTGCTTGCGCGCCTCGTGTTGACGCTTGTTGAGCTGGTAGAGATATTTGCCGTAATTAATGGTGCGGCAAACGGGCGGGTTGGCGGCGGGCGCTACCTCCACCAAGTCCAGGCCATTACTCCGCGCCAACTTCAGAGCTTCGAGGGGCGGCATAATGCCAAGCTGCCCGCCGTCCTCGTCGATCACACGAATTTCTTTAGCGCGAATCCTTTCGTTGATTCGAACGTATCGTTCAGCGATAACTCATTCCTCCTGGCCCTCCGGGCCGATGGGTGAATACGTTAATTCCATAAATAGCGACGATGGAAACCTCGGTCTGGAAGAGTGACCAAGCTTACCATTTCGTGGCCCGGGTGTCGATAAGCTCGCGCAGCCAGGGAATGAATTCGGTCAGGGGCTGGGGACCCACGTCCCCGGCATCGCGCCGCCGGACTGACACCCCCTGGGCCTGCGCCTCGCGGTCTCCGACAATCAGCATGAACGGCACTTTCTGGAGCTGGGCATCCCGGATGCGCGCGTTCAGTTTTTCATTCCGGTCGTCCATCTGGACGCGGATTCCCGCCGCTTTCAACTGATGGGTCACCCGGCGGGCGTACTCCAGGTGTTTCTCACTGATGGGCAGCACTACGGCCTGCACGGGAGAGAGCCACAAGGGAAACGCTCCCGCATAGTGCTCGATCAGCACTCCGAAGAATCGCTCGACGGATCCCAACAGGGCGCGATGCACCATGATGGGCTGATGGGGCTGGCCGTCCGCCCCCACGTATTCCAGCCCGAATCGTCCCGGCAGGAAAAAGTCGAATTGCACGGTGGTCAACTGCCACGGCCGCCCGATGGCGTCCACCACCTTGATGTCGATTTTGGGGCCGTAGAACGCCGCCTCGCCCACCATGAGCCTGAACTTCATCCCGCGCTTCTGCAGCGCCGATTCCAGCGAGCGCTCGGCCAGCGTCCACTGTTTCGCTTCGCCGGAGTATTTCACCGGGTCCGCCGGGTCCCAGGTGGAAAGGTCCACTTCATACTCGTCGAAGCCGAAGGTTTTCAGCACCAGCATGGCGAAGTCAACGCAGGCGCCCACTTCGGCTTCCACGGTCTCGGGCGTGGCAAAGATGTGAGCGTCGTCCTGGGTGAAGCCGCGCACGCGCAGCAAGCCGTGCATCACCCCGGAGCGTTCGTAGCGGTAAACGGTGCCGAACTCAGCCAGGCGCATGGGCAGCTCTCGATAGCTGCGGCGCGTGTCTTTGAAGATCAGGATGTGGAACGGGCAGTTCATGGGCTTGAGCTGGTAATCCGCGTCGTCCAGCCGGATGGGCGTGAACATGTTGTCGCTGTAAAAGTTCACATGCCCGCTGGTCTTCCAAAGGTCGAGCCGGGCGACGTGCGGTGTGTAAACGAGCTCATAGCCCTGCCGCAGCAGCTCCTTGCGGAGGAAGTCTTCAATCTCCATGCGAATGATGGCGCCCTTGGGATGCCAGAAGATAAGCCCGGGGCCCGCCTCGTCCTGGATGCTGAACAGCCCGAGTTCCTTCCCCAGCCGGCGGTGGTCGCGCTTCTTGGCTTCCTCGACTTTGGCCAGATAATCATCGAGATCCTTGGGGGTGAAGAAGGCGGTCCCATAGATCCGCTGCATGGGATGCGAGCGCTCGTCGCCTTTCCAGTGCGCCCCCGCAACGCTCAATACTTTGAAGGCCTTGATGCGCCCAGTGGAGGGGATGTGTGGCCCGCGGCAGAAATCCAGGAACTTCCCCGTCCGGTAGGCGGAAAATCGCGGCTCAGCCTTTTCCTCGATCAACTGGCACTTGAGAAACTCACCCATCTGCTCGAAGATCTTCAGCCCTTCGTCCTTGGGAAAATAGACGCGCTCGTAGGGCAGGTCAGCCCGGGCAAGCTCGCGCATCTTCTCTTCGATCTTCTTCAGGTCGTCCTCGGTGAAGGGATTTTCACGGTTGAAGTCGTAGAAGAATCCGGTTTCCGTCGGCGGCCCGATGCCGGGATGCGCGTCCGGGTAGAGCTCGGCCACCGCCGCCGCCAGCAGATGAGCGGTTGAGTGGCGGTAAATTTCCAACCCCTCCGGGGAGGAGGGCGTAATGAACTGGATGGGCGAGTCCGTTTCGAGGGGTGAAGAAAGGTCCACCAGACAGCCGTCCACCTTGGCCGCCAGAGCCTCGGCGGCCAGACGAGGACCGATAGATTTGGCGACTTCCAGTGCGGTCGTGCCCCGAGGGAACTCCTTCGTGGCCCCGTCAGGGAAGGTGATTTGAATGGTCTGCATTCCTAGGCTGCGTTTCCGTCCCCATTGTACAACACTGTAAAATAACAAATGACCGGGCTGCGGTCAAACTTCCCAAACACCATCTGAGGTCGTGCAGACGCCGTTTTTGAAGGCCGGGAGAAGGAATCGGCGTGGGCGAAGCGGTCAATGGCACGCCTTTCTGAGAGAAATCCTGCTGGGGAGGCGGCGCAGAAACCCGCACGCTGTGAAGATTTTGCTTGACAATCCGAGCAAGGCCTACTACATATGGGGCTACGAACGCGCTTGGCCCCAATAGGTTGGCGCTCTCGCGAAAGAAAATCTTCCAACTTGGAGGATAGTGGATGGCAGCTAAAAAGAAAGCCAAGAAGGTCGCAAAGAAGAAAAAGAAGTAGAACCACCCCATTCCCAGGTTTCCTCCTTTCCCCGAGGCCCGCTTCCCCCAAGGCGGGCCTCTTTTTTTCCATCTATTGGCGTGAGGGAATTGCGAGAAAACGCGCCGGCGGTGGCTGCCGGCGAACCTTGAGGTTGAGAACCCATGAAGGTCAGGTGAATCTCACCTGTACGTCTTCGCGGTCGGCAGGCGCGGCCTCGAAGAGCGGATGCGGCTGAAGGTTCATGAATCGCGCCACCAGGACGTCGGGAATCTGGGCGATGCGGATGTTGAAGACGTTCACGTCTTCGTTGAAGCGGCTTCGCTGCCCGGCGATATTCTCCTCCAGACCTGTAATCCTGCCCTGGAGCTGCATGAAGTTGGTGTTGGCCTTCAGGTCGGGGTAATTCTCCGCCACCGCGAAGAGGGTGCGGAGCGCCCCGGTGATCATGTTGTCGGCCTGGGCTTTCTCTCCGGGCGTGGTGGCGCGCGAGTAGGCCGTCCGCGCCTCGGTAACCGCCTGGAGAGTCTTCTGCTCGTACTGCATGTAGCCCTTGCAAGTTTCGATGAGCTTGGGCAGTTCGTCATGCCGCTGCTTGAGCAGGACGTCGATATTGGAAAACGACCTGGCGATGTCGTTCTTGAGAGTCACCAGGGTGTTGTAGATTCCCACGAAGTACATGACGATCCCCAGGGCCACGACCAAGAGAATCACCAGCACGGCCACGGCCAGGATCGTCCCGGCAGCAAGAATGGCTCCCAACATCACGGCCTCCCTTCTGGATCCCCGATGGGCCCGCCGGACGACCGGGCGGGCCCGTCCAAGACACTTCCGGCGACGCGCTCAGGCGAATCGCACCGCCACGTCGCGGCGGTCTTCCTCCGATACCTTGAAAAGCTCCTTGCGCTCCAGGTGCAGCAGCCAGGCCACGAATACGTCCGGGAGCTGTTGAATGCGGATGTTGTAAGTGTTCGTCGTGTCATTGAAGAACTCGCGGCGGTCGGCGATGCGCTCCTCGATCTCCGAAATGCGTTTCTGGAGCTGCATGAAATTATTGTTGGCCTTCAGATCGGGATACTTCTCCGCCACGGCGAACAGGGTTTTCAGCGCCCCGGTAACCATCGTATCGGCCTGGGCTTTCTCGCCGACGCTGGTCGCCCGCTGAAAAGCGTTGCGCGCCTCGACGATCAGCTGGAACGTCTTCTGCTCGTACTGCATGTAGCCCTTGCAGGTCTCGATGAGCTTGGGCAGCTCGTCGTGCCGCTGCTTGAGCAGCACGTCGATGTTTGCCCAGGACTTGTCGATGTTGTTCCGCAGCCGCACCAGGCTGTTGTAGATGATGATGAAATAGATGATGAGGCCGATGGCGACGAGAAAGAACACCAGCGCGATGAGCATGAAGATTCGCACAGCCATTCCGTTCTCCTTTCGCTACCTCAGAGCCAACCGAGCCCTCGGAGGAGGAGATCGAGGAAGAAAACGGAGGCGATCGCTCCCAGGAAGATAAACAGCAGCGCCTTCCTCCGCAGGCTGCTCTCCAGCGCTTCTTCGCTCCTCCAGGAGATCAAGAAGGTCGGCTCGTCTTCACCCTTGACGATCATATTCCGGTCGTTCAAGTCCTTCGGCCTGGGGTTCTCGGCACAGGTCCCCGTCAAGTCGTACCAGTATCCGGGAATAATACAATACTCCGTCAAGCGGTACCGGTCCCCGTAGCCTCCGTAGCGCCGTCCGACGCTCCCGGTGAGAAAGGCTTGCTTAATGGTGTTGATCAAGAACTCCGGAGAGCGATCTGACAACCTCGGTCTGGCGGTAACGCGAGAGTCATCTTTGGGCCCGATCCTCGAGATATCCCGCCGCGACAATCCGCCGCTTGTCACGTAGTCCATGAGCTCGTCGTTCGTCGGCCACCCGTCAGTTGACGGGCTGGTAGGGGATGTCTTTT
>Ga0307379_10009030_pt1 | contig 13371 bp, 22 predicted proteins | sample UN2MG_FD_202237 | JGI IMG/M metagenome (GOLD analysis project Ga0307379, IMG submission 202237) | Soil microbial communities from Risofladan, Vaasa, Finland - UN-2 | ecosystem: Environmental > Terrestrial > Soil > Coastal area > Acid sulfate soil | place: Finland: Risofladan, Vaasa | collected...
TTGTGGGAGGGAAGCTTCCCAAGGAGATCACTCATGTCATTTATGTGGCGATGTTTCAAATAACGTCAGACGGAAGAACGGAGATGATTTGGAACAAAGTTTTGGACTCTGACCAAGGGAAGTTTGGGGCGTTAGTAACCGATAATGGGATAGAGTTCGGCACGTGGGAAGATCGGAGTGGTTTCTGGTTGGCTATACGAGTACCTAAAGGGAGTAGAATGTGATGGTAGACGCCCTTGGATGCCCGATTGAGTTGAACGATACTGTGGTAACTGCGACAGGGTCAGTGGCGAGAGTAGGGGAAATATTCCGCGACGGCTGGCTTGAACTAGTGACCGATCTATATTGCCATTTGGCGCATGCCGATGAAGTAGTAGTAGCAAGGGGGTTTAAAAATGATAACGTTTGAATCGTACCAAGACGGGGCTAAAAGTACAGCAGGGAACGCCGAGTTGGCAGTCTTGGCTTTAGGTTTGGCTGGCGAAGCTGGCGAAGTTGCCGATATGGTGAAGAAGATTCTTGGGCATGACCAGATTTTAAACGTTAATAAGCTGGCCCTTGAACTCGGCGATGTCCTTTGGTATCTATCCATGTTGTGTACACATCTCAATATTGACCTTGGGGAAGTTGCCTACATGAATTTACTGAAACTTAAGGCTCGCCATCCTGAAGGTTTTGATTCGAGTTATCATGACAGGGTATAAGTTATGAAAGTGTACTGTTGCCTTGGCTGGGATGATATAATCCGGGAGAGTAAGTACGAATATATTAATCGTGTTTGGCTCATGAAGATAGGCAGGGCTCTTGACGGCACATGGCCAGGAACTTTGCCCGAAATTCTTATGGTGAAGGGGGAGGAAAAGCCACGTGTTGGTCCTCCTGTAGGTTTTGACTTTATGGAACGCAAAAATGCTTTGTGACCAATGGACGACAATGTGGGGAGGGGCAGAATGCGGTAAGAAAGCAGCGCGTCTAATTATTGTGGATGAGGCTGGTCTAACAGAGTGGGGTAAAAAGATCGGCCTCATTGCCCTATTGCGCTGCGAAGATTGTTACCGAGAATTGGATGATGCTGTGTTTGACTTAGAGATTGGAGATGAGATTGACCCTTTCTGAGCTTATCGAGGCCCTAGAAGTAGTGAAGGAGAGTCACGGTGGGGAATGCTTGGTATTGGTGACTGACACAAGAGGGGTAGTGAGCCGGGTCAAGACCCATAAGCGGTTTAAGTTGGTATGGATTGAGGGAGAGGAAGATGAAAGCTGCCCTGTACGATAAGGATTGGAGGGTTGTCCGCTGGATAGATGTTGTGGAACCCCCTCCTCCTACTATCAAAATCCCAAAGAAAAGACGCCTTGAAACCGAAGAACGGTATGACACTTACTATTACGTGAGAGAAGTCGAATATGCGCCGGTCGCCATTTATTGGGTAGAGAAATGAATCACAATGAGTGGCTTGAAGCTGCTATTAAAACTGAGTTCGTAGTGGTTGACGTTGAGAATTTTTATTATAATACGGATAAGGATTGCGATATTCCTCCTTGTCCTGCTGGTCGTGATCCCTTGGAGTGGAGAGAGGAGAAGAGTGACTACTGCTACGCGGTTGGCTTTCAAGCGTCTGAAGGGTTACCTACACTCATTTGGTCAGAGATGGAGGAGAACTCCCTCAGTCGGATCGAGCTTAGTGAATGGCTCCTTCTCCTTGTTCGTAGTGTGCCTATCGTTTGTCATAATTCTGCTCATGATACACGAATAATCACGAAGAACTTCGGAGTCGGCATTGACGAGTACTTGCAGCTTGAAGACACAATGCTCATGCACAACATCCTCTGGTCAGAGTTTCCCCATACCTTAAACTTTTGCCAGAGTTTGTATGGAAGTCAGAACAGGCATAAGGACCTTGGGACTCATTCAGTGCAGTACCTACAAGGCGATGTCTGGGAGACGATGATTATACACCACACCCTTAAACAGGAGATGGCCAAAGACCCTGAGTCTGAGAAGGTCTATCGTGAACTCCAAGTTCCGCTGCTGCCGATCACCCATGAGGCTCACATTGCGGGCATCAGGCTGGATCAGGACTTCATTAGTGACTTGAGCGTTAAGCTTGAGAAGCAAAGGGAAGACGCTGTCCAGGTAGCCAATAAGTTTGTTCAGGATTACGAAGGCCCAGAAAAGAGAGGGCTTGAATCTTTGAAGCCGGACGCTGGTCGTAAGATAAATCTGAATAGTCCTAAGCAATTGAATGAATGGGTATACCAACGTGAGGGCATGAAGGTCAAGTACGTCAAGAAAGGTAAGTCTGGTATGTACCCCTTGGGTAAAGATCAGATTGCCACATTACAGGAACAGAGGTTACCAAGGGAAGATGACGACACATTCGAATCAAGGCTCGCCAACGGAGGACATCCCCTTATTGAAGCCAAAGCAGCCTTTACCCAAGCGGATAGGTTTCTCTCTGGATACATCCGTCCAAACGTGGGTAGAGACAGGTGTTATCCGCAATTCAAATTGCATGGTCAGGCAACGGGACGATGGTCAACAACAGGGCCAAATATACCCGGAATGAACAAAGCCCTTAAGCCTATGCTGATTCCTGATGTGGGATGCGTGTGGATAGGGGGAGATTGGAGTAATGCCGAACTTCGTATTATGGCTGAGATCACTCAGGACGAGGCTCTCCTTCGAGGGTTCGAGCAAGGTTGGGATTTGCATAGTATGCATACTGCTCAAGCTTTTGGATGGGATAATCCGAGGGGTAGGTATGAGTGGGCACTCTTTAGGAACAAGATCAAAGGACCGTGGGAGGACTATAAGGAATTACCTTTTAAGCGTGGTGGCTGGTGGGGTAGGGTTGCTCCTGGTGAATGGAAAGAAGTTGCAGTGTCGGAAGATTTTCCATGGGAACAATGGCTCATTGAGGGAGGTCCACAGCCCGGTTGGATTGGAGACAAGGACCTATTCCGCCGCTTCTCCAAGATATTGGTTTTCCGCCTCATGTATGGAGGAAGCCCAAAAGCCGCTGGGGATATACCGGGAGCAGTGTCTTTGGGAGTCCCTACTGGAAAGCTCGTCCAGAGTTCAAGGGAGCTTATTCTAGCACATCCCTCATGGCAGGATTATTGGGATGAAGTTGGAGGGATTGCCCGGAGGGAATGTGTTGTCCGAAACTGGATGGGCCGTAAAAGAAGGTTAATGAGTACACGCGAACAGAATAGATTCCGTGAAGGAGTGAATTTTCCCATTCAGAGTACAGTTAGCGATCTTCTCAATAGGACGTTGAAGATGATTAAGGAAAGAGCACCATGGTGTAGGCTGATGTTTACTATCCATGATTCTTTCTTCATGCAGTGTAAAGAAGAGAAAGCTGAGGAGTTAACTAAGATCGTGGAGGAGTGCGCTGAGTATCCGCTTAAAGGCAACTTCTTTATTCCCTTTGATATTGAGCGTATCGAGTATGACGAGGTGAAGAAGAAGCGCATAGAAATTAAAATTAAGGAACACTAATATGACAGTCGAACAATTGCAGAGTCTAATCCATTCTTTAGTGGCGATGGGACACGGTAACAAACGCATCTCTTTATTTGGTGGAAAAAATGATTCCCCTAGTCACGTTAGCTCTTCTCAAGAGGTTCATTTGTTTTTGCCTGATGACGTAATGGGAGAAACTCATGAAGGGGTTTAAGACGCAGGGCGGGAGAAGTTTAGCTAAAACTATGAAGGCTCTATACACCAATTATAAAGCGTCAAAAGTTGAGAAGAAGAAAGTTACACGAAAGGGTAGTAAATAATGGTAGTTAAGTATACAGTCGTCTGGACTCACGATGGTATGGATAATCATGATCGTATAACCTATGGCAATCGGGCCATTGCTGAGCAAGCTTCTCGTCATATCTTCAGTGTGGAAGGTAAGAAGAGTGGTTTTATGATTGACGTTATCCCGGAGAGTGAATACAATGTACGATTCGATCGGAACGAAGTTGAAGGTGGGCCAGGGAGTAGTAATGATTAGGGGGAAGAGGTCGGACCGGAAGCTGGAAATAGCTCTGGTTATTGGATTGATCCCCGAACACGGATGGATAGCGACTACTCGGGGAATATCGAAACGCCCCAGTACTGATGTGATTGTCATTAATGACTTACCGGGGGAGATCGATTTCAATGGCGAATAGGATATGGTGGATTGATACCGAGACCACTGGTCTCATTCCTGGGACGCATGGTATCATTGAGATCGCTGCGTTGGTTCAGGATGTCGAAACTTTTGGACACGAGAGGGCAAGGTTTCAACAATTTGAAGCTCTAGTGAATCCAGGAGACGTCGAGTATTCCGACAAAGCTTTGGAAGTTAATGGCGTGACGTACGAAGAGATTCAAGAGTTTGAATCCATTGACGTTGCGCTGAAACGAATGGATCGGGAAGTAAAATATCGGGACATCATCGCTGGTCATAACGTCTCGGGATTCGACATCCCCATGATGAAGGCAGCCTATAGTAAGGCGGGAATTAAGTGGCGTTGGCATCATCATTGCATAGACAGTATGGTAGTGGCGAACACTATGAAGCTGTGGGGAATGTTGGATGTCAAAAGTCTCAGTCTTCAAGCTCTAGGCGCACACTTCGGTTTTCAAGAGGGACAGTTCGGTCCAGCTCATAGGGCATTGCCAGATGTTAAATTGACTATGGCAGTTATGGGACAATTACAAGGTATAATACAAAGTGGAGCGGGATATGGCTTCTAGGTTGCAACTCGATGTCTCGGAGCGTTCTTTTGAATTGATCCAACGTGCGTTGCTGGCGTACATGGATAGTATAGTGGTCTTGGCTCCGGGGTATGAGACCCTCCAAGATCATGAGAAGTTGACAGAGGTTGAGGCGGATTACTATCATGGGGCGAATCTGCTGGCTAAGCTGGCGGAAGGTCGCTCAACTGTGAAGGTGGGTTAAATGGCAAAGCTTGAGCCGGGACGGATACTTGTTTGGGACATTGAAACTTCTGACTTTAAGGCTAACTTCGGCCATATGCTCATGTGGGCTGGGAAGTTCGTCGGCGAGGATCAGATTTACAGCATGAGGATTGACGAGAATCCAGATTACAACACTGGCGCTCGCACTATGATCGATGATAAGCGCATTGTGTTGGGTATCCGTGACCTTCTTGAGAGTGCAGATGCCATTGTTCATCATTACGGCGATAGGTTTGATTTGCCTTTCGTGAACACTCGTTGTCTTGAGTGGGGAGAACTTCCCCCGGCTGCCACTTCTAAGATCGATACTTGGAGAGTAGCTCGTCAGAATCTGGCTATGACTTCTAATCGTTTGGGAGTTCTGGCCGAGAGCTTTGGGGGAGATAACCAGAAGGGTGGTCTGTCTAAGAATCAGTGGAAGCTAGCCCATCACGGAGACAAGGAAGTTCTCGATGCCATGATGGAGTATTGTATTCAAGATGTGCGGGCGACAGAGGCTATATATTTGGCCATGCGTCCTCTCATTTGGAATCATCCCGTCATGCACACTGGCAACGATGAAATACTTTGTCCTGCATGTGGCTCTGAGAAGACTCATGGAAATGGTACACGGCGTACCAAGCATCAACTTATCTATCGGCAGCGTTGTACTAAATGTGGTACTGGATTCATTCGTAGACGGGAGGCTATTAAATAGATGGAACCGAGTGTATGGACGATAGTTGTTTCTCAGGCTGCGAAAGACCAAAATGATTGGACTGAAGGTTATATGATTTTTGAGCCTACGGAAGAGGAGTTAAGGGCTATGATCGGAGCGCTGTTGTCCATCGATCCTGGGGAGAAGATATAACTTGGTAGATATCAGCACGTATAAGGGTCCGGGCACTGAACTCAAAGCAGTTGGGGAAGTAGATATGCGGTATGGTGATCCAGGTGACGAGAACGACGCGAAGTTGGGGCGTGTGTTTACTGGCGAGCAGGATGCCAAAGGCTTCAAGGGGAATCCTAAAGATACCATAGGGGCTTCAAAGACTCCCTTGTCTCAGTTACCCGAAGTTGCAATCCTTCATGGAAGCTTGGGGATGTACGAGGGCAGTCTTAAGTATGGATTCCGAAACTATCGTAAGTATCCAGTAAAGGCAAGTGTTTATGTGGACGCGATTCTTCGACATATTCTTGACTACTCCGATGGCATTGACGCAGACGAAAAGACAACAGTCAAACATCTTGGATCAGTTATTGCTGGATGCGCTATCCTACTGGATGCCGAGGCACATGGCACATTGGTGGACGACCGGGATAAAAGTAGGATTGCAGCGGACGAATTTGAGAAAGCCATGAGTGTTGTAGCCCGTCTTCACGAGTTGCATGGAACGGACACTCGATTGTTGGAGGATCGTGATGGCTAAACCTAAGATTTATCTGGCTGGTCCTATGGCTGGGTTATCCATAAAAGAAGCTAAGCAGTGGCGAATAGCTTTGACTTCCTACAGTGACCTTTTCGAACTACTTAGCCCTTGTCGAGACCATGAGGATATAGAGGGAGTGATTGAGGGGCATGGTGGTGGAGAGGCATTTATGTGCAAGCCTAAAGAGATTTATTCCCGAGACACGCATGACATATTTCGTAGTGATGCAATCCTAGTGAACTTCACTAATGCGGAGAAAATATCAATAGGTACCGTCTTTGAGTTGGGATACGCTTCGGGACTAGGTAAGCCGATAGTGACAGTGGGATTGAAGGAAGGAATTCATGACCATGTATTTACTCAGGAGTGTGGGATTGTACATGCTGAAAGCCTAGCGGAAGGTATGATTGCTTTAAAGTCAATGTTCAATAGATAAAAAAAGAGCCCAAGCTAAGGAATTAAATCCTCGGCCTGGGCTTTTTTTATTTGCCTTTTAAGATTTGTAGGGCATAGCAAAGAAGTAAGGCAGATATGACCAGAGCGATCCATTCAGGTGCTTCGGCTGCATATGCTTCCCTTCTTTTATCGGCAAATAGTCCAAGAGCTGTGGTAATCCGCCTTGAGTCCATTAAGACTAATACTGTGCCAAAGACATAGTTGCTCAATTTATTGGGCGAATAAGCTATATTCATAGCAGTTATACAACAGGCTATAGTTTGGAATGTAATGCTCAAAATCAATACTTCTAGAATCTCCATTAACGTCTCCTCAACTCTTGGAGTATGACTTGGAGAGTTTCGACTATAGCTTCTTGTTTAGCTTCCATACGGGCAGTAAAAACTTTGATATCCTGAACGTCATCCTTAAGTTTCTCCACGTTCTGCTGAATCCGCTTCTGTTGAACAGCTTTTTCCTTCAAAGTGGAGAGGTCAGCAGCCACGGTAATGTTCCAACCTATACCTGCTGTGATAGCTATAACAACAAGGGGAAAAACACAGTACTGAAAGAACTTACTATTCAAATAACTATTGTCCAATTAAGGAGTCTCCCAATCTTCAACAATCTCGTTATTCACTGTGTTGAAGGCCCAGGCTGGGGGATTCCAAGGCTCGTCAAGGATTAATGACGGCGGAGGATTCGGCCCCAATTCCCAGTCTTCAGAGATAATAATTATAGCCAGTTCATCGGAGCCAATTAGTTCCCAATAAATGCCAGATAAGGCAGTGGGAACTCCTCGGATCATCTCGACTCCATTAGGTTCAATGACGCCAGCATTTGAGTTGCCAGGACGGCCTCGATTGAGATTCTCATCATCGCCAACAGCGACAGTGCTATAGTCAATTTGGAAGGTATCGATTTGTGGAGTGCCGTCTAACACACCATTGTTACTATCCGACATTCGGAAAAAGAAATCCAGAATAGTATCGGACTCAGGAGCTGTGAAGTCTGTTCCTAAAGAAGTGTTTTCGCCATCATTGGTTCTCCATTCGATTTGTATTACAGCTTTACCGACAAGAGAGAATGGTATGGCTACTTCTTTTAATAAGACTCCAGCCCCAGTTGTCAACGGCTCTCCCAGGTCCCAAGGTACAGACCTAAGCTGAACTGAAGAGGGCAAGCTCCTAAACAGAAAGCATCCCTTGGGATTCTTAGAGTCAGGAGCCGCTGGTTGGTTTATAGTGTCTGTCCCTGCGTCTTGGATATAGAATACAAAGGCAAAGTCTTGTTCTCTTGTACTCGTTCCCCAAGTTCCTATAGCAGGAAAGTTAAGGTCAAGAAAGCCTGTCAGGAAACTTATACGGCCATGCTTCTGAAAAGAAAAGGTAGTATCTATTGGAACGATATCTATCGATTGCTTTGCAGTGTATAGCTTCGTATTAGTAGGCCATAGTTCCCCAGTACCTTGCCCAGAGTAGGATGGGATACCGGGGTTTGGGTCGGCAGGTTGAGTTCCAGATTCCCCAGGGTCAATAGCAGGATTGGTCCGAGTGATGCGGCGATTAGTGAAAACAATGTCCCACTCCATCACAGTCGAACCATCCTCTACCTTGGGAAGAGTAGGTTTCCAGTACCAGTCTGTAATTGCCATTCCTACTTTCCTATGCTGGGAAGGGATAAAAGGGCGGTAAGCCGCTATTGTACAGATTGGTTACGTCGCCATCTGCGATATACCTACTGTAAAAGTTCACCATAGCTATTCTACCATCTAACCCCATGTTACGAGGCAGTCCGGTTTGTTTCCTGAAAGGATGTCTCCCGAGGAATGTGCCGGAAGTGTAGATTTGTATGGCAGGATTAAGGCCAAAAGCGAAGTAACTGCCTCCCGTTGCTATTTCTCCCCTATGATATCCATCGAACCTGCCAGTGGCATCTCTTTGGGTAGATTTAGCGCCGATAGTACTGAACAAATCCTGGGCCATACCTCTTGGGTTAGTCCATCCCACATTCGCATTAGAAGGAAGGATCGGATTGGTTTCAATTACTTCGTCGGGAGTCCCATCATTGATAATCATTTGATAGGTTTGATTGGCCGTTCCTCTTATTTGGTCTGCCCGGAGAACAACATGATACCACGTAGCCACGGAAGGAGCGCCTAAAACTGTATCAGTAATAGTTGTCCCAGTTACCACGGTATTAAGGTCGTTGATCCAAGCTTCGCCCTGAAGTTGAGTTGGTCCTCCCGCTGTGAACTTATAGAAGAATGCTTTGAAACGGTCAGTCGTAGCATCCCAAAAGAACATGTAGGAGACGTCTTCCAAGTTTTCATCAGAGACAATTCTAGAGTCATTGAGGTTCATAATAATCGGCATCGACTCTAAGGGCTTCTGATTTAGATATACCCAGAAGGATATTGAAAAATCAGCGTGGTCGTTAATGAAGGAAGAGCCGTGAATCAAACCTCCGGCATTGTTATTATCCACGCAATCAAAGAGTAGAGCGGGATAAGCTGCCGTAGGTCCTCCAATTGCATTAAAAACAGGAGGATTTAAAGCTTCTGCTGGTCCTGCCAATGCTGAGCGATTCCATCTATATCGTTTTCCGGCGTTTCCGAATACTGAGAAGGGAGCTGCCATGCGATTTACAGGGAAGTAAACATTGCCAGAACGTTCAGCTTCCTTGAATTCGAATGATGCCGTAAGGTTGAGTGTCAAAGGGCGTTCTATAAAACTACCGCCGTCAGACTCCCATGCCTTGAATAACTCACCTCTCCATAGAACGGAATTATCCCATTGTTCAATGAAGGGATATTTGCCATCTGAGACAATCAGAAGGAGTGGAGGAGGGTTCCATTCTTCTTCTAGGATTAACCCGGCTACGAAAAGATCGAGAGGCTCCCATTCCTCAATGAATGATCCAAAGACTGATTGTCGAATCTCAGCGCAAGTTAAGGAGACCATCATACCATTAGGATGAATTTCCTTCTCTAACACTTCGTAGTTGACGCCATTGGCAAAATTGGGAATGAGGGGATGCGTTATCTTTACGAAGTCAGTTACCTCAATATGAGCGCCATTGAGATAGGTAGTGAACTCCACTATAATTCTTCTGTGAGTGTGGAGGCGGACCATTAGATCAAGCATTCTAGCAGCCGTGGCGGCGTCAGGAACTAGATCACAGAATACTTCCTTGACACGAGTAACACGGAAAGTATCTTGAGCGCTCTTACAGAAGACTTGGAGGACAGCTTGCTCTGTGTGATTGGTATCTTCAGGAGTGGCAAACATAACGCCTTGGTAAGCTTCGCGTCCGCCTAGACTTCCTTGGGCGAGGTCATTACGCTTGTTAAAGTATACGTAGTAATGTGTGAAGATAGAATCAACTGACTCTTGGGTAACAGAAAAAGTGCCCTTGTCAATATCAGACACTGTGAAGAATCGGATAGGAGCTTCAGCATTGTCGAATACTTTCCACTTTTGTTTTCCATCCTCATTCAGCCAGGTCTTAGCACGAAACTGTTCAGCTATACGCCCGAGGAGATTTTGGGCTTCCTGGGTTGTAGCAATGAGCCCGGAAAGTCTATCATTCTCTGCGTCATACTTATCTTCAGCCGTAGTAAACGAATCGTCGTCAATGTCAATTCCCGGAATATGCCTGCTGACGAGATGTCTTACAGAAGTTGCCGGATTGTCAGTGGCGATGTTGTACAGATTGAAATGATCGAAGTACCCGTGAAAGGGAGTTGCCCCGATGCCAGTGTTATCCAATAGCAAAGTTATGCGAGTAGTGGCCTCAGACGCTGTAAAGACTAAATCATAACCCTGTTCAATCGTGAATCTTAAATCGCCAAAGTTGAAGATGGACGATGGAGAAGTCGTTGTCCCTACTAAGACTTGCTGAAAGGGAGCCGGATCAGTTACAGGCAATCTTGCTGAGAAAGTCAATCGATAAGAGTTACCGGCTATAGTGGTAATATCTTGACGAATCTCAGAGGGCGTTCCCTGGGCAGCATCAACTTGACCATGGAGTACTGGCTCTGATTCCCCTGCCGGAGTGAAGCCGCCTACCCAAGTTCCAGCTACAACAGTCCAAAAACCGGAAAGAACAGCATTGTCTCCTTCTCCATCTTCGATAAGGTTGGGTCCCCTATTTCCCCCTGCCATGGATGCCGTAATATTAGCTTCGTCAGGGTTAGTTACCAAAGCTTGTACTATACGGTCATCATTGCCTATAGGATCGACGGCACGGGTAGGAAAGGTCAAAGTAGAAGTAGGATGCACTCCATCGGGTAAACGGGCTCTACGGGGTCTTCCTGGGCCGTTAAAGGCGAATACCTTGAGAAGCTCGACTGAGGATAGTGTTACCGAGTCTCCAGCCGTATGAAGAACGGGAGCAGTTCGGGTTAACTCTGAAAACTGTAGTACAGGGACTCCGCTGGCTATGGCTGGCTTAACACGGTTATATGTAACTACTTCTGCCGCACTCCCGGCCATTGTCACTTCTCCATTAGCAGGAAAACGCTGGCCTGGTTGATCGTCAAAAACACTGAATGAAGTATCTACCGATGAGAATTCAAAAGCTAAACGAGACTCCGCTGGCTTAACAATATCTATGGCGGGCACAAAGTTGACGTCGCCTAAGATGATTGGGATCGCCCGACCAGTAGTTACTGATTGTGGGAAGAAGTCAGCTCCGAATTGTGGTGGGGTAAGAATGGCATGGTTAACCGTATCGTCTACTAACTCTATCCCCAATGATTCGTAGTTAGCGCGGAAATCCTCAATGGAGCCTTGGAATATTGTGATATAGTCCGAGAAGACTCCTCCAAAGAAACCCAACCGAATACGCACGATGGCATTCACTAGCTCGTTGTTTTCTAAGGTGAGGTGGAAAAGTTCTTGGTTTAGAATCTCGATTGAGGTATTTCCAGTTCTCGATAGACCTTCTGCATCCAAAGAGTAGGAAATGTCACCAATCCCGCCGTCTACTAACTGTAAGAGTCCGCCATCATAAGAAGGTTTTTCAGACGCATTTGCGATAGCGGTAGTGTCTCCTGCTCCAGCAATTAAGCCTTCTCCAGCAAGCCACGGACCAGTGAAGCCTGGATTCCGAGTTGCAAAAAACTCATTAGTCCCCAGTATTTCCACAAGCATGATGGGCTCATATCCGGTCAGAAATTGCTGGCCTTCGAACTGAGCCGTGGTTGAGATGGCCATAGTATTCCCCCTAAGCGACCGTGAATATAAGAGTAAGCGACCAATTGTCTTGACTCACTTCCTGCGGGTCAAATTCAGTTTGAAGGAAGCGAACGCTTGTTGCAACGGAGTCTTCGTCCGTGAAGGTAAATTGAAAAACTCCCCAGTTGATTAGAGGGTCCTCAAAAAACGTTGTAACGTTGTCTATGTCCACTTCCGTCAGTTGTTCAAATTGGACTTCGAACGATTGTTTAGCAGGTCCGAGAGACGCTACACGAATGGTATTGTCGTCACTTATGCCTGTAAACTGATTGATGGTCCTGGGGGAGGAGCCTGGGAAGATTGAGGCTTTCGAGAAGGTAACAGTGGTTACCCCGGACTTAGATAGCGTTGGAGCGGCCATTGTTACACTCCCCTATTTGGTAGTCGCCGTACCTTGAGCAGTTAGTGCGGTATTCCCAGTGATATCTTTCGTGATGTCTCTACGCCGTATAGCGATTCGAGCAGCGGGGACAATGGCCTTAGCGAGCGTACGCTGAGTCGTATTCCCCATAACATCCCTGAGTCTGCCACGTGCTGCCTGCTGTTGTAAGGCTAAATTGAACGCACGTTGATGGTTGAGTGCCGGGTTGAAAGCTAAAGAACCACCTGTTGATGGACCTTGGAAAGTTCCCTGTCCACGAGTGATTGATGTAGCTCCTCGTCCTGCAGTCATTGTCGCTCCACCGAAGCCGGATGATTGGCCTCCAGTAAAAGCTGCAAAAGCTTGGGCAGTAGCCTTCGATAGGACACGCTCTCCAGCTTCTAGCGGAAATAAACCACGTTCTGGCACTTGACCGCCGCCCTGGAATGGAGCAAAAGTACGAGAGGAGCCACGAGTCGTACCTGTCGTTAAAGAATTGTCTTCTCCCTTTAACTTATCGACAGGAATCCCAAAAGCTCCAATAGGTGATCCAGAACTACCTAAAGAAGTACCCGTACCGCGAAAACCAGATTCAGACACTCCACTAACTGGTCCAGGGCTTGAAACTACTTGCTGAAGTGCCGCAGTATTCTCAGTAACAGCCGTAGTGTTGGCCTCGGTCTGCGCCTGGGTTGGCCCGGTAGGAGCGTTAGGAATGATTCTTCCAGTGGAAGTTTCGAGAGTTCCGCCCAAAGGAGCAATACCTTTTCTCCCAGATGGTCCGGCAACGCTTGTATTCTCCGTTCTGATAATTTTAAGATCATTAGCTTGACGGGCAGACATCCCAGCCAAACGACGATCTCTATCTCTTTCAACTTCCCTGATCTGCGAGACAATGCTCAATTCTTCTCGGCGAATTCTATTAATCTCGCTTTGAACAGTGACATTGCCCTTCAGTTG
>Ga0307379_10009031_pt1 | contig 13370 bp, 12 predicted proteins | sample UN2MG_FD_202237 | JGI IMG/M metagenome (GOLD analysis project Ga0307379, IMG submission 202237) | Soil microbial communities from Risofladan, Vaasa, Finland - UN-2 | ecosystem: Environmental > Terrestrial > Soil > Coastal area > Acid sulfate soil | place: Finland: Risofladan, Vaasa | collected...
TAGGCAACTCCGCTGAGTATGATCCATCGGTGTCCTGCCCCGATAACCGCTGGCAAGATATCTCTACCATAGGCCATCTCCGGTGGAAAGAACCCGGCAGGCTTGTATGTATTCCCGAAGTAAAAGGAATTGGTTTTCTGGTTCAGTTCTATCTGCCGTTTGATTTCGTCAGGTGGAATAAGCGGCAGAATGGGGTGGTACTTGCCGGTACCGGTGATTTCAATCTGTCCCTTCTCGGCAAGTTCTTTAAGCCCTTGTATGATTTTGGTATGGCCACAATCTTTTAGCATTTCCACAAGGACACCATTAATGTTGACCGTGGCCCGGGCGTTGGAGTGCTCTTTGAAGACGTCTAGCAAGGGGTCATATGATTCCTTGCATATTTTTTCCAATACCGAGGGAATTTGGGTAGGTGGTTGGTAGAAATGAAAAAGTTGAGCCCAGTAAATCATTGTACTCTCCTATCAGAATAGAATTTATACTAGCCTGATTAAGAACTAGCCAGTCATCTTTATCCATTCCCATGCTTTCCAGAGGTCGGAAGCCCGGAAATCGGGTTTTGGCTCTGGATTTTTTATCTTCAGATTCCTGTCCAGCAGTATTCCTTTCATGCCAATTTGTTTGGCTCCTCTTATATCAGTTTCAGGGTCATTACCGATATAAACCGCTTCCTCAGGCAAAACGTTTAATAAATTGCAGGAAATTTGAAAAAGCCTGGGATCAGGTTTTCTAAATCCAAACTGAGTAGATAAAATAATGCGCTTAAAATATTTATCTATTCCCGGTATCCTGCCCTCGTCCAGACAAAACACTTTCTGGGCATCAGAAACTACAGCCAAAGAATACTCGCTTTTTTCCATTTCCTCTAATACTGGAAGACTATCTGGAAAAAGCTGAAACCGTTCCCGACTAAACACTCTAAAAAGCTTGCAGCAAGACTCAACTAAAAAGGGATTGTCCAACCCCTGCTTTTTCAGGATATTCTTAAATACAATTTCAATATCTATTTCGGGGTAGGGTTCCTCATTGTGCTGTAAGTATTGCTGTCTTTCTAGGTCAAGAGCCGACTTTAATCCTCCGGCGTTAATTGCTACCCCATAGTATTGCAGGTAAAGCGAAAGATAATGGAAAATCTCTTTCTTTTGTTCATTTGTTTTAATGTCTATAAGAGTGCTGTAACAATCAAAGATTATAGCTTTTATTTTAGGCATTGTTGCGCCTCTGCTATCAAATACTTTTTATGCGCCTCGCCCAGCCAGTTATTTCTGGCAATTCTCAGTAGCCCCAGGGCCATGTATAGGGGAATTTTACGGGTGATAGTTTGGAATAAACATGCATCTCCATAATTGATTACGTATTCCCACAAAAAATGACCGATAAACGGCTCAGCAGCCCAACCATTGCCCATACGCCACATAAAATGATGTTTTAGTTCAGCAGCGATAAATCCCAGGTCCCAGCACCGGTCAGCCCATTTCATTTTTTCCAAATCTATGCCAGTTACGTTTCCATTATCGAAAAGAAAGTTGGTGGGTGTTGCATCTCCATGAACGATTACTTCTCTATCTGCAGCAAAGATGCTATCTTCGTTCCACCACTGGTTTGCATATTCCTCGATGGCAGCTCTTTCTATCGAACTCAGGTATGACTTTTCTAAAAAATCTAACAGGTTACTTAGATACCACCGTGGCTCATCAGGGGAAACTGGCTGGTCGGTTTCACTGGCAATATGAAGCTTAGCAAAAAACCTGGCCAGATAGCTCAACTTTTCAAAAAGATTTTCACGTTGCCGATCATAAATGGCTTTGTCCAGATAATAATCAAGAGTTTGACCCGGTGCCCACTCCATAACAAGTAGAGCAGAAAGCCCCATGTTTTCGCCCAGCGGAGCGACTACCTTATCGCTATCCCCACACATTCCGATTCTTTCTCGAAGCAGTTTTAAATTCAAATATTCTTTGTCTGCCGATAGCCATGCCTCTTCGATTGGAATGAATTCACACCTGAAAGATTTACCTACCACCATTATGTTTTTTGTCTTTTCAAAAAAGAGATAGACAGGTTTGCAATACGAAAGCCTTATAACTTCTATCTCTCCATAAGGGGCTTTTGCAATCTGTGGAAATATCTCTTCCTTCAGGTACTGGCAAACATCAGCTTCGGCATACATTGAATCCACCATTCGTAATAATTACCTCTTGCCTGTAACCACTGAGCCAATTGCCCGAGAAGGTTTACAGGTGTACTTAATTTGTGACTGATACTCAAGTTTGTTAATGAGTGTTTTGACTACTTCTTCCCAGGTCCATCGCTCCGCCGTCTTTTTTGCTGCGGTGATCATTTCGTCTCTTATTTCTGGATGCCTGCGAAGATAATCTACGTAAAACTGTATTTCCTCCCCGGTGAAGGTGTCCAAAACGACAGCATTATGCATGTGAGTAGCATAATCTTCCCCGCTACAACCGGTAAATACCACTGACCCCGCAGCCATAGCCTCCAGGCCAACCAGCCCGAATGGTTCACGGTTACTGTTAGCCAGAACTACATCGCTTGCCCGGTAAAGCACCTGCAAAAAGGATTGTGGTATGGGAAATGAAAAATTGAGAATGTCTCCAGCACCATTCTTCGCTATGGCATCAAAATAAGGGGTAAAATCCTCTTCAAAAGCAGCCCGGCGGTAAGATTCCTTGGGGTCTCCCTCTAACAGTATGTTCTTCACTATTAGCCCAAACAACTTGGCCTGTTGTGTAATCTTTCCTTCGTATGACTCCTGGCCGCCACGGGCTAGAAGAGAGGGAACTAGTCCTGATTTTTTAATGCCACCAATAGCCTGAATTGCAGGGTTCCATCCCTTGTCCGGGTGCCATCTTGCCACTTTACTGAATATCAGGTCGACATTCAGTGCACTTTTTATACGTGAAACGGCTCTTTTATCTACCTCTTTTAGCAGGGCTTTAGGTATTCCGTTCGGAATGACTAAAGGATTTACGCCCATTTCAAGCATAATCTGCTTCATATATTTGCTCACTGTCGTAATTGTTGCCGAGCATGAAAGCCTATCCCAGTCTATTCGATCAAAGCTATAGGTATTGTTGGCATTCCAGAACATCACTGTCTTGTTGCGCAAGTCACGTTGCAGTAACAGGTCATGTATCTGGCACATAGCTTCAGCCGTTTGCCATTCCTCTGCCATTACTACTACCAGTTTTCCCTGAGAAATGGCAGGACGTGCAATCTCATTAACTACAAATGGAGGAGTAGATTTAGTGAAATCATAAAGTTTCTCTTCCTCTCCCTCGTAAACCCCATTCGGATAGTTCTCGCTTATCCACTGACACCATCGGTGCAGGACAAACTTTCCATCTTTGCTGACTTCCAATCCCTCCATTCTCGGGTCGCCTATGAAGATGTGGTGAATCTCAAACCCCAATTCAGCCAGGCTGTTGGTTAGATGGGTTATCCTGGCGCCGAGTCCCCCGGCCATGGAATAGACGTCAGGACCTTCAAAAGAAAGCACTATGAAGGTAGTGTTATCAGGATTAATACTCATGTTATTACCTCAAGTTACGACTTTGCTTTTATTACCGGGCTTTTATTTTTTTAAAGAGATGTGAATCCCCTGTTTTGTCTGATTGAATAGCACCTTATCTTCTCTGGCGAGCCAGCCAAGTCCCATATAGACCCTGTTCAGGGGTTGGTCAAGCTTTCTGGCTATGGCAGAGATACTTAACGCCTCCTCATCCTTGAGAAGTTTCCAGATTTCCCCCGCCGTTTCTCCGATAATGCGAAACATAGTTTACCTCCTTCTGTATATTTAGTGACCGACCATGATTATCCATGCATTTAATTGACGGCATACCTGCACAGTTTCCTCTAGTTACCAGGCAACCTTTTTAGTTCATAATTTGTAAAGCTGGGCCGCGGAAACTCAGTGAATTACTTATTTGGTTTCCCCTTTTTTCCTGGCCGAGACGGTAACTTTCTTTGGTTTGACTTCAGCAGTTTTGGGAAGACTTATCTCCAGGACCCCGTCCTCACAATCAGCTTCAATCTTATTAATATCTACATTGGAGGGCAGGGCTATAGAGCGGAAGAAACTACCGTATGACCGCTCACAGCAATAGTAATCTTCCTCTTTTGTCTCTGTCTCAGCTTTCTTTTCCCCCTTAATGGTCAATGTGTCACCAATAACCGAGATGTCGATATCTTCCTCCTTTATTCCCGGGACCTCGGCTTTCACTACAAACTTATCTTCTTTCTCAAATACCTCTATAGCCGGGGCCCATTCTGTTACTGCTCTGGGGAGACGTCTCCACATCGCCGGTAGAAACGGGTGCCCGAAGGCCTCATCAAGGCGTTGTTCCATCTCATCCAGTTCCTGGAATGGCCTCCAGGGGACAGGTCTCCATCTTGGTCTGTGCCTCTCTATCGCCATGGCTAACCTCCTCTACCAGATTAATTTGTTTTAATAAAGTCCTGCTTCCCAAGCCGTAGTGCATCAAAGCCGACTATTTGCATTAATCTTTGATCTTTCTCAGTCAATTCAGATGTTCTCTTATCAAGGCATTATCACCTATTTCTATGTTTGCCAGACGATGCTCAGTTTAATGTTCTGTCGTGACCGCGTATTTAGCTTTTTACGTCCTGAGTATTACTCTCTATTGTCTCATTATCGGGTTGGAGGGCTCTCTGCAAGGGTTACATAAGCAGTCTTCTGGTCGGAATCTCGCCAGAAGGTTATTTTCACCGTCTGCCCAACCTTATAGGTATTTACCAGAGTTAATAATTCATCTACGCCGGTAATCTCTTTTTCCTCTACTTTGGTGATAATATCGCCTGCCTTCAACCCGGCTTGTTCTGCCGGACTGCCGCTGGCAACTTCAGTAATCAGCACACCTTTATCGACAGCCATGTTGTACATGCTAGCCACCGAACTATCAACGGTATAAACTCCTATTCCTATCCACGGACGAACTATGTAGCCAGTTTGCATGAGCTCATTAATGATAGGCGTCGCCTGATTAATGCTTATGGCATAGCCCATGCCTTCTACCCCAACCTGGGCAACCTTGATACTATTAATGCCGATAACTTCTCCTGCCATGTTGACCAAGGGTCCGCCGCTGTTACCCGGATTAATGGCAGCGTCTGTCTGAATAAGACCATGCAGGGTTTGCCCAGGAGATGCAGATACAGAAGCATCCAGGGCACTAACAACACCTACCGTGGCACTTGTGCCCTCGCCCAGCGCATTACCAATAGCAACTACCCACTCCCCAACCTCTAATTCAGATGAATCACCTACCTTGATTGCAGGCAGGTTATTGGCATTAATCTTCACTATCGCCAGGTCAGTCAAGGGATCGGTTTTTACCTGTTCAGCAATGTAGGAAATGCCATCCTCTAAAATTACCGTAACCTTTTCAGCATCACCAACAACGTGGTTATTGGTCACAATGTATCCATCTTCACTGATAATCCACCCTGACCCGGCACCCTCTCCTGTAGTCGGTCGGTTGAAAATATCATAAGCTGTGATTTCGACGTTGATGGCTACAACTGAAGGCTTGACCTTAGCTACCACTTCAGTAATAGAGGGTAACACTGGCTGTTCAACAACAGGGGGTAACACTGGCTGTTCAACTGTCGTGGGAGTAGATATGCTATTCGGTGATGTATTTGTTGTACTAGGAATAGTGTCTGGTCCGCAGGCGAATAAAGACATGGCAAAGATAACTATTATGATTAGACTGATCATAACTGATAGATGTTTATGCATTGTCCCCCTCCTCGCCTCTTTTTATGTATGCTTTTTCAGAGCTGGCCCCACCTCCCAAACAGTAGTTTTTAAGGGTTGATATTCATCTGCGCCAGGCTTACCTTCAACTAGAGATTTGTCAACCTGTCAAAGCCTTTTATTTAGTCTAATATGGCATAAACTACCTGGATATCAAGGCTAACTTCCTCTACCAGATTAATTTGTTTTAATAAAGTCCTGCTTCCCAACTTGAGTCACGGAATTAACCTGCACTTCCTCTATTGAATCTCATAGACTACCTGTACATTCAGGGTAATTTCCATTTCACCAGGGCTAATTGGTGTCGGTGCCATTGCTGGAGCCGGTGCTAGTTCTGGTCTGATTTGATAGATAGGTGATGGCGTGTATAAGCTTTCCGAGATATAGGTTGGTTTACCCAGCGTTACCCCACCCAGCGTAGCTAATTCCTTTGCCTTGGCTTCAGCATCTTTCATTGCTTTTTCTCTGATCTCACTATGATAGGCCTCTGGCTTATCGACGGAGAAGCTAATGTTGTCTATTCTCGTAAGGTCTCCCCCAGCCACGGCTACTGAGTCAATAATGCTGCCAACATTACCAATAGTCCTTATCTTGGCGGTTACTATGTTGCTTACCCGATAACCAATTACAATCTCCTTTTGTTGTTCCTCATCCCATCTGGTTACTTTGGTGATACTGAAATATTGGGTCTGAATATCTTTCTTGTCTACCCCGTTTTGGTTGAGGGCATCCATCACCTGATTCATCGCCTCAGTCGCCTTTGTCTGGGCTGTAGCTACACTTGCCTCCTGCGACTCAATACCCAGACTGAGGGTGGCAATATCCGGGGCCACGCTAACTTTTCCGGTTCCGTTCACCCAAATCCCTTCTTGCTGGTTCTGAAGTATCCCTCCCAGCGTCTCCTTGGTTTCAGTACAACCAGATAAGGAGAACGCCAAAAGTACCCATGTCACAACTGCAAAGACTAGAAATATCTTTTTCATTTTCTACCCTCATTACTTATGATACTTATGATATATTTTATTAAAGCTAATTATTTCGTCACTTTTTGATTGCTTTCTTCACCTTACTCATTACATCCGGTGGTATCGTTTTCATGTTGTGTGCTTTACCGGCGTGTTCTGCTATTTTCTTCATCAGTTCGTCTTCTGTCTTTGCTGTTACCTCAAAGTTACAGCTCATACCTGTGTCTCTACACTTAAACGATGTCATGTTACACCTCCTTACCATTATTAATTCGGTCCCAGTATCTTATTTTTTACAGGCTAAATTATTCGCTAAGGGATTGAAAGAGCCACACCCAGGCTTAACATGACTGCGGCGGCGACTACAGCCAGGATAATCACTATTGATTCCCAGTCAGTGAGCATTCGGTCGGCAAGGCTTTTCACCTTTTGTAAAGCGTCACTGGCTATCCTGAATGCGTCATCGGCTTTAACTGAAAAACGACTTACTTCTGCCGCCACTACGTGCTGGGCTTTCTCCATTCTTGACCCCATTTCTCCAGCTTTTCTATCCGCTTCCACAGCAACACGCTGCGCTCCTCTTGCCGCCTCCTCAGCTTTTAATGCCATATTTTTAGAGGCTTTCCTAGCCTCATCGACTGACGCGGTAATTTCCTCTTTGAGGGCTTTCATTGCCGTCTCCGCCGCTTCTTTGGTCTGTTTTGCCGCCAGCTCAGCCCTGACACCAGCTTCTTCAGCCGCTTTTTTGGCTTCCTCGGCTTTGGCGGTGGCTTCCTCACCGATAGCCCTGACTGCCGCCTCCGCCGCTTCTTTGGCCAATTTTGCTGCCAACTCAGTTCTGGCACCAGCCTCTTCAGCCGCTTTCTTAGCTTCCTCGGCTTTGGCGGCGGCTTCCTCACCGGCAGCCCTGACTGCCGCCTCCGCCGCTTCTTTGGCCAATTTTGCTGCCAACTCAGTTCTGGCACCAGCCTCTTCAGCCATTTTCCTGGCTTCTTCGGCTTTGGCAGCGGCTTCCTCTCCAGCTGCTCTCATTGCTGCCTCCGCTGCTTCCTTGGTTGCTCCTGATGCTTTTGTGGCCGCCTCGGCAGCAGCTTTGGCTGCCTGGGCTAGTTCCTCCGCCTTTCTTACCAGCTGGTGTAAGGCCCGGGATGCACCATCAATAGCTTCATCCCCGGCTACATCCGCGGCTTCAGCTTTCTTACGTGTCTTATTGCCTAACTTAAAACCAGCATCAGCTGCCTCCTTGGCTTCTCTGCCTGCCTCATCAACCCTCTCTGCAATTATTCCTGATATTTTGGCTGCTGCCTCAACGGCTTCATTACCGGCTACAAACGCTGCCTCAGCTCTTCGGCTAACCTCGTCAGCCGCTTGAAAAGCAGTCACCGCTGCCCTCTTGGCTTTCCTGCCCATCTCATCAGCTTTTATAGCCGTTTCTGCCGTCAACCGCTTTGCCAACTCATCCCGGGCAACATTAACCTCCATTGTGCTTTCGTCAGCCCGTTTGCCTGCGGCATTCGCCTTACTGACGGCGTCTTCAACAGCCTCTTTAGTTGCAATCGCTAGCGCTTCGACTCTGGCAGCTGCCTCTTCAGCGGCTCTAGCAGCAATACTCTCGGCCTCTCTGACTGCCAGTTCCACCTCCTCGGCTCTTCTGGCGGCTTCTTCAGCAGCGCTTGTAGCACCCCTGGCGGTTTCCTCGGCTTTCAAAGCTACTTGCTCAGCTCTTTGGGCAGATTCTTCAGCGGATTTGATCGCGGCCAAGGCAGCTTCTTTAGCCAGGGCACTTGCTCCTTCAGCACGCTTGGCGGCTTCTTCCGAAACACTTCTTGCTGACTCGGCAGCTTCTTTGGCCGCCTTAATTGCCTGTACACTTTCGCTCGCTGCTTCCTTAGACAAATTCGTTGCGGCTTCAGCCGCTTTTCTGAACTCCACGGCAGTCTGCCTGGCTCCCTTATCAGCTTCTTCTGCTTTTCTGGAGGCTTCTTCAGCTGCCTCCCTGGCTACCTTCGCCGTCTCTTCAGCTTTAGTAGCTGCTTCAGTAGCGGCCAGGGTAGCAGTATTAGCCGCGTTTTCACCTGCCTGGCGAGCCTCTTCTGCTCTTTTAGCCGCTTCTCCCGATGCTGTTGTAGCTTGTCCTGCCGCTACTCTAGCTGACTTGGCGGCTTCTTCAGCTCTCCGGGCAGCTCCAGTAGCTGCTTTTATATTGGCTTCCATCTCATCCAGAATTCGAGGAAGTGGCTTGGTCATTATTTCAGGGGTCTCCTGAACTCTTTCCTCTTCTCGAATTCGCGCATTTTTGATAACCATCTTACTGTCCTCCTTCAGGAGTATTTGCTGATTGGGCAAGTTGCCCTTTCCCCGCTGTTACCTGATATCCAGTTTCTACCTGTGCGCATCCTCTTGTTGCCAATCCGGCAGCCTCATCCCATACTAACTACTCTTTGAGCCACCTATTCTCGTACGTATCAGGTAGCCCAGGCCAAAAAAGAGCAAGCAACCAAGCGCAATCAGCACGTATATTGCCCAGCCTGGTATAGTAGAAGTGGCTTCAGCATCAAATGTCCCGGAGTATGTCCATCTTCCTTCATTTGAAGCGCCATCTACGGCTCTTACCCTCCAGTAATAGCGGGCTTCCTCGCAGGTCAACCTCAGGTTTTCTTCTGTGGTCAAGGCATACCCAGATTTGTCAAGGTTCATCTTCTCCAGCACTATAGAAGTAACTGAGAAGTCATCACTGACAGCAATCTGAAGGGTGTATGTTACCGGCTGGCTATCATCAGTCACGTCCTGCCAGTCAAAAGATATCGGTGATTTCACCTTGGTTTCTGTTTCCGGCAGCAGTAGCACCGAGACCGGTGGTGGAGTCGATTCGACGGTAAAGGTAATTTCCTTTGTATTTGTACCGTCACTGGCAGTTATCGTGTGCTTTCCGTGCAAACTAACCGGTACGGTGAAAGCAGCTGCAAAAACCCCATTACTATCGGTGTTTGCGGTGGTTAAAGTTTCATCATCATACTTAATGGTTACTATGCCACCGGCTTTAAATCCGGCGCCGCCCATTACCAGCCCTTCACCAACATTGCCTGCGGTGGCACTAATGCTGATAGCGGCCAGTGGCGGTGGAGGGGGTGCTGGTTCAGGTGCTGGTGTGGGTGCTGGTGCTGGCAGTGAAGCAACTATGGTAAAAAGTGTTCTAGCCCCATTTGTGCCATCATTGCAGTCAACACTGTATGGACCAGCTCCTAGCTGCGGCACGTTAAAGTTTATGGAAAATCTGCCGAGCGCGTTTGCCGTTGCCGTAGCTACCCTAATGCCCTGGAAAAGGACGGTAACCGTTTTTATCCTGCCAAAACCAGTGCCGGTGACCATTGCCGCAGTTCCTGCTTCTCCACTGTTCGGGCTGAGTACCGTTTTCGGAGTAACATAAAACTGGGCCTTAGCTTCAGCACCAGAAACAAGAGCGGTTATAGTATGAAGACCAGCAATACCATCGGGAATATCAATGACGCTGGTGAAGCCACCATCACTTTGGCTTTTCCTATCGCCACTCTTAATAGGCAATATGTATTCATCATATTTAATCGTGATATTTTTGTTGGCGGGAAATCGGTTACCTTCAATCTCCACTCTATCGCCTACCAGCCCGCTATACGAAGATAAAGAAATATCACCCATGGTAACCGTAAATGTGGCGACTGCTCTTATGCGAGGAGCGATTGTAGGCGGGCTAATGCTGGAGTAATGGCAAACATACACATAATAAGTACCGCTTTCCACGTTTTCTTCATGGTCGCCGTCATCAAGCTTTGCGGGCACTGGAAAGGAAACCTCAAAATCTCCATCCTCATCAAGCCATATACCTTCCTTAACCAATTTATAATGAGTTACCTCATCATCGATGTCATCAAGTGTGTTCGCTTCGTCACTGGAGAAATAGACTGCCGCGTATTTGTCATCGGCAGCAGTACTTTTGTTAAATTCTGTGCCAGTGACCGTGACCGTGTCATCAATTTTGCCCTCTTCAGGATCAATTTGGATACCCCGCGCCGCCTGGACCAGTGACGCTGGTACGGTTAACAATAATAGGGACAGGATAATGGCTAAAGTCAGAATTCGGGAAATTCTTATATATTTCATTTCTACCTCCACATTTACCAAGAAATTATAAATTCTTGTTGGTTGCCAATTGTTCTCCCAAATCAAAAGGCAATGAAAATTTCTCTTCATTGTTCGTTACTTAAGAGTCCAGGTATAAAGTCTCGGCCCTTCAGCTTAAGGAAACCAGTAGCTAAAACTATATTGACTGTTCTTAATTATTAATGTGCGCAGAAAGTAGTACCTTCCTAAGCTTGTAATCGGCAGACTGAATAATGGATAATCTGCAATCAATTATCACTGCGAATACCTTAAAATGTCACCGTCTGAAATAACAAATTTTGACTGTGCTGAAGGTTCAAAAAAAATAAGATATCTGGTCTAATTGAGAATAGGCATATTTGCGATATTGTAGTCCGAATGGTCTATCTGTAAATAGACTGATATTTTGACAAATATTAAAGTCAGTGCCTATACTTTTATATATCAAAATTTTATTAAAGTAATCATGAAAGAAATCAAAATCCTGATTGCGGATGATCACCCGTCATTTCGGGAAGGGCTATGTCGTTTACTCAATGAGCAGGACGATATGGACGTTATCGGTGTGTCAGCGGATGGCGAAGAAACCATTTGCATGACACAGGAAATGAAGCCAGATATAGTCATAATTGATGTTGCCATGCCCGGCACCGATGGTATTGAGGCAGCCAGACAAATTAAACGCACCTGCCCTACCACTTCTATCATTATGGTCAGTGCTTATAGTTATGAGTCATATGTTCTCACCAGTATGCAGGCGGGTGCATCCGGGTATTTATTAAAGGATGCTCCAGTCGGTGAAATAATCAGTGCTATCCGTTTGGTGTACAACGGGCAAGGAGTATTTAACCTGAAAGCTAGCAGCAAAGTCCTGAGTCAAATTACCATTGGTAAAAGCAGGAAAGAGGCGAGACAGACGGATTTGCATGACCGTGAGATTGAGGTACTGGAGCTTGCAGCTAAAGGAATGACTAATAAAGATATCGCTGAGCAACTTTTCATCAGCGAACGAACCGTCCATAACCACCTGACCAACATCTTCAGAAAACTCAAAGTCTCTTCTCGCACCGAGGCCGTGCTTTATGCCTTGAAGAAAGGCTGGCTTACCCTGGAGGACCTGTACCCTACGGATGAGACATAAGCAGGCGCAAACAGGGGAATTTAAGAGCAGGGAACTTGCTCCAAGGATACAGACTCTCTTCGAGAACTTAAATGATGCGGCGGCTGTTATGGATGCGGAGGCGGGACTAGTTCTGGAAGCTAACAAGCAAGCCACGATTCTATTTGGAAAAAGCCGCAATGAAATTTTGGGTATGTCCAAGTTAGAAATACATCCCCCGGATAAAGCTGGCGAATATAAGCATAGCATTGCTAAAATTGTTAAAAAACACACTTTGTTACCTATGATGCCGAAGTTGTTAACAAGCATGGGGAAGTCTTTCCGGCGACAGCCAGTTACTACGCTCTAACCATAGGAAACCGACACCTTGTACTTGGTCTATTTCGCAACATCACTGAGCGAAAGAAAATGGAGGAGGAACCCAGGCAGAGCGAGCACAGCTGCTTGACGCCAGATTTTTGATACAGTCAAAGATAAATAAAGGGACGAAAATAACAGTGGAGGTGGCGGAGTAGATACTGGCACTCTATTGAACACAGGGCTTATTACCAAGATACGGAAGGTAATTTTGTCTAGCTTCGAACTAGCTACAAATAAATTGGTTTAAATAAGGCCATGCTGTACGATAGACAAAACTTTTGAGCTGGCGTTTAACCTTAGTGTCGACTGACTATTCAAGTCTTCTTTCTAATTGAGCAAATTTAAACCACTGTCCATTCTGTTTAGTCAAAGTAACAATCGCTTGAAAAGTGCAATGCAAACGAGAAGGGGCTGGGAGACATTTACCCAGCCCCTTTAATGGTGTAATCGCTAAGCTGTTAAAGCTTACGTAGATTTAACCGGTCTAATGGCGAATACTTCTGGTGCTGTATCCCTATATGGCTTGACGCAAGGTTTACATAGTGCCGTACCATCTCCAGGGTGGAATGTCCCAGTATCTGTTGAAGACTAAATACATCACCGCCATTAATCAGAAACCTCGTTGCAAATGTATGTCTACAAAGGTGAGCATGAAGCCGTTGCACTCCTGATCTTTTAGATAGCCTGGTAAACATCAACTTCATACTATTCTCAGTTAGAGCTTTGCTACTAGCAGACAGGAATACATTATCAGTAACAGGATTGGTCGGCTTAGGCCTGAAACGGAATAAATAGCGCTGCAGTGCCCTTTGAGCATTATTACCAATAGGCACAATACGCTCCTTTTTACCTTTACCCATTACCTTCAGGTATCCCTCATCCATATGAACATCGTCCATCTTCAAATTAACAAGTTCTCCTATTCTTAGCCCGGTATCAAGCAGAATCATAAATAGGGTCTGATTCCTGGCATCAGAGGGTTGATATACTA
>Ga0307379_10009032_pt1 | contig 13370 bp, 7 predicted proteins | sample UN2MG_FD_202237 | JGI IMG/M metagenome (GOLD analysis project Ga0307379, IMG submission 202237) | Soil microbial communities from Risofladan, Vaasa, Finland - UN-2 | ecosystem: Environmental > Terrestrial > Soil > Coastal area > Acid sulfate soil | place: Finland: Risofladan, Vaasa | collected...
GTACGTCAGGAACTTCTCGCCCTCGGCGAGCTTGGCCAGCGGGAAGATGATGAGGCTCGACACGTCGCACCCGTCGGCGTCGCCCTGGAACTCGACGAAAAGCTGCCCGTTCGTCACGTCCACGTCGAACACCTTCTCGTCGAAGCTCTTCACGTACTTGTCGAACGTGTTCTCCGTCGGGAGGTCATCCTTGTCCCAGTGGATGAAGTACTTCCGCTTCGCCTCCTCGTCGTCCCACGTCTCGGAGAAGACCGGCTTGCCCTGGGCGAGGATGGCGCGTTTGCCGAACTTCTGGTTGTTGCCCCAGAACCCGCACGGACGGTTGATGTTGGTGATCACGCGGTATTTCCCGTTGGGCAGGTCGAGGGCAAAGCCGCCCTTCGTGATGTTGAAGAAGTCCTGGTAGAGGGGATCGGGTCGGAAGAGATCGGCTCCCCAGCCGCCCTGCACGTCCTTGAGCCCGAAGCCCTTGCCCTCGGAGTAGGCCGTGCTCGGGACGATCGCCTCGAACCCGTCGAGGATGGGGGAGGAGTTGTTGAACTGGAAATCGAACACGTAGAGTCCGTCGAAGAACGCGCTTCGCGCCTGGTCGTCACGCTCGAGACGGATGTTGTCGATCCACACGGGCGACGGCGGCTTCTCGTCGATGATGAACGCGTAGCGCTTGATGTTCTTCAGGTCCAGCAGGGGGCCCGGACGGGCCTTCTCGCCGGTGAACAGCGTCTTGAGAGGCAGTATGATCGTGCTCGCCCCCGGCGGGATCATCGTGTTGTAGTTCACCCAGCTCCAGTAGCCCGTGTCGTGGGCGTCCACGATGCCGATGCCCAGCGACATCGGCTCCTTGCACTCGGAGTACACGTCCACCTTGAAATAATCATAGCCCAGCCACGACTGCCCGTGAACGAACGCGTTGTTGTAGGTGCTGTCGAGCCGCATCGCCGTCTTGCCGTCGCTGGCGTGCCGCGCGACGACGACCGCCTTGGCGGGGCCGTCCCGGAGAGAGAAGGGGTTGTCGTCGCCCTCGAACGAGGTGAGGAGTCTGATCGGCGGGCCGGTGACGACCTCCACCTTTTTCGGTGCGTTGAGGTCGGTGCCGCAGGCGAAGCAGGTCTTCCACGCGGGCATGTTGCGGTACCGGCACTCGGAGCATCGCACGGCGTTGCCGTCGAGCTTGCCGGGCAGCACGATGGGGGCCTCCTCGTCGCCGAGCACCGGTTTCTCCGTGAGTGCGACGTCGTCGCCGACCTTCTCGACGGTGACGTCATCGACCCAGAAGTATCCCGGGGCCCACGTGCCGAACGACGGGCCGAGGACGTTCTTCTTCCCGGGGACCTCGGCGACGTAGGTCATCTTCGTCCACCCGAAGGTCCCGTTTTTCCCGAGCCCGAGGTACTTCTCGTCGAACATGAACTCGGTGGTCGCGTTCCACATCCCCTTGCCGATGTCGAGTCCACGGATATACGCGGTGATGCGGTAGCGTCCCGCTTCCAGCTCGAGCGACTGCTGGAGGCGCATCTTCGGACCCGTCCGTCCGATCAGGAGCGCCGAGTGTTTCCCCGAGTGCACGACCGGACTGATGGCGAACTCGCACTGTCCCTCCCAGACGTTTCCGTACCACCCGGGGAAGAACTGATTCTGCGGGTCGTTCACGCGCACCTCCTCGAACGACGGGTTCTCGGCCAGGTTCTGCTGTGCGTGGGAGGTGCCCGAGAGCACGAGTGCGACGAGACCGGACGAGAGCAGCACGACGTGTGATAAGCGCATCAGGATCTCCTCGAGTTTGAGTGATGAAATCACGCGGACGACGTCCGACGGGGTCAGTCATATCCGATGTGCCCGGAACCGTCAATACGGCAACTGGGGGAAAAACGACCGGCGGGGGGTGTCGGCGGCGCTCCCACTGCGTCCTTCAACAGCTGAACCGTTCCCATCCGTCACCCCCTCCGGTCCATGCGTTTTCCGTGCTTCCCGGCCGCCTGAGCACCCGCAGACGGGGTATGAAGGGATGAGACGGTCCCCGCACGCGGCCGTGTGTGACACAATGAGCCGCCGACGCCCGGCACGGGCGCCGTGAGACCGTCGGGACGCCAGCGGCCGGACGGCGCGTCGGAAAAACGTCTCACATTTTTCAGAATGCCTTGCTATCTGACGATAACACCGTATGGTGCGCTGATTGCCGTGTCCGACCGGCGCCGTCGGAACCCTGAAGGGACGGAGCATGTCCAACGCACCCATCGTGATGATCAGCTCCTATCCGCCGCGGCTCTGCGGCATCGCCACCTTCTGCGAGGAGGCACGGGAGTTCATCCAGAAAGCCAACCCGCGGCGAAAGGTGGTCGTCATCAGTCACACCGACGGCGGCGGCGACGGGGTGTTTCCGCTGATCGACCGGACGAGACGAGACTGGTGGAAGCCGGTGGCCCGGAAGGTCGCAAGGCTCCGGCCCTACGCGGTGCACATCCAGCACGAGTACGGGCTCTACGAGTACGTGGACGAGCGGGGTCAGGGGGACGGGAACGCCGGGTTCCTGGAGCTGCTGGACGCCCTGGCTGACTGGCCGACGGTGATCGAGCCGCACACGGTGCACGGACGTCTCACGGACTTCGAGGCGGACTTCCTGTATCAGATGTGTGAGCGTGCGGACGTGGTGCTGCTGAAGTGTCACTACCAGAAGTGGCGTCTGGAGTGGAACTTTCCCACGCGCGGGTGGGACGTCCCCACGAACGTGATGGTGGTGCCGCACGGGGCCCGACCCGACCGCCGGTGGGCGCCCGAGAACGTGCCCCGACTGCGCAAGGAACTCGGCATCAACGGCGTCCACCAGATCTCACCCCACTTGGTGGGTCTCATCGGGTGGATCCAGTCGAACAAGCGCTGGGACATCCTCGCCTCGATGTGGGAGGAGGTCGTTCAGGAGATCCGTGGACACACGGGCGAGCAGTGGGACCTCCTGGCGGCCGGGGCCATGCGCGACCCGGCACACCGTGCCGACTACGAGCGGTGGAAGGGACAGATCCAGCTCCTCGAGCGGAAGGGACTCGCTCACTACTACGAGTTCGTCCCGAGAGGCGACGTCTACTACAAGGCCATGGCCATCTGCGACTTCGTCGTGCTCCCGTCCATCGACGAGACACAGTCGGGGACGCTCGCCCGCATCATCGCCCTCAACAAGCCGTTCATCACCATGGCCCCCATGGAGGGGCTCACCGCACAGACGCTGGAGAGTCGCGGGGGGTTGATGTTCACCGACCGTGACGGGCTCAGACGCCAGGTGGTGCGACTGGCCACCGACGAGCCGCTTCGTCTGGCCCTCGGTGAGAACCTCCGGGAGTACCTCGACCGGGTGGTCTCGTGGGAGGTGGTCGCCCGGCAGTACGGCGACGCCTACAGGCTGGCCCGCAAGGCCAGGACACGGGGCAAGCCGGTCGTCCTTCCGTCAGTCTTCTGACGCCCGCAGTCGCTCCATCCCGCGGTACTCGTCGGGGAAGTCCTCCGGCTTCAGCCGCCGGCCCTTCGCCCCCGGATAGCGGTAGGCGTGCCGGATGGCGTCCGCCGTGTACTTCCGCATCCCCTCGTCCGGGTCCGCGAGCAGTTGTCTCAGGGCCGCTACCCCGGCATCGGTGCGGTTCCAGACGAGCGCCCAGAGGGCCTGGTGCCTGGCGTCCGATTTCGGGTCGAGCGCGAGCGCGGACAGGCGCGGCGTGAACCGGTCGTCCCAGTGGACCTGTGCCGCGAGCGCCCCGGGGCGCCACGCTTTGGGGTTATCGGGGGCGAGCGACCGCTCGACGAGGGGCAGCATCTCGCCGGGGGTCAGGCCCAGTCGGTGCAGGACGGACTGCATGCCGTGGGCCAGTCCGCGCTTCGTCGCCGACCGGACGACCGCCGACTTGATCCCGTCGCGCTCGCGTTCATCCAGGTAGTAGAGAAGCGCCTCGGTCTCCCAGAACCCGCCGGCCGGCTCGTACATCGAGTTGATGAGCGCCGGGATGATCCTCGCGTCGCAGGTGTACATGAGCCGCTGCACCAGCACCGGCCGGTCGTCGTTCCTCTCGAGTGCTCGCAGCTTCGCGCTCAGCTCGTCGATGTACGCGGCCATCTCATGGTCGGTGCGGGGCTGGACGACGACGGTGATGGGCGCCGACACGACGAGGCGTCCGCGGTCCGCCGAGAACCCGTCCTGCTGGTAATGACCGGTCACCTCGTATCGGCCGCTCTTCCTGATGAGTGCCCAGCGGCCCAGCGCGATCGTCCGGGTGAACGACTCGCCCGGCTGAAGCGTCCCCTTGCCGCTCAGCCCGCCGCCGATGCCGCCCGGATAGCTCGCCCTGGGGTCGGGCACCGCTTCACCATCCTCCCCTTTCGCCGTCAGCTTGTACTCCCCCATCCGTCCGCTGCGGTCGTAGTTGCGGTCCATGTAGTCGTAGGGCGACCTGCCCCGGTTGGTGATGGTGAACTCGATGGGGACCTCGTCGCCGCGCCTCACCTCCTCCTTCAGGCAGCGGATGACCAGGGAGAGTTCCGCGCCGTATCTCACCTCGACGCCCGCCGGGACCTTCACCTCCTCACCCTTGATCGTCTCACCCAGCCACACGTCGACGATGAGGACGTACCCGGGCCGGTCCCTGGGGGCCTTGGGGTCATGGGGGGCGTCGGGGGCTCCCCCCCGCCGGAGCACGCTGAGCCGCCAGTCCGTGTGTGTCTGCCCTTCCTTGTCCCACGGGCCGTCGGTCATGGGGGCGGCTTCGGTGCGGAGGACCACGCTCAGGGGCGTCTGTTTCAGTCGGCCGTATTCGGCAAGGAAGTCGTTGAGGGCCCGGGTGTCCCCGGCGTAGAGGAAGTAGTCGTTGGCGTTGACGAAGAAGCCGCCCACCCGGCCGGGGCGGTTCACCAGGTGCATCAGGCCCTCGGGCCAGCCTTCCCGGTCGGCCACGGGCTGCCCCTTCGGGTGGTTCGCACCCAACGCCCAGGCCTGCGAGACGCAGACCGTCAGAACCCAGAGCAGTGACAGGAGGGATACGGTTCTTCTCATGGCGGTTCCCCTTGAGACGCAGGACGGTCGGTGGGTCTCCGCGGGTTTGGACGTCGGCGGGGGCCGGTTGGTTCCGTTGATTCGGGGAGGATTCAGCTCTTGCCCTTGACGGCCTCGTCGGGCTCATGGACGGGCGGTGCGGCCGCGGCGTCTCCGGCGGGCGGGAGCGGGCCGGCGGACAGCAGTGCCCGCATCGTCAAGAGCGACAGGAGCCACGCCAGGGTCGATTCCGCCCCCTGGTTCTGGTTGACGCCCTCGGACTGGAGTCCGTCGCGACACCCGCCGGTGGCGTGGTCGTAGAGCGACACACGCAGGTCGTTGCGACCCAGGAACCAGTCCAGACACGTCCACGCCATCTCCATCCACCGCTCCTGCTTCGTCACCTTGTAGGCCTCGATACAGGCATCGAGCATCGCGTGGGCCTCGATCGGCTGCTGGTCGAACCTCGCCTTGGTCCCGCCCATGGGATACCACCCGTGGTTGCCGACGGGAACCAGATGTCCCTGTGGCGACATCTGGAGCTTCACGAGCCAGTCGAGGGCCTCGAGTCCCGTCTCGAGCATGTCCTGACGCTGCATCCACCGGCCCGAGAGGATGAGTGCGTGGGGGATCTTGCCGTTGCAGTAGTTGAGCGACTCCTCGAGCCACGGCCAGGCATGGGTGGCGTTGTTCTTGAACATCTCGAAAAGCCTGCCGGCGAGTGTGGCCCGGACGCCCCTCACACGGGAGTCTCCGGCGAACCGCTTCAGGTAGGCGTGGATGCCGACGAGGGTGAAGGCCCACGAGCGGGGTGAGGAGAAGCCCTCGACCACCGGGAGTGCCCGCTGGAACAGGTTGAGTGTGAGGGCGACCTGTCCCTCGGGACGACTCAGGGCCAACGCCACCCCCAGTCCCCACAGGGCCCGGCCCTGACTGTCCTCCGACGCCTGCTCCTGGTGCCACTGCCGGTCGTAGGTCATGAGGTTTCGGAAGCGTCCCGTCTCGTCGTTGAAGGCATAGTCGAGGAAGCTGAGGTAGCGTGAGGCGAGAAGTCGGAGTGAGGTGTCTTCGGGGAGCAGCTCCTGTGCCAGCATGGCGACGATGAGTGCCCGGGCGTTGTCGTCGGTGCAGTACCCGGCGGTGCGGTCGGGGACGGTGAACTTGGCGTGCTGGAGGAGTCCCGTGTCGTCGGTGAGATGTCGGAGGTGATCGAGCGCCGCTTCGGGCAGTTCGGGACCCCGTCGGGCGATGGTGGTGGCTCGCAGCAGGGGTCTCGGCCGTCGACGACGCTCCCGCTTCGCCCGGACGAACAGGTCCAGGTACTGCTCGGCGACACGGGCCCAGACCATCTGACGACAGTAGTCGTACGCCTTCTTCCGCATGGCGTTGAAGGCCGTCTCGTCGTCGAAGAGGTTGATGATCTCGCGGGCCAGGGCGTCCCGGTCACCGACGGGCACGAGTCGGCCCCGACCGTCCGCCAGCATCTCCCGGGCGTACCAGTAAGGCGTCGAGACGACGGCCTTGCCGGCCCCCAGGGCGTACGCCAACGTCCCCGAGACGACCTGTGCCTCGTTCAGGTACGGGGTCACGTAGATGTCGGCGGCGCCGAGGAACTCACACAGTTCCGTCAGTTCGACGAAACGGTTGTGGAACGCCACGTGCTCGGCCATCCCCAGCTCCTTGGCCCTCAGCTGCAGTGACAGACGATACTGCTCACCGCTCGCCTTCCGGATGTGCGGGTGTGTCGCCCCAAGGATGAGGTACACCACGTCCGGGTGCCGGTCGACGACCGCCGGCAGGGCGTCGATCATGCTCTCGATGCCCTTCCCCGGCCCCAGGAGTCCGAAGCTCAGGATCACCTTCTGCCCCGCCACCCCGAACTGGTCCTTGTAGTAGTTCGGGTCCACGAACGGGATGTCCGGTATCCCATGCGGGATGGTGGCGATCTTCTGTGCGGAAACGTCGTAGACCTGCCGCAGAAACTCCGCCCCCCGCTCACTCATCACCACCAGACGGTCCGAGAGCTCCGCCAGCTCCAGCATCACCTCCCGCTGCTCGACGTTCGGCTCCTGGAGCACCGTGTGGAGTGTGCTCACCACCGGCATGCGCAGCTCGCCCAGGAGATCGAGGACGTACCGACCGGCGGGACCGCCGAAGATCCCGAACTCGTGCTGCACACTGACGACGTCGATCTGGTTCATGTTGAGGAAATCGGCGGCGAGACGGTATTCGGCGGGTTCGTTCTGGTTGATCTCGAACCGGACACGAGCGGGATAGGAGTATCCGTCACGGGTGTCGTTCATGACGACGGCCCAGCACCCGACCTCGGGACTGGCGGCGGCGATGGACTCCGTCAAATCCGAGGTAAACGTGGCGATGCCGCACTGACGCGGCAGGTAGTTGCCGATAATGCCGACGGTGTTGATCGACCGCCACTTGCGGCGTCTGGCCCGTGCCATCAGTTCCCCCTCGGTCCTTCACTAATTGAAATTGTAGCACACTCTCGGCCTGCGTCAAAGGAAGAACCGACGCCGGCGGCGTGCCCGGGGGCCGAAGGACGCCGGGACCGGGCGCGGAGAACCCGCAAACCGCTGTAAGGAAAGGAGTTACGGCTGAACACCCGGCTGGTCCGTCCCGACGCCGAACCCCAGCTTCTCAAGGATCCCCCGGCCGTTCGCACGGAAGACCTTCTCGAGGTGGGGACCGTAGCCGAGCTTTTCGAGCGCGGCCTTGTAGCGCGGGATGAGACCCGCGTAGTCCTTCGAGTCCGCACCCCACACCAGCTTCCCGGGCGGAATCGACCCGGCGATCGTCCCGCCCTTCTCCAGTGCCCACAGCCCCTGTCCGGGGGAGCAGTCGATGAACGTGTTCGCCGTGCGTGTCGACAGCATCACCGATTCGAGCACCCCGGCGATGCCGCCCATGTGTGCCATGATGAAGATCGTGTCCGGGTAAAGACGGATGACCTTCTCGAACCGTCCCGGATGCGAGTAATACGACGCCCACGGCTCACGCGAGACGTGCTCGCCCGAGCCCCCCAGCCACCCGCAGTGACTCAGCACACCCATCTTCAGTTCCGCCACCACGTCCCAGAAGGGTCTCAAGGTCTCGTCGTCCGGGAAGTAGCCGAAGTTGGGGAAGAGCTTCACCACGGGCAGTCCCTCGGCGCTGTAGTGCTTGAGTGCCTTTGTGGCCTTCTTGCCCTCGCGCGGGTCGTAGTAGGCCCCGCCCACCAGGCGGTGCGCGTACTTCCGGCAGACCTTCACGAGGTGTCGGTTCCCCTCTTCACCGACCAGCGGCGAGCCCATGACGAGCGCGGCCTCGACGTGGTGCTCGTCCATGAGGGCGATGAACTTCTCCGGGTCCTCGGTGGGACGCAGGTGGTTGTGGATGTCGACGATCCGCTCCGGCAGACCGAACGCCTCGCTCATGACGTCTCCTTCCGTGATTGCGTGTTCCCCCGTACGTGAGGCGCATATTGTAATGCCCGCTCCGGGCGATGCAACCGGAAAGCCCCCTTGAGGCATCGGCGGCCGGAAGGGGGCCCGCTGTACAATATTTCACACAACGTTCGCCATAGGAAGGCATGCACGTTCATTTTCCTGAACGCGGTGTCTGAAAACCCGAACAAGGCGCAAGTCCTTTTTCAGGAAGGACTTGCGTCGGGCCGGCCCGGGCCGTCCCGGTGCGGTGTTCAGTAAAATGAACGCAACGCTTGAATGAGGCAACGTTCCCGACGGGCAAATGGAAATTCCCAGATGTCGTAACTCCCCACCCATCGGCAACTTCCTGCGCAAAGCGCAAGTGTGCAACACTTTGTACACGCTTTGGCCCGGTATTTGCTCCTAAAGCATTGTGCAGTACGGTCTACGTGTGTTGCGACGCTGACGGGGGGTACGATTCGTTACATCCCCGGCCGCGGGTGAGTGACGGGTCCACCAGCCAAGAGGAGGTACTTAACGATGAGAGGCTTCCGCAGGTTCGCAGTAATGATTGTCATCATGCTCGTTTCGGCCGGGGCGGCCTTAGGAGATCCTGATACGTTCTCGATTGACCGGGATTCCCAAGTGGCCATTCCCAAAGACCTTCTCCCACCGGACATTCTGGCACCGGGAGCGACCATCAACGTCCCGTGCGAAGAGCTGGGTCTGACGTGGAACGACCTCGCCGGCACGGGGGACGACCTGAACGCCCTTTCGAGTGGGTATGACAGCTTCGCCGGGCCTCCGGTCCTTTTCTTCTCGGTGGGCCGGAACACCGTGGGCATCAACGGCAACCCGTACCTCCCGTACGCGAGCGACGTCTACGAGGAGGCCCTGTCCGGACAGGCGGCGGGGGACGTCTTCGTCACGGTCTACGGACATCCGGGTGCCCCCATCTGGAGTGCCCCGGTGGGACAGAACATGCTGCACATCAACCAGTCGGAGCTGGGACTCTACCCGACGCTTTTCGCCACGCAGGACTACACGGGCGCGGCCCCGATTGACGACCTCGACGCACTGGACTTCACCGAGTTCGACCTGGACGGTGACGACGAGCCGGACGTGAACGTCTACTTCTCCCTGGACAACGCCTCGACGAGTCTGGGCTCACTGGGCGCAACGGCGGACGACATCCTGCTTTTCGTGCCGGGGGCGGCAAGTGCCGTGGTCTTCGCCGACGGCGTGACGGACATCGGTCTCGCTCTCGGTGACGACATCGACGCCCTGGTGCTCCTGGACCTGAAGGACCGCGGGGAAGTGACGCCTTTCGCCGACCGGGCGTTCTTCTCACTCGCCCCGGGCTCCCCCACGCTGGTGACCAACGGCTACAGTGCGGCGGACATCTTCTACACCAACTTCGACGGCGACTTCGTCCGGGAGTTCCTGGCCTCCGACCTCGGGCTTCTGGAGACGGACGACGTGGACGCCCTGGAGATTCAGCCGGGGGCCTACGTCCCCGAGCCACACACCCTGGCCCTGGTGGGAACGGGGGCGCTGCTCCTGATCGGCATCATCCGGCGGAAGCGCTTGAAATAGCCGCGGCTTTCTGAGACGTGCAGCACATCGGCCCCGATCCCTCGGGGCCGATCTCGTTTTGCCCCGTCTTTCGGTTTGCCTCGACGCACGCCGGCCGCTACAATGCCCCTCGGAGTCGGCAGACCCCACCGGTTCGGCTCAAGGAGACCGCCCATGCGTGTGCTGGTGGTAGGAAGCGGCGGGCGTGAACACGCGCTCGTCTGGAAGCTCGCCCGGTCGAAGGACGTCGACAAGCTCTACTGCGCCCCGGGAAACCCGGGCACCGCCCCACTCGCCACCAACGTCGACGTCAAGCCCGACAACCTCATGGGACTGGTCCACCTCGTGCGGGCGGAGAAGATCGACTTCACCGTCGTCGGTCCCGAGGACCCGCTCGCCATGGGGGTCGTGGACCTGTTCGCCGAGCGCGGCTTCGCCGTCTTCGGTCCCACCCAGCACGCGGCGAGACTCGAATCGTCCAAGGTGTTCACCCGGAAGCTCTGCCGACAGCACGCCATCCCGGCGGGCGAGTTCGGCATCTTCACCGACCCCGACGCCGTCCGACGGTACGTCCGCGAGCACGGACTCCCCGCCGTCATCAAGGCCGACGGACTGGCCCGGGGCAAGGGGGTCTACGTCTGCCGGACCGCCGACGAGGCCGAACACGCCATCCACGACATCCTGGTGGACAAGATCTTCGGCGACGCCGGGAAAGAGGTGGTCGTCGAGGAGTTCCTCACCGGCGAGGAGGCATCCGTGCTCGCCTTCACCGACTCACGCAGCATCTACCCGATGGAAAGCGCCCAGGACCACAAGCCCGTCTTCGACGGAGATGAGGGTCCCAACACGGGGGGCATGGGGGCGTATTCCCCGGCGCCCGTCGTGACGGCGGAACTCCAACGCCGCATCGAGGCCGAGATCCTCGTCCCCACCGTGCACGCGATGAACATCGAGGACTGCCCCTACCGTGGGGTGCTGTATGCGGGTCTGATGATGACGAGACACGGTCCGAAGGTGCTGGAGTTCAACGTCCGGTTCGGCGACCCCGAGACCCAGCCCATCCTCATGAGACTCAAGAGCGACCTGCTGCCGGTGCTGCTGGCGGTCACCAAAGGGGAGCTCGACCAGGCCGAACTCGAATGGGACCCGCGTCCCGCCGTGTGCGTCGTCATGGCCTCGGGCGGATATCCCGGCAGCTACGAGAAGGGCAAGGAGATCACCGGCATCAACGAGGCGGAGGCGCTCGGCGACGTCGTCGTCTTCCACGCCGGGACCTCCGAGAAGGACGGGAAGCTCTACACGGCAGGCGGCCGCGTGTTGGGGGTGACCGCGCTTGGCGACACCATCCAAGCCGCGCAGGAGCGTGCCTACGAAGCGGTGAAGCTCATCCATTTCGACGGCGCCCACTACCGCACCGACATCGGCAGCAAGGCAATCGGCCGTTAAAGGCCCCCGGTTCAAATCCGGTCACCCCGACGTACATTGCCAGAGGCCGCCATAGCTATGGCGGCCTCTGGCGTCTACGGACGGTTCGAAGTTCTACCAGCCACCTCCAAGTTTGAACCGTTAGCCGAATTCCGCCGCGTTGAACCACGGCAACGCCTTCAGAATCGCGTGCCGGCGGCCCGCAGCGGTCGCAAGCCAAGACCGTATAGGGAATCCCGGCTTCCACAACGGGGACGCCTGCGAGAAACTGGACGCGTGGTGGAACTTTCCACTCGCTACACCGTCTAACTTGCCGGAACACAACGGCCGGAGAACATGCCATGAAGAGACTCGCTCGACAAATCTCGCCGCTGGCGATGCTCACCTGCTTGGCGCTGCCGGCGTTCGCCGCGCCGGCCGTCACGCCGCCGACAACGCAACGGGAAGTACGCCTCACTGTGCCGCCCACGGGCTTCGTCACCGCCGAGCAGATCGAGGCCCGGGCCGCCGCCCTGCGCGTGCTCCGCGACTCGAAGGCCGAGATCAAAGATCTCGACGCGGCGATGCAGACGATGAACCCCTGGCCGTCCACGCCCGAACAGATCAACGCGCTCGTGGCCATCGCGTTGGACCGGCCACGGGGCGACCGCGTCGCGGGCAACGCCGCAAACCGTCTCGGCCACGCCCGCTGGTCGATCCCCGGGCCGCTCCGCAGCGAGATCCGCGATCAGTTCCGCCAGGCGGCCGCCCGGGACGAAGACGAGCCGGCTCGCGTCGAGGGAATCCTCTGGGCCCTGGCCAGGTGGGGCGACAGCGACTGGGTCTGGCAGCACTTCGGCAAGACGTTGCGCGACGATTCGCTCAAGGTCTGGGTCCTGATCCACATGTCCGACCGCAAGGCCGCCGTCACCGAGTTGCTGGCCATGATCGACCGCTGCGGCCCTAAGACGGACCTTCGCGGTTGGCAGAACCGCAACCAGTTCGCCGAGGCCCTGATCATGATTGGCGACAAGCGCGGCGTGGACATTGACATCGACCTGCACACGGTCGGCCAGAAGTTTCTGACGGAGATCGGTTACCACACCTCGTTGCCCACCGGGCTGCGCTGGCTGTCCGCATCACTCGGCTACGATTTCGCCAAAGATGAGGCTGGCAGGTCGCGAGAGCCGTCGGCCGCCCTCGAGGCCCTTGCCGCCTGGTGGAAGGCCAATCGCGAAAGCTGGGCGATGGACCCGCCGGATAAGCTGCCGGCCGACAAGCCCCTGAACGCCCGCCAGGCCCGTCGCCTGGCTGCGCGACTGGCCAACGAGGCGTTCGACAAGGTGACGTTCAAGACCCCGGCCGGCCAGCCGATCGGCGAAGCAACGATCGATTGGGATGAGTCGCAGGCCCGGCCGGAGGACGACGAGTGGTCCTGGTCCGGCGGCGACGCCCGCGGCCCGCGGGTCAGGGTGACGTTCGACGCCCGCGGCGGGAACGCGAACGTCAGCATCGACTACGTCTTCGGCGACGAGTCCCCGCACCCGGCCCCGCCGCCGGAAGCGCCCAGGTAACCACGGGGGTGGCAAGCGCAGCGTACGATTTCCGTCTGGCCCACGGCAGGTCGTGCCACGTGACGAGCCAACAAGACGCAGTGAATCGCATGGAAGCGGCGGATGACCCCGCAAATGACCCCGTATGCTACGCTGAAAATGCGGTTCCTCTGCGGCTGGCACTTCGGGCCGGCTGTCTCCGGATGCTGCTGGCCCGCAGGATGTGCGGGTCCAGCGGCGACAGGAAGAGCGAAACGTATGGCCGGACGCCCTCGGACGGTTCAAACTTCGGACAGTCGCCCCGAGCAGAAAACAGGGAAGCCGCGCGGCGGAAATGTCGTGCGGCTTTCTTCTTGCCAGACCACCACTTGCAGTGATACTGTAATTGGGCACAGTTCAAACATTTCG
>Ga0307379_10009033_pt1 | contig 13369 bp, 14 predicted proteins | sample UN2MG_FD_202237 | JGI IMG/M metagenome (GOLD analysis project Ga0307379, IMG submission 202237) | Soil microbial communities from Risofladan, Vaasa, Finland - UN-2 | ecosystem: Environmental > Terrestrial > Soil > Coastal area > Acid sulfate soil | place: Finland: Risofladan, Vaasa | collected...
CAGCATGTCCCTGTCGGAACGCTTCCTGTGCATCCAGGCTGGCTCTGGCCTGGGCTTCACGGTTCGCCAGGTACGTGTTGGGGTACTGGGCACCGATCTGTGGCTGGCTCATCCCAGCAAATGGATTTCCACTTATCATCTGCTGCGACTCGGCTGCATAGGCCCCCTGTTGTGGAGCCCATGCCGATCTGCGGGCGTTACGTCCTTCCGTAATCGCAAGTCGCGTCTGTCCAGGTGAAGGTCTTTGGTACAGAGGGGTATCTTGATCTCTGTAAGCTACCGGGGGAGTAGTAGGTGGGGTAATGGGTTGCGGCGCAGGGCCAGAAACTCCAGGCTGCCCACCTACAACAGGAGGAACCGTCATGGAGAACGGCTTATCAGAAGATGAGAACCTATCTTTTGGATTATACCCAGGTTTTCGCTCTTCCAATTGGCGCTCCATGTCCCTCATGGCACGCGAATAGATCTCCATCCAGTTGCTTCCATCGGGCTTAGACTCAATTGGCGGAAGTGGAGGACGTGGCGGAATTATTTCCCTGGGTTGCTCGATTCTTAAGTTTTCTTCCGACATCAACCCTTCAGGCCAAATAGGTCCGTCTCCTCCTGGGACTACTGGAGGCTGAAATCCGCGAGCTTGCGGCGACGATGGAACGCGTGATGGAGCGCGTGATGGAGCGCCGCCAATCTCATCCATCACCTTGTCTAGACCGATATCCATCGGATCGGATGGTGGCTGCGACTGAGGACGGTTCTTAAAGCCTTCGATTATGCGGCGGTCAGTTAGGTCCCGGCGCTCCCGTTCTGACATCTGCCCCATCGGAGGCGGTGCCATAGGAGGGTTCGCTTGCTGCTGCATCGGAGTAGCTGCCGGTGGAGCCTGCGACTGAGGCGGTGCCATCGGGGGCAGTGCACCAAAGGTTGAGGGCCGTTGCGGAGCCTGCCCACCGCTTAGATCCTGAAACGCACCAGGACGTGCGATCCCAGGCATCGGGCCAAGACCAGAATCACGCCTGTCCTGCTGGTGCTGGAGCTGCTGGGCTGTGGACCTGCCCTGCATCATAGATCTGGCTCGCTGGGCTGCCGGTCCTGGACGAGCCGTAGACGGTCTCGCTGGCAGGTTCGAACGTATTCCAAGATTCCTCTGGTTTGTTTTGCGATTTGAATTCAGTCTTGACATCATCCACCTCTTTAGTAGGGTAAGTCTCAATCATTACCCAGAAATGCTATTATTTTCAACTTGTGCCAGCTCTTCCGCGAGCGCTTGTGCCATCTTCTTCCGAGAGCGGCGAATCGCCAGAGTCACCATGACCTTTGCGGCTGATTTGACGAACGGGAGATTCCGCTTCTTGGCCTCCTGCTCCAGCCAACCCAGGATTGTCTCCATATGCTCCGAGCACCCGTCTGGACCCCACTTGTTCATCTGAGAGGCCCTGGCGCTGCATTTGCAGTTCCTCATGTACTTCAGCCCAATCCAAGACAGCATACGCGACAGTTCGTCTCCGGGGCCGTGACGAGGTCTGGGAGGGTGCTGGCGTGTTCTAGTTCCACCACCCTGTCCCGGCCCTCGGCTCTCTTCCCATGCTTGCCAGTAATTGTCCCCTCGCTGACACAACTCTACCCACCGACGGCCCTTCTGGACGCCGTGTCGCTCACAAAATAGAGGGGCATCCTCTATCCTGCACTGACAGTTATTCGGTGACGGTTCCGGTAAAGACACAGGTAAATGGTCCTCGCAAGTCATCTTCGTCGGGTGGGGCACAACAGGGACTAGGGTTCCCGTCCCAGGTAAATTCGACAATGATCGGATCGCATTCTGATGACACAAGCGTGAATTCAATTTCACCAACTCCTCCCAGGCAGACCGCGCATTGCCTGACTGTCTCGTCAAAACACCAATACAGCTTGAATATCTGCTCGTCGTTTGAGCCTCGTTGACAGAACAAATGAAACTGTGAGAAAAAAGCCGGCGGTGATGTGGTGAATCCCCAACACTCCAAAGTGATGATCGAGTTCCAGTACACCTGACTCCCATACACACGGTTTAGCGTGATCTCCTGTGAGCTTGGCAATTGCAGGCAACAGCTTGGATCTACCTCCAGCGTCAATGTCATCGTGTCTGGAAAACAATCAGGTATAGCCATCAGTCATCCAATCCACATACGCAGCCATAGGCCGGACATTTTGCATTGTGAACGTAGTGGTCCGAGATGAAGAAGTCGTTGAAATAAATAGTCCCACCGCCACCTCCATGCTGCAGACCGATTCTTATGTCTGCTGCCGTGTCTGGAGCCACACAAGTCCACAGTTCGTAGTGCGGGAATTCAGGTGTAGTTCCGCCGACGCGAAATACCGCTCGGTCATAACTGACGCTGAATCCCCTGTCTGCACCTATCGCTGCGAATTCCTCCTGATAGGTTCCACAACCTGCAATGATCTCATCGTCATCAGCAATCTCCTCGCCTCCATCTACGAACAGGGAAATGATCCAGGCATTGTTGGCAATATCCGCCTCAAACCGTGCTCGTAGCTTCTCTGTAGTTCCACCGTCCCAAGAGATGATTACTTCATATACGTCGCCGTCCTGCGGATTGACGGCTCCAAACGACATAATGAACGATCCCTGTGTGTCTGGAAGTGCTGTGTTGAAGTAGGCGTGTCCTGATGTGATGTAGCAGTATTGATCGTCGTAAATTCCTAGGCTCGCTCCTCCAGAGGCAGTCCACTCAGCACCCAGCGTTGCCGCACTCGCACGATCAAAGTCGTCCGTGTCTTGCAAACAAGGACAGCAACACCACCAACCATCAAGCATCAGGGGCACTCCATTATGTCGATTCGCCACACACCGGTCACGCCTGTGTAGCTGGCAATCCCATAATCTCCAGCATCTCCGTGAAACTCATATACGCCACCAGTGTGTGTCTTCATATTTAAAACAGTAATAGATAGGCTGGCATGATCTGCCCCCTGTCCATACTGGACTTCTATCGTGGCGCTCTCAGAAGATTCCGATGTAGTTAAATCGTTTGACAGATAGAACAGACACTTCGGCTTCAGCCCACCTCCACCTGCCTTGTCTACCAGGAAGCTGCCATCACCCATGTCAGCCAGCATCACCAAACCAGATTGATCTTCAGTAGCGATGAAGGAATCCTCCGCTGAACCAAGCATACCTCCTGCAGAAAATGTGGCGCCGGTTGCATCGACTAATACAGGACCGTCGAAAGTAACCAACCCCGTCGAGCCAACTGGAATTGGCATCCAGCTATTAATGGCGATATTCGCAGCTGAGTCTGAAGTTGGACGATCCACCTTCAATTGCAGCGTAGGACCATCCGCGTTTATAGGATCATAGTCGGCCTCCGTCACCTCAACTAATCCATTAGCTGGAACTATGAGTCCACTACTGTTGTATGCTATCATCCAGCGGGGAGTATGGTACTTCAACATTGAGGCAGCTCCCTGGACGCTATTTCACGGACTCGCCTCTCAAATTTCAATGGAGCGGCAACTGGAATTTCCATGTTCTTTCCGCCATAGGTATAACAACCAAGCTGATTGACAACCCACCTCCACTGATGGATGTTTCCTGCCTCTGGATAGAACACTATGCCTACCCATCTGGCAGCTCCCTGTGGCACACCTTCATAGATCTTCTGGTAGGCGTCGTACAACTCTGTAAGTAACGGAGCTACATCGTCCTCGTTGGTCGTTGTTCCTATGTCGATCACATAAATATCGTCGTGATTCAGCACCGCAGAACCGGAACCACTCTTACCGTGAGTTGTTGTGTATTCACGAGAAAGGCGATATCGTCCTGACGTCTGATCAGGTCTGGCATGGAAAGCAACGGTTAGTTCCAGGTCTGCCTCTGTGAATTGACCATCCGCATTTTTATTGAACATGTACTCATCGAAAATTACTAATCCACGCTCCACGTTAAGGTGGAACCTCCTGTAAAACTTAGCCTCGATAGAATAGCCAGTGAATGGGTCTAGCCATGTGCCGCTGACATATGGAAGTGGTCCACCAGGAACGGAGCCGTGTGCAAGATCGTTCAATGTGGGTAGCTTATCGAGAAGCGGTAGGATATCAGTGATCTTTTCCACTGAATCGTCTGCTGTCAGATCGAGGCTAGAGTCCTGGAATGTCTTGATGCGATACATGCGGTAGATGTGCTCAATACACTCATCTTCATAGCCGTGTAGTTTTGTTGCCAATCCTCCAAATGGATACAACCCAGTTGATCCTGGAATGTAGAGTGTGTTCCACGAACCATCTATCAAGCTGGCATAGGATAACTCATTGAGTGGAAGTAGTTCACCAAATCGGTCAAATCCAACAGCCTCCAGGACAATATCCCTCTGGTAGACCGTAGGTCCGCATACGACCTCGATATGCTCTGGATAGTTTTGAGGGGTGAAGTCATATATGGGAAGCACGACTGAATCGTCAAGAGGATATACTGGACCGTCGCCAATGATGTTGATATGGACGACGTTATCGGTTCCCAGCTGAATCACGCATCCGATAAACTCCACCAGTTTAGATAGCTCTAGATCAGCCCTGGCATACTCCCAGTCGATTGGAGGAAGGTACTCTGGTATCGATGGAATTGTTATCTGGTAGTCTTTCTCTCCCAGCTCATCAAGTAGATATTCCAGTACCTCCTTGTAGGTCTTCTTTGTCTCCTCGATGATTTCTCCGTAGCTATCCCGCACGTTGAATTTTCCACTAACACCGGAGTAGCGCCACTTCCACCTTCTATCAAGGATGTCTACGGACAGACGGATTCCACCTAGTATTGTCTTGGTGGTCAGCATCCTGGCGATGGCACAGTCATGGAAAACAAGCTTTTGACTTCCGTCTTCCCAAAAAGTCAGCCTTCCACCATCAAGCGATTCCTCTTCTTTACGCAAAGCAATGACATGACATACCCCTGGCGTAACTCCACAGCATGCAGTCATGTCTGCGGATAGAATTTCCAGTCCTGGGTAGGTTACGTGCCATTGGGTCATGAAACAGCCGCTAGTGTGTATTTCTTACGTGTTGGAAAATCAATCGTTAGGTCCTGCAGCCTGGGGTAGAAGTCAAAGCCAGCAGAGGCTGTGATCGTCCCGAACGGGTCCTTGATGGTGCTTCTGGCATACACCACATAAGCACTGATCGTCTTTCCGCGATTATCCTTGGACCTGTCATAGACTCCACCGTTCTGGTACAAGGCGGTAATGGTGCCAATGGAGATATCGGTGAAGGTTCCTCGATTTAAGTTGAGTGTTCCTATCGTCCCGGCTCCACGCTGCTCGCACTCACCACCCTCAACCGTCAGTGTCGTGATGGAGCCGTTGATGATCACCTTACCAGCGCTAACGGTACCAGCTGCCAGCGTCACAGTATCACCAATCGTCAGCCTGGATTGCTGACTGCCGCCGCAGGTGAAGGTCGCCAGATTTCCTGCAGTGCCCGACGTCAGGCAGACACCTACATCACCACCCAATACATTCAAGTCAGCCCCTGCATTATTCAGGTTCAGCTGAATAGCTGGCATGTTGGCATCTACAGAGGACCCTGACCCAGTAACCGTGGTTGTGCTGTCAGTGGCGGCACAGTCGATCTTGATGCTACCGCCGCCAGAACCATCAATGTTCATCACTGTTGCAGCAGCTAGTGATAAGAAGGTAGTTAGATTCTCATCATAGGGGACATTGGCAGAGTCCCTATTGATCTCTGAAAGACCGATTGAGTGTCGAAATCCATTAGTGATTATGAGTGATGCAAGCGTCAGGGATGTCTGGTCAAGGTTATACTTTATAGCCGACGAGGCCTGATGGTCGCATACGACCGAGTCAGTATTCACCGGTGCCGTATCTGCGCTCCAGTTATCCGCGTTATCCCAGTCGTTGGGTCCTGTCCCTGCGGTTGAGAATGTGCCACCGTCAATGGCAATCGTCCCTGCGGCTGAACCTGTACTGTCAACGGACAGCGTTCCGATAGGTCTGCCATCACTCTGACCAGTGATAACCAGATTGGCGTCTGCGGCTACATAAGAGGCAGTAACTCGTGCAAACTCACCAACAGAACTTCCCAACGCACTTCGGCTCTCCGTACCAACTGCCGCGTTACCGTTGATCATGGCGACTAATGCAGCACCTATGTCGGCAATCGTAACAGCGGTGCCAACAGTCAGGACAAGCTGCTTGCCATTTAACTCCAGGTAGCACGTATCGTCCTCTACCCATGTACCAGTAATGGAGATGGTCCACACCTCTGGAATTGCCACTGCACCGCCAAGCCAATATCTCGTAGCCATGTGTCACCTGCTATGGATTAATGTCCAGATAGTATGGGATCTCTGGAAAATCTGGATAAGGAAATACTTGCTCGTCAAGATTGACTGCGCTGCTGTAAACGTAACGCCATCTTGCTGGGTATAAAAGGCTCTTGTGGACGCCACGCATCTCTGCGCTTCCGCGAGACACTGAGCTTTGATCGCTGTGGTACACCATTCCATGGTCAACTCGCGGGTACGGTATCCGTGGAAGGCCCCTCACTCCTGTAACCGATCCCTGCTGCACTATCCGCTGCACTGTGTAAAGGCTGTTGGTTACAATTCTTGGGGAGCCAACGTACGTACGAACAAGCTCTATATTTGGACCCGTTCCACCAAAGAAGTTCATTGACTCCTGGAAGTCCCAGATCTCAGATTCCATCTGATTGTTCTCATCCAGGTCCAGATAGTCTGCTTGGAAGGTGATGGTGAATGTTCTGCCAGAAGCGTACTCAGCTTCACCACTTGGGTAGCTGCGGCCCATGATCCGCACACCGTTGATAGAAGCTGCATTGCTAAGCCAGTGCTGGGATACGGTGCCGTCATCGTGATAGAGACCTACGTCCTGCCAGTCATCGCGATAGGCTGCCTCAAACTCCTCAAGCTGGGCCTTAATAGAACTCTGACCAGACACACAGAAGTGACCCTGCACCGCCAGCGTCCACCTGTTGAAGGTGATCCTGTTTCTTGGGCTGTGCATCCTCTGCTGGCTGATCATTGTTAGATCTACCGTGTTTGGTGGATGCTGATATGTTCCATACTTGAAGTACATTACAAAACCCTGTGGAATCGAGCGATGATGGTATCCGTCTCAGCGACACCCTCTATCGCTATTTCCTGCATCATCTTTAATAGAGAGATGTTCTGCCTGTTATATCGCTGCATGTTTGAAGCCATGTCATTGCCTTGCCGGATGTCGTCATATTCCGGGTCTCGCATTCCAGTAACTTCTGCGTCACTAAGGTCTATTGGCTTTCGTGCTTCAATTCGATCCTTACGCTCGTCCATTCTACCTGCAGCATTCGCCTGTCTATTGCTCCTGCGTGACGACTTTTTGTCAGACCAGCTTGATTGCTTCTTCTTTATTTCCTCGTGCCGTTGGACGATGGTGGCAGCGCTTGGAGATAATGGGATCTCTGGAGGATCAGGTAGACTTGATGATCCAGTAGAATCAGGAATGTCGCTTGAAGCGACTGGGACCGACGTAACAGACTCTGCCGCTGGTGGAATAGGAGCTACCTCTGTATCACTGACAGTCGGTGTGTCGGGTGGAGACAGTTCCTCCTCACCTGCGCCCCATCGGTCCTCGCTTTCAAATAGCCCAGATATTTCATCCGACCACTCAAGTACGCCTTCAGTATCGATATCCTGTAGGTGCTTGAGTTCATTAACGGTACGCTCAAACCGTTGTATGAGACGCTCTTGTTTTTCCTCTGGGCTTTCGCTGTTTTCATCCATCCCAATACCTGCATTCTCATTTCTAGCTCACATTGGTGACGACAAGTTCACTAGCCGTATCCGTTTTGCGTGCCTGGAAGTCAACCTGAAGAACGATCTCCGTCTTGCCACGTACCTGCGGCGTGGTCTTCACCCATTGCAGGCTGGTAAATGTGAACGTAGTCACGAAAGAACCGTGCGTGAATACGATAGTGGCAGCCACGCCTGTTGCCTGGTTCGGGTGTTGGTACATGGCAGCTCCAAACACAGCATCTGCGGCAGCTGTAAATGGAAGGACAGCACGCACCATGACGATGCGGTCGCTCGGGCAAAGGGCCGTTGGAGTGATGGAATTGACCCATCGCGGCTGGATCTGGTTATCCACCAGGATCACCACCGATTTCATGTAGAACGGAGTGGCACCAACCGTCAGCACGGCATCAGCCATGATTAGTGGCGCTCGATTACCACCAGCCGAAAATGTTGGTGGTGACCCTGGCCATGATGTTCCAAGGTGCTCCCTGGTACCGACTATCGACAGCACCTGCTCGACCACCTCAGCCTCACCGTCTGTGGGGCCAGCCTGCGCCCTCCAGTATGCCTTGTCAACAAAGCAGTTCACGTATTGGAATATGCCTCCCACGCGGTCTATCAACATTCCAAACTGACCGTTAGTGGCCAGGCTATCAGATACATCAAACACATTTGCAGCTTCAGCAGCACCAAGGATTCTTGGTAGCCACTTGTCCAAGTCACCTGCAGACGTGTACGTCCTCAAGTTTCCGCCGACGGTGGTGTGGCCAAGACGAGTTGCACCAGCGTATTGCGACCGGCTACCCGTAATGGCCCTGCCGCCGATGATCCGTTCTCCAACGCCAATGTCTTCGCTCAGAAAATCATAGATCTCCGAGCTGGCGTCGAACGTATGAACTACAGGAGGACCACCACTAGCGGCTCCTGGTTCGACTAACAACCTTGCATTTGCGCCCTGACTGCAACCCATGTCATATCCCCTATGTTCTGGTTTCCAACGTGCGAACTCGTATCACTAATCGGCTCACATCGATGTTCTTATCAAATAGCTCGTCCCAATCGATGACATGCCCAGTCTCAACTTTTATCGTGCACGTCTCGGATACGCCACTAAGGGTTGTGTTTTCAACAAAGTACCTTCTGATAGCCTCACGCCACAGCAATATCTGATCCAGCTTGTAGTCTGAATTGTTATTGTTGTTTTCAACCATCGTCACGGCACACCCGTAGCCGACCTCTTCCAGCAGGTTACTTCCCTGGCCGAAGATCTCTTTCACTGGATGCACCGTGATTCCCTGATAATACTGCTCTCCATCGTGTGGTAGCCTACGCACCTTCACTTCATTGTCTTCGAGACCCGTCAACGACAGGGTCTTGATAGCGTCCCTGATGGCCTCCATCGATATCATGAATAATGAAGTAGACATTAAGCGGTGTCCGTGACAGTTACTCTGGAGAACGGATCATAGGACGAATACGTTGGTGAATTCAGCGACTTGTTGTCTCGTTCCTTTGCCAGCCTGAGTGCAAAGAGTGCCAGCTCTTCTCTGTCTCTGCGGTCTTTCAATTCACGCTTGGTCATGCTGGTGAACCGTGCTTCACACATTCGCTGGTAGGCAGTCAGCATGATGTTGTTTTCTATATCGACAGGGTCGCTGACCGTGAACATCACATCCGTATGTGTCTGCGAAACAGCGTTATCAATTACGACAGCAGTACCATAAATTGATAAAATGATCCCCTGGTCGACGAATGGGTTATCAGTTCCATCTATCCCGCCAAAGATATTCGTTGGAACTGCAGCAGCTGTCCCGAAACGCAACACGGCACCAAGGTGCTTTGCTGTCAGCGTATGATCTCCTGACATGGTTACCGAAGTGGAACCGCTGTTGGCACTACACGTTCCGGTTGAGTTAACTTCTGTCTCAAGTGACCGTGGTGCCCGCTGGAACGTATATCTGTATCTGATCTCAGACCCTGGAGGTGGCACGAACACAAACGATAGGCTATTCAGGTACTCGCCAGCATTTCTAATTGCTACCTGCCATGGTGTGTCCGGCGTGTCCTGAGCGATCTCCTTAGATGACAACTGCACGTCACTCGATATTACCGGCACGACTCTGTTGTTGGTCAGGTCAATCAGGTTGCCGAAGTCGCCAAAATTCACAGGCAGCGGATACGACTCGCGATAAATCTTGTAGGATGTGCCAGCCGCCACGTCAGCACCTGGATTGTTGTTTGGGTCTAGTGTGACGGTCGTGGTTGTTAAATACCTTTCAATCGGGTAATGGACATCGTCGATGATGATCTTGTAGTCGGTGACATTTGTAGGCCAGGTGGCATCTGCCAGCGTCAGTAATCGTTCGTAAGACCCTCCGGTATGGTCATAAGTAATCGTTCCAGTAGTCTGTGCCGCAGCCGTCACGAATGTCCGTTCGGAGGTGTAGTAGGACCATCTGTGTGCCATATGCAGTTCACGAAGAGACTCCCTGGCTGCACGTCTAGCAACACGTAAAGGCCTACCAGCACGATCTTCGTCGAACATATCAAGGATGTGCTCAACGATATCCTGGTACGTTATGATTTCTGTTGCTGACATGTTTCAACCAATCACTGGCTATGTGTGACATCTAGTTCATGCACGATTCTTGATCTCTTACCGACAACGGTGCCAGCTATCGGGTAACGCTCGTACTCATGGTGCACCATCGAAAACCGCTTATCAGGCGACTTCTGGGAAATGGACGGCACTTCGGCAGCATGCGATGACAGCTCGATTGTTCCCAGCGTAGCGGTGATCGTCAACGATAGATCAACATCCGCATCAAATGGTGCTAGTGCGATAGCGCCCAGCGTCGCATCGACGGTAGTTCCCTCCTCCACCTCGGCAGAAAAGCCAGCAAGGACGATGGTGTCCAGCGTGGCTGTGACATCGATGCCTTCAATGACAGTCGCGTCAAAGCTGGCCAGCGTGATCGTGTCGAGTGTGGCGTCAACCGTTGTCCCCACTTCCACCTCTGCCGTATAGCTGGCAAGGGTGATGGTATCGAGTGTTGCCGCTATCGTTGTGCCGACTTCCACCTCGGCGGCATAGGTGACAATGACGATGGTTCCCAGCGTGGCACTTACCGTGACCGTCGCTGTCAGATCAACGTCCGCTGGATAACTCGCTATCGAGATTGTATCTGCCGCAGCGTCAATATCGGTGCCAACGCTAATGTCGGCTGCGTAACTCGTAATCGTGATGGCACCAGCGGTCGCGGTAATTACCCCACCCGCCTGAATATTGGCAGGGTAGCTGGTAATCGTCACAGCATCGACAGTCGCGTCAATGTCGATGCCTTCCACCACATCTGCTGCATAACTGGCGATGGCGATGGTATCGGCTGTTGCCGTAACGTCGATACCTTGAACTACATCAGCTGCATAACTGGCAATGGTGATGGTATCGGCTGTTGCCGTAACGTCGATACCTTGAACTACATCAGCTGCATAACTGGCAATCGTCACGGCATCGACAGTCGCGTCTATCGTCGTGCCTTCTTCTACTTCTGCTGCATAGCTAGTTACAACGAGCGTCCCCGCAGTCGCACTGACGGTAACACTGGCACCATAGGGGTGCGTGAAGTCCCCGTATGGTCGCATTGTCGATCCAAATGGACTAACGCGAGTGATCGAGGCGACACCCACCACGGCAGGCAAACTAGCGACAGACAGGGCACCAAGTGCAACGTCCACTGTGGTCGTCACTGCCAAATCTACATCTGCATTGTATTTGGTGACTGTGAGTGCGCCAGCCGTAGCATCGATGGTCGTGCCTGCCAGGATGGTCGCCGCGTAACCAGCAACCGCAATGGCGTCCACTGTGGCGTCCACCACGATATTCTGGCTTACCGTGGCAGGGAATGAGGCAATCGTCACAGCGTCTGCCGTTGCCTCAATGTCGATTCCCTCAATCACATCGGCTGCGAACGACGCAATCGATACAGCATCTGCCGTCGCTGCTATATCGATTCCCTCTATTACGTTTGCGTTAAAACTTTGGATCGTAATCGTGTCAGCTGTGGCCGTCACCGTTGTTGGCAAGCCAACAGTGGCATTGAATGCCGCAACTGCTATCGTATCGGTTGTAGCTGTTAAGGCGGTAGCCACCACTATCGTCGCGTTAAGGCTGGATACTGTGATGGTGTCGAGCGTCGCATTAACAGTAGTAGTTGCGGCAGATTTAGTGATAGTGCTCTGTGCAGTTACAGTGTAACCACCGTTCAATTCTGTGCCATTATCGAAGTAAACACGGAAGTCAAGCGTATCATTGTCGCTTAGGTCAGCCGCAATGAACTCAATACAAAATTCTACCTCGGTCTGATAGTTTTTCGCCGTGGCGTACGAGCCAATACTACCACCTGTGTCAATCTCCCCGGCAGCGAACAACCCTGTTCCAGATGTGAGTCTATTTGTCGTAGCAGTTCCATCAGTGTAGCTCCACGAGGTCTCGGCACTCGTGGTGATCTGGACATACCCGGTGGCCCCTGTTTCAACTAATGTGTAAGCACCTGAATTGCGACTGAGGTACAGTACGTACCCGTCTGCCACAGCAGCCCCGCTACACTGCGATTCCAAACGCACACGCACCTTGACGTTGCCACTGCTGACGTCAAAGTCTTGCGATGTGTTCTCGGCGTAGAGTGTAGACCCAGACTCGGAGCCATCGTCATGGACGAAGGCATAACCAACCTGAGTCATTACGGGTGCGCCCATTATCTCTCACCGCTGTGCCAGCCAGTCTTGGGTGGCTGACATTCCTGCATCATGCGATCAATAACCGCTTGATATTTTGCATGTGGGGACACTGTGCGTCCCTGAAGCACATGACTCAGACACTCCAGTCTCGTGATAATCTGATCGTGTAAACCTGCCTGATCAACACCCAGCCACTCCCCGTCGTGCTGGAGAATGTACCAATCCTTGCTGATCCAAAACGTCCAGTTATGTGCAGGGTCATATGTCGCCACGCTGATGACTCCTACTCGCTTACCCACCGGAATAGGTTGGTCAGAGAGTACCGAGCCATCATCGTAGTAGATTCGCCACATTACGTCCTCGTGATGGTGAGGATTCCCGAGCCACTCCAATTGATATTGATTGGTCCTGCCTGCTGCGACACAGGGCCACCCATGTCGAGAAATCCAATGGCGTTCTTTGCAGTCGCCGTGTCGCTGTAAAGAATTCCCCAGTAAGCATCTGTGAATCCCGCGCCGTTCTGAGCTATCGACAAGTCGCTATCGTCGTCGTCAAACGTAGCAACTGCCGCCAGCCGTACCAACTCGGGGCCACTGAGCGTTAGCCCACCTGCCGGATACTCAGCAGAAGTTGCAACCTCGTTTCCGTCATATTCCTGCGAAGAAGTACCGTCCCAAGTGGGAGTCGCTGTGTCCACCAACGGTGTGACTACGTTGTCAATCAGACCCAGCTTAATCGTATCTGTCTCCAGGTTGATCAGCTTTTCGCCCAACGAAATGAGAAATTCGTTGAACACCGTGAAGTCGCCGCGTGCCATGAGGATTCCCCTTAATA
>Ga0307379_10009036_pt1 | contig 13366 bp, 10 predicted proteins | sample UN2MG_FD_202237 | JGI IMG/M metagenome (GOLD analysis project Ga0307379, IMG submission 202237) | Soil microbial communities from Risofladan, Vaasa, Finland - UN-2 | ecosystem: Environmental > Terrestrial > Soil > Coastal area > Acid sulfate soil | place: Finland: Risofladan, Vaasa | collected...
CTAAAGAACCCGTCAGCAGTCCCCCTAAAATACCTCCTAAAAGTCCTCCGCTGCCAAAGAAGCCGATCAGCCTTTTGACTTCTCTCGGATTAAAAACATCATTAACTAAGATCCAGAATTGGGTTACGAGGACGACAATAAAAATGTTTGCCCATATCCAGAAAGCGAGGGGCATCCAATCCAATTCCTCTCGCATGAAAAACTGCCTTGAAACGGAACAAGTAACAGTAAAAAAAATGAGGCTTGAAATTATTAAAACCCGTCTTTTAACTTTGACTTGAAGTTTGGAGTAAAAATGAATAAAAAAACCCATAATAATAGCTGTAGAAAGGTAAGCAATTGGAAGGTTTATTGATCCCAACTCCATTAAATATTGCGCATCTCTAACGGGTTTAATAATGCCATAGGGGAACATGATCAGGAAAAAATAAAGGAAGAGAAGGGAAGCAATGAGTTCCTCGCCTGGTTTGATCTCTACAATACGCGATAAAATTCTATTAAGGAGGTTTTTAGCCATAAAATGACTCGACTATAGGAGGATTGCGATAGTTACTGATCTTTAATAAAGCTATCCAAGGCTATTTCTTCTTCGTCAAAAATTTCAAGCACTTTAGTTAGCATTGTGACTTGAAAGACGAGATAAATTTTCTTTGATATTTTTGCTAACTTAAGCTTCCCCCCTAAATTATGAGTGGAAATATAGCTGGCTAAGATCTCTCCTACGCCAAAGCTGTCAATGAAATCGACACTCTGAAAATTGAGAAGTATGTTCCTTTTACCGGCATCCAATTGATCTTTAACGAGCTGGTGAAGAGTAATATCGGTTATATCCGATCTTCTTATTTCCCCCTCGATATCAAAAATAATAACATCGGTTTTTTCTCTTGTATTTATTTCCATTTTTTCCCATCCTCTCTATAGCCTTAATTTTCTCCTTTTGGCTAATTTTCTGGATTGATCTTGATCATTAATTGTACGCATTCCCCTTAAATCCTCTCTCAATGATGCAGTATCTTGGGGTTTTTCTTTTCCTTTCCAACTACAACCAATTCTTTTCGATTATCTCCTTTGCTTTTATCAAAAGAGAAATCTAAAGTCAATCCATTATTTATTGTTGTACTGGTTGTTTCTTGTAGGGGTTTGATTCATCAAACCCACATTTTTTAGGAAAACAAATATATGGATATGATTTATTTAAAGGAGTTGTTTTATCTGTAGCCGGTATTCATTTCTTTTCATTCATTAAAATTGTGACAAGGATGAATCTATAAAGTTTTGGCTTTTCTCTAAAATCAAGCTCTGTAAACTTTACACCATATAAAAAAACTTCTTCGTCTTCTCTCTCCCAGATAATTTTTCCATATATATTAATTTTAAGGTCCTCGGGTAAATTCAGGTTGAAAATCAAATCCGCACCTAAAGAAAAACGAATATTAGTTACGACACACATCCCCTCAAGGCAGATATCCTTTATATATCCTTTTGCCTTTTTTTCAAGCTTATAATCTTCCCAGAGTTGGACGTTTACTCTAATCCGTACCCTTGGAGCTTTTCTTCTTTCCGAATTTTTCTCTTTTTGCATCTAAATTTCTCTTGCCACTTCAAGATCTAAAGGGACATGAATCTTTTTTTCGCTTACGATATTCCCCGATCATCTTCACTCCTAGCCTGGATAAGGCATACAGGCACGTTTAGCCACCTTCTGCTAAAACATATAGCACAGGAAAAATCCGATGTCAAAAATAAAAATTTGTTGTTAGATCAAAAATAGGATTTTATAGAGGCAGGTGGTCTCATAAAATGCAAATTTTAAAGCACTGATGAATTTCGCTGATAAATTGAAATCGCAAGAGGAGAGGTCTTCTCTCGAATAATTTTTATCTTCCCTAGCAAAATGAAATCTTTGTCTGCATTAGATAATAATCTTGACATTTATTATCATTACTTTACATTATTATTAGTAAACAAAACTAAAAAAGAGGTAAACTGGAAAAATATACTACTTTGAATCTCTAGTAAAAGCTATGAAGAATGACGCCATTAGGATCATGATGAGAAAAACTAAAACTATACTAATATTAGCCTTTCTTGTCCTTGCCTCTCTTGCCCATCTTTATGCTGCCGATACACAGTGCATATGGACTGGTGTTGAAAAAATTGTCGCTGTGGGAGACATACATGGTGATTACAAGGCCTTCACAAAAATTCTGAAAGGAACAGGATTAATAGACGGCAAACTCCATTGGACAGGCGGAAAGACTCATCTGGTTCAAATCGGCGATGTAATGGATAGAGGCGATTATGCCAAGGAGATTTTAGACCTGTTGATGAAGCTGGAAAAAGAAGCAGAAGAGGCAGGAGGCAAAGTTCACATGTTGATTGGTAATCATGAAGAATTGAATATCACGGGCCTAGTCTTTAACCGCGGAGATGAATTTACTACACGCCAACTTGTTTCTTTTCTTCCTGATGGGTACAGGGAGAAACAAGTAAAAAAATTCAGGGAAATAATTGGAAACAATCCAACTAAAGAGACAGGCTTGGCTTCATCCTTGGATAGTGATTTAATGCCATTTTGGGAGAATATTTTAAATGAATCAAGAACCGACCGTAAACATCCGGTTCGAAGAGCATACATGAACAACTTCAATAAAATATACGGAAAATGGCTCCTTCAACGAAATGTTGTAATTAAGATCAATAATATCATATTAGTCCATGGAGGAATCAGCGAGAAATTCTCCAAATGGGGGCTAAAGAAAATAAATAATCGCCTGCGCGTAGAGTTAGAAGACCTGAGGCGGGCGGCAATGAATCTTACGCAACCTCTGATTCCAGAATATCAGCGTCAAATTGTTTATGATCCTAATGGTCCATACTGGTATCGGGGTTTTACTAATAGGAAAGAAGATGATTTTAAGGAAAATGTGGATAGAATCTTAAAAAACCTCGAGGCTGAATATATGGTAATAGCTCATACTCCTCGAGTAATTAAGACAAAGGAAGATATGCAGCTTTTTCAAGGAAGGATTTGGATAATCGATACTGGCATTTCAGAACTCTATAGAATACACATGCAAGGACGTCTCAGCACCTTGATTATAAATAAGGGAAAATTCGATACATGGGGGCTAAACAATGAAAAATAAGAAAACCTTGGCCATTATAATTTTTGCTTTCTTATTCTCTTGGACTTGGTTTCAATCAAAATCACAAGCAGTAGCTAAAGAGAATGTTAAGCAAAAAGAGCTGGAGAATTACTTAAGAACCGCTAAGATTGTATCTAAAAGGCGAACTGGAGGCAGGGGAGAAAATTGGGTAATAAGTCTGGATAATGGAAAAATTGCGCGCCATGGATTTTTTAAGCTTCTAAATCAAACCAGACCAACCATTATCACTGACAGCTATAAATACGGAATCGCAGCCTATGAGCTGGATAAACTGCTCGATCTCAATTTAGTCCCCACCGTCGTGGAGAGAGAAATTGAAAGCAGAAAAGGTTCGCTTCAGATATTCATTGAAGGCGCTCTAGAAGAAAGTGACCGAAGAATGAAGAATATTGAACCACCAGAGCCTGAGAAGTTCAAAAATACTCTGGAAGATTTAACTGTTTTTGAAAACTTAACTTATTCTCCTTCTTTTTGCGGGGAGAGAGAGTTGGATGATATCTTAATAATGGATAAAAAAGACTGGAAAATCTGGAGGGTTGACTTCTCTGAGGCCTTTGATGTTTCACCAGAGTTAATCCCAGGATGCGAAATCACCAGTTGTTCCAAGAAGCTTTATCAAAACCTGATAAAATTGGAAGATAAAGTGATTAAAGCCAAGCTAAAGCAATATCTAAATGATGAAGAAATGAGCATGTTGCTGAAACGAAAAAAACTCATCATTGAAAAGATCAAAAAATTAATCGCTGAAAAAGGAGAAGAATCCGTCCTTTTTTCTTAAGATTACCTGCTTTACCATCATAAAAAACACAAGATTCAACCGCGCAGATTCGCTTTATAAACAGCTAATTTTCCGTGACCAATAATTGTGCAAACTATCATAATCATAATTAAATCAATTTATTAAAAAAAGAAATCTCTTACTTTTCAACAAACTTATGCACAGAAATAGTGGAAAAAGAGAAAGCATGGGGTCAGACCTTTCAAACTTTTATAATCAGCTTGCATTAAGGCAATGAAAAAGAGTGCTATATCTCCAGGTAATAAAAAAATAAAATTACGAACTATAAAAGTTTGAAAGGTCTGACCCCGCACTTTTCATTGATAGAAAAAATAGAGCGAATTACTTGAAATAATATTTAGCTTGACAGCCGATTTTTATTCCAATATATTGCTCGTAAATTTAGGACATCCTAAATTGAAAAGTGGGCGTTCTGAATTCCTTTTTATTATTAGTAAGTCCGAAGTTTGCTTCAAAAAAGGAAAAAATATCTCAACAGAAAATCATAGGGGAAATATAAGGGGAGGATTCAATGAAAGATTCGGGCAATGAAGAGATGATGCAAACCGGGCAAAAACCGTCTGGATTCGCTTATAAAATTCTAAGACTTTTTACAGTTGTTCACCCTGGCGAAGCCCTGACAGCCATTCTTTTAACGCTTAACGTCTTTTTGCTCCTTACAGCATATTACATTATAAAACCAGTAAGAGATGCCTTAATGTTGGAAGAGTGGCCACCTGAAATCAAAAGTTATCTTTCTGCCGCTATAGCTGTTTTGCTTATTTTTGTGGTTAAAATATTCAGCAGGATTGCTTCCAGGTTCCCACGTCAGAAATTGATCACCTGGGTAACACTATTTTTCATTTCCAATTTAGGACTTTTTTATATTCTGCATCTATCAGGTGTTGGACCTGGAGCTATGGGGATCATTTTTTTTCTCTGGGTAGGCATATTTAACTTGTTGGTTATTGCTCAATTCTGGGGCTTTGCCAACGACTTGTACACCGAGGAAGAAGGGAAACGTTTGTTCCCTCTGGTAGCTTTTGGAGCAGTCTTTGGAGGCTTCACGGGAGGGATAATAACTAAATGGCTTGTAGAGCCTCTGGGGAAATTTCAATTACTGCTTGTGGCAGGAGGGATCCTTGGAATTTGTATTTTATTTACATTGATTATTCATCGAAGAGAGATAAAAAGAATCAAACTTAAACCAGCTAAAGCGAGTCAAGAGGAAGAATTCAAGAAAGAAGAACACGAGAAACCCCTTGAGAGAGGAGGAGCATTTAGCCTTGTTTTTAAAACTCGATATCTTCTTTACATCGCTTTTTTTGTTCTTTTGCTGAATTTTGTCAACACGAATGGCGTATATATGCTAGACAAGGTAGCCATTGCCGCTGCTGCTAAAGCCTCAGACATTCAATTTTTGACCAAATTCTTTGCTGATTTCTATAATATACAGAATCTCTTTGCTATGTTCGTCCAGCTATTTGTCGTGTCTCGGATCTTCAAGTGGTTTGGAGTTAGGGTAGCGATTTTCTTCCTTCCAGCACTTGCATTAGGCGGATATTTCTTTATAAGCTTTGGCGCATTTTTGGCATTAGTAAAATGGGTTAAAGCCTTGGAAAATGGCACCGATTACTCTCTTATGAACACAACGCAGCATTCCCTGTTTCTCATAACTTCAAGACAGGAGAAATACAAAGCACAAGCTGTGACAAAAACCTTCTTTCATCGGTCAGGCGATGTGATGTCAGCCATTCTTGTTTTCTTGGGGACGACTTATCTCGCTTTCAATGTCGAAAATTTTGCTATGGTTAATGTAGTTCTAGTTTTTATCTGGATAATCCTTGGCATTTTGATCTTCAAAGAGCATAAAAAATTATCAGCTAAAAAAACAGAGCCTGACGTAGAATATATGAAATCTGATCAAGAGTAGAACAGGCAAGGCCAGCAAGATTAGCGCAGGTCTTTAACTTTAATGATTCCCCCCTCACCTTGAGCAATGTACAGATAGCCTTCATCATCCTTGGCAAGACCTTCCTGGTTGTCCCCGAGGAAAGCATATTCCTTGACTAATTTCCCCTCAAGAGTTATCTCCACCAGGATGTTATAAGCATCGCTGACAACGTTTAAATTCCCTGTTTTCTGATCATAATACATGCCTCCAGGATCATCCATTTTGAAGGGTAAAACCCGGATAATCCTGGCCTCGGCTGTCTCAGCTCGACTCGATCTAAGAGGAACCAGAATTTCTATTATGCAGGGAGGGTCCCATTGATTACCCGCATAGAAAGTCCCTCCTTCAGGATGATCCTTATCAGAGACAAAAGCAATTGATTCAATCCCTTGATCGTAGCCTTTCTGCTTTTGGAGAAAGCTGGGATTTCCCTGGAATTCTCTGTTGATAGGAAATATTCGCTTGACTTCTCTCTCATCAGGGTCAAACTCCAGAATGACATCATCTCCTTCTTTTATTATGTACAGAAGCCCCGATTGAGGATTAACTGTTATTCCTTCCAAATCTCCGGGGATCTTTAGGTTAAAAACTGGGGTTCCATCAGTCTTTATTTCAGCAATCTCTCCTTCATCACTCACGATAAAAAGAGTTTTTCTAAGAGGATGAAAACAGATACCTGAAGGTTCCACAAAACGTTGCTGGTCAATGTTTATTCCATACCCAGGAATTCCCAACCAATCTACAGGAAATCGAATGGTTGGCGAGTTTTTTACTGGCGAACAACTGGCTAATAAGATTAAAGCACCTATCAAAAAAAACTTTATTTTCATTCCCTATTCTCTTTTCATCTTTTAAAGGCGTTCAAAAAACGCCAAATTTCATTCATTATAAGCCAATTGTTATTTCTTTAAAAGTGCGGGCTTGATGAATCAAGCCCCTACAAAGGTCAAAAAGGAAATTTACAATATTAAAGAAATTCATGTCAATGGGGTCAGACTTGCTAGACATGTAAAACTTGAATTTTCACATGGTTATTCCTTGGAGTTCTAGCTTTTATTTTATTTATAGTTAAAAAATCAAGTTTTGCAAGTCTGCCCCAAATTTATACATGCAGATTTTACAGCTCTGGTCCAAAATTACTAAAATTCAAGCTTTCCAAGTTATGCAAGTTTTGCAAGTCTGACCCCAAATGATATTTTTGATTTGATTTTTTTTTAAAATGTAATTATATTAATAGAAAAATTTGAGGGGAAGTATGAAACTTGGAGGAACGGAAATGAAACGGAAAACATTCCTTACGGTATTTATATTCATTCTAGCCAGTCAAGGCTATGTGGTCAACGCACAGTTCACCCCTGCTGAAATCGCTCAAAGGCAAGAAATAGAGGAATTTCTCAAAACCGCAGAGATCGTAAGCTCCGCAGATATACCAGAAGGCGTTACAAAACCGACCAGGCTCTACTTAAAAAAGGGAGATGTTGAAAGGAGTGGAGCTTGGAAAAATCCCAAAGGGATGCAAAAGGGCTACCTTGAGGGATGGCAGTACGAAATAGCAGCTTACGAGATAGATAAACTTTTAGAGCTAAACTTGATTCCACCCACAGTCGAGAGAGAGTTCAAGGGGAAACCAGGTTCTCTTCAGTTCTGGGTTGAAAGTGAATTCAGTGAGCTCGCTGTTTTTGAGCAAAAAATCGGTATTCCTCGTTCAAAATTCGACAACAAGGAGAAAATGAAATATTTAGCTAGGGCTTTTGACAGCTTGATCGGGAACGATGATCGAACGCAGCAGAATATTCTCTACACTAAAGATTGGCGTGCGATTCTGATCGATCATTCTCGCTCTTTCAGGTCAAGCAAGAAATACACAAAGAAACTCATGTATGGGGCAAAGGGATTGAAAAAAGTCGGAGATCGGCCCATGCTCTTCAAGCGACTTCCCCGGGCTTTTGTGGAAAAAGTCAAAGCTCTGAACTACGATGATATAAAAAATGCCGCGGGTCTCTATTTAGAGGATAAGGAGATCAAGGCAATTCTTCTCCGCAAGGAGCTTCTCCTTAAAGAAATAGAGGAGATGGTAAAAGAACAAGGTGAAGATAAGGTTTTATATTAATATATAAATTTAATAAGTTTAGGCTATATTTTAGATAAATCAAGCAGAAAATCAAAATTAAAAAGGAGGAGAGAAAAATGAAAAAAAGACTAATTATCTTTTTCGGCTTGGTGATTGTTTTAGGATTTAGTCTCCAATCCATAGCTCAATTTACCAAAGAAGAGGTAGCAGATAGAGAGAAATGGGAAGAATTCCTCAAGACAGCAGAAATTGTCAAACAAGCACAGCCATTCGAAAGCCGAGAAGCTGTGACCGATCCCTGGGTTCTCACCTTGGAAAAAGACGGAGTCACAAATAACGCCATATGGAAAGATGTTGAAGGCCGGGCGAAAGGATTTATGGAGAACTGGAGATGGGAAATTGCTGCTTACCGTTTAGACAAGCATCTAGGCTTGAATATGGTTCCGCCCACCGTGGAAAGAAGATTTCAGGGAAATCGTGGCTCCTGTCAATTATGGATTACATCAATGATGAGCCTCAAAAAGAAATTCGATGAAGAAATTAAAACTCCATCTTACAGGGTTTTCAATTGGAATAGAGCATTCTATATGCAGCGGGCTTTTGATAACTTGATTGCCAATGAAGACAGGCATCAAAATCAATACCTCATCACCGAGGATTGGCGCATGATCCTGATTGACCACTCCCGTAGCTTCCGAACCTCCAAAAAATTCACAAAGAAACTCATCTATGACGAAAAATATAAAGAAGGCCCAACGTTTATCATGAAGGAGCTTCCCCGCGCTCTTTATGAAAAGATAAAGTCTCTGAATACAGAAGTGATTAAAGGTGTCGTCGGAGAATACCTGACAGATAACGAAATTGAGGCTATGCTTGTTCGGAAAGACCTGATAGTTAAGTGGGTTGAGGATCACATCAAGAAAATGGGGGAGGATAAAGTCTTATACGATTAGAATGAGGCCTGTGCTTCTTTAATTGTTTTATAAATTGTAAGAACGTTCTGATCTTTCTCCCGTTTGTAATCAAATCCATCCATAAGCTTGCGGGAAAGGAAAACTCCCAGTCCACCTTTTTTCTCGCTCCTGATGATTTCCTGCATATCAGGTTCCTCTAATCCTCTAGGATCAAACGGAACGCCCCAATCCCTTATTTCCATAAACATCTTTCCCTCGCTCTGCCAGATCTTAAGGAAGATCTCACCTTTATCATCGGGATAGGCATACCTGATAATGTTAACGCATATCTCCAGGAGTGCGAGTTCTATTTTGAAATAATTCTTATCTGAAACACTCAATCCTTCAAAACTTTTCTTTAAAAAAGCTCTCATCCTGTCTAACTCAGCTAAATCACTTGCGATTTTTAATGTATTCATCCTGGTCTTCTTTCTACTTTATCCTCATCTAGGCTCTATTCTTTCGACTATGAGGATAGCAGTTTTTGATTTCCTCCGCTTGGCTCTTGGATAATTTATACAAAAGAAAAAGCGATGTCAAATGCAAAATGAAATCTATTCCAAAAGTATAATTTCAGAGGCAAAAAGAGCTGCCCATCTATAGGATGGGTCTATTTCTGCGGCTTTTCTCAAGTATTCTCTAGCTCGAATTTTTTCTCCAAGGGCATCACATGCCATTGAAGCCCAAAGATAATATTGGGGTTTTATTCTCCTGCTGTGCTCAATCAGACTTTCACTCTTTAATTTCATCTCATTCAAAAGCCTCTCTGCTTCATTACCCTTTCCAAGTTTTCTCAATGAGAGAGCCTTATAATATGAATGGACTGTGGGAACTCCGGTTGTTTCTACTTTAACTTTATTGATATATTTTTCTGCCCTTTGCTTATTCCCCATCTTTTCATAGCATAATCCTATAAAGAAATATTCTCTTGTGAATAAAGGATGTAGAGGTCTTCCTGTTCCCAGATTTTCTGGATACTGCATAGCCTCGAAAAAGTCATTTATTGCTTTTTTGTATTTTCCGTTCGTCATATAAGAATAAGCTCTTCCCAGGTGAGCGAGCACGAATACCTCCCTTGCACCTGTCCAGCCCTCCCACGGAAGAAAAGTATTGCTCTCCAATATTTTAAATGCTTTTGCGTATTGCCCTGTGTCTACATAATATTGCGCTCTTTTGAGCACGTAGTTGAAGTTCTTTTTTACAGTGCTAGGAGCTTCTCTATAAAGTTTCGCTCTTGCAGAGTGTTCCCTGGTTAAAGCGTATAATTCATCAAGAGCCACATAAAGACGATAATCATAAGGAGCAAAGGACACTGCCTTCTCATACATCTCTCGGGCCCTCTCATAATCTTTAAACTTTGCCCAGTAAATTTCTCCAACGTTTCTGTAGATCACCGGAAACTCAGGCGAAAATTCTGCTGCATTTTTAAAGTGCTCTAATCCTTCTTCCCACCTCAGCTTAGCCACAAGAAGGTTTCCAAGATAGTACTGAGCTTTCCAATCAGAGGGATTATATTCTAAGGCAAGTTTCAGCACGCTCTCCGTTTCAACTCTGAAGGGAAAAACATAATCCGGACTGCAGGTTGCTGCTTTTTTAAAATATGCTGCTGCTTCTTCTTTGCTCCCGAGCTTGTCGTTAAAGAATCCAAGATAGTAATAAAGGATAGGATAATCTCTGGCATTGGTATTTTCGCCATAAATCTCGAGGACGCGGATGGCGTCATCTGTGAGGTTCATTTCTGAATAATCAGCAGCTGCTTCAAGATAATATTCTGGATCTGCTCTTAAAACATCAAGCTCGCTTCCCCTGGAGAGCAACTCTTTCTCCAAAAGTACAAGAGGTGAAATCGGGTCCTCTTTTAAAGCTGATTCTATAAGTGTATCAGCTTCCGTCTTATTGTTAAGATGTCTTTCTGAAGCGGCAAGCATAACTCTTGCTTTCAAATCAACGGGATTATTTTTGAGTGCCTTTCTCAACAATTCCCCTGCTTTTCTATAATTCTCCTTTTCGAACTCCAGAGCAGCAAGCAGGTAAGGAGCAACATGCCTGTAAGCAGCTCTTCTTGAGAGCATATAAAGATCCTCCTCTGTGCCCTGCCTAATTCCGAGCTTTATTTTAGAAAGAGTTCTGTAATAGCGCGCCGTATGGTCGTCTTCATTTCTTTCGAGTACTCTCTCAAACAGGTCCAGTGCTTCTTTTGTTTTTCCTATTTTGTAATACAGTATTCCAAGCCATTTAAGGGCAGGGGAAAATTCAGGGTCCTCCTCGAGTGCCTTCTTGAAGTAGTACATAGCTCCCTCTTCATCCCAGAGCTTCATGGAATAATAACCTTTGAGAAAAATTATCTCCGCCAAATCGTTCTCCTGCATTGAAAAATCTGGCTGAAGCTCAGGAGGGGAAATCTCAGGCTTTTCTGTCGTATAGTCTATAATTTTCTGCCCGTATTTATCTAAGAATTCAAGTGTGTAAATTCCCCGGCGTTCTCTCGAGGGAATCTCGTTTTTATAAAATCCTTCGGGAGAGATATCCAGCCTCTCTGAAAATATCTGCCTTTCTCCGCGAAAAAGTTTTACTTCAGCTCCTTTGAAGACCCTTGTTGTATTCAGAGCAATAAAGATTTCTTCATCTCTTAATTCCAGGTTCAGAGCAGCATCAGGATTTACCTTTACAAATCCGTGCATATTCTTTAATGGATACCACCACTCATCCCATTCCTCAATAAGATGGGGCTCGAAAATCCAGGTGTCGCCCTGAGTGAGAAGTCTTCCTGCCTGGACTTCAATGTACTGACCATCTTCATCCGTAAGAAGATCTTCCCAAATAGCTCCACTGGGAGCTGTTCCCCACGTCCAGAACTTTTTTCCTGGACTCTCATATCTCGAAGCATAATGAGCTGTCCCGTTATCTTCCTCGTAATTGTAGGCACCGTTGTAATCTCCTGCGGTTCCGCAGAAATAATCATGAGCATAGGCTGTATTTTTATACCAGGAAACATCTTTTCCCTGATAGACAGGCCAGGGCCTTGGGTTCTTTCTGCCACCAGCATAGGTGTATTCGGCAGGAGGAAAAACAACTCTTGTCTCCTTCCTGGCATGGGTTGCTGCGTTTGCCCAGAAATAGCCGTTGTTATGAGTAAGCGTTCTGTTGTAAAGCCTTATCCTGGTTTTGAAATAAGATCTATCGGGGAAAATGCTGATAAATACTTCCCACTTCATCCTTCTCACCCACTCTTCTGTCCCCACCACACAGGTAATGCTCCCATCAGCGTGCTTTAGAATCTTGTAGTTTACAGGGGAGAAAGTGTTTACAGTATGGCCCAAAGTTGGAAAGTTCCACTCAATCCCGCCAGAGAGCCAGGCACCTCTCAAGGCTACAAGACCTGGCTTCATCACCTGATTGTGATAAATAAAGTCAAAATTGTCGTTGGTTTTATCGATAGCAGCGAGAATTCTTCCACCCAATTCAGGCAGAATCAGAAGTTGTATGTAATCGTTTTCCATCACAACCACTCTGTATTTTTTGATAATTTTCTTGCGGGTTATGTCAGTCTGCATCGGATAAGGATAAACCCTTAAATTCCAGAGAGGAGGACTGGGGTCATCAGGACCTGTAGCGTATGTGGGAATATTCATTTCAATTTCTTCTACCCTCACCTCTCCTGAAACAGAAAGACATATGATCAGAATTGACGGAACTAGCACAATTAAAAGAAGGATTTTTCTTTTCATTTTTTCCACCTAAATCCAGAATATAACATAAAATCAAACCTCGTCAACGAATTGAAGAAAGCCATCAAATGAATATTTAATATTAAAAACTGAATATTCCCTCCATTTAATAGCACATCAAATACAAACGCAATTATTCCAGTGTCATCGCGAGGAGCGAAGAAGATTCCTTCGCTTTGCTCGGAACAGGCTGAACAATCTCATACAATAAATTGTCATTGCGAGTGACCGAAGGGAACGTGGCAATCTCAACCTTTTTATGAGATTGCCACGCTGCGCTCGCAACGGCGGATTGCCACGCCCTTTCAGGGCTCGCAATGACATTGTAAAAATATATATTGCGTTTATATTAGTAGTTTATTCGGGAACAGAATTAAAGGTTAGAAAAAAGAAAAAAAAAGAAGGTCGGGAGGTGCTTAAAATAAAAGGACAGACAATTTTGTTATCTGGATATTTTATTATCTATTTTTTTTGTTATTCAATTATTTCGCTACCTAGACTCAGGTGGAGAGACAACCCCGAATAATTGAACTCTGTTATTGTTTCTTTCTACAACATAGACATAGCCTCTGCTATCAATAGCAACATCGACCGGATATTGCATCTGGCCGTCACCAGTTCCTGCAGTCCCCCACTTGGCTATAAGCTTACCATTTTCATCAAATTTCTGAATTCTATTGTTGCCAGAATCAGCCACATATACGAAGTTATA
>Ga0307379_10009037_pt1 | contig 13366 bp, 13 predicted proteins | sample UN2MG_FD_202237 | JGI IMG/M metagenome (GOLD analysis project Ga0307379, IMG submission 202237) | Soil microbial communities from Risofladan, Vaasa, Finland - UN-2 | ecosystem: Environmental > Terrestrial > Soil > Coastal area > Acid sulfate soil | place: Finland: Risofladan, Vaasa | collected...
TCTCTTGCCACACCGGGGCCGGCTCAGCCAGATCAGGCGGACTGGCTACCTGAAGGTCGATGTACAAGAAACAATCCGCGCCTGTTACTGGTCCGGCGCCGTATGATTCGCAAGCTGGCATATCTTTTCTCCGCGAGAGGGAACAATCCCCCGTGAGTGTTCGTCTTGACTATTCGTCGTCAGGGATGTCGTCGACTGTCACCCGTACGTCGGGTGTGCCGTCGTTGTCAGTGTCCACGTCGACCGTGGCGATTGGCGCAGGTGACGGGATCGGGATTGGTGTAGCACCAAGCCACTGCAGCGCTGCCTGCAAGCTCTCGATCTGCTCGGAAACCGGCACGCCGTTGTATCCCTTGCGAACCAGGATTCCGTTTCCGTAGGCCCGGTTCGCTTCAATGACAAATGGCATAGTTCACCTCCCTGGTGGGTCGCAACCTTGTGTCGTTGCAAACAGGTAGTTGGCCGTAAAGTAATGCTCGAACGTACTCGCCTCTCGCATGCCCTCGTACGCCACCACGCTGCCCGTCTCGTCGCGGAGTACATCGTTTGACTGCCACGACACACTCGACGGGTCGCTGATCATGCATGTCGATGTCACATACTTGAGTTGCTCGATCAGCTTGGCGTATGTGTCAGCAGCAGAGACATCGCCCGGCGAGGACAGGACCGCCTGGAATGCGATCTGGATGGGCTGCTGCGACCGATACACCTTCCCCCTACCGAGTTGATCCTGGTCGGCACCCAGGCCAATCACATAGCACACTGGCTGCTCTGCGACATCCTCGATCTGCTGGGCCGGGTAGTACGTCTCGATCACCTGGAAGTCGTTGAAGATGAATCCACCAGACTCACGGTGGGCCTCGATAGCCTCGGCCACGACGCGCCGAACGTATTGCAGCCACGACTCGGTGCCCGGTGTCGGAACAAACTCGACTTGCGTGACCCAGACACCACTAGTGACGCGATCGTCCGGGACTGTGATCGTGGCGTGGGGGATGGTCATGCTCTGGGCTTCGTACCCAGCGGGACACGTAATCACCACGTCATCGCCGACTTGCGTGATCGTCGTCGCGACCAGCGGGTTAAGGCTGAAGTAATAGACCAGGCGTCCGTTGTTGTCGTTGCATGAGCGGACGTAGGCGTTCTCCCACGGGCCGCCATCGCCGGGGTTCTCGAGCACCACAGGGATGCGATTGCCGGTCGGGAAAACCTTCTCCCACTCTTTGAGAAGATCATCCATCGCCTTGTCGTCGGTCGACCCAGCGTTGTAATAGTTGACCGCGTCAACGTCCGAGGCCATCCACGCGTGAGTCGCCGAGTCATAGACCCACGGCGTATTGGCCACGATGAGCATGTATTCGGGGTCTTGGAACCCATAAAGCAGCGACCAGGGAAGAACAGCGCTGAGACGGCAGCCAGCCTGGTGGAACTGAACAGCGCTCTCGATCATTCCATAACCCTGGGCATCGGCATTAGCGTTGCCTCTGTAGGGATGCTCGACCCACATTGGTGGGGACTGCTTGTAATCCGCCAGCACGTTCTTGCCGCTTGATATCCATGCCCCCAAGGCGTCTGGCCGAGCATTGGTCATGTGGTGCGTGCTAAGGGGACTGGTCTGAGTTTGCATCGCCGACGGCGTCGTGTAACTCATGCCGAGCGAACCAGCACGATATCCCTGAACGATCAACTGGTCGCCGAACACTTCCTTGGCCAGCCCGGCCACTTTGTCGTAGTAAGACCAGGCATCCCGATTGATCCGATTGTTGATCAGGTGGTACTTCATTTCCTGTTCGGTGATCGGCACCCCGGCAACCGGAGTTGTGACGGCAACCGACCGGCAGTCCGCTGCAGGGAAGCCAAATTGCGTGGCATAATCGCCTGCGGCATCTTCCTCAATAAGCTGTTCGACGCTGCCGGACTTTCCAGAGTAAAGGTAATACCACTGAGGTATGCCTTCCCAGTCGAAAAACATGTAATCCAGATTGGTGTTATCGCTGGCGAGCTTCTCCTGGATGTACTCGAAGTACCACCGCAGCCACGGCTCACGAGTCTCCCAGTGGAGATCGTACGAAATCACTGACCCACCGCCGGCGCCATCGCAATACCACATTGGGATGTTCGCCTCATCGCTGATCGACAAGGGAATGCTAATCAGAAGATGCCGATGACCATCTGGGGCGGCCTGCAGAATGTCGACGAGGCCGTCGAGCGTTTTGTCGAACGGGTACTCGTCTTCCGATATCGTGTTCGACAGTGTCGCGGCATATTGGTAGATCTTCGGGACGTACGTCAGTGGTGGGTCGAATGTGCATTGCACTTCGTACTGGTCAACTTGAATCGCGCTCGTGCAATAGCCGCTTTGCTGCCGGTCGACAAACTGAACCGACCCGGCAGTAACCAACTCGGCATCACCGCCGCCATCGATATCAACAAGCAAAGTGTCCCCGTTGCTCTGGGTAATCACTGTTCCAACCCGGTTGTAGATTGTCCTGTTGCACCCAGTGATGAGCACCTTGTCGCCGGCTTCAAAAATACCAAACCCAGTGCCGCTGAAGACCGTGTCCGCGGTGGACGTTGCGCCACTTGTGATGTGCCCGCGATTGGTGTTCTTCGTCGGGCCGAACGAAATCATCCGCCCAGCGAATTGATAAACACAATTGGAGCGACTGGTGGTGAGTCGAACTTCGGTCGTTGTGTTCGGGCCGCCAGACGAACTGACCATCGCTGCACTGGGGTTCCCGGTCACGATTTTCGCATACGGGTAAGTGATCCGGTCCGAGTACGTCGACCCACGAGGCGTCTTGCTGCAATGCGCGTAGTATTTGTTCGGTGTCGTGCTAGGGACGGTTGCCGGCGCAAGCGGCGCAACTAGCACATGGGCACGGTCGGTCCCATAAATCGCCGTCAGGAACCCCACCGGATCGGCATCATACTGCGACTTCAGCCACGCCCACACCTCCCATGGTTTCGCGTTCGCGCCCGCGAGATAGGTGGCTCCCTTGGTGAAGCCGTAGGCGAAATCGAACTCGGTGCCGGCCGTGATGTCCGGGTCATAGTCGCCGCTGTTGTACCAAAGCTGCTCGATGAATCCTCGCAGCCTGATCGTGTCGGACACGCCCGCCGCGAACGTCGGCAAGTCCAGGCCAGGCGAATGCAGAGAATGCTCAGACACGAGTGCAACACACTCGGACTTAGTGAGCCTGGAAGCCGCTATCTCAAACGAAACACTTGTCATGGCAGGTGCGCCTCCCGCAGGTAGGTATTAAGTTCGGCCATCGCAGCCGCATCCGGCGCCACGCCGTTGTAGACTCCGACTTCGGCCAGATCGCCAACGATGCCCGAGACAATGCCGCCCCCATCACTTTCGGCGGAAAGACCGATACTGATACCGTTGACCTTATTGGTGACTCCTTCAACATCGGCAAACCAGTCACCGGGCAGCCCATTAGTGCTGAGCTTGTTGTGGGTCATCGGGTAAGCAACGCCATCGCAATAGCCGACCATAGCGATGCCGTCCTGCACAAAAGCGACTACCTGCCAAGTGTTGTTGGCAAGAACCGGTGTGGCGACACTCGTCCAGGTGTCTTCCTGCGTGTCACCATGGGGCCGCCCAATAACCGCGCGTAGTTGGCCTGTTGTGCTAGTCGTGAAACGCAGGTATCGGGCAGCAAAGTCGTTGGATGCAGCAAACCATACTGGGCCGTTTGTGAAAGCAGTCTGCCGAATCAGGGCATACGCCGCACCAGTCTGCATAGTCCGCAGTGCCGCCAGTTCGTCGGCCATGCTCGCGTGCCGCAGGTCGATGCGGAAGCCGCGATTTAATCCGCCCCCCCCTGCGTGAAACATTACCGGCGCATTGACGACACCGGCCCCACTGACCGTAGTGGGTTCATTGACGATGTAATAGGGATCGACGTTAGCATCGTCCCAGTCCATGTCCGCACCAAACGGGGCAGACACATCGTTGTTGGCCCAGTGGGTTGCCACCCCAGGCGTAGTCGGCAGCAAAACGCCACCGGGCAGGATCGACCAACGCCCGAACATGGTGCCCAGTTCAGACGGGTCACCGATGCCGCCACCACCCTCGCCGGCGTAACCGGCTGGATTGAGCATTCCGAAACCTGCACCGCTGTACGGCGACATAACTATCTCTTGAGGTGGAAGACGATTCGCTGATTGCCGGTCGGGGCAGCACTTACGATTTGCCAGAACGGGAAAAAGAAATACCGGTAGTCGATCATCGACCAGCCACCAGCAACGGTCACTGGTCCGCCCGGCAGCGCGGCACCGTCCTGGTCGTTTGCCGTACCATAGTCCCGGCCCTTGCCTGTGTTTGCGCCGGTCGGGACGCGGTAGCCCGCCTCCGAGACAACACCAAACGCAAGAGACGCACCGTAATTGACGAAGACCGAACCATACGCCATACCTCGCACGTCAATGATCGGCCCGAAAACCAAGGCCGGGTCACCGAACCACTTGTCGGTGTCACCAACATCAAACGAGAACAGCTTGTTGGCACCGGAGATCGCTGACGTTCCCATGATACGGGCCTCTCTATCGTTTCAGGTGAATGACGGTGCGGAAAGTCAACTGCGGTGCAACACTGACAATTTGCCAGAACGGGAAAAAGAATCGCCGGAATGAAAACTTCGTCCACTCGTGAGCGCTGATTGGTGGGTCGAGTATCGCATCGCCATTTTCGTCGAATACAAACCCCTGGTCGGGGCCGGCGCCAGTGACATCTCGCTTCGTCCCCGAGCACGCCTTGAACTGCCATGCCTCGTTGTGGTCGGCATAGATCGCACCCGACGACATGCCTCGCACATCAATGATCGGCCCATTGACTCCGACCCAATCCTGGTTGCCCGTGATGTAAATGATTCGGCTTACGCCGGAGATCGCTTCGACACCCATCACGCACCTCTAGGGACAGGGGCCAAACGTGTGAGCGATCTGATCTTTCCACGACACAACGAAGTCACGCGAACTGGTAACACGACTGCCGCCGAAGTCCCAGCAGAACAACAAGTCAGACTGGGTCGGCACTCCACCCCGATTGAAGTATGTGACGGCATACGCAGCAACAATGGTCGATGTGACCCAGGTAATTGGATTTAGGAACATTATCTGGTCAGCCAGATTCGGGTCGTCACGCCTGACATCGATGTCACCATTGGCGTACTGCATGCCGCCCTGCGTGTAGCCCGTGCCCGACGCCTCGTTGGCCGAGATGTCAGAAAAGAACTTGTCGTTGACCGGGTCGGGCGCGTAGGCGTCGGTGAACAGCGCCAGCTTGATGAACCCGTTGTTGCACTCTTGCTCGATCGCAAACGTGCCATTCGCACCAATCTGGTGCAGGCCCTGCTGGTAAATGAAACTCGACACGGCTCTCTCCCTACGCAGGTAGTGTTTGCACTTCCAGGTCTTCGGTGTCTTCGTTCAGTTCGCCGACAACCGATCCACTGAACAGCGGGTTCATGTCCGCCTCAACAGCCACATCTCCGAGCACCGATCCGACAAAAACCGTCTCCATCGGCAGCGTGGTAATCAGGGTCTGAACTGCACCCACCGAACTCCGCGTCATCAGTGAGACAAGGTCCAATTCCGACTGCGGGATCGAATACGTTGCAACGTGCGAGTGGATCCGCATTGCCTCTCGCGTGTGACTCACCCATCGGTAGTGTGCCTCCCCGCCGAGCCGCGAAACCTTGCAGTACACATCCAGCTTCGGATCATAAATCGCATCACCTTCCAGTGGCCGCAGGCCAATCGGCATCTGCTTGCGACTGAAGATGAAGTCCAGGTGCCGGGCGTCCAGCGTGACGCCAAACGCAATCAGGTCGTCAGTCTTCAGTTCGTAGACCGTGGCCGCTGCCTCGAAAAGAACATTCCCGCCCCGCCAGTATTGGACGGGGCGGGAATTCAGTGTTCTCATCCGAGGCGACAAGCGATTCAGCCGGTCCTCGAAGTTGTAGGCCAAGTTGCCACCCTACGCCGTAGTGTCAATTCCATTGATGTTGATGGCGACCTCGGCAACCCCAGGGGCACCAACGATCGCCTTGGTCAGTACGCCGTGCCGGCCACCGGCCGCAGCAACCGCCGCGCCGGCGTCAGTGATGTTGACCAATGTCCCGACAGCCTGATCCTCTAGCGCCGTCGTGAACCGGAACACGCCAGTGTAGGCGGCCGCGGCTACACTGGCGTTGGCCGCATACGGACGTGTGTAGACCGCGACCAAATTTGCACACTCAGCAATCGGCACAACGTCACCAGCCGCCGCATCGGCAACAGGAACGATGTCCAGATGGTTTTGTGTGCCCTTCACATAAGTTGCCATGATTCATTTCTCCTGATTGAAGACTAAGCCGTTGAGATTGGCCCGGTATTAAACCGGGAGAGTGATCATCCAGTGCCAGTCGACTTCACGAACGCGTTCGGGTCACCGGTGCCGATGCCCCAGTCGTGATACGAACGCCACTGGATGCCGAGGCGGTCGAAACTGACTTGGCCGGATTCGATCACGGGGGTTTGCTGGCCACCAACGAAACCGACAAACATGCCGGCCAGATCGTTGGGGTTGGTCGCCATGAACCACTGTGTCGCATCGACGTTGGCCGAAATCGCCTGACCATCCATGTCCCGCAGCGCTGTGTTGCTGAGGAACGGGCTGGCGTACGGGGCGTACGATCCGGCGTGCAGGTTCCGGGCTGCATCACGGGACGATGCCGTATCCGAGAGTGCCACGGCGAGCAACGTGTCGCTGCGGTACAACTCATTGGCCTTGAACTCGAGTTGCGAACCAACCAGCAATCGGTCTGGGTTCACCAGGATCGGCTTGCCGTGGGCGTCGGCCGAGTCCATGAACATCGCCGCAGCCTCAGTCAGGCCGTCCAGGCCCAGTGCCGCGGAGATTTCGCGGGCGGACAAGTCCCAGTCGAGCAACGCCTTCATGAACGCCATCTCGATCGCCAGGGACGCCAGTCGGCCGAGGCCGGTCGGAATCTGCATGAACGCGTCCAGGTCGTCGTTGGCGATGTCCTGCCGCGTTAGCGACACGATCATGCCGTACGTCGCGGCCGTCACGGGATACTTCGTATCCGACTGCGTACCGTGGCCGATCTGACCGTCAGCAGGAACCTGCGAATAGCCGCCGTCAATCGTCAGACGGTAGTACCCGTGGGTCTTGAAGTCGTTCAGTGTCCGCACACTCGAAAACTGTGGCCACCGCACTGACTGCGCGTTGTACGCGGACAGCAGCGTCTTGTTGGCCGAGTCTTCGAGAATCGACGTGACGCCCAGTGTGGAAAACGCACCACCCTGGATGTCCAACTTCTGCTGGGCCTCGAAGCAGGCCCGGATGAACTCTTTGCTCTTGGTCGAGCCACTGAAGTGACCACCAGCAGCACGGATCGTGTCGTGCATCAACTGGTGTAGCGTGTACGACTCAAACTCTTTGCCGGTCGCAGCCTGGAGGGCCTCGTCGCTGAACCACGCCTTGAACCCGTACGGGCGACCACGGTGGTCCTTGCCTTCGTCCGGGATGTGACCCTGCTGCATCAGCAGCGATGCGGTGATCGCATCTCGGCGGACGTTGGGGTTCCCAGCAGCCGGCAGCGTGCCAATGTTGAACTGATTGATCGAGCGGCTCGCACGGAGCAACTCGAGTTCGACCTTGTCGGCATTCCAGTTCTCGCGGATCGCGGTCGCCTGGAGCGTGCCGGCCGGCACCTTGGTGCCATTCCATTCGATCTCAGTGAGATCGCTGTGCTTCGCGAAAGCAGCAGTGATCGCTGTCTGCCGCTCGATCTCTTTGGCCTGAGACTCGACAGCGCTCGTCTTGGCGGCCTCGGCGGCAGCCTGGATGTCCGCCAGCGTCTTGGCCTTGATCGCCTCGATGTCGGTGGGCTCGGGCTCGTTCTTCTTCGCGGCGGCCTTGATCTCGTCGGCCAGCTTTGCGTTTTCTCGCTCGAGGCGTGCCTTATCGCGGGCGACCTGCTGGGTAGCGGTCCATTCGGCCTTCAACGAATCGGTTCGCTCGGGAGTCAGTGTCGTGGGGTCTAGACCAAGCTGGTCCTTGACCCATGCTGTAAATTCCATGACAGAATCTCCTGAGTGTTTAGCAGCGATTCTCGCTACCGTTTGACTGTCCGCACCGAAAAGGACAACGGACATTTCCTTGATGACAGTGTCTTCGGCGACCAAAATCGGGCCGTCGTACGACCTGCCATTAACGAACACAGTTTGGCCGGCCGGCACCAAATAGGTTCTGCCGGGCTGCCCGCCAACGCTCACTTCCATCGGGATGCCAGCCTTGACATCGTCGACCATTCGCTTCGCGTCGGGGTGCTTGCTCACGATGACGCCCGTGGCACTGATCACATCGCTGATCTCTTGCGATGTGGTGTACCCGAGGCGAACCGATTCGATCCCATAGCTATGATCTGCCACGATCGGCAGACGGTCTTTCGCAAACCGAGCACTTGCCATGTCGATGACAACGGGGTGCTCGTAATTCGCCAGCTTCAGGGGCGAGCCAGTGTAGGCAAGCAAGAAGATTCGCGGATTGGTCGCCTTGTCGGTTGACCCGGCGACCAGTTCCGCTTGTGCGGCGAACGTGATTTGTGGAAAATGCGAAGCCATGGTCGGCAGTTTGCCGGACAGGGCATTCTCGCGTCAAATCCGTGGAGCATATTTGTGGCCCGCACAAACAGCAGAACCGAGACAATCAAGGTGCGCTGCACGCCTCAGGAAAAACAGATCATCCAGGGCATGGCATCGCAGGATCGCGGCAGCCTCGGCCAGACCGCGACATTCATTCGACGGACGCTTCTGCGGACTGCGCGTCGGAGTCAGTTCCAGCCGACGCCTCGGAATCTTCCTCAGGATCCTCAGTAGGCTCACCAGACTCGGCCGCGTTCTGCCTCGCGAGATCGTCCTGGATGTCGGCGGCATCTTCCAGTGAATTCTCTTTTCGGAAGGTCGTCTGCGCGACGATGTCTTCCTGCCAATCCTCGAGGGACCGATTGAACCGACTCTCTTGGATGTCGCGGTCGGTAAGAAACTTCTTGTCGTGCAGAACCTTCAGCGCGTTGGCGACCTTCATCGGATCACTGTGGTCCTGGGCCACCTGATCCCACCGCCAGTGGTGGTCCGGCAGGATGTCCATGAACTCTGAGAGGTCGCCCTCGCCGAAGTAGTCGCCGAGGTAAACACCCTCCTGGAACCACTGCCATGCGTCCTCGTCGAGCACATTGGCCTCAAGGGACAACCGCTCGGAATGCTGCATCCGTTTGTACACGTCGATGTCGACGGCCGCGGACGCCATGTTGCTGTTGGCCGACGAGCCCGAATGATAGTTGAACGGCACAAGCAGTGGGTGGATGATCTCCTTGATCAACGCGTTGACGAACTCGTCATAGTGCGTCACCGGCTGCTCGGCTTTGATCTGCGATAGCTTGTACCCCCAGGGCAACGTCGTGAAGAGCCCCTTGTCAATCGGGAACGTATCGAACGGCGAGTCCGTGCTCCCATACGAATCCATGTTCGGAGGTGCTTCGGATTCGAGTACCGCAGCGAAGTCAGCCGCCGTCTCGGCGGCCAGGACCACCGCGAGCGTATAACGGCGCAAGAGCGCGCAAAGAGGCAGGCTTGTTGTGAGTTCAGGAATTCCTCGGTGCCAGGACCGGTCTTTACGATACCAATGCCGTACGTCGATGGCATTGACCCAATCGCCCTCAAGCGGATTCCCCTGATACCAATATCCGCCGGGATGCGACTTGAGCACATAATATTTTTTGGGGTTCTCGTATCGGTCGTATTCAATGCCGTCAACGTATCGAATTCGCTCGTAATCGTAAATCTCGGGCTGGAAGTATTCGGTCGTGATCCGGTCGGCTTCGACACACCGGAAATCAAGCTGCACTTCGTTGCGAACCTTCTTGTTGGTGTACGACAGTTTGAACGCCTCGCCCGTGACGATCTTGTCTGTTCGCATCAACGCCAGCTTCTCGCGGTAGTTAATCGCCTTGGTCCAGCGAGCGTACTGCTCCTCGATTTGCCGTTGCTGCTCGGGCGAAATCCGCTTATCGGTGATCTGCAACTTCGGACCACTGCCCACCATGTCGTTGACGATCATGCGAATCGTGCCGATGAGATACGCGTTGTTCTCGACGCACTCGTATCGCGAACGCTCGCGCAGCCAGCGACGAATTGCCAAGCGATTGGCATTGTCCGGCGACAGCTTGTCAGCTTCGTTCCAGACTCGCTGTAGCATCTCGCTGCCCTGGTTCGCGAGATCGTACCTGGCGCGGATCAGTGGTTCGATCTTGCTGCTGATCTCTTTGGTGATCGGCCGGCCATGTTCATCGAGAATCTTTGTCGCAACGATCATGGTTAATCCTCGAAGACAGTGAGTTGATAGTGAGGCTGGATGCCCGCCTCCGCGAAGAAGCGAATCACCGCCGTTGGGAATGTGCGAAACACAAACGTCTCGCCCGGTTTCACCAGCCCAAACACGTTCATGTTGTTCACGACGGCCACGCGGATGTTCGCGCTGTCCGGCGTTCCGATGTGACTAAAAATAAACACGCCCGGCTTCACCATTGCCGCCAGATCACCCACCGTTATGCCAGTCGTGTTCAAGATGCCCGACTGTGCGAACACCCCAGTGCCGTTCTGGGCAATCGTCTGATTGACCGGTCCGACGCGATGGTACAGGCTGCCGTTAGTCAGTGTGATCGACGGAGAACTCTTGATCTCGCCAGCCATACTAGTCCTCGAAGATCGTACACGAGTAATCGCAGCCGACGCCACCAGACGCTTCGACGGCATACGCCGCCTGCGCCGGATCGAAACGGATGGGGAACTGCTCCCCCGGCTTGAGCAGCAAGAACCGCTCAACACCGCCCTTGACTATCAGGTTGTCGTCGCCAGAGTCTTCCGCTGAGTCGTTCGAGATAATGCCGATGCCGGGCGTGGTCATCAGTGCGATTATCGAAACGGCTTCCGACGTGGTCACCCGCTTTGACTCGCTGGCATAGCCGGTCCCGTATTGGTCGGCACGCACGAGATTCTGTCCGGCGATGACATTGACCACGCCATTGAGCAGCGTGATCTTCGGTGTCAGGCTAATTTCGTTGGCCATCAGTAAGTTGATCCTTGACTGAGTTTGCTGACGTACATGCCGTGCGGCGGCGACTTGGCTGCCGTCGCACCGTCCTGGTACTGCACTGCCTTTCGCATGTCATCGACACTACGCTCTTCGACCGTGCCCTCGTCACCGGTCATGCGACGGGGGCTGGTGGCGATGTCCTTGAACTCTTCTGGTGTGTAAGCCGAATCTGCCATCGCGATCTCCCTTGGGGAATACTAGTCGGTCTTGATCGAATCGTCATCAGGATCTTCTTCTACCACATCGCGGAACGTTACGCCGCAGTGACGACACCACACGACCCGCTCGGTGTACAGATACTTCTTCCCGCGGAACGAAACACGACGCCTGGTCGTTTCTCGGACTCTGGTGTCGCGACAATGGCACTCTCGGCACTGGACCGGCATAATCGGCCTCAAATATCAAAAAACGGTCGATTTCGCTCAAGAAGCACGCTTTTCAGCCCACATTTCGCTCAGTTTTCGCCTTTTAGGCGGGGTTTTCGAGGATAATTCCCCGCTCGCATCGTCCTCGATCCTCGCACCACACCAGGACGAAAGCGCCATGCAGCCCACCGCCGTGTCCAGCCAGTCGTTGTCGGGACGCCGGTCGCGAATCTTCCACACGTCCTTCGTCCGACCACGAGCCGTCATCGGCTCGGGATATTCCGATTTGCAGATGTGATCGCACACCATTTCATGATGTTCGGGCTCGGTGGTGAACAAACTCACCGCGCCCTTGCTGCCGCGGTGGCAACTGAGGCGATTGTGCAGGAACGTCTTCATCGCGTTGGTGTCGATCGCCAAGTAGTAGAACCCGTTGGGGTCGCGCCGCCAAACCCAACGACAGGACTGCATGCCCTTGTGCATCTGGTGCTCGAACCGCCACCCCTTGGTCAGGTTGTACTCGTAGAACTGTTTGGCGTCAGGACCGACGTATTGGCCCATCGTCGCGATCACTTCCTGACGACGGTACTCGACTACGAATCGCCGGCAGGTGTCAATCGCCTTGCCCCAGCCGATGTCGATGCCGAGTTTCTGGATGTGCATCTCGTGCCCGTCAGACCGAATGAACGTCCGGTTCAGCAGCATGTCGCAACACTGATGCAGCCCGTGGTATATCTTGCCCTCGAACTCAGCACGCACCTTGCCGTCGCGACGATGCTCGCCGCTGGACGATCCGGGGTGTGCCTTAATGAACTCACGCGAGAGGTACAGGCCCTTGTTGGCCTGCGTCTTCGTCCAATACCGAAACGGGACGGCCGGCCACGACCCGTAATCGATAATCGATCCCGTGTAATCGAGCCCGCCGGCGTAGACCATCCAGAACAGCGTCTCGTCCTGCACGTCGATGTGCGCCACAACGTGATCAGCGTAGCCCGGCGCGACCGTTCGCTCGTACCCGTTGGTTCGCTCGGCCAGGGCACGGGCCGTGATCATCGTCGTGTCTTCGGTGGTCGTCGGCTTCGGATTGTTCTGAAATTCAGATGCGAACGTATCGCTATTCTCGAACCGCAGGTTCATCGCATGAACAATTGCGTCCTGCTCGCCGGGGAAGAATCGCTGCTCCCAGGAAACCTCGAACCCCTCGCGCATCTCGTCGTAGTTTTCGAGGTAGTAGGCAACGGCACCGCGGTCGTCCTCGTAGGTCCGGTAAGACTGCTCGCGGGCGTCCTTGTATTTCAGCCAGTGGGCGCCGGCGACCTCTTCGGAGTTGATCGTGTGATCGTCCAGCCCCTCGGGCCACGACGTGACCATCTTGCACCGCTCGCCACGCCACTCAGGCTTCGAGTCCCGCGACAGGTAGCGATCGCTCACGTCGTCGATGCGGATCACTGTGCATGGCATGATCGCCGCGATCCTCTTGTCCGGCGCCGACATGCCCTTGATCGCACCATCGATCACCCGCTCGAGCTTATCGCAAACAGCCGGCGACTCGGCCCCCTGGTCCTTTTGCACGTCGTCGAGGATCACAACGTCCGGACGCATCTGCTCCAGTGTGACCGGATGTGTCCGAACCGACCCTCGCATCGATCCGCCAATGCCGGCCGTGCTGATCACCGCACCAGCAGCCACCGGCATCCAACCGCGCCCCTTGATCTCGCGAACCGTCTCCGGCGAATTGCCGAGGTACGTCTGCGCCTCTTCCTCGCTCAACACCAGTGAGGCAAAACGCAACTGCTTCGCACCCCACTCGACCGAGGTCGACTCGCCGCGG
>Ga0307379_10009042_pt1 | contig 13363 bp, 10 predicted proteins | sample UN2MG_FD_202237 | JGI IMG/M metagenome (GOLD analysis project Ga0307379, IMG submission 202237) | Soil microbial communities from Risofladan, Vaasa, Finland - UN-2 | ecosystem: Environmental > Terrestrial > Soil > Coastal area > Acid sulfate soil | place: Finland: Risofladan, Vaasa | collected...
ATTCCTTTGGGCATGCCTTTGAGGCAGCTACGAAATTTTCTTTACCTCACGGTATAGCAATTACGTTTGGAATGGATCTGGCGAATTATCTATCTTGGAATTTAGGACGCATAAGCAAAAATGAGTATGAGAGCTTAAATAAAATAATTCGTGAAAATTTAAAACCCTCAGACTTTTTCGACATTGACCTTAAAGTTTTTTTTAAGGCTTTGAGAAATGATAAGAAAAACAGACCTGGTAAATACTGTTTTGTTCTTCCGGTTTCCCTAGGTAAAGTAGAACCTATGTTCATATCGATGGAACAGGATATTGAGAAGAAGATTACTCATTACATTCAAGGCATAAAACGATGTTTTTTTTGAAAAATAGAGCAATCATAGCAATTGATATTGGTACTTCCCAGATAAAGGCAATACTATATGATCCTGATAAAGAGAAGAATCTAATAAGCATTGAAAAAGCAACATCTGATTGTCAGATTTTGGGGTTACCTGAAGGGTTTAGCGAATTGAATCCAACACAAATTCTAAATTTAGTGAAAAGTACAATCAAAGAGATAGTATCTCTCACACCAAAACAGACCAAAATAATCGCCCTTACATTTACCGGTGCCATGCATGGAATTATGTTTGTTGCCCCGAATGGTAAGCCGTTAACCAATCTGATTGACTGGCGTGACCGTCGTGTTGAGTATAATGGTAACCTAAAATGCTCTGTGCTTAAAGATCTTTTAACCCGTTATGATTCTTTTTGGACAAAAAACAAGACTGGATGTAGACCAGCGAGTGGATATGGCGTAAGCACACTATATTGGTTTGCTTCTATGAATCGATTGCCCCAAAAAGATGCTTATATATGTACGATTGCAGATTATGTTGCGTCTTGTATAGCAGGATCTCCTCTTGTAACAGATTGTACTCTGGCTGCATCAACTGGTTTTTTTGATATTGTGAATCGTAAATGGTGCAGAGAAATTCTATCTGAGTTCGGTACTCCAAGGATTAAATTGCCTGAAGTTGTTTCTGGAAAGAGTAAGATAGGTTATTGGAAAGATATCATGGTTTTTCCTCCTTCTGGTGACCATGCTGCTGCAGTCTATGCTGTCTTAAAAGATCGAGAGACAGATGCACATATAAATATAGGAACAGGTTCTCAGGTAGCTGTTTGCAGTTCAAATCCTTACTTTGACCATCAACTAGAAACAAGGATCGGACTAAACGATTCATTTTTGTTAGTTGTGGCTGGAGCCGTAGGAGGGAGAACACTGGATATTTGGTCTCTTATGATTAAAAATCTTCTTCCCCAATTAAAAGAAAAGCTCTCTTTGGATGATTTATTCTTAAAAGCCGAGACAGTTGAGTCTGGATGTGATGGTTTGTTCATGAAGCCTCTGTTTTTTGGCACAAGAGCAGAACTATTAGTAAGCGCAAGCATAAAGGGTTTATCACTAAAGAACTTTACAGTAGGACATCTCACCCGTGCCTGTCTCGAAGGTATGGTAAGAGAATGGATCAGAGGGCTTACCATAATATCTAAGAATACAAAACAAAAATACCAATCAATATACATGACTGGACGGCTTATTAAAGAAAAAAAGTTCTTGCAACAGATTGTCAAAGAAAAGTTTCGAAGAAATATTTATTTTTTAAAAGGAAGCGAGATATCCGCACTCGGTGCTGTACAATATGCCGCCTCTTCTCTTTAGAATTTATATTAGATTGACTCATTTTAGAAATATAGAAAGAGACAAGAATGGGAGATCTAGGTAAGGTAATAGCTCACATCCCTGCTAGAGGAAAGAGCAAGAGAGTTCGATCTAAAAACCTAAGATATTTAGGAGATAGGCCTCTATTAGCTTATGCTGTACAAGCTGCGCTTGCCTGTGAATCTTTAGATTCAGTATATGTTAATACCGATTCTGATTTAATCGCAGCTTTAGCTGAAGAATTAGGAGCATTTGTTTATCGACGCAAGGCTAGCTTAGCTACTGATAGTGCTAAAAGTGATGAGTTCAATATGGATATCATTGAAGCTCTGAACCCCGATACACTGGTAATGATTAATCCTGTATGTCCCTTTATAGAGTCAATCGATATAGAGAAAGCTATAAAGTTCTATCAATGTGATTCTGTAGATACACTGATTACAACGAATTCTACACAAATGCAGTGTTTCTATCGTGATAAACCCATAAATATTAATGTAAATGAACCCTTAGCCCCAACGCAAGAAAATGAGCCAGTACATGTATGTAATTGGGCTATAGCAATTTGGGATGCTCACAAGTTTAGTGAACGTTTCTATCGACAAGGTTTTGCTGTATTTGGAGAAAATAGAAAACTCTTTCCTATAGATCCAATAAAAGGACTTAAAATAAGCACTGAAGAAGATTTTCGAATGGCGGAGTTGTTAGTAGTGGTGATGAAAAATAAAGGTATAAAGAGCCGGGAGATAAATTACTGGACAAAATAATTATTATATGAAGCATGAATAATCTTGAGATGCGTTTTGAATTTTATCGTAAATGTTACTAAAAAAAGGCAAGACATGAAACATGTTTTGGTAACAAGTTTAATCATGCAGCGGGATTTAGAACGATTTTACACCCAATTAGAAGACGCAGGTATTGAAGCTATGCCGTATTCAGTAAATCAGTTTTTAACAGAAGAGGATTTACTTCCGATTATTGGCCAATATGACGGTGTTATTGCGGGGGATGATCAGTTTACAGAACGGGTATTAATGGCTGGGCTTCCTAAGTTGAAGGTTATCAGCAAGTGGGGTGTTGGCCTAGATTCTATTGATGTTGATGCTGCGAATAGACTCGGTATCAAAGTATACAACTCCCCAGGAGCCTTTGGGAAAGCAGTAGCAGAAGTAGCCATGGGTTATGTCTTAATGTTGTCGCGAAAACTTCATATAATCGATAGAGAAGTTCGGAAAGGTAATTGGCCAAAACCTGAAAGTGAGGGATTAAATGGTAAGATCTTAGGAATTGTTGGTTTTGGGGCTATTGGAAAAGAAACGGCCAAAAGGGCTTTGGCATTTGGCATGAAAGTTCTTGCAACGGATATAAAAATGTCTGAAATGAAGTCTTTAGTCGGTGTGAGTTTTACCAATATCGATGAAATTCTGAAATCAGCAGACTATCTATGTCTTACTTGCAATTTGAAACCTGAAAACCAGGGAATGATAGGTTACTCAGAGCTGGAGAGGATGAAACCCACATCTTATCTTATCAATGTAGCGAGAGGAGTATTAGTCGATGAGGCTGCACTGATTGAAGCTTTAAATAAAAATCTCATTGCTGGAGCAGCGTTGGATGTATATAAAACAGAGCCACTCCCACCAGAACATCCATTTACCAAGATGAAAAATATCGTTTTGGGGAGCCATAATGCCAATAACATGCGCTCTGCTAACGATTATGTCAGTAAAAATACAGTAAAAAATCTGATAGAAGGTTTTAAGGCTTGTAATATTTAATTAAAAATAACAAATCAATGGAAGAGAAAAAACGAAAGCTTCTACAGTTGAAAGATAAACACAGAGGGAAAAGATGTTTTATTATAGGTTCCGGTCCTAGTTTACAGATTAGTGATCTCGATAAACTTAAAAAAGAAATTACAATAGCGTCAAACAAGATTTATTTGGCATTCGAATATACAGATTGGCGACCGACGTATTATACGATTAATGATTTTGTTGTAGCGAAGAATAACCGAGAAATCATAGCCAGTTTACCTTTTTATAAGATTGCGGGTAGATGTACAGAGCCAATATTTGGTAACGATCCAACTTTTTTATACTTTGAAGGCGTTAATGAAAAAGTAAAAGAAGAAGAAGCTTATTATCCTCCATTCAACAAAGATATTGTTCAATACATTGGTGGTGGATATACAGTGACCTATGTCAATATTCAACTCGCTTATTATCTTGGGATACGAGAGGTCTACTTGATCGGTATAGACTTTTCTTTCAAAGTACCATCAGTAAAACATCCAGATGCCCATTATGGAGAAGTCATAATTTCTGAAGGAGAAGTTAATCATTTTCTACCAAATTACCGCAAAGCTGGTGAAACCTGGACTGTTCCAAGATTGGATTTTCAACGTATTGCCTTTCAAAAAGCCAAAACTGAGTTTGATCAAGTGGGTAGGAAAATTTTCAATGCAAGTCGTTCTACTAAGCTTGATGTTTTCCCAAGAGTGGATTTTGATAGTCTATTTTAGAAACTTGTTTCTCTTTTAATCTAACATGAGTACTTACAAATTAGATGGGTATTATGGAAATAGAAAGAAATAATGCAGCCAAGAAATCAGTCTATTTAGAATATGATTTGCCGCCTAACTTTGATTCGAATCGAAAAGAGCTAATAGATTTTGCATGCCAAAACATTCAAATCAATTCCTTTGCTGACTTAGGAGCGGTTTATGCTGTAGACGGTGCATATACTTTTTATACTATGGAAAGATACAAGATTAAAAAAGCATTTTTAGTTGATACCGACCTAACAGAATTGGTATTAAAGAAAGCAAAAAGTTATGAGGGGTTAACAATTATCAATACTAACTTCGGAAACAATAATGTTTTAAAACAAATTGGTAATGTAGATGCAGTTATACTCTTTGACGTATTGCTGCATCAGGTTAAACCGGACTGGGATAAAATCTTAGAAATGTACGCTTCTTTTACAAATTGCTTTATTATATATAATCCACAGTTTATAGCATCTGATAAAAGCTTAAGACTTCTTGATCTTGGTAAGGAGGAATATTTTAGAAATATTCCTCATGATAAAAGTACTCCGACATATAAAGCGACTTTCGAAAAGATGTATGAGATGCATCCCAAACACAAAAGGATTTGGAGAGATATTCACAATATATGGCAATGGGGTATAGTTGATGAAGACCTGTTTAAAAAAATGAAAGAACTTAAATTTTCTTTGCAATTCTACAAAAACTATAATCGTTGGGGCAATCTGAAGAATTTTGAAAATCATGGTTTTATCTTCAAAAAAAGCAGAAGCTCTATAAAGGTTTAAATATTTATTCAGTGAATGAATAAAAGATATCAGGGATGATTTAGGAAAGAGAAAATCTCTTTTATGGATACCTATCAATTACAGTTTTTGCATCCTTCTCCTCAGTTCAGGGAGTTGATGATTTTACTAGAGATTGAGAAGAACCAATCTCTCAGTCAGAACCTTATTGCAAAGAAGGTAGGGATTGTTCCAGCAATGGTCAACAGGTATATCAAAGGTTTTGTGAAGAATAATATAATCAAGATAAATGGTAGGTCTAAAAGGAAGATGACCTATCACTTAACCCAGGAAGGGATCAGCAAAAGAAATGCTCTTTTGTTTAATTATATGAATGAAACGATCTGGCTTTACAAAAACGCAAAGACTGAATTTGGGAGGATTCTAACAGAGTTTATTAAAGAGAAGATAAAAACGATTGTTCTTTTTGGTGCAGGTGAGACTGCTGAAGTGGTTTTTAATGCTGCAAGAGCTTTAGGATTTAAGATTATAGGGATTGTGGATAGTAGCATTGATAAACAAGGCAAAGAGTTTATGGGGATGATAATTGAATCTCCAAGTAGAATAGAGGAGTTAGGTCCTGATGGGATTATTATCACATCTTTTGGATTTCCAAGAGATATCTATAACGGGATTAAGCATTTAGAGGAAAAAGGTATAAAAATTAGAATGTTATAGATAATTACTTAAAGTATAATATTGCTATGCAAAACACAGCAGAAAAAATAGAAGACTTGAATCCAGGTGGTCTAAGCTACTTTAAGAGACACATGTATAAAGAAGCTGTAGAATTTTGGGATAGTGCCCTTCAGGAAAATGCCCTTGATTACAATCAGATTCAGGAAATAAAAGAGGCAAAGAATTGGTTTTTAACTATTCAAGTAGGTAAGGTAAAGAAAGAAGAGATTATTAATCAATTAAACACTCTACTTGGGTATTACTATATAGAATTTATTGGTTCTTTTAGAGATAAGGATGAAAAAGAGCTAACCCCTGTGGCAGATATACTCATTAATGAGGAAGGAAATATCCTTGTAATCGATGAGTTCAATCATAGAATCCAGATATATAATAATGAGAAGAAGGAAATTAATAGCATCGGCAAAAAAGGTAAAGAAGCAGGGCAGTTCTATTATCCAAAGGCTTTGGCTCAAGATTCAAAAGGGAACTTATATGTTGCAGACTGCTGGAATCATCGAATACAGAAGTTTTCACCAGAGCTTGAATTTTTAACTGCTTTTGGTTCTTATGGTAATAAAGAAGGAGAATTCAATGAGCCATATGACATAGCTATTGATAAAAAAGATAGATTGTTTATTGTTGATAGATGCAATCACAGGATTCAAGTATATAATTCTGATGGAAAATTTTTATACTCCTTTGGCCAGAGAGGGACGGTTTTAGAAGAGGAATTGGCAGAGTTTTATAAGACACCAAAAGAGCTATTCAGCATTCCTGCCTTTGAATTTCCCACTAAAATTGCTTTAGACACCAAAGAAAATCTTTATGTGGTTGATAGCGGAAACTGCAGGATTCAGAAATTGAACTTGTCTGGAGAATTTCTTTCTTCATTTGGAGAGAAGGGGGAGGAAAAGGACAAATTTCAAAATCCTTTTGATATTGCCATTGATAAGAACGACCAGATTTTTATATCGGATACAATCAGTAATCGGATTTACCAGTTTACGCCTCAAGGTCTTTTTGTTTTATCTTTAAAGGGAGATGAGGAAAATCCTGCTCATGTCCATCTTTTTCATTCCCCCTCTGCCATAACATTCGATAAAGAGGAAAGGCTTGTTGTTGCAGAGGACCTCAGCACAGAGATAAGGATTCTCAATTCCTTCCGTAAGCCTACTGAGGATATCTATAGAGAAAAATTGCTTCTTTCTTCTGATGATAGTCAAATTCATTGTGCCTTAGGTGATTTCTATAATGAAAATAAACAGTGGAATGAGGCAGCAGAAGAGTATGCGAAAGCACTGGGTCGTGATAAAAAAAACCTCGATATAAAACTAAAATTGGCTAGATGTCTTTTAAAGGCTGAATTCTCAGAGAGTCATATTGATTATGATCTCATCATCGACTTTTCAGACCAACATACAGAGAATTTGGAAAAAGAAATTCTTAAGCTCTGTGAAGAGAAATATCAGATTGAGTTGGAATTACTGCCTAAACAGTGGGAGCAGAAATGGGGAGTCTTAGTAAATAGAAAAGACGATCAGGAAATAGACTTGGATTTTGAAAGCAAAAATAGAAAAATAAATAGATCTGTTAGAGAAAAATTAATAAATTACAAAAAACTAAGCTCAAAGAAAAAAGAGTATATTTTGCTCTTGTTTGAATTACTCGATCGAGAAAATTTTAATAATAAAAGAGAAGAATTAAACAAAAAAGTCATTTTTCTCCTAAAGGAAGATTTAAATAATATTTTAAAATATTTAGAAGAAAAAAACCATTCAGCTATTATATCGTTTCTCGGTATCAAAATAGATACGATAAAACATGTTTTCGATCTGATTAAAGACCCTGATTTCAAAGTAGATGAAGAAAATCTGGCAGAATATTTAATAAATATCTATTTAAGCCTAAATAAAAACCTATTAGCGTTTCTTAGGAAGAGAGAAGAGATATATTCAAAAGTAGAAAAAGAGTTAAATTCTTTTTCTGCTTCTGGGGTTAATTTTACTGCCTGGAGCAATATAAAGGAGTCTTATCGTGAACTAGTCAGACTCAACCCTCTCATTGCTTTTCACAGATCTAGAAAAGATGAGATATTATCTCTTGTTAAAAACAGATTATTAAATGAATTTAAGATCTTTATCCAAAAATCCATCACATCTTTATTTTCCATTATAGAGGAAATTCATTGGCTATCATGGGAAGATACGCAGTTTTTTGCCAGAGATGAAAGCTACATAATTGATGATTATGATGAGGCTATTATTTCTGTTCAAAATAGATTAATTGAAAGAATGAGCAAGGAAGAGAAAGAGAAAAATGACTATCTTGACCATACAGTTGCAGTTTTAGGTAAAATTCCGCTTTTTTCTGGGAAGGATTATTCAGCTTTTGACGATTTTATGAATTTTATAGACAGAGAAACAGAGAGCCTGATGGATATCTCTAAAGCGTATGAGGATCAATTTATCAATTCTATAAAAGAACATGTGGAACTAGAGCATGAAAATACCAACAAAAGAAATTTATCCGGACATGAAATGATAAAACTCCAAGATGCTCTGGAAAGAGCGAAAATTAATAAGCAATTAAACCAGTTTTACTTCTGCCAGAGCAAAAAAGCTATCATCATGTTTTGGCTAAGAGCAATGGATATCTTTAAGGAATATATTAATAATGAAAGATCAGTAGAAGAACTAATAGATCTTGAAAACCGGCTTAATGAATTATGGCAAAGAAACGTTGAACATCAAAAACGCTTTAAAGATCTCATTATATTAAATCTTAAAGAAAATCCTTATAAGTCCAATATCTTTGATTTTTATAGGGCAGACCTGCAGTTTGGGAACAGTGTCTTAGTGGGGTTTTATGAAAAGATTACACAGTTTTTTGTAACTCTAAGAAGTCTCCTTAATCAAATAATTTCGAGAAAACTGTTCGAGAACAGCAGAGAGCTCTTTGAACAAAAAAAATATCAGGAGTCCTTAAATCTAAGTGAAAAAGCATTAAAAATTTATCCATCAAAAGTAATCATTCGCCCAGACAGAATTAAATTGACTGAAGATCTGATAAAGAAAATGGAGAATATCCATAATAAATATTTTATTGAATATGATACGAGTTTTGGAAGACATGGGATTGCTCATGGAGAGTTTCATTGTCCTACTTATATTATTAAAGATCGGGATGGAAACCTCTTAATCAGTGATCAGTTTAATAACCGTGTCCAGAAGTTTACAGTAGATGGTCAGTTTATTTCGAGTTTCGGAATTTATGGTACATCAAAGGTTAAATTAAATAATCCTGTCGGTTTGGCTGTCGATAATGAAGGTTTTATTTATGTCTCCAATATGTCAAGTCATTGTATTAAGAAATTCTCCCCAGAGGGAGATTTCGTACTTTCATTTGGTAAATATGGTTCTCAGGAGGGTGAATTCAATCAGCCAACGTGCATTACAATTGATTCCGATCAAGATATTTATGTAAGTGACCTCTCAAATCACAGAATTCAGAAATTTTCGTCTCAAGGGGAGGTTTTAATGTCATTTTCACTTAAAGATATAAAAGGATCTGAGAGCGACATAGGTTATCCGGTAGGAATCTATATCGATAAAAACAAAAATATTCTCGTAGGAGAAGTCTTCAATGGTCAGATACATAAACTAAATTCAAAAGGGGAGTATTTATCAACATTTGGGAAAACAGGTATTAGAGAAAAAGAGTTCAATAGAGTTATGGGATTTGCTCAGGATTCAGAGGGAAATATTTATGTTTCTGATTTTTTGAATCATCGTATTCAAAAATTCACAAATGATTTCGAATTTATATGGGTATTCGGTACTTATGGTAACGGGTTTGGAAAATTTAAAGGACCTTTCGGTATAGAAATAATTGATAGATATGTATTTGTGTGTGATTTTTTTAATCACCGTATTCAGAGATTTAAAATTTCTGAATGACTTTCAGTTTAGTTTATGAAGAACCAATTTTAAAAGTAATGATTTAGATTTTACAACAGGGATAAGTTATGGATAGTAAGGCTGAAGTTCAGCTGAGCGTGGTAATACCTACTCATAATCGTAAAGAGATTCTAAGGTCATGCGTTTATGCTCTGTTTGCTCAGAACATTTCTCATAATAAGTATGAAATCTTGGTTATTGATGATGGTTCTAATGATGGCACTGAAGAAATGATTCAGGATGCGATAAAAAAGTCACCAGTTTCTCTAAAGTATTTCAAGCAGCCCAAAAAAGGGCCAGCTGCAGCCAAAAACATAGGAATAAAAAACAGTAGGGGAGAGATAGTTCTTTTTATCAATGACGATATTATTGCTACACCTTCTCTCATCAATGAACATATAAAATTCCACGACAAAAATCCTGATAAAAAAATTGCAGTATTAGGATATGCAACCTGGCATCCAAAGCTTAAGATTACCCCATTTATGTACTGGTTGGAAAATGGTGGTCCTCAATTTGATTATTCTGGGATTGATTCTGACAAAACAGACTGGAGGAGATTTTATACCTGCAATATTTCGCTAAAGAAGGATTTTCTCCTTACTCATGGCTTGTTTGATGAAGACTTTCCCTATGCGAGTTATGAAGATATAGAGTTAGGGTATCGGCTTGCGGATAGAGGACTCACTATTCTCTATAATAGGAATGCCATCGGTTATCATTATCATAAAATAAACTCGATACTAAAATATTGCAAGTATAGAAGAAAAATTATTGGAAAATCTTATTGGCTTTTTTATCAAAAACACCCTGAGCTTAACTTCTTTGAAGAACAAAAAATATTCAATTCATTATCCCCAAAAATACAAAAGGAAATAAATAAGATTATGAAAATTGTAAAGGAAATTGAGTATATTATTACTTCCTTTACTTTAGTTTATTCAGAAGAACTAAAAAAGAATTTATATTCATATTATTCGATCATAACAGACCACTATTTTTTATTAGGTATAGCAGAAGGAATGGGAAAAGATATCCCTAATTTTAATAAGGCAAGCCGTCTTTGCATCAAGGGAATAAACAATGAAGAAGAGGGTAATTTTGAATTAGCTATAAAAAAATATAGTGCTGCTAAACGTTTATCAAGAGGGTTTTTGCCAATCATTCATCTTATAGCTCGTTGTTATGAGAGGATGGGGCATTTAGAAAAAGCCAACAAAATATATATAAGTCTCTTGAAAAAAGAAGGATCGAGAAACCATATAAAAACAAGGTTGAATCTCACATTAAATTATCTCAGAGAGAAGAAGAGAGATCAGGCTCGCAGAGAGTTTAAACGGATCTTATCTTACAAGTTGGAAGAAAATGTTCTTTCGATTATTCACTACCATTTTGGATCAATCTTGAAAAAAAATAGTTTCCTAGTAGAAAGCAAAAAGGAATTTAAAGAGGTCCTCAGATTAATATCTCAGCAATTTAAAGATTTTGAAAGTGGTGCACATTTTCATCTAGGAGAGATCTTCCTAGCAGAGAGAGATATCGAGAGATCAAAAGAAGAATTTTTGGAATGCTTAAGAATAAATCCAGAGCACAGAAAGGCTTTAAAACAACTCTTAAGCATCTTAAATAATAGATTTCAAGAGCCTGTTTCTAAGAAAATATTAATTGCTAGCTAATAAAAAAATCACAGTTTTTTTATTGCTTATGTAACTTAGAAAGCGAAGCTGTATCTAGAAAACAAAGAATTCAGGAGGCTAAATATTGAAAAAGGTCGTTGTTCACGAATGTTTGAATGAGTTTGAGGTTCACCCGAAAAATCTCTATAAATTATTTATAGATGCTTGTACTAACTCGTCTAGTGAGATGCTGAGAAGGAAAGAAATATTCCGTGATACTGTATGTCCGGCTTGTAACTCAGATGAAAAAGAATCTGCTTTTGAAAAAAATGGTTATACTTATTGGAATTGTTCTAAATGTGATACGCTTTTTATTTCACCAAGACCATCTGGTTTGCTTATAGACTGGTATTTAAAGGATTCTCCAGTAGCATTATTCAGAAAAAGCCATCAATACAAACAAGCAATGAGTAAAAGGGCGAAAGAACAGGCTACTTATAGAGCAGATTGGATTTCTAATCTTTGTCAGAGCAGAGAAATAAATAGCGACCTCCCAGTCGTTGATGTGGAAACCCGCACATCTGATTATATTACCGAGCTAAAACAGCATAAAGTTGAGCCGATTGTTATTGTAAAGCCTCTTGATTTACTAGATAACTCTTTTGCTTCATCTTCCGGGTTAGTGACAAAAGTTAATCATCTAAAAAAGTTGAAGAAATCAAGTGTTAGACTGATTTCGTTATTTGAAATACTTGAGCATCAGTCAAACCCTTTTAATTTTTTCTTGGATGCTCATAACGCTCTATGTTCGGAAGGTCTGATTGTTATTACAACTCGTTCGAGTAGCGGATTTGATATACAAGTATTGTGGAAAAACGCAACAATCTTTCCTGTTGAGCATATGAATCTAATATCTATTGAAGGGATACGAATCCTTCTTAAAAAAATAGGTTTTGAGATTTTGGAAGTAAGTACTCCTGGCCAGCTGGATGTTCAGATGGTAGAGAGAGTATTACATCAGCAAAAAATGACTTATATACCTTATTTTGTAAAGTATTTTATAAAACACAGAAGTGAGTTTGAAAAAAATAGACTTCAGCAATTTCTTCAGGAGAATTTGCTTAGTTCGCACTTAAGAATAGTAGCTAAGAAAATATAGATTTTTAATATCTTTGTCATGGAGGTAAAAATGTCTGGTCTTGCGAGAAAATACAAAAAAGAAAATGCAAATATCATAAAAATGGATTTAAAAAAACAAGATAAGCATAACCTTAGAAATCATTACAAAAAAGCTGCTTCAAAGAGTGATTTTGCAAATCGCTACTTAATTTACCTATCAGATTTAATAAAGCAGATCGATGTAAAAGTTGTCGAACAAATTATTGATACGTTTTTAAAAACGTTAGAAAGAAATAAAACGATCTACTTTATTGGAAATGGAGGTAGCGCGGTGACAGCTTCCCATTTCGCAAATGATATAGGAATTGGAACTCAAGGGAATGCTGCCAAGCCTTTTAAGGTTATAAGCCTTGTAGACAATCTAGCTGTATTGACTGCAATTTCTAATGACGAATGCTATGATAATATTTTTGTCCGTCAACTTGAAGCAATTTTGCAGCCCAAAGATGTTCTTGTTGCACTCTCTGTTAGTGGAAACTCTCCAAACGTCCTAAAGGCTGTACGATATGCGAAAGTTATCGGTGCAAAAACAATTGGATGCACCGGCTTTGATGGAGGAACTCTTCGCAAAGTTGTAGATATAAGTTTCCATATTCCCACACCTCGTGGCGAGTATGGTCCAGTAGAGGATTTGTTCATGGTACTTGACCATCTAATCTATTCTTATCTTAGGCTTGAGCGGAACGGATATCTCTAGTTTTCATTTTGAGGATTATTGATGAATAATAAGATAGCAACAGATTTTAAAAAAAATATTTTCCGTAGGTCCGATTCGAAAAGTGCTCATACGATTAAACAAGAAACAAAACCTCTTAAAGTTGGGATTATAGGTTTAGGTAAGATGGGTTTACTGAGATCCAGATATATTAAGGAACAAAAAGATTTAG